>Ga0315309_1000021_pt1 | contig 105933 bp, 101 predicted proteins | sample TDP4_MG_FD_203080 | JGI IMG/M metagenome (GOLD analysis project Ga0315309, IMG submission 203080) | Freshwater sediment microbial communities from Lake Towuti, South Sulawesi, Indonesia - TDP4 | ecosystem: Environmental > Aquatic > Freshwater > Lake > Sediment | place: Indonesia: South... | reverse complement strand
ACTTACACAGACACATTGATTTCACAGCAAGATGAGGCTTCAAAGGAAAAATCCCAATAAAGGGAATTGAAAGGAAACTAGAGGCTAGGCTCAAATACTATTCAGACCGGCGCTTCAAAGGAAAAATCCCAATAAAGGGAATTGAAAGTTGTATAAGCCAAGAAGCCTTGAATCGTGAAGGGGTTGCCGCTTCAAAGGAAAAATCCCAATAAAGGGAATTGAAAGGTTATTGGTGGCATCGTTGTACTCGGTAAGGTGATAAGCGCTTCAAAGGAAAAATCCCAATAAAGGGAATTGAAAGTGTTGAAGGGGATGAGGAGGCTGGGTGAAGTTTGCGTTAGCCTTCGTCCTCGTGGCTTCGCTCTTCCTCAACATTCTCCTAGGTTTTGAGACAATGTCTCGTCGCCAAATCAACGGTAGTTCTAAGAACCTCTCCTTCTTCTGGAATCCCAAGACTCAGAACATAACCAATGGCACGCTTCAAATGCTAGTAGACCTCGACTGGAGCGGCAGCAACCTCTCAATAGTCGTGGAGATAAACGACGACGATTTTTCTAGGAGCGATTATCTGGGATTGGTTTTCGACAAGAATGGAAACCGAGACTTATACAACGATTTAACGTACTACTTAAATGCTGAGGAAAGAGAGGACTGGCCTACCAGGATGCCTCTCGACCCTCAAAAACTGGAGCCTTGGGGCGGACTATCCTGGTCTGCTGCGATAGGGCTCAGATGGAGCCCTTACCATAGGTGCAGTTGGAATACAGAGACTGGATACGTCTTCAACGTTGGGATTCCAAAAAGCGAGTTGAACTTCACCCAGCCAATGCTCATGCACCTATGCTTCGATGATGCTAATCTTCTGTACAAACTAGTAGATCTCGGTTTTCATTATCCCGAATACAACAAAATGGTTGTTGTATGGGTTGAGTTTGAGGTGTAGTCAGATGAGGAAGAGAACCTTATGCTTGGTCTCTATCTTGTTGTTGTTTGGAGCCGTACTTGTTTGTCCTCCAAACGTGCAGGCAGACCCCGTGGATCTTTGGGTAGTTATTGTGGGAGGTGCAAAGGGTTTCCGCCCTTATTACGATCAGTTTCTATGGGATGGCTACTATATGTATTACACATTTAGCCATCTGGACAGTGTTTAGTATAGCAGCTTGGGTTTACATATTTGTGCCTGTCGGGCGTGCGCGCGCTGTCGCACATAAGCGCTCGGAAACAAGAAAATCAGAAGCCTAGTAATAGCGCGCGCTTATGTGTGTGGGAGAGGAAGAGGTTGGGTTGGGATAGAAATTCTATGCACACACACAAAAAATCAAATAATAAAGGCATGACGCGCGCGCTAATCGAGTATACGCTTACATTCTGCAGAGCTGATGATTGAATCAGATGGTCTTCCACAAGCAATAAGAAGGCAGAATCTAACAATATTCTATTGAAGGGTTGGCGTGGAGAGGGTTCTTGGCATCGCTTGATCGTGAACGTGTTCCGAGTCCCCGTCCTATTGCTGTAAGAGAGATTCCTCTTATCGATAGGGTTGAAGAAATGAATGTTTTGAAGGAGGCTGTCTACGGGGCAGTTCAAAGTGAGGGCAGTCTTGTTTTCATTCATGGCGAAGCCGGCATTGGAAAGACAAGACTTGTGAGAGAGCTTGGAGCCTATGCACGATCTCGTGGTGTACGGGTCTTATATGGTAGATGCCCAGCCTTGTTCAGAATGGACGGTGTTCCCCCATACATTCTTTGGAAAGAGGTCATCAAAGACTACTTGGGAGAATGCACATCCGAGCAATTGTACAGGGTCATTGGCTTCTATCCAGCTGAAATTGCGAAGCTAGTTCCAGAACTTGGTCAAAAGCTTAGAACAATCCCTCAATCTCTTCCGATAAGCCCTGAACAGGAACAGAACAGACTATTCGAAGCTGTATCGCAATTCATCATAAACATCTCCCAAGAAAGTCCTTTGTTGGTGGTTCTTGATGATTTGCAGTGGACTGATCCTTCCTCACTCTTGCTGATGCATTATCTAGCTCGCAGCGTACAAAAAACACCCTTGCTTCTTGTGGGAGCCTACCGCAGCACTGATATTGATGCTAAACACCCCTTGACTCCAGTCTTAGCTGAACTGAGGAGAGAACGCTTGCCTCAATCTGTTTCCTTGAAGCGAATGTCTCTGGACGATATTTCAGAGATGATTAAGCAGATATTGGAACAAGATGACATCCCGCCAGAATTCTGCAAGATGGTTTACGAGAAAACAAGAGGCAACCCGTTTTTCACTGAGGAAGTCATAGAATCTCTGAAAGAAGAGGAGGTAATCTACCGAGAGGAGAAAAAGTGGAAGATTAAAGAAGTCTCAAAGATCGAGTTTCCTGACACCGTCAAGAATGTTGTAGAAGCCAGAATCAGCAGGTTAAACGATGAAAGTAGAAATGCTTTGACGATGGCTTCCTTCATTGGAAACGACTTCGGCTTCGAGGCTTTGCAAGAAGTCACTGGTATCGAAGAAGATAAGTTGCTGGAATTATTGGACATAATGTTCAAGACTGGATTGATCAAGGAACGAACAATCCATGGGAAACGTGTCTGTTCTTTTGCCGACATACTGGTCAGAGACGTTGTTTATGAGGAAGTCAGTCCATTGAAGCGCACAAAACTTCATGGAATCGTCGGGCGTGCATTGGAAAAAGCCTATGCTGAGACAATCGATGAGCATCTGGGAGAACTCGCGCTGCACTTTCTTGAAGGCGGAGACAAGGATAAAGCGCTTGATTATTTCCTGAAGGCTGGGGAAAAGGCTGCGAAGGTTTATGCTAATAGCGAAGCTACTTCATACTTCCGGTCTGCACTTTGGCTGTTGGAAGAGAGGAAGGACCAGCTGCAAGAAAGAGAACATGTGCTTGAGCGGTTAGGAGACATAGAGAAACTTTCCGGGAAGTATGAGGCCTGCACGAAGCATTGGGATGAAGCCTTGTTTGTGTCGACCAAACTGCAAGAGAGACAGAAAACTGCAGCACTTCACAGGAAAATCGCCAATATTCTTTGGGACAAAATAGGCGACACGAAAAAAAGCAAGGAGCACCACGAAGCGGCTTTAGAGATTCTGGAAGCTGAGCCTGAAAGCGTCGAGTTGGCACGCTTATACGAGGACATCGCCCATATGCTTCGACGCAAGGGAGAAGCCGCCAAGGCACCCGCTTGGGCAGAGAAAGCACTTGCACTCGCTGAAAAACTAAATGACGTCGAAGCAGTTGCGATTTCCTGCATTGAACTGTCGGCAGATCGTATGGTTCTAGGAGACCTCAAGAACGCCAGAGAATGCGCAGACAGAGCACTGAAAATCGCTCTTGACAACAACTATATGGAGACTGCATTGAGAGCTTATGAGAATCTGAATGGCATGCTCCAATGGGGCGAGTGCGAGAAATGCGTAGAATATAATGAGAAAGGGCTTGCACTTGCGAAAAAAATGGGAGATATTAGCGCGCAATCAGAATTTCTTGCAGGTCTGGTTACGAGGAATGTGTGTATAGGAGAGTTGGGCAAAGCAGTAACTCTTCGAGAAGAAGTACTTGAATTGAGAAAGAAAGGTGGCCAGCTGACTTACATTCCTTATGACCTACTGGACATAGGTTATGCTTATCTAATGCTCGGGGAGTGGGAGAAGAGTGAGCAGTACTTCAATGAGGCAGCAATGGCTGCACGAGGCCGAGACGAAATCGGAGTAAACGTGTATAGCCTGGGCTGTTTTGGGTTACTACATCTCAGCAGAGGAGAATATGGAAAGGCAAGGGACTGTTTTGAAGAGGCAGTTAGACTGTGGGAGAAAAATATCGGGGGTAAGATTAGCTACCGCTGGGTTGGGCTTCTTGCTTGGACGTACATAGAACTCAATGAGGTTGAAAAAGCTAAGGATCTACTTGACAGCCGGCAGAAGCTCGTTCTCGAAATAAAAGAAAGACGTTTAGACACATATTTTCAAGCGCTAAGGGCTATGCTACTCCGCGCACAGAAGAAATATGATGAATCCATCAAACTTTTCGAGGAGATACTAAGAGAATGGGAGTCCATAAGAGCAAATGTATGGAGCGCCTACTTGTTCGCCAGATGGCCTCTTTTTGAATATGCTCGAGCGTACCTTGAGAGGAATCAGCAAGGCGATAGAGAAAAAGCCCTCAACTTACTCAATCGGGCACTGGAAATGTTCCAGAAAATGGGCGCAAAAAAAGATATTGAGAAAACAGAGAGCTTGCTCGAGGCTTTGCGCCTTCCTTCGGCACAAACGTATGAAGAAGCAGTTAGCCCGGAAAGCTGTGAACAGACTGATGTGCAGGGCAACGTCACAGCTACGCCGAAAGAATTGAACGTGGGCGCGAGTTTAGAGTTGGAAATAGAAGTTACAAATACGCGCAAAGAAGGCGTTATCTCGCTGATCAAGATCATGGAAGCTGTCCCTGAAGGTTTCACTGTATTAAAGAAGCCGGAGTTGTACCGCATGGAAGGCAATTGCCTTATCATGAGAGAAAGACAGATTGAGCCTTCCAAAACTGAGGTAGTGAAGCTTGTTCTCACGCCAAAGGTTCAAGGCACGTTTCACATCAAACCAAAAATAGTGTATCTTGATGAGAATGGCAAGGAGAAAACCTGCGAGCCCAAACCTGTGAGCATAAAGGTCAAGGAGCTTGGAATCAAAGGCTGGCTCAGAGGAGAAAGATAAATCAACAAACCGTTTTGCAAAAACCTTTTTGCTCGTGCTGAAGTCTTTGAATGGATACTAACATCCCTGCCCGAGCCAGCGTGGCAACATGCCTTAACCACTCTGATTTTTTTGTGTGTGTGGGTTAGATTATTAATGCAAGTTGAGATGAGTCATGAACCAATCTAGTGTTCTCCGCAAGTCATAAGAACTGAAATATCAAGTATGAATACAACTGATGGTGGACTAAATTGCTTGAAGGAAAGACTGTGAATTTGAGAGTAATGGAGAAAGAGGATATTCCACTTGTGGCAGAATGGTCCAATAGTCTTGATTTTAATGGTGACTATGAGTTTTTTCCTCAGATATCAAGAGCTGAGACGGAAAAGAGACTTTCTGAACCCAGTCCCTTTGAGTTGAAGGTTTTCATTGTTGAAAAGAAAGATGGAAGCAAAATCGGATACATAGTTCATTACAATATGCTCCACCCGTTGGGGAAACGGCTTGAGATAGGCTACGCCTTAGTTCCAAGTGAGAGAGGAAAAGGTTACTGCACAGAGGCTACTCATTTAATGCTTGACTACTTGTTTCTAGGCATGAACGTTGCTCGAATACAGGCTCACACAAGTACAAGAAATCTGGCTTCTTAGAAGGTTCCGGAAAAAACAGGTTTCAAAAAGGAAGGAACAGTCCGTAAAGCCACATTTGTCAGAGGAGAACTGCAGGATTCGTGTCTCTACAGCATCCTCAGGGAAGAATGGAAAGAACCAAAAATACTCACAAAAGCAACAGCACAAAGTTAGCAACACTTACTGTTTTAGTCTCTACTATCATGCGCGCGCGCTCGAGGGTTCGAGTATCTTTACAATGAAATGAAGAAGAGAGAACAGAAACTCTAACAAAAGGTGTGAAAAATGGTTGATGTACAGACTGTTTCTATTGCCATTGCTTCTGCAAGTGTCGTTGCTGCGCGCGCGCTGGATTAGCATGTGGAGAAGGCTGGCTCAACTCAAGAAAGAGCCAAAGAACAAAGACCTAGGCTTCACAACGAAAGACTTTAAGGTATTTTCAAAGCAATTGGAAGCTTGTTAGAGGTATCTATCATGTCTGTGTTAAATAAAATTTCTTATTTTCAAAATAGACGTGATGAAGTCCCCAACAAAGAACTTGCGAAAACGCTTGCTGAAACCGAGAATAAAGCTGGAATCGCAGAACTTGTGGCAAATCTAAAACACAAAAACAAAAGCGTTCAGAGTGATTGTCTTTCAGTTCTCTACCATGTAGGCTATGTAAAGCCTCGTCTGATCGCTGACTATGTGGAAGATTTTCTCGCTCTTCTCGAAAGCAAGAACAACCGAATGGTTTGGGGTGGAATGATCGCACTCTCTACAATCGCAGACTTGAAACCGAAGGAAATATGCGCTAATCTCGATGCAGTCAAACATGCAATTGACAAAGGCACACTCATAACAGTTGTGTGGGGCGTTAAGACCCTAGCGAAGGTTGCATCTTCTAGCAAATCATGCAAGTCAGATGTCGTACCTATTCTACTTTCTCAATTAAAGAATTGCATATCACGTGATGTGGCGATGCATTTTGAGAATAGTCTTCCAGCGATAGATGATGAAAACAAAGCCATGTTCCTGAGAATAGCAGAAGATAGAAAAAAAGAAATGACGGCTTCACAGCTGGCTAGACTCAAGAAAGCAATGAAAAATCTATAGCCCACAGTTATGACGCGCAGATTCTTTGGTTGGATAGAAATCCTATGCACACACCAACAAGGTTTGGTTGGGGTAAAGCTTTATCAAGAAAATAACGACGGTGGGTATCCGAGCTACCCCTGAAACTGTAGTGTGCTCTGCGGCAAGGTGAATGCGATTTGCGTGTGAATTAACTTCTACTCAAATCCATTACTACGGCGCCTAGTACAATTGCGACGAGACCTACGACGAACTCGAACCCTCGATTCATGTCTTTAGCAAACATAAAATAAGTGTCCGCAACCGTGCCAACCACACCTTCAGCCATCATAAGAGCACCTAAGACAACCACTATTACTCCCGCTATCAATCCGCTAGCTCTCATTTGACCGATTTTCACTGTCATTCTCATCACCTCTTCTGCGTTTCCGTAATTCAATCTAGTTCTTTAGTTCTTGCTATAAATTTTCCGTGTTTGTGCATGCCTTCACAAAACGGTTCTTTGAAATGAGTCCGGATAACTTCAACAGGTAGGAGAAGCTGTTGAGAAGAAAAAGGCAAACCCGCGTAGTACGTGAACATGAGGAAGCGCATCAGGAGTCTTAAGCATGAACAAAACCGATGAAGCGTGAAAAAGATAATACTGTTTGCTAACCTTAGCTCCTAGATACGCAGACACTTGTTCGTAGGCTACAGCAATTAATATCAAAATTCCACCAATAATTGATAATCCTAACATGCCTATGTACCATAATTCAAGGCATTCTACGCCCCGCGTTTTCTACATTCAACAACTTCTAATGCTTCAGATTCCATATAGAAGAATTTTTCACAAAGTATAAATGTGTTTTTGCATCAATAATTTAGTATTTAGGAGAAGATGAATCAAATTTGGAGAAAAAAGCAGTCTCTGGAATAATGCTAGCAATGTTGTTAACAAGCTTATTAAAGTGGACTTTTAACACCCAACCAGTAAAAGCATCTGAAATCATTCTCATTAACGCTGATGGGAGAGTTTACCCATCCGATGCCCCGATTTCAACCGTGGACAATTTCACATACACCTTCACAAATAACATTAATGGTTCCATTGTGATCGAGAGAAATAATATCGTGGTTGATGGAGCGGGCTACACTCTTCAAGGAACAGGAAGCGGAATAGGAATAGGTCTGTCTTACAGAAGCAACGTAACAATTAAAAGCACAAAAATTAAGGCGTTCAGCAACGGCATCTATCTCTATTCGTCTTCAAACAACAGTATAACTGGGAACAACATAACAAACAACCCCCTGAGTATCGTCATCGGATCCTACTCCCATAACAACAGCATATTGAGGAACAGTATAAGAAACAAGGATTTAGGTGGTATCAACAATGGCATCTTCTTTGATGAAAATTCTTATAACAACAGTGTAAGTGAAAATGATGTCACAAACAACGACATTGGCATTCACCTTGATCACTCTTCGAACAATACTATAAATAGGAACAATATAGCGACAAATAGCAGATGGGGCCTATTGATCTATGATTTCGACACCTTTAATCCGAATGGTTCTTCAAACAACAAAATCTACCATAATAACTTCATAAACAACACTCAGCAAGCTTATATATGGAGGGCAGCTCAATACATATGGAGTTACCGCATGTATGGTAACTCTTGGGACAATGGCTATACTTTTGGTGGAAACTATTGGAATGATTATAGAGGTTGTGACGTGTACAGTGGTGTTTACCAAAATGGAACAGGTTTCGATTGGATAGGAGATTCCCTATACGTTATTGATGAAGATAATCAAGATAACTATCCGCTGATGTATCCTTTTGTTCCAGAAATGGAAGAAATAAGAATAGCCTATCGAAATCTCTTGTGGAGATATACTGAGGTACAGGGAGAATATGATTCTCTCCTAGCCAAGATAAATGACATTCAAGAACAGATTAATTCTCTCAACCTCACATGCGATAATTTACGAGATCAAATAGAATCATTGAACTCGACAGTAACATCAAAACAAGAAGCCGTCATAAATGAACTCAGCGCATTCAAGAATATAACGTACATGTTCATAACTACAACAATAATCCTCATAGCCACAACTGTCTACTTTGCAACTAGAAAACCTAAAGTGAAAACTGCTTAAAATCCAATCACCCTCTCTTTCTCATTGAATACGAATACCTAGCATAAGTTACCTTTTGATGGTTGAGAAAGAAGTCTTTGAATGGATGTCTAAGCGGACATTAATACTTTCTACGGAAATATCAGTATCTTAATAATTTAAGGAGAAGAAAAAACGTTTCCAAGTTAGGCTTGATTGATGTTTGGGCTATGCAATTCTGTTGCCTATCATTTCCGGTGACTAACGTGTATCTACTCCTGGATTCCTATTGTTGTTGTTATGTTTTTGTTGGTTTCTTTAGTATTGAGCCGATGTAGAGTCCGATGAAGCCGAGGGCGAGTGCGAGGGTGATGGCGACGAAGATTGCTACGTTTGCGAGTAGGTTTTCTATGTAGTACCATTCGAATGCGGTGGGTGTGGCTGTGGGGTTGGCTGTTAGGTATTCAGCTTTGATTTTGGGGGTCCAGTCGGCTGAGGCTGCGCTTTCCATGAGGGCTGTGAGCCAGACGAAAGCTGCGAGTAAGACGGTTATTTTTGCGATTGTTCTTGTTCTGTTTTCTTCCCAGATTTTTTGGGTGAATATGTAACCGGTGATGATGGCGCTTGCGAGGATGCTGATGACTACGCTGAGCAGGAATCCTCCGTAGAAGCCTAGGAGTGGATAGAGCGCGAGTGCTAGGGGGAGGTATATGAGTTTGGAGATTACGGCTAGTGATGCTGCGGTTATGATCATGTCGCTGAACTTCAGCTTCCAGTCACCTCCTTTTTATGCTGAGAATGGAATGTCTGTATGTTTGCTGGGCTTATTCGAGGGTGGTCCAGACATTGCTGGTGTATGTAACCGGGTCTATGAGCGTCATCATTTCTTGATTGAGCTTCATGAGTGCTGGGTCTTTCATGGTTCTATTGTTTAGTTTTTCCATGTCTGCTAGGCTGTTGTATTCGCTTAGGCTGATGTATGCTCCGTAGGTTCCGCCGAACATTTGGGTGTAGGTTTTGTTCCATTTCATTTCTTTGAAGAGTTTGGGGTTGTCTTTGAAGTATTTCTGGTATCGTTGCCACAGTTTGGTGAATTCTGCTTGTTTTTCGGGTTTGACCACCCATGTGTCTTGGACTACGATGGTCATGTTTTCTCTTTACACCTCCTCTTCTGGATGAAAATAGAATACACGCATAGTCTTGTGTTTCTGTTTTTATGGCTTGTGCAGTGGCTATGTGTTCAGAGTCCTAGTCTAGGTTATCCAGAGTTAGCTTAATGATTTAAGGAACAAGTAACGTGATAGAACTCCATTCCAGAAATCTTACCCGCAAATCATAAGAACCAAAGGAACCAAACATGGTTTTCTGTGTTTGTCTTTATGGGAGGTGAAAACTCTGGAAGATTGGAAGATAAAGATAGCAGTGCTGTGGGCAGTTTGGGAATTTGCTGCGATTACGATGCCCATAATTGAGCAATACATACCAGGTCTTCTTGAGGAAGCAATTGCGGAAACAACACCCGAAATGTTGCTCGTATTGGCAATTTTGATGCTGATTGCGCCCGTCATGGTTTTCCTGTCAGTAACCTTGAAGGATTCGATTAATCGTTGGGCAAACATCATAATGGGCATAGTCTTCGTTGGTCTCGGATTATTTGGTTCAATTGGTTGTCTGGTGGAACCACTTTATACGGGCTATTCGGCCGTTGTGATACCGATTGGAATTGTAGAAGTTGTGGCTGCAGCACTGATTGTCTGGTATGCGTGGAAGTCTAAGAGGGCAGGATGAGTTTTTCACTGACGAATTCTTGCCTCCGCTCGTTTTTTCGTTCATTTCAAGTTGCAGTGTAGTGCTTCTGTGAGGTTTCCGGAGGCGGGTTCTCAGAGCGTTTGTGATCACTGGGGAGCTAACATTTATGCTGACGATGTGTTCAAGAAAATTGAAGATCTGATAGGATAGCGTAGCTTTGCTTGTTGATCCTGTGGGTTTCTAGATGTCTAGGGCCGTGTTAGCCTTTCTTCCGCAAGGTTTATGTTAGGTTTGAATGTTTCTCTTTAGAAGAGTGTGTGCAGGTTTGAGTGAAGATTTTGTTGAGAGGCCTCGTCCTCAGGCTGTTGATGTTAAGGTTGGTGAGTTGACGCCGAGTTCCAAGGCTGTGAACGTAGTCGTAAAGGTTGTGTCTAAGGGTGAGGTGCGAAGTACCACTAGTGGGCGTGATTACTCGGCGCATCGAGTTGTAGATGCGTTGGTCGGGGACGAAACTGGTTGTGTTTACTTGAATCTTTGGGATGCCAACATAGATAAGGTCAAGGAGGGCGACGTTCTCAAGATCAAGAACGGCTACGTTAATCTGTTCAGGGGTAGCATAAGGTTGAATATTGGTCGTTATGGAAGCTTCGAAGTCGTTGCTGAACCCTTGGTGAAAGAGGTGAACACTGAGAACAATGTTAGCAGCAAGCAGTATGAGCAGGAGAGACGTTTTGGTGGAGGATACGGCCGTAGCGGTGGTAGAGGCGGTTACGGAGGAAGAGGGGGCGGGTACGGTGACAGGCGAAGAGACGACTATCAGAGAAGAAGGTACTGAAAACACAGTAAACCCCAAAGAATAATTGTCCTGATTCCCTGGCACGTTTGACTGTTCAAAAAAAATAAGAGACATAATAGGCTAACAACTTTCAGGAATAATCTTAGCATAGCGTGCGCAAAAATCTCTTTAGGGTATAATTATGAGTCTAATTTCGTTGGACTAGACGAATAGACTGTTCAGAAAAGGAAAAAAACCTATATCGATTCAGATTTCTTTGTGGTGATAATTGAGATCCAGCATCTCGGATAGGATGTATAGAATCGTTATTCGAGAGTTTTTGGGCGTGATAATATTGCTTCAGCTTAGGAGACATCATTTAAGCGGCTACGACTTAATACTTTTAATTCATGGAAAATTCGGGGTGCTGCTAAGTTCTGGAACTGTCTATTCGTGTCTCTACGCTTTAGAGAGGGAAGGGCTTGTTAAGGCCTACTGTGGTTCGCGCAAGAGAATATATGAACTGACAAGTTCAGGAGAACATGAGACAACGGAGTTACTGAGTTCCAGAGCCAAGATCTCAGCATTGGTTCTGCAGATTCTTAATTGCTAAGGGCAACCGAGATCCTCTTGTGTCAGTTTTGTATTCGAAGTTGTTTGCCTAACAAAAACGCTATTAATTCGGTTAATTTGTTCTCTCCTAGTGAAGCATCATGGACTACATAGCCATTTACGGTCTTATGCTGGTGTTCGGAGGCTTTGGTATGGGAATCGGCTATGCAATCGGCCACGTAATCGGCTACAAGAAAGGCGTGGAGAGAGAGAGCGACAGCGGCGAGCAGAGAAGGAAGAAACCGTGTAAAATAGAAAAAAGAGGGTTTTGTGCTTCATATCTACGCCTTTAATTAGAATTTTGCAGACTGTTTTTATATGAGCTTTAATAAGGCGTGAGGAGGAAGGCAGTGCAGAATGACTGTTACCATTGACGATGCGGGTAGTGGAGATTTGCTTTTTGGTGTGGTTATCGGTGCGTTTCGCGATGAGACACGGGAATTCACGTATGGGATAATTGATGTGAAGTTTTTTCAGTCTGGTCGGTTCTATCGGAAGGAGTATTTGAGGCAGTCTTCGAGAGTTGCGTCCGAACTACTCGGTAGGCTGAGACTCGGGTCGGAAGAGGAGATTCACGTGTGTAAGGGCTACATCTTCGATGAAGCGGTTGACGATTTGAGGAGAACTTACGGTGACGACCGAGTTCGCAGGGTTAAGGTGAGTGGTGAGCCGCAGCGTCTTACGGAAATGGCCTATCTTGATGAGATAAGGAATTTGGGTTACGAACCTGTGGAAGAACGAGAGGATAAGAGGGCGAAGAGTTTCTTTCATATGATGCGGTGGCTGAAGGAGAATCCGGATAGGCTGAGATACGCCAAGACTGGTTGGCCACGCCTGTTAAGATACCGACTCCTAAGATCGCATGGCAGAACAAAAGAATAGTGCCTAGTTCATTCCTCGGTTTCCATTGTCTTCTTGTGTTTGAAGATGGTCTGTTAGTTTGGGTGTGAGGTTTTATATGCTTTGAAATCTCAGATGTCTAAGAAATTTGCTGTGAGGGAGGTGAGGAATTGGAGGATTGGAAGATAAAGATTGCAGTGCTGTGGCTCGTTTACGAAGTGGCTGGTATTTGGATAGCATTGATTGAGCACTATATACCAGGTTTCGTAGAGGAAGCCGTTGCGCAAACAACACCAGAAATGGTCCTGTTGCTAGTGATTGTGGAGATGATTTTGCCAGTTATGGCTTTGCTGACCCTGACCTTGAAGGATTCGATAAATCGCTGGTTAAACATCATCGTAGGCATAGTCTTTATAGTTCTGCTGCCAATTGGTATAGTTGACTTTCCAGCTGACTATTTGCCTTCAATAATAGTGATCTCAATTGTACAGTTTGTAGCTGCAGCATTGATTGTTTGGCACGCATGGAAGTCCAAACAGAAAACATGAGCCTTACCAATGAATTCTTGACTCCCTCGTAATTTTTTTATTGAGCATTCTCTGAAACCTGTGTTCAAAAATCATTAATTGCTAGCTAGCTATTTTCAAAAGTCATTAATGGTAAGAATACCATTGCAATAATAATTTAAGGAGAAGGAAGAAAACGTTTCCAAGTTAGGCTTGATTGATGTTGGGTCTATGCGATTCTGTTGACTATCATTTCCAGTGACTTCGTTGTGTCTCTGTTTTGGATTTCTGTTGTGGTTAGGTCTTTGTTGGTTTCTTCAGCGTTGAGCCTATGTAGAGTCCTACGAAGGTGATGGCGAGCATGAGGACGACGTTCATGAAGTCGTCTTCGATTAGCGCCAGTCTTTCGATGTAGTACCAGTCGGATGTTGACGGCGAAGCGGCGGGGTAGGCGTCTTTGTAGTTTTCCTTGACCATAGGTGTCCAGTCGCTTGAGGCAGCGTTCTCGATGAGGACTATGACCATGACGAGAACTGTGAATAGGACGGTTATTTTCGCTATTGTTTTGGTTCTGTTTTCTTCCCAGATGCTTTGGGTGAATATGTAGCCGACGATGATGGCGCTGAGGAGGAAGGCGATGACCGCGCTGAGCGTGAATCCTCCGAGGTTGCCTAGAGCTGGAGTGAACACTAGTGTTGCGGGAAACATTATGAGGACGCCGACTGTGATTTGAGATGCCACTGCTATGATGATGTCTCCGAACTTCAGTTTCCTTTCACCTCCTCTTGTCATTGGAATGGGAATACGTGTATGTTTTCTGTTTTTATGACTTGTGGAGTGGGCAACTTGTATTCTGGTGGTATGGTTGTGTAGAATTTGAAGTGCCAAAAAATAAGAGACCTAATAGGCTAGAGTATGTTATGATTTGTAGAAACGTGTGTTGGTTTTGTATTCGAAGCTGTTTGCCTAACAAAAACGCTTAAAAAACCAGTTAATCTGTTCTTTTCATTGTTGAGAAAGTGAAGCATTATGGATTACATAGCCGTTTTGTCTATTATGCTGATCTTCGGAGGCATAGGTATGGGGATCGGCTATGCAATCGGCTACAAGAAGGGCGCGGAGAGAGAGCGACAACGGCGAGCAGAGAAGGAAGAAACCGTATAAGAGAGAAAAAAAGAGGGTTCTGTGTTTCGTACACGGGTGTGTTCAAAAAATAAAAGACCTAGCAGGCTAACAACCCTCGCTCAAAATGGAGACCGAGTTGGCCAACCTTTGATGAATATGTCTTCTAGGCAGTAGACTGTTAGTTCAGCCTTTTCTGGGCACTTTGTTCCCAGGTTGCCGACCTGCTTCAGCTGGAGCCATCTCAAGTGGTCAAGGCAGTTCTCTTCATGCACTTGGGCTGGCTCCCATGCTACTACAACCATATTGGAAGAGTCTGCTTAGTGCGCACGTGACGATCCATTGTCTATATGATTCCAAAGCCGTGCAACACATGAACGATTATGATGAGGTAGAATGACAGCGTCAAACTGGTGTGGACAAATCTCAAGTATCTCGCTAGCTTCCCTGCGATGTGGAACCTTTGAAGAAAACCTGTGGCTGTCAGTAGAATGACTGCAGGATACAGCGCCATTCCTGTCCCTAATTCGGGGAAGAACTGCGGGGGTCTACCGAGATGATGACTAAAGTGAACAGAAATGAACATAAAGGCGAAAAGGTTGCCGAAGCAGTGGATCCCCAGGAGCATCTTCATTCTTCTTGGGATTCGACGCTTGAGGAGGTAGTAGGCTGGGGTGTACAGTGCGATAAAGAGGGTTCCGGTGATGCTCAGCCAGTGATGAAGTGAGAAGGGTCCTATGATAAAGCGAAAGTTGAGCCAGCGAAAATAGCTCGCAAACATGAGATAGATGGTCACAAGAATAATAAGCGACATTAACCAAAAATTAAGGCTCTTCAAGCGCGTCTTCACGTTTGAATCATCACCGCGTGTGCTTTTTGATTTTTAGGTATCTGTATTGGGTTTTGTTTATAATTTTTATTCTAAACCCAAACATGATTCTTGATTGACTTTCTGTTGTTCGTCTAACATGTGAGTTTGGAAGTCTTCTCTGATTTTGGGCAGAGTTGAGAGGCTACGTCTCTGACGTTTAGTGTACCCGTTTGTTCATGTAATGCGTAGAGCAGCTTCAGGTATTTTCGTTCGGCTATTCTGGGCAGTTCGTATCTTTTGTCGAGTCCGTACCATTCGTAGAGTCGTCTGTCCCCTTGAGTATCGAACTGCTTTCCGCTTGCACCTATAAAAGAAAGAAAAGATTATAAGCATGCACCGAATTGCTATTATATGACCTAAAGAGGATAATTAAAAAGGTGAGGAGCGCATGAAAATAAGAGGCTGCGAGAAGCTCACTCAAGCGAACGTAATAGTAGCGTATCGACTGAACTCAAGTGAGTCTGCTCTCAAGACAAAGTTCCATGACGAGTTGTACGGCAGGCATGATGATGGTGTTCTTTCCAGGATGCCTCATACGAAGCTGGCAAGAGGTGTTGTCGAAATATCACAGAGAAATCTTGATGAGATCAGGAGCATCTTTGACAAATATGGCGTTGAGTATGAACTTAGGCTTACAATTCCTGAGAAAGAACGCAGTCACATTTTTGAAATTGTGAAAACAATTGAAGATCCATACGAGAAAGCTTTAGATTTTAAGTCGTCGGATTTCAGTGATTTCGTGATCGAGAGACTGCAGCAGCTCGGAGAAGAGCCCGTTGAGGCAAGTGATTTTGTGGATGAGATGCTTGCGATAGACGACACAGTGCAGAAGTGGGCAAGTAGGCATGAAAATGAATCCTTGGCGAATGTTCTTTCTTACATGTTTAAGGATTTTGAGGCAAAACGAGACGCGGAACCTGCCATTGTGAGAAACAACATTCTAAGAATTGCCGAGTCACTTAGGAACTGGGCGGTTGGTTATCATGTTCTCCGGGAGAGCAGCGATGAAGAATCAGTTGGTGAGCTTCTGAAAAAATACAAGACGCGTAAGAAATGAGCTAGCAAGACTCCGGCTTCTTATACCAATCACTGAAGAGTTTCTTTCCCAAGAGGTCGATTCCTGTTAGGGCCTTCGAACTACTTGGCGGCCTGTGGTTCTTTCTCACCTTGTATTCAGGAACGCTGATGTAACGATTTCTTTCGCTCATGACTTCAATAAAATCGAGAAGTGCAAAACGAACTTCCCGCCCCCACCATGTCTGGGTCATTGCTTTTCTTAGCCATCCGATCTTTGTTGTAGGTTGAACTTCCAGATACGGCGCATGTCTGTTTTTGCTGAAGAACACGATGGCTCTTTCTCCGTTTTGAAGGATTGGTTGGTCCGTTAGCCATCTAACAAGGTTCCAGTGAGGGCGAGTTTGTATGTCAATGACTGCGCCATCTTTGAGTACATAAGTGACTGGTTCCCAGTCTTCTACCCCATCGCCTTCGGAATCGTGATCCCAGCGAAACCAGAAAGCTAGAATTGTGCATCTGCCGCCTGTCTTAAGCTCAGCTCCCACATCGAGAAATACATCGCCTCTTGGAGGCGTCTCGTCTTTGAACTCGAAGACATACACTATTGGTTTCAATCTTCCGACAAGAGTGCTCAGTTCAGGTGGCATTTTTGTTAACTCAGATTGCCATTAATCATCAAGTTCGCTTATTTAAGTTCTCATGGATGGGTGGATCAATAGTTTGCAGCTTGAATTCCAGTGTTTGGAGCATCCTCATGACTTCGTCGTGTCTCCGCTTTTCGATTTCCATTATTCTTTTTACTAGGTAGTTCTGCCATTCTTTTGGCTTCTTGTAGACGTGGACGAAGATGACGTGATACCCGTTCTTCTTGTATGTTTTGTCTCGGTACGTGTAGTTGAAGCCTTCTGAGCCGCAGACTTCTATGTGCATGCCCAGTTTTGGAATGTAGAAGTCTGGTGTCCAGACGCGCGGTCTGTCTTTGTTTTCGAGCGTGAGGATTACTGTTTCTCTGCTACTGCTAAGACTCTGCGCTGCAGTGTATCAGAATACAGTTTTGAGAGGTTGCGGTCGAGTTTTATCAGGTGTCTTACGTATTGGTTTGTTTTGTTTATCTGGAACATTTTTGCTCTTCCCACGTTTCTTGTTGGTTTTATGATTTTGAGTTCGAGCATTTCCTGTATGGTTTTGCGTATTGTGTTTCTGGAAAGGTCGGTTGCATCGGCCACGTCCTGCAATGAACAGTCGTATATGTCGTTGGCTATGAAGTAGTCTAACACCCTTATGTAGGGTGAGTCTCCCAGGTATTTCACGAAGAAACTCTTCTCATAGTTCATTGTTTATCCCTGTCCGTACGCCACATTGTCGATTTTACTCGCGCAATGCACATTTACTCAATGCACATTTACGCAATGTGCAAAGCGCACAAATGTACATGGGAAGGAAAGATATTTAAACTTTTACTGTTAATGATTAAAATATGACTAATAGCTCAGCCGAAGATGAAGCGAAGATCCTATACAAGCTGATGCGCCTTGGGAAATGGGAGCATGCTCATACTTCCGTTGACAATCTTGTTAAGGGCTTTCCGAAGCATAAGCGAGGGGACGTCAAGAAGTTGATTCCTAAGCTGATTAAGAGAGGTTTTCTTCACGTCAAGCCAACGGCCTATGGAAGAGAGGTTTCGCTTAATGTCGATAAGAAAAAGGAGATTGAGGAAATTATTGCCAGGTACTTTTGATAAGGTGCAGGTGATGTTGGATTTTTCGTTTTTGAGGAAGTGTGTGGAGGATGGTGGGATGGTTGTGCAGAATCCTAAGTGTCTCTTGAGTGTGGTGCTTCTGTGAGGTTTCTTGGATGCGGGTTCTCAAAGCGTCTGCGACCACTGTGGAGCCAGCATCTACGCCAACGACGTGTTCAAAAAAATAAAAGACCTCTTAGGCTAGTTACCTTGCCAGCGGTATTACACCCTTAGACATTCGCTGACTGCTTTTCTGACAGCTTCTTGGTATCTCTCTTTGGTGTAAACTCTACTGGAGGAGTACGAGTGTTTGGCAAGAACACTAACGATAGATGTTTCATCTTCATCTAATCGTGAAAACTGCCCTTCTTTTTCAACTTTTATGGGGGATTCGGAGAATTTTATTGGAGGAACTTCTAGGTGAAATATCCAGTCGGCGTCCACCTTTGCGCATTCTGCAATCATTTTCCTCTGCGCAGGAATAGAAACAAGCGAGAGTATGTATGGTCTTTCTTTTTCTGTTGTAAGCGCTGGTTCTTCGCAGACTCTGCATAAGGGTTCCCTTCGCCATATCATGTCCATCAGTTCCTTCAGGAAGGAATTATTCCCCCCATAGTTCTTCATAGCCTGCAACAGGTAAGAGTCATCATAACCACAAATTCCTGACGCTTGTCCCTTGTCACATATAGTTAGGATATCTTCTAAACCAAAGACCTGCTTTTCTTGGAGCAACAATTCATATATCTTTCTCAGCATGAGTTCAAATGCAGCAACTGCCTTGTGAAAATATACAGTCTGGTACATGTGATAACGTGCAATCATCAAGTTCTCGACTGCTTGCTTTCCCTTGTCACGAATTGCCATCGTCCCGTCTCTATCAACAGTGATCGTTCGCACAAGTCGATCGACATCAATGGAACCGTAGGCAACACCTGTATGCATGGAATCTCTTAACAGGTAATCTATTTTGTCAACATCCAGATCGGAGTCAATTAGGTAGCTGTAGATCGGGTACTCTGGATCCCATTTCTTTAGCAGGATTTTTTCTATATCAGTTGATTGAATATGGTTACTCGATAGTATCTCTCCGAGTTCAGATTTCTTCACAAGATGAATTCCTAAATTGATATGTTTGCCTCTTGCGTCGGCTTTACTGAGAAGACGTTCTGTTACGTGGGAAAATGGATAGTGCCCAACGTCATGTAACAATGCTGCGAGTCTTAGGATCTGAAGATCCTCTTTTCTAACTTTGCCCTGAGGAATAAGGTTTTCACACATCTTTTGCATAACAAAAAGTGCACCGATTGAGTGGGCGAAACGCGTTTGCGTCGCTCCAGGGTAAACAAAGCTGGCTAATCCGAGATGTGTTATGCGACGTAGTCTTTGGAAGATTTTTGTATCGATGATTTCACGTTCAATCTTGGTTATGCCTATGTATCCATGAACGTTGTCATAAATCCACTTTTCGTATTCTAGGGAACTCATTTTGAAGTTCCATTCTTCAATGCTTCAAAAATATTTCTCGAGAAGTTGCTGGGCTAGGTCAATTTCCCTCTCAAAAAACTCAGGCTTGAGTTTCTTCAGCCTATTTGAAGCAACGTCATAGTCGCCACGGTACCAGTTGATCGTCAGAAAGTGAAGAGAGCTTGATAATTCCAGAAGTCGGTCTTCTGGAATTTCGTTTGTGCGCGCGCAGTCTCTCAAGTCAGAGAAAAATCTGCTTGCTGTTTGGAGTGCAGTTCTGTCATCGTTTTCCGGTTCTGGCAAATATTGAGAGAATCTCTCCCAGTTGCTGTAAGATAACTTGGAAATACTTTCATTCTCGAATCCATCATCCGCTAATTCAGACGAGTAAGGTCCTCGAATGTACCATCCAAAAGAATATTCAAAGGGAACTCCAAATTCTTGGAGAAAATAAATCCTCTTCTGTAGCAGCAATCTATCCTCGAAAGTCTGCATATTGATTGGAGCATTGAACAATTCCCGATAATATGTTACAATATATTTTGAGGATCTCCTCAAAGTCGGTCTCCGCTTTGAAATAGTATAGATAGGCTATATAGATTTCTGTTGTTGGTAGTGAATTAACTGGAGAGAGATAGGTGATTGCAATTAATTGGTCACGCAAATCGCGAATTACACATCTAATTCTTAACAATGCTTCTGTAGTCATTAGGTACGACGAAGATATTCTCAGAAAGACTGAGTTTATGATCTGTACGCATTGCCAAAAAACCAAATCACAAATTCAGCTAATGACGACAAGTCGTGTCAAAAGCATCTTAGAAGTTAACGCGAATATAGGGGAGTCTTGAAATTCCTTCGAACATAGTCATCTATTTTTCTCATCATTTTCTCCTTACTCATATCGCCACGTAGTTTCCATTCCCACCTATTACGTCCAGTTTGTGTCTGGTCGCTTGGGTAGAATTCTCCTTCAAAAATATGAATCCCGTGGTTGACGACGGTGAAAACCCAATAGAAGTGATCTACTTCGTTGCTTTTTATAATGCCTCGTCTGACGGCTTCTTTAGCAATAGCAGTGAAAGGTCGGTACTTCTCCTTAAGGAAGTCTATCATCGGCAATATTATTCTCACAAACTCCCTTATCTCAAATTTCGCAGGCCCGCTCATTCAATACGCACCTAATGCAAATATGCTGAGTTTGTCAGGCTTGTGATTCTTGTTCTCCAGTTTTTCCTCTTAACTCTCTGATTAGATCAATTAACTGCCTTATCGATTCTGCGTCTTTAGCCTCGACTGATATATTTATGACAAAAGGCAAAGTTTCACCAGGTCGAGCAGTACCAAGTTGCGTCTGAGCCCGTTGAATCGCAGGTCTCTGAACTTGTGGCTCTAACCGTTGCACTTTCTTGGTTGATATCGCTACCCGAGGTGGTTCTTTTTCGGGTCTTAAGTCAGAGGGCACAATATCAGCTCTTTTGAGAAGATCAATCAAGGTGTAAATACCTGCCTGGTAAGGCGCAGATACGCCTCGTGGGTATTTCTCATCTTCTTTTAGTCGTGCCATGGTTTTTATCTGGGAGAATAGCAGGTCGAAATTCAAATCTTTTGAAGATTTTCGTATTTCTACAAAATCTACAAGTCCTTTAAGATTAGACACAAAAAGTTCCTTGAGAATTGTTGAGGCTTCTTTAATGTCTCTCGCACCTAACGCCTTTGCGTAAGCTGCTCCCTTATCTGTCAGCAAATAGGCATCTTCCTTTCCCTCTTCCAATCTTATGATGCCCATTGCTGATAAAAATCTGATATTTGGTTCCAATGTTCTTACATGAATACCAGTTCGCGCCCCTAAATCGCTTGATGACACAGAATGTGCATCCGCTCCTGCTGCAAAAAACGCTTTAACAATGATATCAAGTTTGTTAATTCCTATGTTAAAGGGCAAGAACCATCTATGTGTCTCTTCAGTAATTTCTGCAGAACTCGTATCATTCTCAGACATTAGATCATCAGTTTGTTAAATGTTAATTTTGCAGCGTAAAAGTGTTTTGTATGATGCTCTCTGATAGTACGTAACATCTCTTCCGCATCACAGCGATTTAGAATTCTTGGTTTCGTTGCATTGAATATAAGTACACAGAACGTATGACTATAGGAACTAGTAAGGTGCTTGTGAGTGCCGCTTGCTTTGATATGTTCCAAAGTTTACCTGTCTCGGAGTCCGGGTTGTGGTGGGTCATGTTTCGGATGCCGACAAGTCCTTGACAAACCAGTAACAGGTTGGCGGCTATTTCTCTTCGACCTCGCAATCCTTCACACCAATCCATAAGAGTTGGCCTAGGTTTTTGAATCGAAACTTGCTTGGTTTCTACAAGAGAGTGAATAAATGCTTCAAAAACCTCGCACGACCTACTTGCGGAAGGTTTCGGATCAGATTCGTAATTACGTAGGGCATGCGCTATATCAGAAAGCCCAATGCCCCGAGAGTCCAAATATGTAAACACTTCAGGTCCAAGCATATCAATGGCGAATATTTTGGCTCTAATTTCAGCTTCCAGAGCCTCAACCAACTTCTTTACATAATCTGCTAGCAACTTTTCGGTCTCAACACAAATAGCGATCTGACCTCCCTTCTGTTCTTCAATTATCCTTGCATATTTGCCCCAGCCTCTGAAAGTTCGTTCTAATTTCTCTGGAGATGCATCTATGCTAAGAATTCCTCGGGTCCTCATTGCAGATTCCAAAGAGGAAAATTCTTTGCTTAGATAGTCTATGTAGAGAAGGAATGGGGCGAAGTCTTGTAGCCTTTTGCGAAATGGAACATACAATTCAGTCCTAGTTGCTTTCTTGAGGTCATCTCTGTCTGACTCATTACACTGATAAGTTCCAGCTTGAAGAACTGCAAGTCTTAGTTGGCTACATGCAATGGCAGCTCGCCTAACGTACTCGCTCGAATATTGCCCTTCAAAACTCTTTGCCAATTCATTTAAAGTAAGTGGCTTCCGGGAGTTTGCGAGCGTTTTAGCCACATCAGTGATCAACTCTCCAGTTACTTCTGGAATGTTGTATAAAGACATGGGCGAGTCACAAATATCGGATAATCGTCATTTTCATATATATACTCACGCTATATACGTGTGCGAGCTGCATACTAAAAAGAGAACCCAATTATCAAGGCTCATGTAGAGGTTTCATCCGGCATATTTGGAAATTTGTGAATTAGTAAATTTCGCTCTTTCTTAAATGCTCTATTGTTCGCTGGTTTCTTCTTGATGATTGTGTATGAATTGGCAGATTCAGAATCAAATTAAGAGTCTCAACTTGGGCGATCTTGTTCGTGTGGAGTGGTACGATGCATCAATCGGCAAGAGTTCATTCTCTAAAGGCTCCATCGCCATTCCCAGCCGAAGCTGGGGCATCTACCTAGGCGTCCTAGGCGAGAAAAACAAGCACATCATCCTAGCCCAAAACAGCTTCAAGTACACCGACGGCTTATACGACATCGACTACACCGCTGTGCCCTTAACCTGGCCCATCACCGTACGCGTCCTAACACCAAAAGAAGTCACAGCCGAAGAAGCTGAGACTCTGCTCAACTCGTTCCTAACCGGACACAGAAGAACACTAAAAAGGAGGACATGCAACCATGAAAGACTACATTAAACAAGCCCTAATCAAAACAATCCAAATCCGCACAGCACAAGGCAACACGCAACAACTCGAAATCACACCAGACAAAAAACTATTATACGGCATATACTTCGCCACAGTAGCCCTCATCATCCTGACCACACTAGAAACCACGTACATGATCGTGTTCCACAGCTTCAACAACGAAATCTTCGCAGCCATCACACTAATCACCACTTGCTTAACTTAGGATTTTAGTACAAATATCGTTGATTTTCAATTCATAATTGTTAATAAGTTCACCACTAGGATGCTTCTAAACTAGGTGAAAAAAGCCCATGACCGACTACGTAGACAGAGGACTGAGAAAACTAGGAATAACGATTTCAAAACCCATCTTAGCTATACTATGCATCATCTTCGGCATACTAGTCATAGTGTTCCCGAATCTCCTCGTTTGGATAGTGGCACTGTTTCTGTTGATTCAAGGAATACTCCTCCTAACAGACTTCATGGAACTCAAAGGATAAGCCGAACCCATCCAAAGCACAACCTCCTCAGGTTTCCAACAGTCTAAACGTACGTAAAGTCAACACTAAGTCACGTTAAGGCTTAAGCAAGCTCAAATAAAAGTGCTGTCTAGACTTAGATAGAACCTAGTGCCGACTCACAAGTTCCCCATTTCGAAAAATACAAAAAATGAACCCATAAAACACTGACGCTTCTAGCCTTTCAAAAATTTACAACAGATTAATTGACCAAGAAAGCAGCCGCAGAAACATGCTAAACACTAGGTTCCCAAGAGATAACAAAAGATGCATCTAGAGGAGATGAAAAAGGAAGGCGAGAAACTAGTTTTGGAGAAGGGCTTCTACAACAAGCCTGAAGACATTCCTAATCTGCTGCAACGAGTTCAAATGTCCACCTCCCGTTCGTGGTGACATTTGAAATCGGCTGAAAAAAGCTCTAAAAATGAAACAAAGCTTAATTTACGACTTTTTCAAATGTTGTCGTCAAAAAAATCTAGCAAAACGACGACATTTAAAAGATTTGAAGGCGAAAATTTAGCGGATTATGTCTCCAGTTGGAGCCAGTGCCATAGCCATATCGGATGTAAAAGAAACTTATTAATACGATACTTTATTATATCGGTTACTATTAGGAGACCATGGTGAAAACCTACCATGCAGATGCTGAAACCCAAAATATACTCGAGAATACTTTCAAAAAAGAAGGCTCTGGACAACCTTCGCCCCCTGCCTACTCAACTTGTCAAGAAATTATGGGAACAAATTCAAATCGAGTTCACCTACAACTCTAACGCCATCGAGGGCAACACTCTTTCGCTGAGAGAAACTCAACTCGTCATTCAAGAGGGAATAACGGTTCGTGGAAAAAGCCTAAGAGAACATCTAGAGGCAAGAAACCATCCGGACGCCATCGACTACGTGGAAAAACTTGCTCAAAAGGAAACCACAATCAAACAAGACGACATCCTGAAAGTACATGAGCTTCTTATACGTGGCATTGATGACCAAAACTCAGGCAAGTATAGAACTGGACAAGTCAGGGTTGCAGGTGCAACCTTCATGCCGCCTCCACCAAGCAAGATACAATCCATGATAAGCGAGGTCCTGCAAGCTCTAAACCAAAACCCAGACGAATTAAGACCGATTGAACTAGCAGCCTTCTTCCACCACAAATTCGTTTACATACATCCTTTTCTAGACGGAAACGGCAGAACTGCAAGACTCCTAATGAACGTCATACTAATGAGAAACGGGTATCCATTCACAGTCCTCCTTAAGGTAGACCGACCCAAATATCTGAGAGCATTAAGCGAGGCAGACAACGGAAACCTAATTCCTTTCGCAAACTTCATAGCCAACTGCGTTGAGAGGTCGCTTGACATCTACCTTCTCGCATTCGAAAAAGAAGCAGAAATACTGACCCTAGCAGAAGCAAGCAAACTCACACCCTATACGCAAGAATACTTGAGTTTACTGGCGCGAAAGGGCAGTATAGGGGCATTCAAACTCCGCAGAAACTGGGTCATAACAAAAAAAGCATTAAACGAATACATCAAAACGCATCCGAGAGATTCTCCATAAGAGTTCAAACAACAATCGAAAGAATCAATTCAAACAAACAAGACGGGTTTGCGGAGGCATGGACACTTAGCACCGGATATCTAGTGTGTCTCAAAGACTGATTTTCGCTTTTTAGTGAAACTCTCATATATTAGCCTTTTTTAGAAGTGAAACTGAAACCTACTACGAGAAAGACGGAGTTCAACTGAAAAGACTCTTCACAAACCTATGGGCTTGTCCTATCCAAACCTTAAAAATCTCTCGAGCTTATATCAAATGAGCGAGCAGCAAGATGCCACGAAAAAACGTTAAAGGCGCCTTTTGGCCCCAAGTCCGCCAGCAGATGTACGAAAAAGCCATAGAACTCTACATGCATGACCATCCTGAAACACAGAATAAGCCTGAGATTGAAGAACTGCAAGAAGCCGGCTACATGTACACTGCAAAGGTTCTGGTACTAAGAGAAATGCGCCAGGGAAATCCAACACAAAAAAGATAATCCACAAATGTGGAATCTGATCCGAGACATCTGAAACTCAGTAATCTTAGAGCGCAAATTTTTTCTTAACTACCTTTGCTTTCCGCCTTTCTAGTGCTGTGATTTCAAAGAGTTTTTTCATTAGTCCAATGTCTTCTTTGGTTTGTTTCACGCCTCTTCGAGAAAGAACTCTCTGTTGGGTTTTGATGACAGATTGAAGATAAAGTTCCACGGGCTTTGACCCAAGGCTCTGTGACCATATCGTAAAGGAAGGAACATCCTTTGTAACGAAACCGTGAACGTGTGATGCGACCCCTATTTTTCTTCCTGTGTATATTTGTGTCCCAATCGAAGTCTTGGCGTGGTCACCTATGAAACAACCCACCTTGGCTTGACCTGTGTCCACACTTTTCCCCTTGGTTGAAACCTGAACTCTTCCATACGTGTTTTTAAGGTCTGAGTTGGTTGTTGCAGCCCCAACGTTCACCCACTCTCCAACGTACGCATGTCCAACGAAGCCCGTGTGATACTTGTTAGTATAGCCCTGAATGATTGTCTCTTCCAACTCACCTCCCACACGACAAACAGGTCCAATGCTACAGCCCTCTCTGATCAACCCTGAAGGAATTATCGCTTTGTCTCCTATGTACGTGGGACCGCAAATTCTAGAGCCCGAGTGCACAATAGTCTCATTACCTATGAATACCGGGCCGTCTCGAGCGTCAATCGTGACATAAGCTTCGACAAACGCTCCATTACCAACGTGCACATCTTTTTTATTACCGTAGATTGCGACTCTCCTGTCCACAGTTCCTTCACTTTCTTTTTTCTCCAATACCGTATAGTCTTTCTTTATCTGTTCCGCGTTTTTGTTTACAAAATCCCAGGGATAAGTAAGTAGAGGTAGGCTCGAACCCTCAAGGGTTTTGCATTCCTTCATGAGCTTCTTCAAAGTCAGACCTACGAGAGGATTACACAGTTCGTTTCCATAATTTCTAGCGATGCCCTCGCTCAGATGAGCCAGAACCATTCTTCCGTTCTGCACCATCAAGACTTTTCTAGCAAGCTTTTTCTCAATTAGTTGTTTGGCTTCGTAATCCAAGACAAAAGCTCCATTGATCAGAAGAACATCATCATCTATACAGTCAGGCTGGTTCACAGGTTGCAAAACCCGCTTCCTGAGAGTAGGTACCAGATAGTTTCTAGTAAACAAGAGGAATCTGGACTCTGAATATAATCTCAGAGCACGTTCAAGAAGTGTAAATATTCCACTTCTACACTCAAAAACAGGTCTTGTGTAAGTAAGGGGCAGAAGGTTTTCATAACCTTCATCTTCAAACAAAGCCACAATCATCTGGCATCCTTCCCCCATGCGCATATAACAATGTAATTCATAGTATTTATTATTAAGAAACAAGCAAAATAAAGCTCTTGGAAGCGAGAAAGAAATGCTAGGATGGTTGAGGAAAAATTGGTTGCAATATTTGCCTGCATTCTCAAGGATGGCAACGCAGCACCAGTCGTTCATGAGGCTCTAAAAAGGCTCGAGTATCGAGGTTATGACTCAGTCGGAGAGGCAACCATTCATGAAGGCAAGTTATACATAAAGAAGGACCAGGGAAAAATCGATGACATCCACGCGTTGCATAACCTAGATGATCTTCCGGGCAGAATAGGACTCGGGCACATAAGATGGGCAACACATGGAGCTCCAATGCAATTGAATGCTCATCCTCATTTGGATTGCAGAGGAGAGCTTGCGGTTGTCCAAAATGGAATCATTGAAAACTACGCACAGATTAAGGGGGAACTTGAGAACACTAGACATGTTTTCAAATCTAAAACTGACACTGAAGTGATTCCGCATTTAATTGAAGAAAAGCTTACGAAGGGATTGTCCTTCAATGAGGCGGTGCGCGAGACCTTGAATCGACTAGAAGGGTCTTTTGCCGTCGCTGTTGTTAACGTGAAAGATCCAAACAAAATCATCTGCGCTCAAAAAGAGAATACTCTAGCAGTTGGTTTAGCTGAAAACGCCGTCTACTGCTCTTCAGACATCCCCACTTTTCTACCCATGACAAAGAAAATTGTCTTAGTCGAAAACCAGGAACTAGTCATTCTAAGTGAAGGGGATTTTGAGATCCGCAACCTCGCTGATTGGAGTAAGGTTGTGAGAGAGCCTAAGATAATCGATTGGGTTCCTGAAGCGGCAGAAAAAGAGGGTTTTCCTCATTTTATGCTTAAGGAAATTCACGCGCAACCCACCTGCTTAGAAAGCACAATTAGGTTGCAGGAGAAATATTTGGATTTAATGACGACGTTCCTTGACCGAGCCAAGGAGCTTTTCTTGGTGGCCTGCGGCACTTCCTACCACGCTTGTCTCGCAGCTTCTTACATGTTTTCAAAAATGGCCTTTCTGCCAACTCACCCGGTATATGCTTCAGAGTTCATTGAGCAGGTAGGTAAATCCGTCAACATTGAGAGCACCTTACTTGCCTTGAGTCAATCAGGCGAGACAGTCGACACACTGGCGGCAGTGGATTACGCACGAAGCCACGCCGCCACAATACTAGGTTTGACTAACGTGGTGGGCTCAACCCTAACCAGAGTTTCACGAGTTTACATTTGCCAGCAAGCAGGGCCTGAGATAGGGGTTGCAGCCACAAAGACCTTCACAGCCCAGCTTTCGGTCTTGGCTCAGCTTGCGTTAAAACTCGCCGAAAAGAGAGGGAAGGTATCTCATGTTGAGATGGAACATTTTAAGGCAAAGCTGAAACAGATTCCGGATATCGTCGAAAAGATTATTCAGACTCAAGACGGGAAAGTTAGGCAAATTGCTAAAAAATACCGCGATAAGCCTTACTTCCTATTTTTTGGAATGGGGATAAGCTCTGCTGTTGCTCTTGAGGGTACTTTGAAGCTTTTGGAGACAAACCAGATTCCTTCAATAGCATATCCAGTTGGGGAGTTGGAGGATGGTGTCATCAACTTGGTTCAGCCAGGATATCCTGTAATTTTCATCTGCCCTAAGGATGACACTTACAAAAAGGTCCTTGCTGATATGAAGGAAACAAAAGCCCGAGGAGCATCTGTGATCGCTGTCATAGAGGAAGGAGATGAACAGACCAAAGCCTTGGCTGACGACTACATTGAAGTGATGAAGGATGTACCCGAATTTCTTTGCCCAATTCAATGCATTATTCCGCTCCAGCTCTTCGCATACTACATGGCTGTTGAAAGAGGACTTGACCCAGACAGGCCAAGGCATTTGACAAAAGCGGTCACGGTCAAATAATTGATCATAGGCTTGGAGAAACTTGTCTTAGAGAAAGGCTTCTACAACAAGCCTGAACACATTCCCAAGAAACTGCTCTCTGCCTTCATAGAATTAGGCAGGCAACGACGCTTGGAAAAAAGGCAAAGCCCAAGAAGAAATAGCGGAAGACCTAATCGACACAATATTCTACATACTAGACGCCAGCCGGTTCGCCTGTCCCACTGTAAACATGGACCAAATGTTCCAACAAAAACTAGAACAAAGCAAGAGCAGACCATTCCAGTACGGTGAAGGACACCGAGCAAGATAAGTGAACTGTATGAAAGTGTTGTTCATATGCTCTGGGAACGCGCATCGCAGCCCGCTAGCAGAGGCACTGCTAAAGAAACTGAGACCCGACTTGGAAGTAGAATCCGCAGGAATACACACAGCAATTCCAATATCCGGAGAAGCCAAGAATTTCCTAACAAAAGAAAATGCGGAACAGTATCTAAAGAAGACTCCTGAAACTTTAGATAGCAAGCAACTAGGCGAATTCGACCTTATCATAGCAATGGAGCCAAGACACAAAGAAGTACTTTTAAACAAGTGTCCAGAATGTGAAAGCAAAATAGTTGTGTGGAACATCCAAGACCCATATTTCTTGCCACCTGAATATGCCGAGAAGATTTACGAACAGATCAAAGCCAAAGTTGCTGAACTGGCTAAACTGTTGTGAGTCCTCCTTAAGAAGTTGCGGGCATCGTCCCCAAAAATCATTCTTTTCTAGTTCAATGCAACCTGCTTCTGGTTCTTAACCGCCAAATCATACAACTTCTCAGTCGTAAAATCAAAAGGACTCAATATGTTAGCTCCAGCTGCAAGCAACAACTCCAGATATTTCTTAAGATCATAACGCGTGCTCTCATCAACCAACTCAGCAGCTCTGACCCTAAGACTAAGTCTCTTACTTTCAGCATCAGTAATCAAATATCGAACAGTTTGACCAGCCGAAACTTCGATGCCCTCACTTACAAGCTGCATGGCTGCAATAGCCTGGAAAACGTTATGAACATAATCACTCGGATCCATAGACAAATGTTTAGCGACCAACAAATCTTCAACAGCAACTTCGCCCTTAACCAACTTCTTCACGTAACCCTTCAAAACACCCAACGCTTCGGGCAACCTAACCATAAAACCCTCGGAATCAATCGCCTTGCCCAAAACCGTAATCATATCAAGCTGAGCGTCACGGATGAAGTTGGGTGTGTCCCTCCGCCTAGCCTCAATCCCCCTCACCTTAATCTTACCATTCTCAAACACCCCATAATACCGATTAAGCACAGGCACGCCCTCATGCATCCGAGAAGGCAAGAAAACAATCCAACGATAACGACCCTCAAAACTGATAGGCACACCAATCTCCCTAGTAATGTCCTTACACAACTCAACAAACTCCTGGGCCGTAGCCCCCTCCTTCTTCAACCACAAAGAATCAACAATCCCATGAACAATCTGAAAACCTCGCTCCTCAGCCAAACGAGCAGTTCTAAGCAAAGCGTCTCGAGCAAACGCACAAACTGCAATATGGGCATCAACCTTGCCAAACCTAGCATTCTTGTAACCGAGATAACCAAAGCAAGTAACAAGAATCCACTTTAACGCGTTCTGACGCCTATCATAAACCTCCTTAAGCTTCGGGTCCTCACCCTCGCTTCTCAACTGCTTATAATCAGCCCGTTTCTTCAAAACCAGCCTCAAAGTCTTAGGAACTATGCCTACACGCTTCTCGCAAACATTGTAACCCAACTCAGGCACCCTCAACGAAGAAGCTGGACAACACTCACAGAGAACAGTCTCAGCCGAAATATTGCGCTTAGCCATCAAAAAAGGATACATAGATGCAAAATCAACCTCACCAACCCAATCATGCAAGCCAACCTTAGGCTCAAAAATAAATCCGCCTCTATCAGCAATAAGCAACTCCCAAGCCGACTTGAAAGTCTCAGGCTCCCGCTTCTTCCAAGGAATCAAAACATCATCTTTTACAGCCTGATACAACTGAAGCGAAGACATAATCGTGCCAATCGAAGCCCTAGCCGCCTTATGCAAGGGAACACGACAAGTCCTCGCAACCTCAAACAAACCATCAAGCCCACAATCACGGTAAATAAACGTATTCTCAACATCAACGTGAATTCGACCATAAAGCCGGCGCATAGGCGCCTTAAAATAAACCCGCCCATAAGAAAAGAAAGTCATTCCATGCTTGCGCTTAGCTCTGAGAGGAACCTCTTCTCTTCCCAGAACCAGCCTATCTAATACATCATTCAGCAAGGCACGTCTGGCAAGATACGGAAACAACGTAGAGTCGCCGCCATGAGTAAAAACAATGTCAGGATCCAAGTCCTTGACTGCCTCAACAAAGGCTAGAAGCTTTGCTCTCTCGTCACCTTTGCTGAGAACAACTTCCTTACCATCACTCTTCAACACAATCCTAGCTACTGGGTCACCGAAACTCGGAATCTTCCCAGCCTTTACAACGTCTACACTAACCCAAACGATGTGCAGAGGCGGGATAGCGTAGTTCTCGCTTTCCACTGAATCCAGCAAACGATAAGTCAACATCTTATCTTCCGCACGAACTTCCATGAAAGCAAGCGGGAAAATGTCTCGGTCGTAGAGATACGCTTGAGCGTCTGGCACATCCACGTTGCCCAACCGAAACTTCTCATAGCTTCCAAGCCTCATTATCTTACGAGCAAAATGCGGCATCCTCCTCCAATCAGTGACATCAATCTCAAGAACCTTCGACTTTTCCGCATCAGAAAGATTAACAAACTTCTCTGTAAACCGCCAAGCAGCCACAGACTTGCTGCCCACCAACCTATCCACCAGTCTCTTCAGATCTTCCTCCTTCCCAGCCACATAGACTTTCGGCTGAAACCTGTCGATTAGCTTCAAGCGTTGTCCATCTTCCGAAATAACCCATATGGTCATCTCTCTAGGATTGGAGGGATAGAGGTCTAGCAACCAGCCTCTAACGATGCTAGGGCTGATTGAGCCGCTGCTTGATTGACTCAACTTCCCTTTTAATCTCCATCAACACTTTCTGCTGAGCCAACAGAATCGACATAAACATAGCCTCCACCAAGACAGGTCTAGTAGCGTTGCTGGCAGCCGAAGCATAGTTCCGACAAGCGTTCATCATCTGCTCAAAAGCCTCACGGTCATCGTTGCGCAGAGCCTTGCTAAACCCATCCCACCGTTTGATTTCACTCTCCAAAGCCATACGATACGAAGGAACAGTCTTCCCCACTTTTCAAACCTCCATAAACTCCCTGAGCGTGACCCCCTCAGACGGAAACTCCACAGTCCCAAGCCTATATGCAGGATGCTTCTCCAAAACAAACCTCAAAACCCTATGTTTATCCCTCACCCTAGCCACAACATTAGCCCTACCCAACAAAGCCGACTCAAAAAACATGCTTCTAGCAGAGGACATACTAGCAAAATGCGTCGCAACAACGATTACCCGGTTATCGACAGCAAACCTCGAAAGAAAGATGGTTAGTTTGTTGAAAACATCCATAGCCTCAGTCTTAGGCACATCACGGTCAAGATACAAACCAACAACATCTGACGCAACCACAAGCTTAGCCCCAAACGCGTCAACAGCAGACTTCAACCTATCAATAATCAAAGAAGTGAGCTGATAGGCCGTGAAAGCCCTTGAAATAAAGATCCGCTCCAACACAGCCTTAGGGTCCAACCCATATCGCTGGGCAACATAAGAAACCTCATACAAATCAAACGTGTTACCACCATCAACGAACACGACAGAAGAATCCAACCCTCCCAGCTCGCTTGGAAGTTGACAACGAACACACAACAACAAAGAAAGCGATAAGCAAGTCGGCAGCCCATCCAAGACCCCGAAATCGCCCAAAACAAAGCCTGGAAACAACTTGTCAATGTTATCCAAGCCGAAAGCTAAAAGAGCACCCTGAGAGGATGCGGGCCTCTCCACTACATTCATAGACAAGTAGGATCACAACGCTTTAAGGGAGATAAAAAAGGCGAAAATGAGCCTCATAAACGTTTAGCTTGTAAGGAACTGAAGGTTTAGGAGTGAGAAAAGTGAACCTATTACCGCCGTTTAAGGAAGCAAATTAGAAAGTTAAGAGCACTGCAGAAATTGATGGTGGCTTCCACACGATCCTCTCTTTTTGTTCATTAGTAGCATTGCCCCCAAGACTTATGCCTGGGTTTCAGTTTCGCCTTCAAACAAGGTTCAAATCCAACCCCCCGGCGCCAAATGTCATGATTTACGTTTAAAATCTCGGTTTTCTACATTCAAAGAAACTGACAGCTTGTTTTTATGGCGCAACAAATTGTTATTTTATAGTTGTGGATTTAGAATCTGTCTAGCGCTGTTTGCATTGCTATTGCATTAGCTTCTTTCATCTCTATCTTCCTACCAAGAAGATGTTTCAAGTTAACGAAGTGAGGAAGATTCCCTATGTCTAGTAGAAGTAGAGAACCCTTTGCTCCAAGAATTTTTCCTGATATTTGAAGGTTTTTCTTAATTTTTAATTCAATCGGTCTTCTATCCAGCAGAGGTAGGCCATAGATCGCAAATAGATCGTAGAGATTATCATGATAAAAGGGGAATTCAGGAAATCGTCTCGTTATTTCTTCTTCTGTTCTGACTAATGCGTGGGCTTCTTCTGTGTTGGGTTTTTTCCACAAGGTGTCAACTTTCTTGTTTGTTTTTAATCCTGGAAACACGTTAAGAGCGCTGTGTATAGCTTTCTCAAGCCTTCTAACTTCTATCCCATTCCCGACGATGACCCTCTTAGCGAGATTCGCTCCTTGCTCTATCCATCTTTGGGGGATTCTCGTATCGTGTGCAACCCCAACTTTTACCTGATTCAAACCAAAGGACGCTATATACACATAGGCAGTAGCCTTCTCACATATTTTTTGAAGAGAAGATTCAGCCGCACATTTTGTTCCGTCGCAGATCAAACAGGGATGCACTAAATCTGCTTGATAGCATGGTAGGCACTTATTGCCTTTCTTGATTTTGGCTTTTGATGGACAAGGTACCATGGCTTTCCAAGGTTCCAAGGCTACTTGAGTATTTGAAGCACGTGAGGATACGGTTGTATAGCCTACACAATATCGTCCCGGTTGAATCTTGAAAGAAAGGTCTATAGCTGGTTTTAGCCATATTCTACTGAAGCCCTTATCATAACAAATGAGACTGCAGAGCCACTTCCCTTCTCTTTTCCACCACTCAACTGCTGAGACAAGCTTGCCATCCATTGAGAGATACCCGACCTTAATTCTACTATGCTACTAAGTTCTATGCTACTAAGTTCTACGTTTGATCTTTAATAAAAATCGGTAAAAATGCAAGCGCGCAAGTTTCCTGCTGAGAATTTAAACGGAGATGTAAATCTAATTCCCGGCGCCAAACTCCACAAATTATGTTTATATTCTCGGTTTTGTTCATTTTAAATAACTAGAGAGCTATTCTCTATTTCCATGTAGTAATATTTGGTCGAGGAATCAAGTCGATATATATGCTGAGTGAGCTGCTCTTTTGGGTTGCTTTGTTTCGCTTTTTCCGAGACATAAAGTATTTAAGAAACATGCGGAACATAGAAGTTTAGGAGGCTCAACGCTGTTTTCATACCCAGAGAACGTGCGACTTGATGAACTGGAAAAAACATTGTTGGAAAACATTCTCCAATTTAGAGATTTGAATGTGTCACAGCTTAGTAAGAAACTTGGCGAACCGAAAGCTAATGTCCACCGAAGAATAGAACGGTTGGAAGAAGAAAGAATAATTGAATCTCAGCAAATTGGTAGACAGCGTATTCTCTCTATCAATCCCGCCGCAGTAGATAAGGTTCGTGGAGTACTTGGCATTGTTCCGTCTTCAAGAGTGCTTATACTTGTTTCAAAGGATCACGCCTTGAAGGTCATAGAATTTTTTAAGCCACACGAAATCTATTTCTTGACCACAAACCCTGATATCGATTTGAATTCTGAAAATGTGAAACGAATACTATTACCTGGAAGCCTCAAGGAGTGCTACGAGCACATTTACGGATTTGTTCGTGAGGAAAAATCATTTAAAAATGCGTATATTGCCATTGCTATTACCGGAAATGGAATCGCCTCAATAGCCGCTGGAATGGTTGCCAGAGACACATCTACTCCTATCTTGACTGTTGAGGCAGGAGAAATTAAGCAGATAGTTTAGAGCATAGGAGATAAAATGATGGCAATTGAAATTTATTATGACGAAAAGTCCTCAGACTATGATTCTGGGTTTGCCATCTTGTACTTTAGAGTTTACGATACTATCACTTGGCGGTACTTAGAACCTTATGTTCCCTCAAGCCTAGAAGCGCTAGTTCTTGATGCCGGAGGAGGGACAGGCAGATGGAGTATTCAGATGGCCAAGAAAGGATGTAGAGTAATATTATTAGACGCTTCGGAAGGGATGCTGAAAATTGCGAAGGAAAAGGTGGAAAAGGAAGGTCTTCAACATCGCATCAGCATAGAAAAAGGAGACATTAGAAAACTAAAATACGCAGATGAGACTTTCGACGTGGTCCTTTGCGAACATACTCTTTTCCTTTTAGCTGAACCCGATGTCTCTCTTAAGGAATTCTCTAGGGTTTTAAAGAAGGGGGCGCCATTAGTCATTTCCGCTCAAAATCGCTATGTGCAAACCCTTGCGCATTTGCCATGCAAAGAAATTCCTACAACCGAGAAATTGGACGAAGCACACAACATTTTGCTCTGCAAGGAATATGATACAATGAAAAAGGAGGGAAAAGTCAAAATCTACACGTGGGCACCCGACGAATTCCGTACTTTGTTGGAAAGAAATGGTTTCGTCGTACAGAAGATTGTCGGAAAGGGCATGACAATGCCTCTACGGATCACAGAAGAACTCTACATGAAAAAGGATTATTCCGAAGATTTACTTGACAAAATACTTCAACTCGAACTTGCCTTATGCGAGAAAACAGATGCGTTGGCGTTGGCTGGCCATTTACAAGCAATAGCATTTAAACCATAAACTCCGCAAACGGGTAAGCCTACACATCTTTGCTAAAGTATAATTCGCCGAGAATTTAAACCGAGATTCAATCTAACACTGGACTAATTCACTTTTTATTCGTTGAGAAGCCATTAAACAATGAGGCAGTGCAAACATTGGACGACTATCTGATTGGTACAGGCGGATGGGCCTATTTTCGGGTCCTTGGGCTGCCGTCGCTAGTTGCTTTTTCTCGCGTTTTTGACTTTGTCGAGGTAAATTCAACCTTCTACATGGTTCCAAGTCTAAGGGGTGTGGAAACTTGGCGAAGAAGGGTGCAGCCAGAATTCGAGTTCTCAGTCAGATGCAATAGAATTGTGACCCACAAACACCAGTTTCAACCAAATGAAGAAGCCTACAACACATTCGACAGGATGATTGCAATCTGCAAAGCACTAAGAGCCGACATATTGCACATGCAGACCCCTCCAACATTCAAACCCAAGGCAGACAACGCAAAACGCCTAGACTCGTTTATGGCTTCAGTCGACCCCAAAGGTATCAGATTAGCCTTAGAAGTCAGGGGTGCCAACCAAGCCTTAAGCCCACATTTTATCAAGGTAATGCAAGACCACAACATGATTCACAGCATCGACCTCTCAAAGGACGAGGAACCAGCCTACAAATCCGACATACTATATTCTAGACTATTCGGAAAAGGCCCCCACAACATCTACCAACCCACAGACCAAGAACTAAGAAAAATCGACGACAAAGCATCTGCAAAAGACCACAAAAAAGTCATAGTGAGCTTCCACTTCATCAACATGTACAAAGACGCTGCCAGACTCAAAACCTACAAAGAAACAGGCAAATTCCCAATGGCCACAAAGTCAACAGGACTAAAATCCCTACAAGAAGTGCTAAGAAAAGACGCAAAATTTCCATCAAACAAACCACAACTCATTCAACACCAAGGCTGGAAAATAATCGACCTAACCGAACATGAACGAGTCCGAGCTTCAGACGTACTACAAAAATTACCAGAAAAGACATACAAAAGCTTAGACGATTTGATTTGTACGCTGAAAGAGTTAGGAATAAACACCTAAACCAAACCACGAAGTGAAATGCAACCTCCGCTCGAGTTAGTTGTTGTGGAGAAAACAAAGACAGAAAAAGGTTCTCAGCATTTTGCAGAATCTTTTGGGTAGTTGCTTTTTCCATTGAGTGTTTGAAGCACGCTTAACAGCTTGTTTGAGAGTTTGAAGAGATATGGCTGCTTCCTTTTTCTGGTGTGACGCAACCAAGCACGCAAAAAAAGGGAAAGTGTTCGGTTTAACGTCTTAGGTTTGATGGAGTTATGGTTTAACTAAGTATGGACGCATCATTTCGTTGTCCTCGTGGTCTAGGATGTGACAGTGCCAGACGTATCCAGGTCCAGTAGTTGGGTCAAATGGATAATTGGTTGGTGTAGTTTGATCGATGGGAGCCCAGCGAGCAATTATGGTAGTGACTTCACCTGGATAGACTTGGATGGTGTCTTTCCAACCCTGCTCGCTTGCGAAGACACCCGGACCGGGGACAACAGGTGTTTTCTGAAGGTATAGAGCCAAGCGTGCAAGTCCTGCAGCGTCATTGCCCGGCCAAACTGTAGGGCCAGTTAGCGGTGGCATGCCGGTAAGAGGATTAACCGGATTATTTGCCATCCAAGCTGTCAGGTATTTACCAGCCTGAAACGGTTGGCGGCTGACAAGCTGGAACTGAACCAAGTGTAAGTGGATCGGGTGTGCATCAGCTGTTGGGTTTACTATCACCCACTTCTCAATCGTTCCATTTGTAGGTGTTTCAGAGACTCCCCCAGGAGCCATCCATTTTTGTCCGTCCAGGAGAATTTCTGCAGGGCCAGCGGGACCCATGACCTCGATAAGGGTCAAGATTCTGGTTTTAGCCGGGGTGCCAGTCAAGGTTGGGAACGTGGCGCCGGTAAGTGTGGGATTTAGTGGAGTTGGCAGTGTTGGGAACGCTGGATTGGCTGCTGCAGTGTCCACTACAGTAAATTGCATGACTTGGCCAACAGTTTGAGGATCAGCCGGTGCACCTGCTGGAAACGGAGCTTTGGCGGTGTTTGTAAGTAAAATCGTTGTTCCAGGAGCCAAGCCTGTAAAGTCCATGAGGATGTCGATCCTCTCGCCAGGCGCGATGGTTATTTGTGTGAGGCCTGTGGCTGGAGCGTACAGGTAGCCGCCGTCGCTACCTATCTGGGTGAAAGGCAAGTTCTTGTTCTTCTGCCAGAAGCTGAGGGTATAGAAGCGTGCGTTTGATCCGTCCAAGATGCGGAAGCGATATACTCCAGGCTCCACGTTCATATTAGGCCAGACCTTGCCGTTCACCATGATTGTGTTCCCAAAGAACTCAGGCATCCAGTATGGATGGATTGTTGGGTTGATCCCGACAGTTGGGAAGAAGAACGAGCCGTCGATGTAGAACGTGCGGTCTTGGATCACGAGCGGCATATCAAACGTCGAACGGTATACTTGAGGAGTTACGCCTGAAGCAGTGACCAATGCTTGCTCGACGAGATCATTTGGATCCCTCAAGAGGTAGAAGCCTGCGAGTCCCGACAACACGTTTATGCGGGTGATGCCAAGGGCGTGATCATGGTACCATAGAGTGGTGGGCGGCTGCTGGTTGGGATAATAGAAGACGGCTTCCCCAGGCGTTTTTGTAGCTGGTTGATAGATTTCATTTGAGCTGTATTCCATGCCATACTTTCCATCCGAAGTAAACCAAGCTTCTGGATGGCCATCGGAGGTCGAGTGTACTTCCCCTCCGTGTAGATGGGGAATGATCGGAACAGGACTCTGTGCCTGTGGGTAGCCTGGAGGATATGGGGTGAAGGGAAGCGTCGGCATGCCGAAATTGTTTGGGTCTGCCCAGTGAAGAGTTGGGTCCACCGGAAACAGATGGCTGCCAGACAATTTGTTCTGCCAAGTAACGCTGATAGGAACGTTTCTGACGGCTTCGAAAGTAGCGCCAGGGGCATTCTTGAACAGTTTGGTACCTTTCGTTTGATTCGTCGGATCTACCCAAACCGTGCCTCCGTAACCCCACACCTTTGTCATGGGGAATCCAGGGGGCAATATTTGCTGCATGAATTCGGTAACATCAACCGTGTAATTGTTACCCACTGTGGGCGCATACACAGGTGGCGGACCAGTGAGCTGGTTCTGGAACTTGGGAATGGCCTTAGGATCCAATATGGCGACCGCTGGTGGTGCTGAGTAAACAACATCCGACAATGAAACTGCTAGTACTATTAGCGTCGTCAGCAAGATCGAAACTGCGATTCTATTTCTCATTTACTCTACTTCCTTTTCAGCGGTTTCGATATCTTGCTTCGCCTTATTAAGAATGTGTGACTGTGATACTCCAGTAACACCGCAGTAAAACACCCCGCATAATATAATCCAAATGGGCGTAGTCACAAAAAGAGAAGACTTGAAGGCCCTAGTCTTCAGTGGCCTGTATGTTACTTTTTGATTGCTTTCCTAACTTTCTCCATCATGTCAGGTGGAAATGGGGCCTTCATGTTGTGCACTTTGCTCGCGTGTTCTGTTATTTCTCTCATGAGTTCACTTTCGGTTTTGGCTGTTGCTTCAAACTTGCAGTTCATGCCCAAGTCCTTACATTTGAAAGACGGCATAGCCTATGTCACCTCCCATTAAACGCGCGTCTGCTTTTGTAAGGTAATGTTGAAAACTTAATAGTTTATGTGGCTGGTGGGCCACAGTAACAGTAGGGCGCACATCTCCAAGAAGTGTGGACTTGCCCAGAAAACCTTTTTCCTGAACTTGGACAAGCCCCTAAAAAAGATGTGAACGAAAAGGAGCTATTCGAGGGAAAATAGATAGGCTCCTCCAATATTTTTCAGAACTGGAGTCTTTTTTCCGACACTTGTCCGATGTTTTGTGTTTCCTAGATATAAGTAAGATACCAAGGTTTTTCGGGGAGTCTTCCCAACTGAGCCTATTTGTTCTTGGTTCTTGTTTGCGTTTCATTCTGACCTGGCTGATTCTGCCAGTATTAGACTTTTTTCAAAATGTCTGAACGTCACGTCCTCAGCTTTATTAGTTTTGTTTTCGCCTCCTTTTCAAAGCGACTCCTCTTCTTCAGTTTTGCGAATTTTTTCGACCTCATTCTTCTTTCTCCTCAACATCATGAGCGCACAGTGCAGCATAACTAGATTGTTGAACGTTTGGAAGGTATGTAATTGCTTGCAACAGCAACAATAAACTTCCGCAACAAGGGTAGATAATCTTTCTGTCTTTCAGAAAGCGTAGTTAAGATAATTCTCAGTTAGTGACCATAGTAATGATAACTATGTGAAGGCGTAAACTTAATTCACGCAGGATCAAAAAACGGTTGTTTGACAAAATTGACAGTTTGGGGCTGGAGGAGCCTACGGTTCGGAGAGAGAAAGGAGAAAAAAATCCACTAATTCGTGGATAAAGAGACAGCTCCTCCAAGCCTTTCCAATTCCTGGGCGCGCTTCCATCAATTGTTTGCATTGTACTGTATTAGTAACAATGCTTTTAAAGATGTGTGACTGTTATACCACAGTAACAGTAAATGACTCTGAGAGTGTAGGGATTAATCTTGCTGTCATTGGAAAACGATGCCGAGATGTTATGTGATTTTGGGCTCACACCAAACTAGGCAAAATTGTACTTGGCCGTTGTTCAACTGGGCATAGCTCCAGTTGGCAAGATTTCAAGAATGTCGAAAGTGCGTAGAGAAGACATCTACCGAATATTGCCCAAGCTTGAAAAGATGGGTTTGATAGAAAAGATATTAGGCACTCCAATCAAAATCAGAGCCACGCCTTTGGAAGAGGCGTTCTCCATTCTGATCAAACATGAGCAAGAAATAGTTGACCAAAGATTGTCTTCGTTAATGGCAAAGAAAGATGAACTCTTGAAGCACTTAAGAAAAAGAAAACGAGAACCCGAATTCGAGGAGGAAGAAGCTCAATTCGCCATGTTCTCGGAGAGGGATGCGATAATCAACAAGCTAATAACGATGACGAAGACAGCCAAAAAAGAGATTGACGTCGTTACGTCTGCAGATGAATTCCTTAGACTTCTACCCAACTTCACAGAGGGACTTGAGAAAGCAGTTAAGCAAAGGCTAAAGGTCCGCATCATATTAGAAGTGCGCGGTCACGAAAGCTCGATACTGAGAAATATAGAAGGCCTCATGAGGACCAATCCTTTTGACCTGAGGTACGCGTATCAGTCATTAACTCATTACACCATTGTAGACTACACGCAAGTGCTGATGGCGACTTCGCCAGAGCCACCATTAGGCGAACATCCCTATCTTTGGACAAGTAACAAAGGTCTCGTTGGACTAATGCAAGAAAGTTTCGAAGAAACATGGCACACTTGCATGAATGCGAAAACTATGGAAACTGAAGCAGTCTCTGACAAAGTGGCGCGTCTTGTTGGGGAATTGAGACCCACAAACCATGTAATCTTTTTTTACCAGTCTTTCAAGGCCAAGCATAATGTTCTCTTCAGCTACCTTAAGGTTGGATTGGAAAATGGAGAAGCCGTGGTATATGTAGCCTCAGAGGAAAACCCGAACAAAATAAGAGATGCGATGAGATCATTCGGTCTCCAGACAGAGAAATATGAGAAAACAGGCGCCCTACGTATCCTTGGGTACAACAATGTCTATATTAGAGAGGGAGAATTTGATATGTCTACTACCATGAGCGTATGGAATAAGCTCTACAGCGACGCCTTAGCAAAAGGTTTTAAGGGATTGAGGGTCACCGGCGAAATGGCCTGCTTCTTTGAGTACAATTTACTCCAAGAGCTGTTGGAGTACGAGACTGCATTGCACCGGGTTCTAGACATACCAATGATTGCAATCTGCGCCTACAACTCTGAAGATTTAACAAAAGCCTTCAACCCAATCAATCTATACAATGAACTGGTTAAGGCCCACGGCACGGTCCTATTTGCAGGCCTAGACAACGCATTAGGAAAAATCGAGATTAGAAAATCTTAGCAAGTAACGCTCATTGATATTTGCTTACACTTGGGGCGAGCGCGCAGAACAAAAACTTTAAGTTTTATTAGAGAAAATCTAGTTTTCTGTCTTCATGTGCATCATGCATGTTCTGTTACTGTGAAACCACAGTCACACGAATTTAAAAGCCACTTTTCGAGACTATTTTAGTAGCAAAAAACTAGGCGACGATGAGTTCATTGGAGGTGATTAAATGCCAGATATTGTGGATACTGCTATTGCGGCAGGTTCGTTCAAAACTCTTGTCAAGGCTGTTCAAGCAGCAGGTTTGGTCGACACCCTAAAAGCAAAAGGTCCGTTCACTGTGTTTGCACCAACAGACGATGCTTTTGCGAAGCTGCCCAAGGGAACTGTTGAAGGTCTTCTAAAAGACATTCCGAAACTGAAAACAGTGCTGACCTATCATGTTGTTCCTGGAAAAGTTATGTCATCAGACGTCGTTAAGATGACTTCCGCAAAGACCGTTCAAGGTCAAAACATAAGGATCGATGCTTCCAAGTGGCATCTTCACAAGAATGTCAAAGTCAACGACGCGAATGTGATCAAAGCAGACATTGTTACAGACAACGGTGTCATTCATGTCATAGACAAAGTCATATTGCCCAAGTAGTGACCAAGAGCTACCATCCTATATCGCTATTTTCCTTTTTTTATAGTCATACGCGTATTAAAAGATGTGGGAAGTCGAATATAATAATGGGGGGATAAGATGAATCTCGTAAAAGTTCATAAACACTCAAAGACTGCGCGCGAACATGCAATTTTTGCTGCTGTTCTCTTTACTATTCTATCATTATTCTTACTTCTGCTGCCAAATGCAATGGCTCATGCTCCTCTAGGTCCGGGTGACAATGAAAGTTTAGCTACGGCCGCCGAAATTCCTGACCCCATCAAGTCATGGGCTATCTACGCGCAGCTCCCCCAACACGAAGGAGAAGAAACTCACGCTCAGTACTACAAGTTCAACATATCCCAAGGACAGAAGATCCACATAATGTTATACAAGTCTAGGCGTTCTGAAGAAGCGGCATTCTTGCCTAGTTTCGTGTTAATGGGTCCTGCGCTGATTGAGCAAGGTACTGTTCCTGACTTCGTCCAGAAACCTGAAGGCGCAAAATCATTAGTAGTTGAGGGACAGCAAGCCGCAGTGGCTACCTACGAACCTTTCTCTCCCAGCAGCTTTTATTCACTAGCCGACTTGGACATCGACGCACCTGCTTCAGGTACATATTACATAGCCGTCTATGCATCTGAAGGTGGACACTATGGACTAGCAGTCGGAGACCGCGAATCCTATGGAATCGACGAGTGGATCCTAATCCCGTTCAACCTTATTTCAGTATATCAGTGGGAAGGTCAGAGCCTTGCGTTAATACTTGCTCCATTCGTCATCGTTCTTGCTGTCGGCGTTGGGCTAGTCATCTGGAGGATGAAAAAGAAGGGGACATTGGGAACACTCATGGCTTGGTTTGGAGTTTTGGCAGGTTTGCTTTTTGTCGGCACTGGTGTTGCAACTCTGTTTCGTATGATTCTTTCGCTAATGGGGGCTTCAGCTGGGGTGGAAGTAGGAATCACTTTGGTTTTCGCCTTGATTCCAATTCTTCTAGGAGTCGCCACACTTCGATTATCGCTTAAGAAGGAAGAAAGACCAAGTCTGAATAGGCGAGTCTATTTGGCAACACTGGGTGTGATAGCATTGTTCATGTGGGCTGGGCTTCTAGTTGGTCCCGTATTCGCCATCATTGCCAGTGTGATGCCGTCCGGCGAAAGAAGAGGTAAACCTCAAAATCCACTATAAAATAATAACGCATGGGGTGTAGACTGTGACCGTGTTGAGATTGCCGAGAATGAAGAAAGATGAAGTAGAGAAGCTTATCAAGGAACAGTTCTTGTGTCGAATCGCTTTTAGAGGTGACGACTATCCTTACATCGCGCCTTTTCAGTACGTCTTTATGAATGGAACTCTTTATTTTCACTTTACGGCTTATGGTAGAAAAATGAAACTGGTGGAAAAGGATAAACAGGTCTGCGTTGAGATAGAGCAGTACAACCCCGATCTAAGTCAATACATGTTTGTAACCCTGAAGGGCAAGTTAAGCATTGTCAGAGATTCTACCGAGAGAGCAGAAGTCATCAAAAGAATGAGGGAACTAGGCAAAGAAAGACTATCAAGAAACTTCCTTGCCGCTCATGGCTTCAAAGCTGACGAAAGCTGGGATTCATTAACGGCAGAAAAACCACTTGTAATCGTCAAACTTGAGCAGTCGGTTGAAGAATCAGGCCTCAAATCACCCTAACGTGGACTTGCCTAAAGCGCGCTCCGTTCAAAGCTTAAGTGCATTCAAAACGATGAGCCATCAGTTTCAAAATGCTTTTTATGTCTCTCGAACAAGATACTAGGCCTCAAAGGAAGTTGACCATCATGGGACTAAAAGGAAGTCAGACTGAGAAAAACCTCTTAGCGGCTTTTGCAGGCGAATCACAGGCTAGAACCAGATACACATTCTTCGCCAGCGTCGCCAAGAAGGAAGGATACGAACAAATATCCGCAATTTTCCAAGAAACCTCTGACAACGAAAAAGAGCACGCTCAACTGTTCTTCAGACATCTTCAAGGGGGAACGACAGAAATCAAGGCAGCCTATCCAGCAGGGATTATAGGATCGACAGCGGAAAACCTGAAAGCGGCGGCTGACGGTGAGAAACATGAGTGGGGTACACTCTACCCTAACTTTGCTGAGGTGGCAGAGAAAGAGGGGTTCAGAGATGTGGCTAAAACTTTTCACATGATCGCTAAAGTAGAGAATTACCATGAGCGACGGTATCGAAAACTACTGGCAAACGTAGAGCAAAGCAAAGTCTTCAAAAGAGACGCTCTTATCAAATGGAAATGCAGAAACTGTGGCTATGTTTTTGAAAGCAACCAAGCCCCTGAAAAATGCCCAGTCTGTGACCATCCGAGAAGCTTCTTTGAAGTTTGGTGCGAAAACTATTGACCCCATCTCAATTAGCTTGCCTAAGATTGGCGCAGATTGTTTCTTGAATAGTCAGAATCATAATTCAAATTTAACCGTAAATCAAGCTTAAAACAGAAAAAAGAGAGTTTGCTGGGGATGTCACCCGCTTCTCGAGTGTTCAAATCCCACACCCGGCGCCAACAACAATGTCAAGGATGGACCCCGTGATCGTTTTTGCTTGCGCTTCTTGAAGAGCATGTTAAATCACTGGTCTTTTACTATTACTTATGGCGTTCGTAGACTGAGCTTGCCTCAATAAAGTAAACCCACCAACCCGGATGATCAGGATGAACCCACGCGTATCCCTTTCTCACGACTCCAATGACTCTTGCATTCTTTCCAGATAAATCCTCGCCGGAATGCCATTTCACACCAACACGTATTGTTTGATTTTCTTTATCGAATAGCCAATAGTTAAATGGCCAGATTATTCCTAGAGCCGTTCTTTGAATGTTTCCTTCGACTTCGACTTTTTTGTTTTCCCAAGCAGTTGGGCTGGAAAAGATTTCTGAAACAGTTTTTCCAGATGCAGATAAACGATCAGTGAGCAAACTGTGGATAAGCACGGCGACACTAGCAATCAGAACCGTGGAGGCGAAAACTAGGAAAACTAATACGCCCTTTCTAGATGTTACCTTTTTTACATGCTCCACGACTCTCGCCCATTTTAAAAAACTTATAGACAGTTTTATAATGCTACATTTTAGAACAGGCTGTACTGGGAATCGAACGCTCAAAAGAGGAATGAACTCACGCCCTCAGAGACAACTCTAGATATCATCTCATGAAAACGTGAACGCCTTAGCGTATGCATGGAACAAATAAGATATTGCGGGAGATCTATCCACTTTGAGAGTTCAAATCCCACACGTAACGCTAAAATCCAAAAACACCAACTGAAAAAGGTCTCTAGTATTTTTTATAAACTTGGAAAGTTCATTCATTGTGTGAAGTGGTTCGTTGTGACTTGTTATCTCAGGCATCTCCAGCGGGTTTTCGAGAAGGCTGGAATAAAGGTTACAAAAGAGAACAGACAAGAAATCGATAGACTCATCCATACTATTGTGAGTGTAGACTACAAGAATTGCCCAGTTGCATGGAAAGAGGTAAAAAAGAGGATCATAGAGGATGAAGAGGGTTTCGTTTCTAAACTGAAGGAAGCATGGAGTAAAAGACTATAGAAACCAGCATAAGTTTTAGCGCGTTAAGTTGAAGGCTTTATTAAGCAAACTGCAAAATGATATCTGGGTGAAAACTGTGCCAAAAAAGAAAAGTTGGAGTGAAAAACTGAAAGACAGTAAGGGTCTGCCAAAGGTAGAAGAGATTACTGATAAAATGAGTAAAAGATGGGGAACAGGCACGGTGGTCATCCCAGCACCAATGGAAGTCAACGAAATAATGAGAAGAGTGCCTAAGGGGAAACTTATCACCATTAATGAAATGCGTGCAGCTCTCGCCAGAAAACACGGAGCAACAATTGGTTGCCCAATAACAACAGGCATTTTCGCTTGGATTGCCGCCAACGCTGCTGAAGAACAAAGGCAACAGGGCGAGAAAGACATTACTCCTTACTGGCGAACTTTGAAAACTGGAGGAGTGATAAACGAAAAATATCCAGGTGGAGTTGAAGCACAAAAGAAACTTCTAGAAAAGGAAGGGCACAGAGTAGTTCAGAAGGGCAAAACATACGCTGTTGTCAACTACGAAGAATCATTGGCAAAAATATAATGCAAGAATGAGTAGAAAAAACAAGCTGCTAACAGAACAATTTTAGATAACTTCTTCTATTAGCTCAAGGTATTTCAAGCCTTCCTTTGTAGTTTTATAATATTCTCCATTCATTGAAAGCATATTTTTTAGAGCAAGCAGGTCCAGATACTTTTTGGCCGTAGGCGATTTGACTAATTCATTTAGAGTAAACAAGATAAAACAAAGAGACTATACTTACCAATCGCGTTGGTGAAAAGCTGTTGACAAAAGAACTCTACGATGTCACAATAATCGGTTCTGGACCCGCAGGCTTAACCGCAGCCATATACACCAGCCGAGCAAAACTATCAACATTAGTCATAGGCGGCGCCGCATGGGGTGGGCAACTAATGCTCACAAGCGAAGTTGAAAACTTCCCAGGGTTCCCAAACGGCATACTCGGACCAGAGTTGATGACAAACATGCGGACGCAAGCCGAACGCTTCGACGCCAAAATCATATTTGAAGATGTCACAACTGTTGATTTTTCGTCTCGCCCCTTCAGAATCAGCGTTGGCTACCGGGTTTTTGAGGCCAAGGCCAAGGCAGTGATTGTCGCTACTGGAGCATCTGCCAAATGGTTAGGCTTGCCCTCTGAAACAAGACTACGTGGAAGAGGCGTGTCTGCTTGCGCAACTTGCGACGCACCTTTTTTCAGAGACAAGAAAGCTGTTGTTGTAGGTGGAGGCGACACAGCCATGGATGAAGCGCTGGCATTGTCGAAATATGTCCAAGAGGTAACAGTGATTCACAGACGAGACCAATTGAGAGCAAGCAAGATTCTGCAAGACCGAGCGTTCGCCAATAAAAAAGTAAATTTTGTTTGGAACAGCGTGGTCGTTGATATCCTAGGCAAGGACCGAGTTGAGGGCGTTCGACTGAAAAACTTGCAAAGTGGTGAAGAATCCGTGCTGGCAACTGACGCAGTTTTCGTAGCTATTGGGCACAAACCCAACACCGACATCTTCAAAGACCAAATAGCATTAGATGAAAAGGGCTACATCATCGCACACGATGAAACCAAGACAAACGTGGAAGGGGTTTTCGTGGCAGGCGACAATCAAGATAAGCGATACAGGCAGGCGATTACCGCTGCAGGCGCAGGATGCAAAGCAGCTTTAGACGCAGAGAAGTACTTGCAGGAGCATCCAATTTAGGGAGGTGCATAACATAGTATGGTTCACATTTTCTGCCATAATAACAACTGTCGATGCATAATTCATTTAGACGACGCCACGCATTGGAACTACAAGGGAAAAGTCAAGTGTGAAAAATGCGGCACAGAAATCGAAGTTGAAATAAGGAACGGCAAAGCCATAGCACAAAGATAAACCAATAAGGCTAGTTTAGCGAATACTGCACTATGTCTTTGCAATTGTAAAGACTGTTGATATCTCAGGACAGTAGGATGTCCCGCCGTACTGAGGAGGTTTGGTATAGGCGTTTGCGTATATTGCGCCCAAGCCGACAAATGCCCAATCAGGAATCTCTAGGTCAACGACGAAAATTTCTGTTCTCCCTGACCCTATCGTCCAATCTTGTAATGTAACTTGGCCGATGGGAACCCTGCATTCATCGTAGACAACTATGGTTATGGTGGCTTTCTTTGAGGTGAAAGCCATGTTTTGGACGGTTACGTTGAAGTAGATGTGTTCGCTTTTTAGGAAGTTTGTTTTCGGGTTACCATTTATATCAGCTGTCTCTATTTGGAGGATTTCGACGATCCAGCCTACTTTGAAGGTGAGTGTGTCGTTTCCTGTTTGCTCTGCGATGTCCACTGTCACATAGACTGTCCAATCTCCGAATACAGGTGTTGTAGGTATTCGAAAGCTTGTTGTTGCAATGCCTTCCTCGTCCGTGTTGTTACTTCTATAGGTCCATACCACTCCAGTTGGATCTTTCACCTCGAAGGCTACGCGTTTGTTCTCCACAGGCTCAGCCTTGTAGGACACGTAAGCGTACAATGTGACTTCTTCTTGAGGCGCAAAAGCGTCGCACGACATATTTACACCTTTCCCGTTGAAAGGTTCTTTCTGGGTATAAGCGTCGATCCAGACAAGCAGCGTAGTTATTGCACATGAGTCAGTGTCATTATTGTCAGCTCTGTCCCATACAGTCAATGTGGCAGTGTAGGTTCCTGGTTCCATATAAGTGTGAGTTGTCATCCTGCCAGTTCCATTAGTTCCGTCTCCGAAATCCCACTCATATTTCTTGATTGCGACATTGTCGCTGGAGTTGCTTGCGTCGAAAACAACGGTTGCTCCTACTTCAACGATTTGGTCGGGACCCGCCTCAGCTACAGGGGGTGTCACATCGAGTATTGTTAGCCAATCTATCATGTTGTTGGCAAGACGCAAGTTGTCTGCTTGACCGAGGGCGTAATCCCATAGTGAGCTTTCATCAGCGAAACCAATCACCCTTCCGCTTCTTGCTCGCTCTGATACGGCTAGCATGATGTTTCGGGCTTGATCTCGAACAAGGTCTTGAGCCCCCCCACTTAAATACATGACTGCTATTGGAGCATCAAGATACACTGACGCGACTCCTTCAGTCACGGGATGTGGAGTAATGTCTCTCGTGTAACCGGACATACCTCCGCTTGCCCATGTTATGCCTGCAAAACTAGTTAGGTCGGTGTAAATCCATGGATTGTCGTCTCCAATGACTAGGAGTCCACCTCCGTTGAACACGAAAGTCTGTATAGCTAAAAGTTCAGAGGCAGTATACCCAACGTAGGCTTGTGGAATAACGAACACCTTATACCTCTCTAACACAATCGGTGTAATAGGACCAGTAACATGGGTTTCAACTACGTAACCCCTTTCAGTTAGACTTTTAACCCATGTGTTGTAGTAGCTGATGCTGTCGGTTCCATGGGTTTGATCAAACAGAACGTACTCAATAGGTCTAACGCCAACAATTTTTGTTAATATGTTGTTCGCTGTATTTTCCTCATCTGGCACGGGAGTCGCATATGCTGTAACATTGTATATCCCTTGAACCGGAGTCCAAAGATGGTTTAGTGTGTAAGACTCTCCTAGACGCAGCTGGGTTATGATGGTGGAATCAATAACAGTACCGTTAATTAGTAATTGCAGCTCAACATTTGTCTCATTGTTTAAGCCGCGGTTGCGAACGGTTGCGTTTAGCAGAGCAGAGTTATCAGGTTCAAGAATTTTGGGGGCATCTAACGACACAGCGATATCATGCTCATAGCACCGAATCAGATAGATGATGGCGTTTTCCCAAAGCTCAACAGCGTCAAGTTTTCCATCGACATCTTGATCATGACGAAACTCGCATAAAAGAAAGCTGAAAAGCAATGTTCTGTATATATTACCCACGACGATCCCAGCATTATCCTCTGTGGGCGATTTGGAGAAACCTGCAATTGACGTGCCCGTAGTAGTAGCTACATGGTCTCCGTCGTCACTGTACCCTTCAATGTAGGATGTAAGGTCACCTATAGTGTTTGGAAATGTAAAGATTGGATGCGCATGTACCCATCGATATACTGGTTCAGGGTAGAACATATCACGGGTCCATCTCACTCCGAGAGTATCCCAAAGAGTTGTGATTTCAGAACTAGATCCATCAATGTCAAATGTGCTTAGAACAAGGAACCCACCATTGCGCACGTATTCCTCTAACTCTGTCCAATAAGTTCCCAAGCTATAGTAGTTGGCATGATCGACAACCACCAAATCCCAGAGTTGGCTCTCTAAGGCTGCACCAAATCCCCAAGGATCACTGTAGTGGGTGTAGTTGATTCCCAAATTGTCTAGAGCAACGATTGGATATCTACTTGGCGGTGCTACAGCGTAGTCATCCGTATATACGAGAACGTTTCGAATAATGATTAACAATACAAGAACAGTCTTTGTCGCGACATTGTTTTTGATGAACTCTTCTCCAGATATTGGTGGAGCGTGGGCTGTGACATTAAAGGCGCCTTCAGCGGTTGGAGACCAGGAATAGCTCAGTGTGTAGGAAGAGTCTGCGAGCAATTCTGGTATCGTCACGGATTCAACTATGACACCATTAATAAGTAGCCGTAACTCAACATTTGTTTCGTTGCTGAGTCCTCTGTTTGCAACTGTTGCATTTAACGTACTAGTCTCTCCAGGTCTGAGATGTTTTGGAGTCTCGAGATCCACGATAAGCTCGTGGTCGGGTTTTTGATATCGAGACCATGTGATTGCATTGTAGAGTAGTTGTAGGTGATGGTGGTAGTATGCGGGTATAATTTCAAGCCATGGGGAAATGTATAATAACCCCTTGTATGTGGCGATTGCGCTTTCTTGGAAATGCCCAAGTGCCAGATATTTGCCCTCCACCAATTCGTTTGAATCCCATCGCCCGTCATAGGGAAGAGCAGTTCCTACCTGCGCAAAGACTAGAGGATTTGGAACATTTCTGAAGAGAGGGTGAGTTGTGTTTAACAAGTGTAGGAGATCCGTCGAAGTTGCAGTCCACATTGTAGTTTCATTCAGCCCAAACAGTGGTGCCAACTTGTTGTTGTTTGGAACCTGACTGTAAAATGTTCCAGCCGTGGCTATTAGCCCATGACCTTCAAGAACATATCGTTTTATTGCTTCGATTTCAGAGTCGGTGAACTGCCAACCTGTCCATGGGTCATAAGCGCATGAGATAATCAACACTTCCGCTTCGGTGGCGGCAAGGTCCCCATAGGTAATTTCGTGTTTGTTTAGTGTCATATAGTCAATGTAGATCATTGTGTCACCAAATAGATACCACTGAGTGTTCAGGACTTGCCAATTAGTGATAATATCCGGATGAATATTACCAGCAGAATGGAGCACCACAGCTTTCTCAGGGAAGCCAACATAAATGTACCTCCAAAGAACATTGTTCTCGACGCTTGTTTCTCCAGTCACAGGGACAACATACAATGTGGCATTGTATAATCCTTCAATCATTGGATTCCATGTAAGACTGACTGACGCAGCGCCTCCACTGGCTAGAAAGCCTATAGACGCATCGCTTACCATAGTGCCGTTTGCAAAAAGTTGCGCAACTATATCGGTTTCGTCATTCTCTCCAAAATTGAGTATGGTAGCATTTATAGTTGCCAAACTAGAGGGTTCAACATAGGGCGGAGTTTTCAACTCACACGCGATTAGCTCGTGGTCCAGCAGTCCTTTCTCAACAGCTTTTCTGGCATTGACTCTTCCATAACCGTAATACACATCGAAGCCAAGTTCGCCCAGATCATCTGCCGAATATCGAAGCCACAGTCTCACCCAATCTCGAGTTTTGTTGGGAAAACGGCTCCAAACAAGAGCAGCGACGCCTGAAACGTGTGGACATGCCATAGAGGTGCCGCTCCAAGACTCGTAGCCCCATGGAACCGTAGAATATATACTGACACCTGGCGCTGCAAGTTCAATCCAGTCACCCCAGTTTGAAAAAGACGCTTTGATGTCATATTGATCCGTAGCGGCAACCGCAATAACTTCGTCATAGCCTGCAGGATACGACTTCGTGTTAGTGTTATCATTACCGGCTGCAGCAATCAGGAGCACTCCTAAATCATAAGCATACTTAACAGCGTCATACACCAGTTGACTATCACCGTAACCGCCTATACTCATGCTGATTATGTTAACATCACACGCTGCTGCGTGTATAATTCCTTTAGCGACCCAATCGTAGTAGCCCCAACCTCCACTGGTTAAAACCTTTTCAGCCATAACCCGAACTTGAGCTAGCCCAGCTATACCGACACTGTTGTTAAGCGTAGCGGCAATTATGCCCGCACAATGGGTTCCATGTCCATGGTCATCCATAGGGTCTGGGTCATTGTTCGCCCAATCGAGGCCCCAAGCAACATAGTTTGCCATAATATCTGGATGAGTGTAGTCAATGCCAGTGTCAACGACAGCAACAAGAACCGAGTGGTCGCCTACAGTAGTGTCCCAAGCGTAGTTGGCTTCTATTTTCTGTGGTCCCCACTGCATACTCCAATATGGATCGTTGGGGATAAACTGGACCTGAACCTTCATGTTGGGTTCTATATAACTTGCCAATCCCACATCACGTATCTCTTCTACGAACGCTGTCACAGATGTCAACAAGAGTTCGATAATCGCTGCCTTGACTCTGCTCTCGATTGAAACTGTGTCAATAATTTTCGCTTGGTTTTTAGCCACGATTTTTTCGAGTTCAAGTAAACTGTTAGGTATCTGGTCGCTAAATCCAACTATTAGTCTTGTCAGATTGCCATCTAAGTAGGCAAATTTGCTCCATTCGCTGGTGTCGTTGAAGTTCCATTTGTCTCCAGGGTTTGGTGGATCTGGCTCAGAATCATCTAAGGCCTCATCTTTGCCTGCTGTTTCCGCTAAAGATTCTGTAACCGAGTCCTCAGCAACTACCTCTGGCGAATTAACTCGGAGGTTTAACATACTAACAAAAATGAGCAGTGCCAATATTAAGGCAACGAATTTTGACCGCATTCTTGCTATGCTCCCTCTCTCATTTGTGCCATGCTTCACTGGCTAGCAGGAAGCTAAGAAGCACACTTTAACATTAGTGCCTCAGCTATTTATGCCTTTTTAAACAACCTTCTGCATTGTTTATGCGCAGTAATCCACTTTTTGTTTTATTTCTCTCTACTTAAGATTGAAATAGACGCTTCCGATGCTTTCTAACGACAGAAATGGTCCTGCCTGGAACCGACTTCTTAAAAGAGCAGATTAAATATCTTTTTGAGACATTTCAGACCCGAAGCATTAAACATTTCGGACCAATGGACGGTGACGACTTCATTCGTTTTTTCTGCGATGCCCTAATGCGCACGTAAAGCCGAGGATAAAAGGTGCAGGGCTACTACAAAAGAGATGGTAGCGGTACCTATTTTATGGGTTTAATTTCGATATTAGCTTGGCTGAAGGACAGTTTCTTTCCGCATCTGGGACACCTAGCGTCAAATCGTTGAATGATTTCGTCGGGGGGAGTTAATTCCACACCTTCATAAAGTATAGCTCCACACTTTTGGCACGAAACTCGCTGAGGCATTCCACCCCTTCCCAAGAGTTAACAGAATACAAAAACATCGAGGCTAATAAGTTTACATGTAAACATGCTGCGTTTTCATGTTTGTGCTCCTTTAGTATCGAGTTGAAAAAATTTTTGTTTGGTTGGGTTGCGTGGTAGTTTGTGTTTTGTTTTTGTCTTGGTTAGTGTTTCTGGTTGTTTTGGAGCTGGGTTGAGGTGATTTTTTATGTTGCCAAAGGTGATTTATTAGTGATTTGTTTTTTGTTGTTTGTGCTGCTTTTCTAGATTGATGCGTCTGGATCGAGTTCAAAAAGCACTATTCAGGTAATTCATTTTATGTTTCGTAAACCATAAATAAGTTGTTTGGGTTTGTGAAGGAAAGGAAAGGCTGAGAATCATGGAAAAATACACTTTAATCATCACCGAGAAGCCTGACGCTGCCCAACGCATCGCAGAAGCATTGGACTCGAAGGGCAAGCCTAAGAAAGCAGAAGAGAAAACCGTGCCCTATTTCTTGGCGCATCGAGACAAGCCGCTTGTGATTGTTCCAGCGTTGGGGCATCTCTACACGGTTGTTCACGAACACGGAAGAAGAAGCTATTACCCCATCTTCAACTTCAAATGGGCACCAAGATACATAGCTGAGAAGGGAGCCAAACACATCAAAACATGGATTGAAGTCATATCGAAACTTGCGGAAAACGCAGACGCCTACATAGACGCCTGCGACTACGACATTGAAGGAACCATCATTGGTTACACCATTCTAAAATACGGATGCGGCAACAGGGAAAACGTTGCCACACGCATGAAATACTCGACTCTAACCAAGGCAGAGTTAGAAAAGTCCTACGATGAACAGATGCCACACTTAGACTTTGCCATGATAGAGGCGGGCAAAACGAGACACGAAGTGGACTGGCTCTACGGAGTTAATATATCCCGAGCGTTGACAATAGCTGCCAATCGTTGGAGTGGAAGATACGCCACACTGAGCACGGGCAGAGTGCAGGGACCAACCCTCAAATTCTTGGTCGCCCGCGAACGCAGCATCAACAGTTTTGTGCCCACACCCTATTGGAGCATCCTAGCTCAGATTGAAATTCAAGGCAAGAAATACCCGGTTGACTACCAAAAGAAAATCATCGAGAGGAAGGGAGACGCAGATAAGGTAGTGGAGGCATGCTTGGGCAAAATGGGCATCCTAGAAAAAATCGAGGAGAAAATGATGCAGGTTACGCCGCCCATTCCCTTTGATCTAGGGTCGCTGCAGAGCGAAGCCTACAGCCTCTTTAGATACACGCCTCGGCGAACAGGCGACATAGCTGAACGTCTATACCTAGAAGCCTTGATTTCTTATCCACGAACAAGCAGCCAGAAACTCCCCCCCGTTATTAACTATAAAGCAATATTAAGTGGGCTCAGTCAAGAGCCAGCATACAAAAAACTGGCGTCTGAACTGCTGGAAAGGGGAGAATTAAAGCCGAGAGAAGGCGCTAAAGAAGATCCAGCACACCCAGCGGTATATCCAACTGGCAACATACCTCAAAGAGCGCTCGATGAGGCTGAGCGCAGAATCTGGGACCTAGTCACAAGGCGTTTTATGGCGGTTTTCGGCGAACCCGGAATCAAACAGAGCATGAAGGCAACCATAAATGTGAATGAACATTACTTCTACTTGCGAGGGAGACGGGTTCTGAAAGAAGGCTGGATGAAATATTACAAGCCGTATTTGCGCACTGAAGATGTCATCTTACCGCCGATTAAAGAAGGAGAAATAGTCCAGATAAAGCATATTGCACGAAAAGACGAGTTAACAAAGCCGCCTCCACGCTACAACCCAAGCAGCCTTTTAAAGCGCATGGAAGAGGAGGGCATCGGCACCAAAGCCACGAGAGCCGACATAATTGAGACGCTTTACAGCAGGAAATACATCACCGAAGAATGCATCGTTGTCACAGACTTAGGTTTTGATGTCATAGAGGTCTTGCGCAAACACGCGGCCCCAGTGATCTCGGTCAAACTCACCCGTGATTTGGAAGAAAAAATGGAGCGCATACAGAGCAATAATGAAAAACGGGAAAACATACTCGTAGAGGCAATTGACCGATTAAAACCCGTTTTAACTGAACTGAAAAGGCGAGAAATGATAATAGGCGAGGAGTTGAGCAACGCCATCAAAAGGGCTCGGATGCAAGAGCGCATAATAGGCGAGTGCCCAAATTGCTACACAGGCAAACTTATAATACTCTTCTCAAGACGAACAAAAAAGCGCTTCATTGGATGCACCAACTTCTTCGAGAAAGCCTGCCAAACATCGTTTCCACTTCCACAGAGAGGCACAGTTAAGCCTATTGGCAGATTGTGCAAGGGTTGTAGCTGGCCACTATTATTCGTGCACATACGTGGAAAGCGCCCATGGAATTTGTGTTTCAATCCAGCTTGTCCCAAGAAAGAAGAGAGGAGGAAACCCCTTGAAATGCAAGGTTTGCAGCCGAGAGGCGCAGACTCAACCCCAAAGTAAGTACTGTGAGCCCCATCAGAAGGCATGTGAGCACATTCGAAAGGAGTTTGAGGTGTGGAAAAAAGCCTCGGGCATGGAGTGGAAAGATTACCTCACCCAAATTGCAAAGAACCCTTTCACAGGAACATGGGCCAAAGAAGTATCCGAGAGTCTGCTCTCGGAAAGGGAATAGGCGTGTTTGAAGGGAATGTTTAAATCATAATGCAGGAATTCCATTAGTAGCACAGCAAAAGAACGATGTGAAAATAGCCATGACAAAAATCAAAAGACGATTCGCCTCACTGGGCTATGCTGGTAGAAAGGCTTATTGGAAAATAGTCACTGCCAAGCCATCAATATTCATAGTCGCAAGCATCATAGTAGGCGCTTCAATCTTTCTCTTAGGAGGCGGAATCTTCGATATTTTGCAACAGCCATTGCTGGGCATCCCGATAGGCAGAAGAGTGCTCTATTTTTATCCGGGCACTGTGCACGATCAGGCGGTTCTTGAGAGTTTTATGGTGATGATCTCCTATTTCATAGGTGTGTTTGGCATCTTGCTCATGTATCAAAGCACAAAATATGCTTACAAGCCTCGCCAAGCATTCATTCTGTTGTTAGTGGGAGCTATGTTCATTCTCATTGCGTATATCAATGTTGAGAACCTCATTTGGACTAAGTTGAGCGTCCAGTTAGGCTGAGATCAATCCGACCTTTTTTCACCATGGCGTCTTTTTCACAGATACAACATATGCCAAAAAGTTCGTTAGAAGATGTATAGGCAACGTTATAACAAGTATTATAGCAATTGTTAGCGCCTGTGGTGGAGAAACAATAAAAGAAAACAGGACAGCGCCTACCACAAAGTCAAGCTGATCCGCAACTGGAAGAGGTGCGCCTTCGACGATTCCAATCCTCCTCTTAACGAATGAATGGGCCAAATCACCTATCAGAGCCCCAAACGAAACAACAAACCCAAGGGATACACTAAATTGAAAAGGAAACACAAAATCCGAGGGTGGCGTGACAAACTGTAGTGCTATAAATTGAGCCACACTCGTCAATGCGCCTACAACTATTCCAGCCACAAAGCCTCGGACAGTCTTGTGAGAACCAAAAATTGGTTTTCCGTCAGGCATTTTCCTGCCTGCGTCTATGGCTCGACCACCGCCTAACACTACTGGGACAGCGTTGGCAACATACGCAGGAAATATGAAAAATAATGCGTAGGCAACCTCGTAAATCCATGACGACATATTCGATTCCAGCCACCATTCTTGGTTGTTCTGGGAAATATAAGTTAGCGGCAGTCACAGATGCCGTTTTCTCCAATAGAAAGATAACGGTTTACAGGGCATATACGATGAGCATGTTTCTCCAAAACAGCTTTCAACGTGTTTCTGTGATCAGCTGGCTTCAAATTGAGCACCGTGTCGGACCAAAACCTCAAAACTCGTGTGGCTACAGGTTCAATGCTGACGTAGCCCTCTAAGAAAACGTTGCGAACCTGACTGGTGATGAGCATGCCAACCTTCCGAGTCTTGGCTATCTGCGCCAAACAAGCTAATTGGCGTCCGAGCTCACGGTTTAACTTGAAAGTCTTTTCCTTCGGTTGGCTTATTTCAACGCGATAAAGCGAAGTAACCGTGTCCACCACGACCAATCCAACATTGGGCGTCAAATATTCGTCTAGGCGGTCTATGGCTAAGGCCTGCTCCTGAAACGTCGTGGGCTGAACCAAGGTTATATTTGGCGCCACCGCATTCAAATCATGGCTTGCTATCTGCGCCAGCCGCCGAGGAGAGAAGGTTCCGTCTGAGTCGATAAAAATGGCCTTGCAACCCAAGCGCGTGGTGTTTACGGCACATTGAATGGCTAAGCTTGTTTTGCCTGTTTTGGCCTCTCCATACACGAGTGTAACGTAACTTGAGTGTAGGCCTCCATCAAGGAGTTTATCTAGCGAACCGCAACCAGTTGGAACTATGCGGATCGTGCGCTGCAAACCCTTCACATCACTGCGGCAAAATAATAACGGGTCAAAGTTAATAATTTTCTCTTTACGTTGTAGTTCAAGACCCTAGTCAAATGAGTGACTTTCCAGATTTTAGACTCTGAGTGTTTCATATCGAAGATTGTTTCACAAGGCATAAATATAGACTGTAGTCAATTTGCTTATTTGGTCGAGTCTGTTCTTTTGGGATGATGAAGCATTTGAGGGGAGAGTGAGGAATAATTGGAAAGGAAAACAGCAATTGGAATAACGTTAAGTGTTCTCATGTTGACTATTATGCCTGACTTTTCCCTTGCTTTGGAAGGCTTTGAAGAGAGGAAGGGTCTTAAACCCTTTAGCTATGAAGACATGCGTATTGCACCCTACAAGTTGAGCAGTCTTTCTCGATTCTCAACAGCTTCTCCTCAGCCTCCGTCTCCGGGCTTCAATGAAACCAGCGAATATTTGATCGGCAGTGCAGCCTTTGCAGTTATCCTTTTGGAAAGCAACGGCACTATAGACCCAGAGACAGAGAACTGGGACTCCATTGAAATATTCAACGTACGTAGCAGGATAGATTATGCCCTTAATTGGTGGAGCAGCCAAAACCCCAACGCGTCTCTAAGTTTCATAGGCGCACCGCCAGGCTGGGCGTGGAATGTCACCATAGTTGAAACAAGTTATGAGCCTATAAATCGTCCCTCGACGGATGAAGGTTTATGGATAGGCGAGGCAATGACCAACCTTGGGTTTCCAGGCGCAAATTATTTCAATCAAACACTTACTTTCATTAACTTTTTACGGGACTACGTTGGGACAGACTGGGCATTCGTCATATTCATAGTCGATAGTTCCAACGATCCTGATGGAAGCTTTGCAGACGGGTTTAGCGCCTACGCTTATTATGGTGGTCCATTTTTCGTGATGACTTATGATAATGGTGGCTGGGGGATTGCCAACATGGATAGAGTGACTGCCCATGAAATGGGTCACACATTCTTTGCCACCGATGAGTACAATGGTGTAGCCCAATACAGTGGTTATTTGAATGTCTCAGACATTGAGGGTTCGAGATGCCTCATGGATAATAACACATGGGCTCTTTCTTCTGGCACTTTGGGACAAGTTGGATGGCGTGACTCTGATGGCGACGGCATCCAAGACATAGTGGATACGTTTCCAGACACCGTTTTGAATCCTTATTCACCCGACCCCACGACCAACACAACCCTTACATACACGGGCACAGTTACAGAGATTCCATATCCTAACAACAATCCTTACATTCCTCCTCCTCCCCGAACTGGTAGAAGAGACGTAACCATTAACACAATTATTGGAGTCATATTCCGAGTAGATGGTGGAGCCTGGACGAACGCAACTCCAGATGATGGCGCCTTCGACGAATCCGAAGAAAGCTTTTCCTTCACCACTCCTCTTCTTACCATAGGCACACACACCATTGAAGCTCTAGGAATAAACAGCGTCGGTAATGTAGAAACAACATACGCCAGTGACACAGTAACCGTTACCTCTGTAGGTGACTTTGACGGAGACTTTGACATTGATTACGATGACATCGTCTATTTTGTCGACGCCTACATCAAGTACTGGTCAGGGCAAGGAAAGAATGCAGTATGTGATTTGGACAACGATTGTGACATAGACTACGATGACATCCTCATCTTTGTCGATGCTTACATATATTACTGGACTACATAAAAAAACAAATTGCCATTGCACTACAAACTGGCGAAAACCATAAGTGTAATAATTTTACTTGCCTCTAATGCTAGATGACCGCAACATGGAAGCCAAGATAGCGGTTGCCACAGTCTCAGGGGAAGCCTACTACCTACTCGTCAACGAACTGAAAGCTAGAGAAATAGACTTCTTGAGCTTGACGCCATACGAAGATGTGCCCTTAAACATCGAGGTTGTTGTCACAACCGAGGCTGAACGCAAAAATGTCAAACACCCAAAAGTCTTGGTTTATAAAGAAAACACGAATCCAGCAACAATAGTTGATGAAGCCATAAAGATAATTAGGGGCAAAAAAGATTTCGAAATCATAGTTGTCGGTTTAGACCCAGGCAAAACCTTCGGAATAGCTGTCTTAAGTGATGGCAATGTCCTTAAAACATTAACATGTTCAAACCTTGAAGAAGCAGTCAACACCATTGCAGAAATCTTCAGTATAGAGCATCGGGCTGCTGTTCGCGTTTTGAAAGTTGGAAATTGGTCTCCGCCTCTCACAGCTGAGCTTCTTCCCCTCTTAGATGCTGCACTACCGCAGGATGTAACTATAGAAGTCGTGCGCGAGGCTGGGACCAGTCGCTTCAATGGTCAAACCATACACAAGCGTAGATTAAAGCACACCATGGCAGCTATTAGAATTGCAGAGCGCCGCGGTCAAGCATACAGGAGAAAAGGAGCAGAGGGAACACAGTGAAGAAAACGGTAGAAACGGGTAAAACACTTATTGTAGACGGCCCCGCATCAATAACTCTACTTTCAGGCGAGGCTGAAATCCTAGGCGCCCAATTCGCAACAGGCTCGAAAATGGTCATTCGCGAAGGAAAACGCATCCCCTTGGAGGTTAAGGCAAAGGCTGAACTCGATCTTCAATTAGGTGAGAAAGCGACACTCAAAGAGGTTGAAGCTAGCACGATTCCCAAATCTTGGGAGAACGCTGCTAGCACTGTTTTAGAGCAGAAAGACCGTCCCGTAATTGTTATGATTGTGGGCGGCATAGACTCAGGCAAAACCAGTTTCTGCGCATATTTGGCTAACAAAGTGTTGAAGGAGAAACGAAGGGTAGCTATAATAGATGCTGACTTGGGACAGTCGGATGTTGGTCCACCATCAACCATCGGCTCTTGCCGCGTAACCAAGCCTATTCGAGACCCCTTTGAGATAGGCGCCGAAAACATCTGCTTCATTGGAGTAACCAGTCCCAGCGGCGCAGTGCCCAAGGTTGTTGAAGGAATAACAAACATGAAGGCGAAGGCTTTAAAACGAGGTGTCGATGTCTTGATCATAAACACAGACGGCTGGATTGAAGGCGAAGACGCCGCCCGATACAAGGTTACTCTGGCTAAACAAATCAAACCAAACATGGTGGTCGGCATACAAGAACAAAAGGAGCTGACCTTCCTACTAGGCGCATTAACTGAAACTCAAAACCTAACCATCGAATCACCTCCAGCAGTGCGCAAAAGAGACCGCGAAGAACGCAAACTCCTACGTGAATTAGGCTACAAAAAATACCTGAAGGGCGCCGCAATCGAGTCTTTTCCACTAGGCTGGATTAGAATCTCAGGCATTCCTCTCGGAACAGGCATGCCCCCGTCGCGAAGACGCATGGACAAGATTGTTGAACAACTGGGAACAACACCAATCTACTGCGAAGAAACATCCGACTCCGTGTTTACAGCCTTAAGTAAACAACAATGGGCAGACGAGGAGATAGCCAAAAACCTCGAAAACACATTGAAGAAGAAAGTGAAAATAGTTTGGGAAGGTGACGAAGAAGGCCTGCTCGTGGCACTACACGATAAGCAGGAGAATTTCCTCGGCATAGGCATAATTCAAGAAATAAATTATGAGCGCCGAGTTCTCAAAGTCTACACCAGCGTAAAAAGCGGCGTCTCATCCATACATGTTGGGCAAATCAGACTGGAAAAGAATGGGAAAGAGTTGGGACCAAGCGAGGTTTTCGTCAACTACGTCTGAAATTATGTCTAAGAAAAGGATGCTAATAGGCTACTGCAACCCTAATTATGTCCGTAGCCTTTTTTCCGCAAACAATACAGTTTCCCTTAACCCTTGCTTTCAGATCCACAGTTGTGCCTAAAACCCGAGCCTCAACCTCCTCTTCGAGTTTGTGACCGCACTCAGCGTTACCGCACCATGAAACCTCGACAATTCCTGCCCTTCGTCTTAACAGTCGCTTTGCCTCCTCTAGGCTGTTGGCTTGATGCACATGCTGGGTCATCCATTCCCATGCCTTCTGACGCATTTCCTCAGCCATCGTCTTCATGAGTTTCTTTATGCTGGCAACCAGCTTGCTTGTTTTAACTGTTTGTTTCTTGAATGTGTCACGCCTGACAACGATTGCTTCATTTTGTTCAATGTCTCTTGGTCCTACCTCGATTCGGATGGGAACGCCTCGCAGCTCCCAGTAGTAAAACTTAGAGCCAGGAGTTAAGTCCATTCGTGTATCGAGTTCGGTTCTAACATTTGTTTTTTTTAGTTTGTCTGCGATGCTTTGGCATGCCCTGTTGATTTGTTTCTCTTTCCCTTTGTATGGTATGGGCACAATAATAACTTGTATTGGTGCTATTTGAGGTGGCAGAACGGCGCCGTTGTCATCACCATGGGCTGCAAGCATCCCAGCTATTGGTCTCCCAGAAAGACCGTAGCAAGTTTGCCAAACGTGTTCTATACCGCCTTTCTCAGTTTCATAAGCAACATCAAATGGCTTAGAGAAGTTTTGTCCAAGATTGTGTACCGTGCCAATTTGCAGCGTTCGACCGTCTGGCATGATTTGTTCGAAGGATATTGTGTATACTGCGCCTGCGAATTTGTCCCATTCAGGTCTTTTTGATATAACGTAGGGGATGCTCAAGGTGTCAAAGAATTTCCTGTAGATTTCCACAGCTGCCTTCACTTGGGCTTCTGCTTCTTGAGCTGTGGCATGTACCGTATGTGCTTCCTTGAAGTTGTCGATTTCTCTCACGCGAATGAGAGGGCGAGTTGCTCTTGTCTCGTATCTGAATGTGTTCACGACTTGGTATAGTTTTATTGGTAAGTCGGCATGAGAGCGAATCCAGAGTTTAAGCATAGGCGCGATGACGGTTTCGCTTGTTGGTCGCAGCGCTAACTTGACATCTAAAGGTGTTAATCCGCCTCTGGTGATCCAGAACACTTCACCTTCAAAGTTTTTCATGTGCTCCGACTCTTTTGCCAGAGAGGTTTCTGGAATCAGAAGTGGAAACAACATTTCCTCATGCCTAGTCTCGTCGAGCAGGTCTCGAATGACTTGAAGGACATTCCTCCTTATTTTGAATCCGTAGGGTCGCCAGACCGCCATACCCTTTATGGGATAGCGATAATCCATTATATCAGCGCCTATCAGAACGTGTCGAAACCACTTGCCAAAATGGCGGCTCCACTTTTCCCGTTTAATTGCAGCCATCTTTTAATCAACCTCTTTTGATATCGTTTAAAGAATCAAATAATCTAAGATGGGCGTCGTACAAGAGATTAGAGCTGTGGAACGCAGTCACCCATCGCAACCACGTGTCCTACACCATTCTTCAAAATATTATATAAAGCTTCCTTATCGTGGCTTATTATTTGTTTAGCTCATTTCTAATACGATTTAAGCACATTTTGATTTTGAGACATAATCAGAAATTGTTTTGAAAAAGTCAAGGAATGCTTTGGTTGTCAAAGCTAATTATTGTCCATGTTTCTCCGCGTTTTTCGATATTTGCAATTATGTGGTCGCCCATTTGCGTTGAAAGGAGTTCATACCATTGGTGGGTTGGTAAATCGTTTGGTGTGGCTTCTATCCATGGGTAAGTGCTGTTGGCAACCCGCAAGACCACATGAGTTAAGCTGCCGCTAACGTATTCTTGCTTGTCCTCGACGGTCGTATCAAGCTCCACGTAGGTTACGGCGCCGTACAGCTTTAGGAAATCCAGTCTTGTGTCACGCACTAGTTGTTCACTTGAGGTCCCGCCGCCTGCTATGTTTATGGTTACGATGTTTATGTCTAAGGCGTCGATGATTGCGAAACCAGTCAGAATGATTGTTTCGTCAGGTTCCCATGTGCCTTCTCGCCAGTAGAGGGGCACGTACCATGCGAGGCGGAAGACACCATCTGAAACTTCAACTGGGTAGAGAAGAGGCATTTCCGCATAGTATAACCCTGCAGCAGGCTTAGGCAGCTTGCCCTCGACAATGTCCTCGGCTGTTATGCCAGAGATGTATTTCTCCTGTTGATAATCATAGAAGAATATGCCCTCTCGAGTGGTTTTGAAAACACCAGCCAGGTTCTTTCGCTTGCGACTGGGTTAACCATTACCATTGCCACAACATCCTTAGTGTCTGGGTCGACGATGTAGCGAGTGTCCTCTGACATTTGAACGCGGTCTCGGCTGGGTGGAATAACCCATAAGAAGCCGCCCGCCCAGTAATCAAAAGACGCGCCTCTTCTAAAGCCGCCCCACTCGTTTATCATGCGTTCCATCCAGTTTTCGTCGTAAACCTGCGTAGCCCATTTTGGAACGTTTTGTAGCGCTGAATAAACATCGATGACATCACCTTTAGAGTCGTAGATTATTAGTCCAGCGTATCTTCGAATCAAATCAAATCCAACCTCGTAACGAGTAACTACGTAGACTAGGTCATTGATTACGGGACTCCATGTAGGATAAGAAACACCATAACTGTAAGTGGTGTCTGCCAAATACGATCTAAATATTATGTTGCGGTCCCACCAGATTCCGTCGCCAACTGAGAATTCCTTGTGCACTATTTTGGGAACAGCCACAGGATCGGTAGCATTGATTAAAATAAAACCCTTTACGTAGTTTTCAGCTAACACGTTTGTTGAGCCTATAACGTTAACCCAAACAAGTTCGCCGTCAAGCGTTTTCGTGATGTGGCTGTCTAAAACTTGAACGTTACTTCCGAACTCTGACATGTGTCGTCTAGCAACGGAAACGGCTAGTTCCTGCGTCACCAATCTTACTTGATTGTCAGGTATTGAACCGTTGAAGGGTAAGCCAGACCTTAATTGGATGAAGCTGCTGAAGTAGTAGGCGTTGCTAACACGTTGTACTTGCGTATAAGCGGCGCCGACTAAGGCGAACAAGAGGAATAACATGAAGAGCACTGCAACAACCTTGGCGCTTACACGAACCGAGATTTTCAGTCTTCGACCGCGTCCAACGCGGTAATAGTGGGGCCCTTCTTTCTCTTCTGTATCCTTTCTCTTTCTAACCTGGAACGCGTACTCCAAGAAGGCGATGAACAATCGCAGATATATCAGCAAATAAACAGAGATACTAAGCGGAGTTAGTGTGGCTGCCAAAATCAAGAAGGCAATCAGCCCTAGACAAAACGTAACAAATCTGGGCAAAAAGCGAATGTGATGCTTGGTTGGAGGAATCGGGGCGATAAAAACTGCAGACCAAATCAGAAAGAAGTATGACAAGTACACTCGGTTCTCACCGAATCATTAATCATTTTACACGGTATATTTAAGATTATTATGTACAAGGTGTCCCATTGTCCAAAGAAGATATCCGAATGCGCGTTTGGCGGCTTATGGAAGAAAAGAATGTTGCAGCTTTTCCTAAGCCTGTTTATGGTAGAATCCCAAATTTTGTTGGCGCAGAAAAAGCCGCCCAAAACCTGCGCGATTTGCCTGAATACAAAGTAGCACGAATGGTGTTCTGTAATCCAGATTCACCTCAGCGACCTGTTCGAGAAATAGTGTTGCGAGACGGCAAAACACTCGTGATGGCTACGCCTCGACTGAAACAAGGCTTCTTGTTAATTGACCCAAGCACACTTTCAACGTCACAGATTTCTGAAGCATCCACAATTCATGGGGCATTTAAGTTTGGGCAACATGCTAAGCCAAGTACAGTCAGGGTTGACCTGTTCTTGGCTGGCTCAGTCGCAGTTTCGCCAGACGGTGGAAGGCTTGGCAAGGGAACAGGCTACTCAGACCAAGAATACTCCTTTCTGAAAAATGCGGGAGCCTTATCAACCGAAACTCTGGTGATTACAACCGTTCACGATGTACAGATTGTTGAAAAAATTCCAAGAAACGAATGGGATGTCCAAGTGAACGTGATTGTAACGCCGACGAAAACCATACGAATAAAAAGTTAGTTGCGGAGTCGCATATCGTGTCGGAACATTTTTAACCAAGAACCTTGCAGACTATTTTCGTCTGGCGGGTGAGTGGGCCCCTCCCACCCGTTCCGCCGTATAAACCCCGGTGTAGGGAGGTGAAAAAAGTTGAAACTAGACAGCAGAGACCTTGCCTTAACAGCGGTTTTCGCAGCTCTGTATGCTGTAATTAATCTTGTTCAAGCGCTCTCTCCCTTTGGAAACCCTTCGATTTACGGACCAGTGCAGTTGCGTGTTTCCGACTTCTTGATTGCGTTGCCTGCCTTGTTTGGGCTGCCCGTTGTGATCGGAGTTACCGTCGGCTGCGTTGTGGTCAACGCTTTGGGACCTATAGGACCTATTGACGTTGTCTTTGGGTCGCTTGCGAACTTTGTTGCAGCAGGCTTAGTGATGGTATTGAGAAAACACAAGTTGTCAGCGTGTATTGTCGGCGCTTTGCCCATAGGTGTTATCGTTGGCGGTGGGTACCTTTGGACGTTTTATCCCTATCAACCTACTGAACTTGCGTTCTTACCAGCGTGGTTTACAACTTTACTCAGCATTTTGATTAGCAGTCTAATAGCGATAGCAATCATAGGTTATGCTGTTCTGCAGACTTTGAGCAGACCAAGCATTATTAAACCATTAAGGTCTCAAGGACTAAAGGTGCTTCAATCACAGTCCGATAAATCACCTTAAACAACATTGAAATTGCCAGATAAGTATGTTATAAATCACCCTAAACCCAAGTTAAACAGAGCTCAAGGCAGCAACAGAAACCAAAACAAAACACAAACACATCAACGCCACTCAAACACCAAAAAATTTTCCACACCGCAAGAATAATAGATACTCCAACTCAGACTACATAAACCTCTCTAGTTTTGTTAACCCAATTATTTCATTGAAGTCTAAACCTAAAGCGTCTAAAACCTGATCGAAGGTTGAGTGCAGGTAGCCAACATATTTTTCAACATCGATTTCACCATTTGACGCCAACTGAACAGGCTTCACATGCGGCTCCTTAACAACCTTCACAAAACTAATCAGGTCGCCCGCCTTCAACTCGTATCCTCTTTTACGCAGGATGTCAGCTGCCCGCACGTGTTGAGGCGTGGTCTTGACATAGTGTTCAAGCGCCTCACCTAAGACCACATTGAAGGATAGGTCGTCTATGCGTTTCCATTCCCTTCGTTTGAGGCGGAGGTAGCTGTCCCTTATGATGCTCTGAATCTCTTTCTTGGCGTCCTCAAACTCGCTCGGCGTCTTCACCCTGCTCAAACGGTTCTTCATGAGGTCAAACGACTCTTTAATGAGCGGTGGGATGTGCCTCTTCTTGCCAGTTAAGCCCTTGACGTCAACTGTGCCTTCCAATGTCACGCCAAGATAATTCTTTTTACGAGAACTGAAAACGGAGTAACGATAAACTTTGTCCACATCAAGTTCCATCCGCAACTCCTTCTCAGACCACTTAGCCAAAGCGTTGATTTGACTCTCCAAAGGATTCTTCAGGAAAATGCTGTCTGTGTCGCCGTAGATGACTTCAATCCCCAACTTTTTAGATTCACTAATAATCTGTGTAATAGAATGCCTACCCAACGCGGCTGTAGCCTCAGCCACAGGTGGACAATACAAGTCGAATGTTTCTGCGCCGAAAACACCATAACTCGCGTTTAAAATGACCTTCAACGCAGCTTGAATAACATTATACCAGCTTCTCAATTCGCTTGGCAGAGTTTTGTCTTTAGCCCTTGCCTTATACCATTTGACACGCAGGTCACGCAGCGAACCGATTAGAAGACTTTCCAACGCTTTGTGTTTGGTGCACACCCAATGCGGTGTGTCAGGCACTTTGTTGGGTTTGCATTCTTCGTGTGGGCATAGAATCGCCTGATATCCAAGATTGTAAACCTTAATTATGGATGGATATAGGCTTGGAAAATCCATGACTGCAACGTTGAAGTGCACGCCTGGTACAGGCTCAACAACAATTGCGCCCTTATACTTCTTGCCCTTGATAATCGCCTTGGTCACGGTTTTTCCCTTAACCGCCAAGATGTCGTCGGTGTTTGGAATCAGCATGTTACGCCTTCGATGTTCAAACTGGAGAAAGTTGCGTATCCAGCGGGAAACACCCTGGCGACTCACGTCCTCCATTGGCATCCGACTTATACGCGTGATGGCTAAGATAAGCTTCATGACCAAATCATCATCGAAAGTTGTGAGTTTCAGGGCAATTTCGGCGTCTCGCAGACAATATTGAGCCAACTCAGTGTATGTTAAGTCGTTGAGTCCTTTGGTCAACTCAATTTTTGTCATTCCGACCAGGGCTTTACCCAAGTCGTCTAATGTTACATCCCGGTACTTCTGACCAAAGGCGTATATCTGGATGGATCTGTTGAAGAAAAACTTGTAGAGGTCAATGTGCACTCCATACTTGAGTAGGCAAGTTTTTCTTCCTAGTTCGATTGGCACTTCAGTTTCTCTAAAGCCCAACTTCTTAGTAGCTCGATGAAAGAGATAGTGTAAGTCAAAGTCGTCGCCATTAAACGTAATGACGAAGGGGTAATCCCACAAGGCATCAAAAATCGCCTTAAGCAGTTCCTTTTCAGAGGAAAAGTATTCAACACTTACGTCGGCTGGAATCTTGACAGAGCCTTCCCGGACGTTTGGGCGTTTCAGAATCAAAATGCGTTTCTTACCCTCAGAATCTATCAGTGCTGCGCAAAGGACCTGATGGTCGGCTTCTCTTGGATCGGGCACTCGAAAGGTCAGTTTGCCCTCAATTGCAATTGTAGGCGTCTCGACCTCGATGTCGATGGCGACTCTGCGAAAATCAGGCACAGGGTACTCGAGCAGTCTAGCCCAGGTTTCGATGGGTTGCAGAAATTCCTTAGGCTCGTCTGTGAACAGTGTTTGAATTTGCTTTATGGTTTCTTCTGCTTGTTCGTGTCTGACAGCAGCGAGTTCACCGTTTTCAACCTTGTAAATCATGCCAGGCGCGAGTTGGCGGTCGTAGATATAGCATTGATAGTATTTGATGGCGGCTTCCCAAGCCTTGGCTGTCTGTTCACTACCTGTTTTAGTCCATTCTTGAGGAATAATGTCTCGAAGGCATCCTTGTGGTCGACCGCCCACTGCCAGCGGGTCCTTGGCCACAACTTTGGTTACGGTTACGTTTCGCCAGAGTAATGGGTCATATTTTTCAACAGTTTCAAAATAATCAAAGCCTGGATGTGTCATTACGCGATCTATTTTTTCGAGTTCTATGGGCGATAAGTTAGTGAGCAAGTATGGTTTATGCCCGGTTGTGTCGTGCCAGAAATAGATGCGCTTTGATCTGGGCTCGTAAAGTTTGATCAATGTCTTGCCTTTGTCGCCGTCGTATGTAGCGGATATAAAATAGGATGGCGGAAGGTTTAGAGGTGCCTCAAACTCTAATCGGTGAGGCTTCTTTTCCTGGCGAATGGCGTCCATAAATGTTTGGGGCAGTGTCGCCTCTTCACTCTTAGCCTCAGTCTTTGGCTTTTCCGATGTGAACAAGTAGTCGTCGAGTCTGCTCTTGCTCATTTTGACTTGTGCCCCAACTGATATTCAGTAAACTGCCTAAAAACGTTCTCCAGTATGGTTTAACAAAAACTCATATCTTCACAGCTTTGATTGTATCTCTTAAACGAGGCTAAACAACGTGCTAAAGGATGCATGGACACTCGCTGTTGAAACACTGAGTTGGGTTGAGCTACAACGTTTAGGTGAGCGTTTAGCCTTAGCCAAAGCAGCCAAACAGTTGGAAATAAAAGACCCACGGGTTGTTGGATTAGCACATAAACTCGTTTTTGAGACTTTGCGCCGCTTGAACGTTATCGACTCACTTCTAAACTGGGTTTTGACGCCTCGCTCACTAGGCGATTTCAAACTAGGCATGCAATCTTTTCTGCGCTTATATGCCTATCATGTGATGTTCGAAAGCGCTGACTTCGAGAAAGCCATAGCAATGGCACGCATGGGTCGAACGATTCTTGGCTGGCGTCAACTAAACGATGTTGAAGAGACACTGGGCAAACTCTTGAACGTGCAGGTGACTGATATTCTCAAGGGGACTGATGAAGAAGAGCGAGTCGCGCTTCAGACATACAATCCCACATGGTTTGTGAAATACTGCTTCAAAATGCTGGGAAGAAACGAGGCATTAAATTTTTTGAAAAGCACCTCAGCACCCTTGCCCTCCTATGTGCGCCTGAACACGCTAAAGGCACTAGAAAAGCAATGCTTGAAAGAATTAGAAAATGAAGGTGTGAATGTTGAGAAGGAGCCCCTTCTAAAACACACTTACAAGGTGGTGACGAGTCAAAAACCGCTCACGCGAACCCAAAGCTTCCACGAAGGTCTATTCTACATTCAAGACAAAGCGAGTTGCCTTGCAGTTGAAGCTGCCAATCCAAAGGTAGGCGACACTGTCTTAGACGTCTGCTGCGCGCCTGGAGCCAAAACTTCATACATGGCACAACTCATGAAGAATCAAGGCATAATATATTCCATTGACTACTCAAAGCGCAGAATTGACGTATGGAAGCGGGAAACAAAACGCATGGGAGTCAAAAACGCCATACCAATAGTCGCTGATGCACAGAAACCGTTACCGCCAAGCTTAGTCGCTGATTTGGTTATTTTGGACCCGCCGTGCACCAGCACTGGGGCCTTCAGCAAGACCCCCTCTGCCAAGTGGCGACTTACCAAACGCTCCGTCTTTCATATGGCTGAGGTTCAATGGAACATGCTTAACAACTGCGCAGAAAAGGTGAAAGAAGGTGGATATCTGGTCTACTCGACCTGCAGTGTCGCAATGGAAGAAAACGAGATGTTGATTGAGAGATTTTTGAAGCGGAACCTAGGTTTCAGACTCCTAGAAACCATGCCTCAAATAGGTCTGCCTGGTTTTAGAGGTCAGAGTGAGTGCCAGAGACTATTTCCTCATTTGCATAAGTGTAATGGATCCTTTGTCGCAAAGCTTTTAAGAGAATCATAATAACCAGCAGGCTCGGATTGTTTTATCTTAATGTTTTCATCTAACTCTTTAAACCTAAAAACTAGTAGCTATGAATCTTTAAGTGGAAAAAATAGGATTTAGGTGGAGTTGAAACTTGGATCTTAAAGAGATTTTTGAACTTCAAAGAAGCTTCGACAGAAAGAGGGGTTGGAACCGGTACGAAACATGCAAAACTCCGGCGGAGATTCTTGATTTTATGCAGCACTTTGTTAGCCATGGTGGAAGAATTAGGTGAGGTTTCGAGGATTAGGAAACAGTTTTTCAGAGACAAACAAGGTTTGGATGAGAACGCATTGAAAGATGAGTTTGTCGACCTTTTTCGGTTTATCTAATGCAAGCTTGCATGGCGCTCGATATGAATCTCGAGGAAGAATACTCACGGAAAATGAGTGAAAGTGAAGAGAGGTTTCACATCAAAATCGAATGAAGTCGCCCATTGTTTGTGGCGAAACAGATTTATTGCTTAGATTGCACTAGCAATAGGCTAAAAAGAGGCATGAAGTCTTGGCTTCAAGGTTTAAGATAGAGCGTCGAGACGCATTGTTGCTCGCCCTTTTCTACGTTGCAGTGGGTCTCCTTCAACTCATTGGTTTTGTGCTTTCTAACTCTACTCCAATGCCACCGCATATAGGAGCCTTAGCCATCCTCAGCCTCATAACGGCTTACGGTTTATTCAAAACCAAGAGGTGGTCGGTTTGGCTGGTGATAATGTTGTTCTTTCCCCAACTAGTTTTAAGTGCTGTATCGCTAAATGCATACATGAGGTTTTATGCACTCTTTCCACATCTGGATGTGCTGTTGCTTAGCATTGCCTTGGCTGTGTTCATCGTTTTGTCTTTTGCAAGTTTTGTCTACGTCGCGGCTAAACGAAAAACGTTCCAATAGAACATCAAGCAAAGTCAAAGGAATTTTTTGCTTTAGTCCATGCAAATTAATTGCTATGAGCTGCCACATTTTATCGTGTAGATTTCTGGGCTCATTAAAAATGAGCCCTCATGGTTGGGCCCCACTCTTTCAGCAGCGTGAAAAATCTTTTTCCGTTCATACACTCTGATATATAGGAAAACTCGATGAAACATTGGTTAAGGCATTGGTGACAATTTACCTTTTGTAAGTGTGTAGTGGCAAGGTCTTTCACATTGCAGATAGGGGCTTTGTTGAAACACGGTGCCACAGTTCCATCCCAATAAACATTTATTACAGAGTATCCGCCATAGCACGGTATCTGTCTTTTTTCATTCGAATAAGCTCTTTTAAGTTCGCGCAAATATTCCGTAGTGTTTAATAGTCGGTAGCCTTGCTTTTTTAGTTCTATCAAATCTTCGACTATATTGACTAAATCATCCTTAGTAAAATTTATTGCATCAAGAGGGCCTACCCCTGGATCGGGAAAGCACAATACGCTCGGTGTATCATATTGTTCGTCCAATGTTTTGACGATCTCTGCGTAGGTGTGAATGTTGTGTCTTGCAAGGATGATTATTGCAGAGCGAGTAATCCCATGCTTATTTAATAATTCAATGCCATTTAGCGCCTTAACGAGTTGACCTTTATGTCCACGAACCTTATCCGCTATTTCAGGATTCATAGAATCGATAGAAATAGAAAGCGAGTCGATTCCACTTTCTTTTAGCTTTCTCACGCTTTTGTTTGTGAGTAAGGTGCCGTTCGTTGGAGAATTTGCGTATAGGCCTCTCTGTTTTAGGTATTTTATAAACTCAAAATATTGAGGATGAAGCAAAGGCTCGCCTCCGGTTAAACCAAAATTGTAGAAGCCCTGCGCTTCAAGAGCATCAACAGCTTCTTCGAAAGTCGATTTGTCTACGAAAGCCTTGTCTTTCCGCCAAAAATTGCACATCAAACAACGGCATGTACATGCAGAAGTGATGAAAAAGTTCACAAAGCGACATGTGTTGATGAATTCATGCAGAATTCTTTCTAGATCTCTTGTTGTTTTTACTGGTATTTTCACCTTTAGATCCTCTTACCAAGCGGGAAGTAAACTGCTATCATTTCTAAAACATCTTATAAATTAACGTTTGTGTATTTCAGGGTTTGTCTATCTTACTTTTTCGTAGTTCTGTTTTTTTATTTTAAAGCTTTGAAGCATTCCCATAAACCAAGACTTGTAAAGTCGTCGTCGTCCCCATTTTTGCAGGCGCCTTGGGCTTTCTATTACGTATGTGTCTAAGAGAAACACAAATTTTCCAAACTTCAATGCTTTTCTAACAAGTTCTTGTTCTTCAGCCACGATTATTTTCGGATTGAAGCCATCTGTTCGCTCAAAAATGTGTTTCTTTATGACCATGCAGTTGCCATGGGCTCCACCCAATCCAAGCAAAGACGTGATGTAGGTGGATAAATTAACAAACTCGTACAAAAGTCGGTCAAGAATGTTTTGACTTGCTGGCACCTTTCGGCAGCTTCCACCTATTATTTTTTCATCGTTCTCTAATAGCCTTAAAAAACGTTCGAGCGTTTCATGCGGTAGCAGCGTGTCAGCGTCTACAAACACGAGAACCTCGCCCCTTGCGTAGCGCGCTCCTTGGTTTCGAGCGTCGCCTACTGAGCTGTCTCGCATAGACACTACCTTACCTGCGAGTTCTCTGGCTATTTTCACAGTTTCGTCTATGCTCTGTCCATCCTTAACTATTATTTCAAAGTCCCTTACTGTTTGTTTTTTCAATGTGCATAAAGTTTTACCGATGTAATTTGCCTCGTTATAGGCAGGAATCACGATGGAAAACTTCAATACTTCGAGCCTCGCTTTTTTTGGGAAAGGAGTACTATTCTATCATTAGACTCGCATAACATAACGTTTTCGATTTCTTCCCTTAAAACTGTGTCACATTTTTAAGCGCGCTTTCAACTCTGTCTTTAAAGCTTGAACAATGTTTGCTTTAGACAACATTGGGTGGTTGAATTTGCGTTTGACATTATTGACATCCTCGCCCAAGAATTGGATCTTCTGTGAGTCAATTTCACCCATGCCTTGCTGATGAGCCTTCCACAGAGTTTCTACAGCGTAGGGATTGAAGCCCATGATGCGACAGCAAGCGGCGTCAACAGTAATGGGATTTTTGCCCGAAATTATCAAGCCTAGGTTTACTGGTCTACCGTGTATTGGCCCTAAGCCTTCCATTGCAATTATGCCGTCGGCGATGATTAAGTGCTGTCGAACGGCTTGATTCAGGTAAACGAGAACATCTACAAGTCTGCTGTGAAATTGACTCTTTCGTTTGTTAGCTATGATGCCAAACATGTTTTTCATGGCAACTGAAATCAGCGTAGATGAGCGCTTGCATGTCTTGACCTTTGGCAAATTGATTAAGTAATCGGCTCGAAGCACCGTTTTGGGAATTTCAACAGTAAAGCCAGCGACCTTGTGCTCCTCAACATCGTCTTTGCTGAGGTTTAAAAACTCAGCTTCGCATTTTTGGATTACGTCCATGACGCCCGTATTGGTTAATCGCTTTTCAGCAGTGCCAGAGAGAGAGTCAGACTCCACAACCAATACATTTCTGTCCTTCTTTTTGACAATGCGTATGACAGCCTCCAAAATTCTTGGGTCGGTTATCTCCATATTCCCCAAGTTTATGGGAAAGCAGACATTGGGCTTTATAACAACAAAGTCATCTTTTTTGATGTTTAAGCTGCCCAGCATATCGATTGATTTCTGAACAAGACACTCAATATTGCTGTCTCCAGCGCGTAAAACAACAACAGTGTCGTTTTGAGGCGAGGAAGTATATGTTCTGCCTTGGAAGCATTCTGTTATTTCGTTTAGAGCACGCACCAATTCTATGCCATCATCAACCGACACTTGAAGATGAGTCTTACCCTCCGCACATTCGAGAAAGTGAATGTGTTCATTGGCATAAGACGGATGCTTAAAACGGAAAACATCTATGTATTGGCGTAAACGTGATCCCATAATGATTGCTTTTGATTCACCGTCTTTTTCTACAGTTATGTTGTTTGGTGTTCGCAACAAATCCATTTTTATTATGCCTTTGTCACCTGTCAAATTAAACTTTAAAGTTGGCAAAAAGCCCGTCCACTTGGCCGTTAGTTCAGTTTCGACACCTCGCACTAAAGAGAGTTTGACGTTTACATTTCCTATAATACCTCCTTTCAGCTGAGGCTCAATGCACGAAACGTTTTTGAGCGCCCCACCTATACGCTGAACCAAATAGATCAGATGAGGCAGCAGGTCTTCAAGAACGCCGCACTTGGCTTGATTTCGAAAATCTGTTTTAGCTCGGTAAAACTGCAGATTAGTAGCGATGCAGGCATCAACCTTCTTGATTTTTCCGATTTCCCCCTTATCAATTAATTTGAGCGCCTCAGCAAAACAAGGCGTAAATATGTAGTTGTGAGCCGGCATGAGAAAGAGAGATTCAGGCGTTGTCCGCTGCATTTCGTATGCTTTTTTGACAGTTAATCCTTCTTTTACGGTTGAAGCGAGGGGTTTTTCACAAAAGACATGTTTACCCCATTCAAGCGCGTCCATAACTATCTGAAAATGATGCTGCGGTGGAGTGCAAACGAAAACCGTGTCGATGTCAGCTTTTACAAGCATGCGTCTATAGTCATCGTAGGTTTCGCCTATGCCAAACTTCTGCTTGACTTCTTCGAGTCTAGCTGGATTTACGTCAGAGGCGGCAACTAGGTCGTAGTCTCGTATCTTTTTGAGCGAAGGCATGTGTGCAGAGGTTGCGATTCTGCCGCAGCCCACCACGCCGACTTTCACTTGTTTCTGTCACCCCATCAAGATTCGTTGATTCTTGGCTTAAACAACTCCACCTCTACACTTTGTCCTTTGTCAATAAATCGTTGACTCTCGTGTATAACTATGAAGCCGTCCGCTCTTGCCAATGTTGTGATGGCTCCAGACAAACCTAAAGGTACAGGCGAAGCCACAATCTTTCCCGACTTGTCTTTTCTCAACGTTACCGTAACGTAGGTTCTCCGACCTCGAGCAGAGAAAAGCCTCTCTGAGGTCACCGCGGTCACAGTCAATGGAGGTTCTTCTTTTCTTCCATGCATACGAGCCAAGACAGAGCGAACAAACAAATGGAAGATTAAAAGAGAAGAGGCTGGATGCCCAGGCAGAGAAAACACGGGTTTATTGTTGATTACGGCGAAGGTTGTGGGTTTGCCGGGTCTAATAGCTATGCCGTAAACTATCACACTTGGGCTGCCCAATGTGTTCAAAACCTTAGGAATTATGTCTGTAGGTCCAACTGAAACTCCGCCTGAAGTGATGACAACGTCTGCTGTGCTCAAAGCTTTTCTGAGGACTCTTTTCATTTGTCCGGTCTCATCTCGAACTATGCCCATGTTTAATGGTTCTCCGCCACATTCAGCAACTGCTGCGCTTAGAGTGTACGCGTTAATGTCGAAGATTTTTCCCTTTGGCAGAGGCTTTCCAGGTTCAACTACTTCGGCGCCTGTTGATAATATGGCTACTTTGGGACGCTTGTACACCTCAACGGTGGCTGAGCCGATAGCGGCTAAGACACCAATTTCGTAAGGTGAAAGAACAGCACCTTTCTTCAGCATTTTTTCGCCTTTTCGGATGTCTGAACCCGCCTTCATCACGTTTTCGCCGATAGAAACCGATTTACGAACCAAGATGGTTTTGTATTTGCGCATTGTATACTCAAGCATGATTGCGGCGTCAGCACCTTCAGGGATAGGAGCTCCAGTAACGATTTCGACTGCTGTGCCCTTATCAACCTTGATTTTAGGCGCTTCGCCTACATTGACCTTGCCAATGAATTCAAGCGCGACAGGGCGGTCTTCTTCGGCGCCAAAGGTTTCGGACGCTTTCACAGCATAGCCGTCCACGGTAGAACGATTGAAAGGCGGAATATCCCTTGACGAAACCACATCTGCGGCTAAGATTCGGTTGTAGGCTTCAGAAAGTAGGACAAATTCTTTTCCAACAGGCTTGGGCGTCAAATTCTGAGCCAAGATTCTCTTGGCTTCGTCCACTGAGACCAGTTTTCTGAACACTGAAGCTTTACATCTCCTAACTGATTGATGGACTGAAAAGATGCACAACCACGGCTTCGCCAGATTGAAGTCCCTCTCGGTCTTCTGGAATGATCACGTATCCGTTAGCCTTAATCATGGAAGAGAGAAGCCCAGAGCCTTTTGTGCGGACAGGTTCGGCATAAAACTCACTGTTTTTCTCAGATGCCTTGACACGCATGTATACTCTGTGTCCTAGCGCTCCTGCAACATGCCTTGTTAGCCTTGCTTTAACCCGAGGCCGATTTTCGTGTTCGATTCCCTGTAATTTCAGGATGGTTGGCCGGGCAAACATTTCAAATCCTACTATTGCTGCAACCGGATAACCAGACAAAACGAAGAGAGGTTTGCCTTTCAGAATGCCAAGTGCCGTTGGCATGCCAGGTCGCATCGCCACGCCATGAACTACTATGCCTGGCTTGCCCAGCTTGTTTATGACTATGGGGGCAAGGTCAGCCGTGCCAACGCTTGTTCCACCCGTTGTGACTACAACATCAGTCTTCCTTATGCCTTGGAGAATTTTTGCACCTATCTCTTCTTCGTTATCTCTTGCTATGCCCAGGTATAGAGGCTCAGCGCCTAATTCTCGGCACAGTCCTTTGATTATAAAGCGGTTGGAGTTAATTATTTGGTTTGGCAATGGTTTTTCGCCGATTTCTACCAACTCATCGCCTGTTGATACGATACCCACTTTAGGTTTTCGAACAACATTAACATGGGTTATGCCCAACGCGGCCAAGAAGCCAACATGATGTGCCTGAAGCCTCATACCAGATTTTAAGGCTATATCACCCTTAATGATGTCTTCACCTTTTTTCGAAACGTTTTCGCTCGGCGTTGCTGCCATTCTAATTTGAATTTCACCTTCCTCTACTCTTGCGTGCTCCAGCATGATGACCGCATTAGCGGCTTTTGGAAGCATGTTGCCTGTCCAAACCTGCCTAGCTTGACCTCTAACTATACTATCGCTCTTGGTCAGCTTGAGGATTCTTGGTTTGAACTGCGAAGCCTCAAAGGTGTCTTCAGCCCTCACAGCGTAGCCGTCCACAGCTGACCGGTCAAACGGAGGCAGATCCTTAGGTGCAGCTACGTTTTCGGCGGTAACTCGCCCAAGAGCATCTTCAACAGAAACGCTTTCAGCGCTCAATCTCTTAGGTTTAAGTGCCTTAAAGAAGATGAATAACGCCTCATTGACGCTTGTAAGTTTTTCAAACCCCTTAAGCCTTGCCAAATCAATCGCCACAAGCAGTTAGGCAATAACGTTGAACACACTAAAATTTAAACAATAACATTTTTAACACTTTGGAGTTCAGTCACATTAAACCAACACGGAGAATGATAAAAATTGAGAAAAACCACCCAGGCAGATAGCCGACTTTGTCTCCGAAGTCTTGATTCTCAGAGCCGTAACCCAAAACAATGACGTAGTTCTGCTGAAACCTGACGAAGACGTGGAGCTCGGCGACAAAATCGCATAGCAAATTAAATTCTACAGGCTTCTGCCTTTTCTCCTAAATTCATTAAGAACCATGTCGCGTAGTTTCTGCGCGTCCACATCAAGGTTGGGTGTTTCACAGGCAATAACTGGCTTTAAGTCGCGTTCTGCCAACAGTTTTGCCAGAAATACGAAATCTGGCCCGTACTCCATTCGGTCCAAGTTGTGATGCCGCCTTTCACCCTTTTCCGTGAATTCAATGTGGCTGTAATGGCAGTGTATATTTTTTAAAGCCTTTGCGCCTAATCTTTTCTCGATTTCATCCATAACCTTGCGCATATCGTCAATTGTTTGGAATCTGCCACGGTCTCTAGCGTGCAAGTGCGCCCAGTCAAGGTTTGGCTCAGTCAAATCAACCCGTTCACAAAGCGCCAACACTTCTTCTAAACTTCCAAACTGGGAGGGTTTGCCCATCGTTTCAGGCGCTAGATGCACTTTAGCTAGACCCAAGGAACGCGTAGATTCAACGACTTCCTCCATGGCTTTAGCGCACGTTTCAAACACCTCTTTCATTGGTCTGCCAGCGTAAGAGCCAGGGTGAAATACCACAATGTGGGCTTCCATCCAGTTGGCGCCTGTAACGCATGCTAGCAGTCGCTTTTTGCTGGCGGCAAGCATTTCCTTGTTGCTTGAGGTTAGGTTGATGAAGTAAGAGCCGTGAGCCGTCAGCCAGACATCGTGTTCAACCGCGTTTTTGCCTAGTTTTTCAGCCATTTCCTGCCTAATCTGAGGCTTTGGACCCCACCGTACCATTTGATACTCGAAAGAATCCAAGCCCTCATCTTGCAGGTACTTGGGCACTTCTGTGACAGGTTGCTTCAAAACCTTAAACCCAAGCGGCATGCCAGCTGGACCAAACCTTGGACGATCAGCCACTTTCAGACGCACACTCCATGCTTCTCAATCATTTTAGTTTAGAGATTTGACTTATTGTTTACTTCTTTGCGCCTTTAGGTCTGCGAGAGGGGCGAGAAGAAGCATATGCGCCATACGCCAAGGCAACTAGAGCGGTGACCCAAGCAGCCAAGTTTTGGATTAGAACATACTTTGCTACCACATCTAACTGAACAATGGGTTGTGTAAGAGATGTTCCAACACCTTCAAGAGAACGTCTAAAACTGGGTGCAAAATCGATCAGCGCTTTGTTTATAGCTGTTCCTAATCCGCCAAGCGGTGGTACAGCCGAACTTACTCCACGAAGCCATTGTGTCGTGCCCAAAACAAGATTTGAGAGAGCTGGATAGTTTATATACAGGCTTATGGTCAGATTGCGGATTAGATCTGGGTATTCCACTAGGATAAGGACGGCAAACATTGAAAGAAAGACCATCAAAACAGTTGTTGCTCCTCTGGCTGCAGCTCTAGCAAAGAGCAGACGCCGCGATGCGTAGGAGACACCTGGAATCCTCAGAAGTTTCGCTTTTAATCCCCTGCCAACACTTTGGAGTCTTCGATTCAAACGCTTAAAGAAGTGTTTTACCGACTTGAACCTTCGGCCTTCTTGCTTACGCCGAGTTGGTGCCAAAGTGCGCTTGGCTGGTTCGACTCGTTGTGGAATGAAGGCTGTGTACTTTGTCAAATATCCCCAGCTTGAGAGCAAAACGGCTATGACGCTCAAGGGTAAAAGATGAAAAAGTGGGCTTATGGATATTCTGAAGGCCCAGTTAGAGTAGGGAATGAGGGCAGTTGTAATCCATAGGTTTTGATCAATCATGCCGAATGATAGAAAAGAGTAGACCAGCAACAGCTCTAAGATTACCGTTAAAACAAAGAACAATGTTAAGGCCGCTAACCCTTTTGGCGCTGTCCACCTTACAATTGGACGCTTCCAACGGGTTTCCGCCGCTGTCAAACTTTTTTCTCCATGCGATTTTTATGACACACTTTGGATGACTGTTAATTATTGAGTCTTTATTGTGTAAAGCAATCAAATACTTAAGCCAATTGGCACTCCAAAAAAGGAGAGAGCATTTGAGAAAATCAACATTGTTAATCCGGCAACCAAGGGTATGGTTAGATTGTCATTTACCGCTGCGGGAAGGCTTTCTGCAATCATTCCTAACACTGCACCTGCAAGCGCTTTTAGGGGACTAATAAACAACGAAGCACCAAGTGAAGCGAACAAGAAGCCGAAAAATGTTCCTTCGACCATTTTGCTCTTGTTATAAAGGAACGCGTGGTTGCCGATCTTCTTTCCAAACAGCGTGGCGATGCCGTCACCTAGTGTAAAAATTGCAATGGAAGCATAGCTGATTGGTGGACGAAAAAGGACCAATGTGAGCATTATGCCCATTGCGAAAAAGATAGGTGCGGTTGCAAACTCGTAGATTTCGGGTTGAATTGCAGCCTTCCATGTTATCGTTGATATAACTGGAACATTCACTCCGAGCATTCGGGCAAGTTCAGACGCAATGTAGAGCAGTGTGACAACAAAGATTAGAAGAATGACAAAGTAGTCAGGCAGTGACAAATATACTGTGAAAAACGGAACAAGGAAGCCAGCAATGTGGATGGCTTCACGAAACAATTCGCGCCTCGAAACAGAGTGAGTGTTAACTTTATTTCCGGTTAAGAGCGGTACCAGCTCTGTCAAGTCACCCTTCACAACCACATCAGATTTGTAGGCTAAGAGAAAATCCGGGTTGTATCCAATTTTGTTGGCGCAAAGCGGAAACATGGGCAAGTTGTTTCTGTCATCGGCGACAAGGACGCAGTCTGCCGGTGAAAGACCCTCTTTTTCCAGTATTCTCTTAAGGACAATGGCTTTTCCTTCTGGTTTAATGACGTCTCCGCTGATTTGACCAGTCACATAGTCCTTAGCAACTTCTAAATTTAAGCCAAAAGCGTAGTCGCAACCCAATTGAGACGCCAAGTCTTCAACAAAGGGTTGAGGCAACCCAGAACTTATTAATGCAGTTTTGTAGCCAGTCTTTTTCAGTTGTTCAAAAACTTCCTTTACATTCGGCACAAGAGGAACCTTTTTGTAGAGTAGGAAGAGGTCATTCATGGTTAGACCACGCAGTTGTTTGAAGATTTTCCGAAGCGCAGTTTCAAGAGAAACCAGCCCAGATTCGTAAAGGAAGCCAGCCCAGAGCATTTTCAGAAAACTTATGAAGTCCAATCGTCGGGAGGCTTCAAAGAGAAGATAACGCCTCTTCGGGATCAGCACTCCCTCAACGTCGAAGATAATTAGGCGTGAGTTTGGGCGAATAGGAGGTTGAGCTTTGTCTATAGTCAATGAATCATCCTCTAAAGCAACAATACTTTCTGTTTAGGTCTTTAAATTCTACCCGCTATATGGAGCTTTTCACGTATTTTCTGTAGGCTTCTCCATATTGCCCAGGCAGGGGAAATTCATGTCCACATTTTGGGCACTTAGCCATTCCGCACTGGACAAGCGAGGGACAACCGCCACAGGCAAAGCTTCTCCCATAACTGATGTCAAAGGCGAAGCCGCAACTGGGGCAACGGAGGATGCGTCTTGACTGAGCCATACACGAGCACTCTGCACTTATCTGAAACGGTTCAGCGTATTTAAAAAACATTTCTGGATTTTGCCTTTCTTACATCCTCAAAATCCGATTAGAAGCCTATTTAGCCTCAGAAGAGTTAGACATTTAACTTTCTCTAAAAGGCAAAAAACAAACGCTGGGTATTAGTCAAGGAAAAAGATAGGCTTCGCATTAGGACGTAAAAAGATATAGGAGACAATAAAAGGGGGGAGGCAGCGATTCTAGTGCCTCTACAGGTGTTCTTCTAGGCGTTATTCTATTTTTCTGTTGTATCCGTTTATTTCGAACACGAAGAAAGCCGTGTTTTTGTATGGGATGGCTGGGAGGAATTTTAGGTTGACGGTTTCTGTTGGGACTAGGTCTATTCGTTTCTCGTCGTCAAAGAGCAGTTTAAAGGTTACGTATGTGCTCTCTTGTTTTGCGTAGATGAGTGGGCATACGTGCCATTTGCCTTTGGAGTCAACGGCGTAGAGTTTCACTTGGTCTATGTGGCTTGTGAACTCGTCTAGCTCTCTCAGTTGAAGGTTGTAGACGAAGTTATTAGGAACGAGCGTCTGGTTTATCTTGTGCTGAACGGTCACGTCGGATTCTGCGTGAATATTCAACAGCCCTTCTTCGACGTAGTCTGTTCCATTCCACACGAACAGCGTTGGACACCTCAGAGATTCTATATAGTAGAAAGCTGTGATAGTTACGTCGGTTGTTCCATTGAAGTATATTGTCCTAGGATTGGCGGAAGAGTTGTCTTCCCAGTACGCGAATTCATAAAGCAACCATGGTGGTCTCTCGAAGTATGATTGAACTTCAACCGAGTGCGTTCCGATGGTTTCTTCATGGTATACGGGAGAACTATACTGAACGCCGTCTATCCAGACCTTCACGCTGGTGATTTCAAAACCTGTTGTTACTCGTGTCTTGACGGTCAGTGTGTGAAGCCTAACGCTTAAGGTGAATGTGTACTGTCCTGAACCAGATGAAGCACTGTTTGGTATGTAGACTCGCAGTGACCAGTTGCCCTCAACAGCGGCTGTTTGTGTGATGCTTTCTTTCTGACCTGCGGGGTTCTTTGAGGTCCAAGAGTTTCCTTGCGGATCCCACAGTTCCAAGTCAAAGTCCACGTTCGCTGGAGGTGTCATCGTGGTGGTTATCAGGTTGTTTAGGTAGATGGGGAACGTGTACCAATCGTTTAGATCCATAGGGTTTGTGTCATTGTACAATGTGCCTTTAGAAGTTAAGACTTCGTCGTCGAAGCGAGTTGGGTTAATGAAACGTGCACCTCCCTGGAGATTGCTCGTGTCATTTCCGCTGTTGTCGTCATTTTGCCTTACTATTATGCTTGTTGTTGTTGACCATGCGCTCCAGTTGCCGTGCTCATCTTGAGCTTTGACCTTAACGTTGTATGTCGGCTTGTTGTTGTCTGTAGGCCTTGTCCATTGATGCTTGGCAATTGCTGGTTGGCCTGAGGGACGCGAATTGTTCCATGTGGTTGTGCCGTCGTCCCAGTCGAAGACGTAGTTGATCAAGTCGTTTTCAACATCTGTCGTCACGGCTGAGAAGCTTGTGTCATTGTAAACGTATCCTATCGCTGGTCCAGCTGGAGCTTCTGGGGTGACTGGTGGAAAGTTTAATGGTTCGATGCGGAACGTGTAGTCGCCGCCTGGGCCCTCACTCCAGAAGATTATCTCTAGATACCAGACATCGTCAGCCGTGGATTTGAATTGAATCTGTTGTGTCGTTGCAGATCTATCTGTGCCTTTTTTGGGGCTGTAATCTCCATCCCTCAGGATCATGCTGCAATTGGAGTCTTGCGGCGGCGTGAAAGTTATGTTTATCCAGTGTTGATCGTAAACTGTGAAGTTATAAACGTCGCACGTATCGCTGTAATTCAAGCTTTGGACATAAGTGATGTTGCTGTAAACACGGAAGGAATCGTCCTGAGTATTTCCAGGATCTCCAGGAATACGAATAGGTTCTTCTGAAGCGTAAGCAACTGCTACTATTGACGCTTGGATGATTAGTGCCACAATGGCTAATGCTGAAAGTTTTTCTTTCTTCATATTTCTTCCTCAACCTTGCGTGTATTAAATTCTAAGCCCTTCAGTATTACTAGTTTGTTATCATGTTTGACTAAACTTTTGATGCAACAGACGTGAAATTTTTAGTTATTGAGAAAATCAAGTAACGAAGCGTGGATTAGCGGGGCGCGCGTTAGAGGACGAATTTTGCATTATTTTTACATTTGTTTTACGTTTTTCCATACTTTTATGGTGTTTAAAAAACATTTCTGGAGCATGATGGTTAAACTTGCCAATGCCATTAAATAAAAATTAATTAACCAACACCTGCTATCTTAAAGCAGGTTTTCGGAGTTGATGCAATGAGTAAGTCTCTGCGGAGAACACACCTTTATCAATTCCATAAGCAGAATGCGAAGATGGTTGAGTTTGCTGGCTTCGAGATGCCCATATGGTACAAGGGAATAATTCCAGAACACATGGCTGTAAGGACACGAGTGGGCATGTTTGATATAACCCACATGGGAAGAGCCATAATAACAGGCGCCAAGAGCGAAGCCTTTCTGAACCACGTTATAACAAATGATGTATCTATTCTCACACCCTTGAGCGCCCAATATTCCGTTATGTGCAACGAAAACGGCGGAATCAAGGATGACTTCGTGCTTTCTAGACTGGAACTTGAAAAATTCTTAATAGTATATAATTCAGCCAACCGTGAGAAAGACTATCAATGGCTGGTTCAAAACTCAAGGGCTTTCAACGTCAAAGTAGAAGATGTATCTGACAATATCGCCATGTTCGCTGTTCAGGGTCACAACGCACAACAAACACTACAGAAAATAGCTGACGCAGACCTAAGCAGAATCGAACGGTTCAAGTGCGGCTGGACCAAACTAGCAGATGAAGAGGGGTTTGTTTCAAGAACTGGTTACACAGGCGAAGACGGTTTCGAAGTGTTTGTTTGGAACACGCCCCTTTCAAATCCTGAAAAAGCAGTTAAGGTCTGGAACGCAATCTTGGAAGCAGGAAAAGAGTTTGGAATCGAACCATGTGGATTAGGCGCTAGAGACACTTTGCGATTGGAAGCGGGTATGTGCTTATATGGTAATGACATTGATGAGGCAATCACACCGTTTGAAGCGGGCTTGGGCTTCGTTGTCAAACTCAAAAAGGAGTCTTTCATAGGCAGGGACATCCTAACCAAACAGAAGGCAGAGGGAATAAAAAGAAAGCGTGTGGGCTTGCGAATGTTGGAGAAGGGACCAAGCCCACGTCCAAAGCAAGAAGTTTGGAAAGACGCACAAAAAATCGGCTACGTAACCAGTGGAATGTTCTCACCCCTTCTAGAAGGCGGAATAGCCATGGCATATGTTTCAATTGAACAAGCAACAGAAGGCGAAGCCGTCACGGTGAAAGTTAGGGATAAATCCTTAAAGGCGGAAATCGTTAAGTTCCCATTCTACGACCCAACAAAATACGGCTACGCGAGGCAAAAATAATGCGTGTACTGGATTACGAAATTCCAGATAAACTCTATTATTCAAAAGAGCACGAGTGGGTGCGTTTGGAAGGAAAAGAGGCTGTTGTGGGCATAACCGACTACGCCCAGAAACAGCTCCACGAGATCGTGTATGTGGAAGTTCAAAAGGAAGGTTCAGAGGTCAAGCAGTTCCAAACAATGGGCACTGTAGAATCTGTCAAATCTGTCTCAGATGTCTTCTCGCCGGTAACGGGGAAAATAACCAAAGTAAACAGGGAACTAACTGACAGCCCAGAAAGGCTAAATGAAGACCCTTATGGGAAAGGATGGCTGGCAAAAATCGACCTCACCGACTTCAAGAAAGACATGGAAAAACTACTCACAGCAGCCCAATACGCAGACTACATAAAAACGATGGAAACATAGACTTAACAATCAATCGTCTTGATATTAATTTTTCAAAAGCCCAAAGAGCATTTTCACATTCAGACCAAAGGATAACGAACATCCTCGTGCTTGAGCTTCAACATCTTCTGATTGATAGAACCAATAGGGCTGTACTGGCTTCTCTATTGAAGTTTTCTCTTATGGTTGGCGGCCGAGGAAGGGATTTCAACACCAATTTACCAGTAAAAGTGTAATTTTGGTGATTCTTTTCAAACCCATTTTGTTTTGATTTCTCTTATGACTTTAAGATGAGGGTCATCTGAGATACATGCTGCATTTAGGAAAAGGCTTGTAGCCGCGATTACGCTATCTGCCATTGAAGTTTTGTATTTATGCCTTAACTCGGCTGAACTCTTTGCAATTTTTGAGTCCACATTTACTGTTCTAAAGTCTTTTTCCAACAGGTTGGTTCTCAAAATTGCTGTTTCGCGTCCCTCTCGTTCAAGTGTGAGTTGGTAAACTTCATGGATTACTATTGCTGAAATGTACCTTTCCTTGGTTTTCCTTATTTCTTCCTTAGTTCTTTGAAGGGTTTCTTTATCTTTTGAGTAATAGTGTTCAATGAAAAATCGTGTGTCATAGACTGTCTTAGGCATCTTCTTCCCTGAGCCTATCTAAACGTTTCTTCATTTCCTCTGGAGTTGCATATTTTGCTCCGGAACCAGCAAGGTCTATAGTTGATTTTTTCGGTCTAAAGAGTATGCCTTCTTCAGTCTCGATAACTTCAAGCCTGGTTCCTTCCACAATCTTGTATTTCATTCTGAGTTTTGCAGGGATAGTGGTTTGCCCCTTTCGTGTTACTACCACTTCATTCTCCATACCTATTCACTGTACTACATTAAGTTAGTAGTACATAAAAACCTTCCGCACTAAAAAGAGCAAGCACGTATAGCAAGGTCCCTCTTGCTTGTTGGTAAGATGTCGCCAAGGAAGAGATTTCAACACCAATTATAATAGTAAACGCCCATCATACAAGACTAACGAGAGTTCGAATCTCTCCGAGCTACCATAAAACCCAAATCAGCACGCCGTTCAACTCTCGGTTAATGAATGACCTCTACGCAGACCCTTATACTTTCTGGACGAGCTTCAGAGCCAATGAAACGCTTAAATATCGGCATTACATATTACAAATTACACATTACGACAGCTCTACAGCTAGGTGATAAGAAATGGTTGCGAAAAAAGAAAAGAAAAATGACATGAAAGAGGGAAATGAGAAACCTGAGAAAATCGTCATGATGGCTTGTTGCCCTGAAAGCGAAGGAAAAGTGGCGACAGATCAGTTTAGAGAGGAAATCCTTTTGAAGCTTGGAAAAGGGCTTGGAGACCGCGGTAACGTTGTTATGACAAGATTGGACGACATCGACCTGAAACAGATCGACGCCCTTGTCGAAGTGGAAGCTTTCAAAAGCCGTTCTGAGGCTGCAGCTTTCTTCATCAAAGAGGGAATACAAGCCCGCAAGGATCTTTTTGAGAAAGTCATGCCCACTGTGGATAAGATACGAGAGCTGAAGGAGCAGGCCAAGAGAGAGCTGAACAAGAAGGCGACAGCATGAGAGAGGCAGAGACAAGATCAAAGGTAAGAAAAGAATACGCCCGAGTAGCTACGAAACAAGGTTCTTGCTGTAGCGGTTTAAACGACACAGAAGTCGGCAAGAAAATGGGCTACACCGAAGAGGAACTTGCATCCGCTCCTGAAGGTGCTAACATGGGTCTTGGATGCGGAAATCCAATTGCGTTAGCTTCATTGAAAGACGGTGAAGTAGTCATTGATCTAGGTTCAGGCGGCGGGTTCGACTGTTTTCTTGCAGCGCGCAAGGTCGGTGACAAAGGTAAGGTCATCGGCGTCGATATGACTCCTGAAATGATTGACAGAGCACGCGAAAACGCCAGAAAAGGTGGCTTCAGAAATGTAGAGTTCAGGCTCGGAGAAATAGAGAACTTACCAGTTGCTAACAACACTGCAGACGTTGTCATTTCAAACTGCGTGATTAACCTTTCTCCAAACAAGAAAAGAGTCTTTGAGGACGTTTTTAGAGTGTTAAAACCTGGGGGGAGGCTAATGGTTTCAGACATCGTCTTAGTCAAGAAACTGTCTGAAACTGTACGTAGAACGATGCAGCCAGGCAGTTGCGTTGCGAACGCGATGATGAAAGACAAATATATTGACGTGATTACGCAAGCCGGTTTTCAAGAAGTAAGAATTGTTAAAGAAACACAACAATCCTTTGAAGATGCTATTGATGATCCTAACGCAAGAGCAGTCATAAGGAACGCCGATGGTAGTATTGAAGAAATAAAGCTTAGCGAATCAAGCGAGGAAACCAAGAATATGATCAAGGAGATCGCGAATTCAACCGCAAGCATTACGATTACGGCAATTAGACCCTGGACTAATTGATCTGCATTTCAAATGGTCGCAGACTACCTCTTCGTCTGTGGCAAGTTTATTGTGGGATCAAGAAATGCGCAAAATATGCCTATTCTTGCAAAATAAGGAAACATCGCGCTTTTCGTCGAGGCCGAGTTTGAATTCACGACGAGACGAGGTACTTCACATTGCCCTTGTTATTTGTAGACAAGGAGGATTGTAGGATGGATATCATTCGGGTCCCAACGAGAAAGGAAGATATAGCAAAATTCTATGGCCGCGTCAGTAAGTGGTATAGACTGTACAAACTCCAAACCGTCTTTTCAAAAGGCGAGTACGAGGTGAGACCACGATGGAATGCGAGTGTGAGTTGAAACCAAAGGAGATAGAAATTCTGAGGCAGATCCTTAGATTCGTGTTGAAACACGCGAAGTCTCCGACTGTAAAGGAGCTTCGGTTGTCTCTTAATAGGTCTGAAGAAGAGATCATCCGTACATTAGATGAACTTGAGAAAAAAGATCTCCTGTTAAGAAAGAAGGGGACTCAAGAAATTGTTAGTATCTATCCGCTCTCTTTAAGACCTACACAACATCAGATTATTCTAGAAGACGGAACTAGGCTTTTCGCAATGTGTGCAGTCGATGCTCTTGGAATGCCCTCGATGTTCAATATGAATGCTAAGATAGTATCTCGATGCGAAGAGTGCAAACGTGAAGTGATTTTTGAAATTAGAAGTGGAGAAATCACTTTCCTGTCTCATCCTAGCGCAATGATTTGTAGCCCCAGAGACCGAGTATATCCTGCAGCTGAAACTTGCTGTCCTCTGGTAAACTTCTTCTGCTCTGAGAAACACGCCAGTGAGTGGATTGGCAAGAATCTCAGACTCAGAGGCAATACTAACCGAGTATCAGTGAAACATGGGTTTTCAAAGATCAGGGAATGCTGGAGAAAATACGGCGAAGTATTAGGCGTTCGATAGAGCGGAGTTGGGCGTTTTGATGGTTGAAGGGTGCTGCCATCCTTTCGATGAAGCAGAGTCAGCATTCTTTAATAAAGAAGCTGTGCTAAAGAAATACGAATCCTTCAAGACATTATTAGAAACGAATATTCCCTTAGAAAAACCTGGGTATCTGGACGACTTTCTAAGAGAGGCGAACGTTTCAGTTGGACAAAAGGTCCTTGAGATAGGAATAAATCCCGGATACTTGGCGGTCTATCTTGCGAAAATTGTAGGTGATAACGGCAAAGTAGTGTTGGCAATGCTTGACAAGATAATAATCTCAGATGCGGAAGAGAACATCAAAAATCATAAAGTAGGTAACTTGGTCAAATTTGTGGAAGCGAAAATCAAGAAACTACCCTTCAGAACCAACTACTTCGATGTTGTTCTCAGTGACAGAACAACATCTTTAATCAAAGACAAGTCAAATTTGATCAAGGAAATGGCGAGAGTATTGAAGAGTGAAGGAAGACTTGTCATAGCTGATTGCGTACTACGAAAGCCGTTCACGAAGAGTCAAGTTGAACGATTTCGTCAAGACTTTGCTTGCATATTCCAAGCGGTGGCGATCGAGGACTATATCGAAATGTTCGAAAAAAGCAAACTTCGAGAGATTAAGACTATCTTCTTCCCAGACGAAGAGTGCGTGCGTCCGCATTCGAAAATAAAGCGGATAGCTCAGAGCCACATTGGTTTCGCCATTATTGTTGGAAAAAAAGCGTGGAAGCAAAACGTAGTTTAATCCAAACCGTGTTCTAGCAGTCGGTGATGTGAGATTGGTAAAGGTAGGTACACCTTTGAATGAAGTGGAAATCTGTGAGCTTCTTGCTAAGGAGAAGACGGGTTGGTTGGCGACTGTTTCGCCTAAAAAGAGGCCTCATTTAATTCCAATACATTATGGCTTTTTCGAAGGCAAGGTGTCGTTCATAAGAAGAATGCGAGCCTAAGACATATACGAAATGATGGAAGTGTTTGCTTTGGAGTCAATGTTGGAGAAAGAGCAGGAGAGATAAAATGCGTGCTCATTCATGGAAAAGGTAAAATCGTCGAAAACGGCGGTGTGCTATTCGGTGCCTATTCGAAGATTCTAACAAAATATCTGCCCTCAAAAGAAGACGCTGAATTATTTCTTCGAAAATTGGTGTCATCGAGAGCAATTGAACAGAGAACTCTGGTAGTTATAGAGCCAGAGAGGATAATTTCTTGGAAACTCTGAAGATTGCCGTGCTGCTTGAGGCTGAACAACTCAAGAACTTGACCTACCAAGGTCCTTTTTCACAACTTTTTAAAGGTGTACGGTTGGATTCCTAAAGGGATACAAATGTTATCAGTGAAAGAGGCAGATCTCTTGCTGTCTGAAAGAGTGGCTCGGATGGCGACAGTAAATGCAGCCGACAAGTGGCCTCACGTTGTTTCTGTCTGCTTTGCCTTTGACGGAAAGAGCATTTATTCAACGCTTCATTCCAGCAGCAAGAGGTTGAGAAACATAATGGCAGGCAGCAAAACGTCAATCCTAATTGATCGGTATCTGGAAGAAAAAGGTGAATGGAAGGTTCTCTGCGGATTGCTGATTTACGGCGATGTCAAAATCCTGACCTGGCACGGAGACAAGGAAGAGTTTATGCATGGTTGGAAGCTATTAATACAAAAATATCCACAGTACAGGAAATGGGCGGACTCGAGCTTCGCTCCAAAGGATCCTGAGAAGAGACGAGTACTAAGAATCGCTCCGAGAAAAATCACGCGTTGGGGATTTAGCTAGCCTTTAGGTTGACTCAGCTCAAGACACAGACGCCAACAAATCCGACTCCAGAACTTGCCTTTCAGACGAATTGTGACAGCGGAGTTGCTTTCTGATTTCCTGTCTTTCGGATCAACGTGGAAAAGACCAAGAAACAAAGCTCCGTTTGCCAGAGGACGCTCAAGAAACCTCTTAGAAAGAGAGCGCTAGGGAATAGGGTTACATCTCGGTTTAAATTCTCTGCGGATTTTTCTGACTTGTAAGGAGAGAAACTGCTCCGACTTACAAGGGATAGAGCTTCATCTGCTTGAGATATTCTATTGCTCTTTTTGTATTATCAAGCTTTGAGTAATTTTCGTAAGCCTCAACTTCAAGGCATATTCGAGGTTTTGGTCCATAGCGTTTCAGTGCGCCAAAGAAGTTGTCCCATTTGATGGTTCCTTCTCCGGGTGCAAGGTTACTGTCGAAATCTCCGTGGTTGTCATTCAAATGAATATACGACAAATGCTCTGCAAGGATTTCAACCCATCGTTCAATCGGCACTTTAGAGAAAACATTGGCATGTCCAGTGTCGAGCAGTACCTTAAAGTTTTCATGGTTTACGCCGTCTAACACATCTCTTACAAGCTCAGGTTGTGGTTCCCATAAATTTTCGAAGACTAATAAGAGATTGTCATCAGCTAGCTGTGCTATTTCAGTCCAAAACTTGATTTGTCTTTGCTTGTATCCCTCCACATATTTAGGTGAACCCGTTGCAATACAAGGATTAAAGCATGAACAGAAAGCCACGATTTTCGCGCCAAGTTGCTTTGCTATTTCGATGTTCTGAAGTATCCGTTCCCTTGCCATGCGAACTATTCCAGCGTCTCTACTAGCAGTGATCATGTCCATGAAGACGCCGTGTATCGCCACTTCATTTCTAAAATCTTTCAAGGCCCGCTTGTAAGATTGGAGTATAGATTCCCAGTCTCCGTCAAGTATCCAAGGGAGCGCAAAGGAAGTTAATTCAATTCCATAACGGCTAGCCTTCGCAAACTCGATAAAATCATAACCAACCTCATCCGAGGTTTGAACAAACAACTCATTCATAAAGACCCTCTAAAAACATAGCTACTGCCCTTTAGTGTTATTTAGATTTCTTTTTACTGGAGTGACTTTGCACAAGCTATACTAGTAATCACGGCATTTAGCGCCGGGGGAATAGGTTTACATCTCGGTTTAAATTCTCGGCGAATCTAAAATCTAGAACGCAAGTCAACATCGTTGCTTATAAGTAGTAGAACAATAGGAAATTGCGAAGGCAAGGTTTGAGGGAAAATGGTTCTGAGCAAGGCAGAGAAGGTTTTGGGGGAAATTGAAGGTGTGGCAAGAGGGAGGAGGTTCCTCCCTATCGTGGGGCCCAGCAGGGGCCAAATCTTGGTGAAAGTTATTCGTGAGATCAGACCCAAACGCGTTTTGGAGGTTGGAACCCTCGTTGGGTACTCGACAATTCTGATGGGAAAGGAGCTTGGGAACGACGCCCACTTAATCACTATTGAGATCGATGCCAACAACGCAAAGATAGCGAAGGAGAACATAAGGAAGGCGGAGATACCGCCAACCGTGGAAGTGTTAGTCGGCGACGCAATTGAGGTTATACCAAGGCTGGAAGGCATGTTTGACCTAGTCTTCATCGACGCTGATAAAACAGAGTACCTAGACTATCTACGACTGATCGAGGAGAAGCTCCATAAAGGCAGCGTTATAGTTGCAGACAACGTGGAGCATGCACCACCCTACCTAGATTACGTAAGGTCTTCAGGAAAGTATAGTAGCAGATTCGTACCCGTAGGTCCGGTCACAGTCGGCCACTATCGTTGCCGCAGTCGCGAAGATGGACTTGAAATAAGCGTCAAGCTGTAAACACCAAACATTGCGCGCGCGCAACCAAGGATTTAAACATGATTTGTGTAGTTTGGCGCCGGGGAAGGGATTTCAGCACCACTTTACTAGTAAATGTCCATAGTATACGTTGCGAGACTTCAGTCACCTCAAAGTTGGGTAGGCTTTACCCTTCTGGGGTATAAGTCGTATAGAAGCCTATACCTTTAGTGTACGAGAAGCGACAGAGGTTCTCTCAAGCAACATCCATGTTATTTTATTTGATACCCTGATACCATCGCTCAGCTCTTCCCCAATAATACATGAAAAGTCTTTGCACCATTTGCGTAATTTCTCCTCAATTCCAAAGAGGGTTATGTAATCCATTACTCTATTGTGTCTGCGAAAAACAACGCTACCTTCTTTTTCACTCATCAAGAGTAAGACGCAGATTCGTTCGAGATACCTGCTTCAAAAGAATATGAGAAAAATAACTTATCAACGAATCGATTCTGGAAAATTAGAAAGAGCTTGTTCAAAATCTTTCCACGCTTTTATACCAAGTCTTAAGAGCAGATTCGTATCCATATAAACTGGATAGAAAACGCAGCATAAACGCTGCTTCGAAGTTGAGAGGGATTGGAGATTGAAATACTCATGTTTGACAAAATAAAAGACAAGATTAAAGAAATGACTGGTGAACCCGCAAGAAAGGCCGCAATCGAAGAGTTATGTGAGCATCTTAGACTGATTGGATTGAACGCCACCGTAGAGTCGAAAGAACCCGAGTCCCTAGGAATCTTCAGCAGTGGTCAGGTCATAGGTTCCGTCAATGTTGAGAATCGAAATATTGACCAAGTTGAATTGGAGGAGCGTCACGAAGGGGGTGGCCGAAGTCCTTCCGGAAGAACAACTGCGCCAAGGCGAACTCTGTATCGTTGTAACTATGTAGTGCGAGCAAAGGTTGAAGGCATAGAAGATAAGCTGACGGCCGAGGCTAATCCAGTCAAAAAAGGCTTCCTGAGCAAGGAAATTGTCGACTTCAAGTGGGAGGGAAAGGAACTAGCGCAGATCCTGAATAGTGACACTAACCTAAAAAACATGATGTATCCGCCAGATAAGTTGGCGCTGAAAAACAAGGGATTAATCCAACTACCAGGTGTTGAGATAAAGCCTTACGAAAAACACGAATGCGTCAGAATAAGCCAAAAGTACTTCTACTACAATCCTGCATCTGCGTTTCCAACAATTGAAACATTTGAAGCCTGCGATAGAATAGCCCAGCAGGTACGCAGCATCGCATGTGGTCGCCCATAAATCTCCACAGTGAAATAAAGCATAACAATCTCGGTTGTCTCGTCCAAACAAATTTGAAATACTGACTGTATACATGATTGCAGAAAAATGAATCTAAGAAACAGAGTGAAGTAAATTTGAGCGAAATTCTACCTGAAGAGAAAGAGCGGCTGGTAAAATGGCCCGTCGTAGTCCTTGCATCCGTTATGGTTTTTCTTTATGGTCTTGGAATATACGGTTTGGTCAGGTACTTTGTCCTTAATCCAACGGCATTGGCCTTTATTGGGTTCTTCCTTGGCGTAATCGGTGATCTGATCTCAAGAAATCTTCAAACAGTAACCTACCTGCTCATCGCGTTGGTTGCGGTCACAATAGTCTCCATCCCCACTATCCTCTGGGCTATGGCCAAGTTTGGAAAAGCAGTAATGACCTTCGTAATCTTCGCCATTCCCATTTTTGTTGCAGGTATGGGGCTCATGATTATGGTGATGGTTTTTTTCCTTGGCACACTTATCGTCACCTTTGTGGGCCTACTGCCCATATTTGTTGGCGGATTGTTGTTCTTCTTCTTGTATAGAAGGAGGGAACGAGTCTATTTGGCAGGTCGCATCTTTGAACTGTCAGCTAAGGCTGTCGCAACCGAAAAGGAAGCGTTGGTGCCCTCTCTTCTGTTTGGACTATTCTCGTTGCTCAATGTGGTCATGGCAGCTGCGTCAGGTTTCTTAGTATCTGAGCTTCTGGCGCCCATGCAAAACGCCATTGTCATGGGAGTGGCAGTTTTCCTCGTGGAGCTCGGGTACGCATGGTTGTTGTTCTCCTTAATGTATCTGGCTGATGGGACCATTATCGGCATCATAGACGACTGGTATCGAAACCCCACCGCCGACAAGGCCAATCTGAAGAAGGGGTTCGCTAGAGTTAGTCGAGTGGCTGGTCCTGTCATCCTGTTCGGTTTTGTTATGGCGCTTCTATCAACGTTGGCTCGAACCGCGAAGAAAAGGGCAGCAAGCACAAGGAGAGGTGGGAACCCGCTGGAGGTTGTTGGAGCATTATTCCTGTGGTTGGTCACAGCTCTGGCCTATGGCTTAGTGCAGTTTATCACCTATTTCACGCTTCCAGCTATGGTCGTCGATGGTAAAGGGTTCAAGGACAGCATAAAGAGATCCTACAGCCTCGTGTGGCGACAGTGGGTAGACGTCGTCATAGCTTATTTAGGCATCGAAAGCACTTACGGGTTTTTCATGGTTGCTATGCTGGCTCTCTATGGAACTGCTGGAGCTGCGGCAGGCTGGCTTCTAATAGCCCCTGCCTTGGTAACCACGGTGGCGCCCATATTCGTATCCGTCCTAACAGCCTTCGCGTTTATTCTCTTTGGGTTTATCCCAGCCTACTTCCTTTTCAGACCTGTAAAAGCAGCCTACAACACAATCCTGTATGAGTTTGCAAAAGACATGGAAGCGGGCGGAAAACTTCCATCCAGAATGCCTCCTGACCTCAAACAACAATTCCAAGTCACCATCGCACAGGCCCAAGCTCAACCAAACACCTTGCGCTGGGCAGAACCAAAATTCCCTGAAGAAGGACTGGCTAAGAAAATAGGCAAAGAATTCAGAGAAGCCAAAGAAGAGGGGCTGACCAAGTACGTAAAGGGTGAACTCTATGGCGAATCGAAAGAAGGAGTCAAAGAAATCGACCTGATGAATGGGTTTTGTGAACATCTTCGACGAATTGGCATAGACGCGACATTATTGAAATCAGGAAGCCCTGACACCATTGAAGAAACATGCATAAAGATCGAAGACAGAAACATCGACTTTGTACAAGTGCATAGATTACCCAGCACGAGCGGACGCCCAAGCGAGTTGAGCTATCAGTATGCTCTACGAGCAGACATCAAAGATCTAGAAGACAAGCTGAAGGCAGAAGTCAGTCCTCCAACTTACTGGAAGCTTGACCTAGCCCAAAAGCGAGTTGTTGACTTCAGGTGGCTGGGAGGAGAACTAGCGCGACTGTTGAACGCAGACAGCGACCTGAAGGACATGCTGCTCAAGGGAGGATTAGATAGACTGGTCATAGTTCCAGACAAAAAGCACCAGCTTGTCAAGATAATACACATGCCAGGAACATGGACAACAATCACTGTCGGCTCAGTCTCCACAGTCATAGGAAGAAAAGCATTGCCCACTCCCGAAGACTTTGAAGCCTACGATAAAATGGCTCACCATGTACGCAGCATAGTGAGCGCACCGTCTTAATAGCCCACTCATAATTTTCCGATCAAATCGTTGTGGTTGCTTCGGCTCCTATCGCGTCACTATAACTGTAAGCGGGATAATACGGTGCGCCCATCCAATAGGCTTCAGGAACATACTCTGATACAACTCCCCAAGCGGCAACGCGAAGACTCTTCCCTGAAACGTTCTCGTTGCACAGTATCTTCCAAGTGAATGTGGCTGTTTCTCCACAACTCATTGTGCCCAAAGGGACTTGGGAATTATTGATCACAACAGTGCCCTCAGGCAAAGACACATTCATCATAGCGTTGTTTGCTGGATAGTCATTGTTGAATGGTTCAGGGCACGGGTATTCGACACTTGCAGTCACAGAAATCACTGATCCTTTGGTGGCCTTACCCTTAATGTTCAGGCTTATCCGCCAAGGGGTCACAACAGCGCCAAAGTACGGGTTTGCCGCGGCGTCTTCGGAGTAGTTCCAGCCAGACAGGAAATAGGAGTAGCTCCAGCTAGTCATTCCTGTCCAGTCGGTCAGATGATTTAGGTCTCTTCCCCAAGGATCCATGAAATAGACGATTTGTTTAGTGTCATCGTAGCCTATCACTACTCGGTAGTGTCCTCCTCCTCCCCATGGATAATATTTCATCAACACAAGAACCGGCATGTCGTTGGCTATCAGAGCCTTCAGTTTGTCTATCCAAGGCTCAACTGACGTGTGCGAGAATGATGCATATCCAAGTTTTCGCTCTTTAAAGCCACCGTCTGGACCAACGCTGGGGAAATATGATCCTTCGGCATCACTCAGATAGCTGAAGTGACCCGCTCGAACAATGTCAGCAGTCCAAGTACCTGCAGAGGAGGTTCTAGCAACATTCATAACCTCTTTCTGGTCGATGTCTGGCCCCCAGTAATCAAAAACCGTCTCGAGAGCAGCTGCACCACACGACAACCCGTTAAGCTGCTGATGCCACGGCACACTCGTAATAATGTGTGCAGAAGGCAAACCTCGCTGTGACGAAGCACGAGCATCCAAGGAGACTAAAGACGAGATAAACAGTGTTTCTAACAAAATTACACATGAAAAAAGAGCCACTTTTCTCAGACGAATCCTCTCCCATTAAGAGATTATGCATAACGAGCATCAAAAAACTTTCGTTTTTGGAGGACCTAGAACATAGACTACTTCCGGGGAAGGGATTTGAACCCTTGAGGCGCAAAGCGCCACCGGCTTACACGCGTGTCTAAGCCCCTAAACCATTACATCTCGAGGCCGGCACATCAGAAGAGATTGCGGAGGTACTTCGCAAAGAAGGATTTGATGTTTGTGTGGTTAACGCCAAAGAAGCTAACCACACGAATTATTCTAAAGACGTTCCACATTTGCCGCAGAACACTGAATCCACCGGTAACTGTGCACCACAATTAGGACAAACCTTGTAGCTTGCTTTTTGAGGCTTGGAAATTTGAGTTGGCTCTTCAGTTTTTTTGCTGAGATGAGATTTGCGGTGATATCTAATAGTGGAGTAACCTAATACTGTTGTCGTTGTTCCGAGTGCAATTGCAACCCAAAACCACAAATGCATCCAAAACGGAGGCGTCATTACCGTTGATTGAATAGCACCTATGTAATAGGCTGGTTCAATAGATGCATATTTTCTGATTCTAAAGAAATGTATCAGTTTGTCCGTCATTCCATTATGTCCATCATTAAACCATACTGCAACAGGCGTTGGAAACCTAACAATCCCTACCCCAGGATAAACCCCGCCGCCATTCAATCTAGTTAGTGGCGTAACCTCTCCCCATGTAGGTACATTTGCGATTGTTAGCTGATTTGAGCTGGTTATTCCTTCAGCTACTATTGACTTGATATTGTATACGCCGACTTCTTCACCTAAAGGAGAATCTCTTCCATACTTCCAATCGGCATCGTTCCATCTGCCTTGGAAGTCCGACCCAAAACACCATATGTGGGCTACATTTGGAATTACCGTCGCGTTCTCGTGTTGCACTCTCCAATCTCCATGAGTGCCGTGGTAGTCTTCCGTGTAGACTGGGCTATAACACAAGTAATGAGCAGAATGTCCACTTTGACTTAGGACTTCCAATTCATACTCTAAAATGAAGCCCGATGGCATGGTGATTTTTGGTATAAAGGATATTTCTTTGTTCCCTGTTGTTTCCGATTTCACCCTCAGAGCGTTAGCATCTGTATCAATGAAGTATGGTATGGATGAGGGTATGTCCCACTGAGGGTATGGATGGGATTTTTCAACAGTCCACTTTGTCAAGTTAATTTCGGGTTCAGTGAAGTCATCAAAGAAAGTGAAGACACTATCTCCAGAACTCTCACCTTGTGCATGAGCATTGCCAAAATACACGTATATCGTTTCGTATCCTGAAGCTCGGATGGATGGAACCTTCACCCAAACGGAAGCATAATTAGCAGTAAGCAATTCTTCCACCCAATGATCTATCTTCACTTCTTTACTGCTTTTTTCATCATACCATGTGAATCTTAAGTCATCAAAGTCTTCCTCCATATGCGTATTATACGAAATTGTTAAACATATTTGAAAGTCCAATAAGCCTTGATGATTATCGGAATTGTCGATGATAATTACTCTTCTGTAATTCCAATCCTTAAAGAACCATGTTTCATCAGGCATTGCAAGGACTAGATGGAACGTGGAAAATAGAAGCAGGAGGATGATTATTAGACTCGATGTCCTTTTCAATTTCTTTCCTCAGAAAACAAGCGGTGTTATCGACATATAATTCTTTTTTAACGTGATTTTTGTTCTTACGTTATTTACATTGGAAAAATTATATATTACGAGATTCCGTAATTGCCTGATTGTGAGTTCAATGGAGCCCTTTTATCAACTACTTAGGCAAATCATTTGGCCACGATATCGTGAAGAGGGACCGCCAAGATACATTGACACTGCCTTTTTTAGCAAGGAATTTTTTGATGCGGAAGGAAAGATGAAGGAGCCTGTGAAATCCATATTAGACTTGGTTGTTATCGGCTATAGACCTGTCACAACCGTGTCAATTCTGGCAACACTTGTAGAGAATGGGAACAAGCCAATGTATGGTACACAATTGGGAAACGAGCTTGAAAAGAGATTCCAACTTCCTAAAGGCTGGTTTACCAAAACACGATACTACGACAATAGAATAGGCAAACTTCTAAAGCTGCTTTGCCGACTCGAAGTTCTAGAGGAAACAGAGGTTATCGATTCAAAGAGCAAAAGAAGATATGTGGGTTACCACATCGTCAAAACCATTTACCCTGCAGTTAGAGAAAGAATTCTCAATTTTCTGCAAGGAGGAAACCTGTCCTTTCTGGCTCCAACCACTGAGGTTCTCAAAACCAAGGAAGAGGTTAACAAAATAAAGAAGTGTTCAAACTGCAACGCTTTAACGTCATCTCCTTCAGCTAGATATTGCGAACTGTGCGGCTCAGTCTTAAACTTTGTCTGTTCAATGTGTCAAAGAGAGACAAGCGCCGAATATTCATTCTGCATATACTGTGGCAAGATGCTTGGCTAACTAATATCTACTCTCTCTATTACAATCACTTAACTTTCTCAGAAAAAAGTGAAGTAGGCGAAGTCTCACGCGTGCCGGTTCTGTCTGTGGGGATTTCCAAAGAGGATTGAAGAATAATGTCATAGCCCGAGAACATAAACGTTAAACTCCAAAGCTTGGCGCCGGGGAAGGTTTGCTTCTCGGTTTCTGATACATCTGGGAAAACTGACCTAAAAATCATTTAGAACTATGGAAAGTCCAAGCTTTAAGTTGAGTCGCTATTTTCTTTCCGAACTCTTTGCATTTGGGAAGCTCTCCTTCCACAATGGGACCCTTTGATCCCTGAACCTCTATTGAAAGCACTGGACCTATCTGTTTCAAGCCGGGCGCTTTTTCGTTTATTCTCTTCTCCATTCTCTTCGCTGCCTTTTCAAAGAAACCTTTTCCTAAGTATGTGTCAAAAACAGCAAAATGTCTTCCTTCCAAGTTGAGTTTCTCTAGCTTGTCGATAAACTCGCTTACGCTTTTAGTTGGTCCACCATAGTGGTTAGGAGAACCTATCAAAATCACATCATATTCAGCTATCTTGTTGAGGTCAACTTCTTTAAGTTCATTGAGCACAGTCTCCGCTCCTTGGACTTCTCTGATGCCCTCCATAATTGTTTCCGCCACACGTTTAGTGTTACCATACTTCGACTCATAAACGACAATTACTTTTATCATTAATACTAACCTATTGACTACGTCTTCTGCCCGAGTTGTAAGGTTTGTGGGCCAGTCAGAACTTCACATGAAAGGTGAAAACCGAGAATTTAAACCTCAACTAACGGTTGGCGCCGGGGAAGGGATTTGAACCCTTGAGGCGCAAAGCGCCACCGGCTTACACGCGTGTCTAAGCCCCTAAACCATCTACATCTCGAGGCCGGCACAATGGGCGGCTTTTTGCCTTTACCACTCTGTCACCCCGGCGGTCCCTTACAGGTTTGAGGCGTCTTGTTCTAAAAGGATTTTGTTCTTGTGAAAGCCCATATGCTTAATGCTTATCAGTTGCTTGCATATCTTCGAAAATTCAAGCTTGCTAAGGTAAACAGTGTACGTTGGTTTAGTGTTAAACGAGGTTCTGCTAGGTTTAATCCGATGAATTTTGGGCTCGGCGCCTAAACCCCCGCCTCTATCATAGTATTTCGCAGAGATGTGCACGTTTTGACCGCGTGGAAACAACTCGCAGGAATGATCGTAAAGTGGTATGCCATAGCCATTATAGTATATGCAGTTCTAATGGCTTTCTGGATTCTCAGCGGAAGCAACTTCTACAACATGGTCATAAACATGATAGCAGGGCTCTCAGGACTCCTAACCATCATCATTGTCATCGAAGTCCTGAAAAGAAAATCAAGCTCAACAATTAGCGCGCGCTCGCGCACCTTTCATCACGGATCTTGATTCTCCATTCATAAAGACTAAGTCTCAATTAAGGAGAGACAATGCAGAGAACATGTTGAATCTATGACTATTTGAAACAAGTTTCTTGCGAGCGAAACAGAAATGGCAACATTTGCTTTGGAAACTTTCTTCCTGATTTTTGCAGTCCTGTCCATCGCGCTAACAATAGCTGCACTATTATTCGTCTTTAAGACCACGAAACTCAGGAGCAAAAAAGAACTGCAGCAAAAGAGGATGGAGATAATAGACAAACACTTCAACGAAATGACCAGAATCGAATGCCCATACTGTAAGACCCTCTACAACGTGAACACGCCAGAATGCCCCAATTGCCAAGCTCCCACCAAAAAAATCCTCTTCCCAGAAATACCTAGTTAGCGCAGTTGACCAATCATCAACACGCACAGAGCCAAACATTCAAGAAGCCGTTCTTACTGTTTCTAAGCGGAAGTCAATAACATCGAACACACAGCCCCGCAGCCACTCCAGCAAAGTCCCTGCGAAGTGCCTAACATTTCACCTGAAGCGTGCAGACTTCGAAAACTGGATACGCGACATCATAGGCGACCCAGAACTCTCAAGACGTATATGCGACCTCAAAAAAGCTAACACACCTTGGAAGAATGATTTAACCCCTTTAAGGGGAGACATGCGGGCCCTCGTCCTCAGTCGCATCATTGAACTCTAATACCTGTGGCAATAAGCCATAAAAGATGCTCACTCATTCATAACTGCGCATTTGCTTACCCATGCCTTCTGAAAAAACACCCAGATTCTCGGTTGAGCTACTATAAAGAATATGACTAAACTTCACAAACGGCTTCTCTGCGGTGTTCTAAAGTCTAGTTTTATTAGTTTGAGAATCTACGTAGACCAGTGGTGGTAGGGTGCGCTGGCAGAGATTAGCGTTGATATCAGTTGTGGTTGCTTTTTCAGTCTTTGCCGTGGGCTTTCTAGTATACTCTGCATTTTACCATGTGAGAGACGTTTCCATCAAGGATGTTGTTTCGGACCCGCAGAGCTTTGACGGCGTCCGTGTTAGGCTGCCTGGCTATGTGGTGGAGACGAGCTACATGTTTGGTCCTAAATATATGCTCAGAGACTTTGAGGAAGGAGATGAGATTGCTTTGGGCGGGAAGGGTGGATCTGAAGGAGTCGACTTGGAGCCTTATGTCAGCTTTGTTTTTGACGGAAGGGATTACACTAGGATAGGAGACATGAATGTAAGCGTCGTTGGAATTGTGCGTTATATAGGCCTTGTAATGGATGCTCCGCCTGTAAGTCTTGATGTTGAAGAAGTTGAACCAACAATAGACGCCCTGAAGACTGTTCTAATAGAGTTTTTGAAGACAACCGATGTGTCCAAAGGTCTGAGCAATTATGATGCCGTCGAAATTAGAGAAGTCTACAGCCACAAGTCTGGAGGCTGGGTCGTAGTTGCCGAGTACACCACAACAAGTGCTATTCACCCTGACTTCATGGCAGAAGCAATCGAACACCATAGGGCTGAGTTCACGATAGACGAGAAGGGACAAGTCACGTCTGCGTTTTGTCTGTGGGGAACCTTCCATAAGGACAAGTTCTGGGATTTAGTCAACCAAAGATGGATTCAGAACAAGACATAAACAGCAACAATCATATAGTTCGGCCGTAACTACTGGCGTGACAGCAGGGTTAAATTAGCGTTCAGCTATAGCTTTTCCGCAAAATCCAAGTTGGTTGGTTGATAGAAATTCTATTCCAACCCAACCATATATCAAATGGCAGACGCATTTCTTTCCCCGAAGAAATCCTCTTAGGCTTTTCAGAATCTGGAGTTTTGCTCTGGGCTTCAAGAAGACTTCTCGAGAAAGACTTAGGAGTTAAGAATGGACAAGCGGGAGCCAAGTTCCTCTTTCTTACATTGAGACAGTTGCAATAAGGCTGAAGTCCCAGAAGAGATGGAAGATTGATCCTGGTATAATGTTCTGACTTTTCAACATGATGTATCCCAAGAGCAGACTCGCGGGGACCTTCATAAGAATCTCTGCCAAAGCCTCCAAGCCGACTCCAGAGAATGCAAAGTAAGTCATCGGAAAGTGCCAAAATGCAAAGACCAACGCCGTTGCAACAAGCCCCATGATGGTGCCAACTTTAGCGGTCAGACGCGTTTGAACATAACCTCTCCACACTATCTCCTGACTGAAACCTACAATAGCACTGAAAATGAACGTGTAAACGAGTGAGACCGAAAAACCCGGGAAAGCTCTGCGCCAAGCGCCAAGATAAGCGCCAAGATAAATCGCACTGAGCACAAGACCCAATATAAGATTACGCCACTTGTCCACGCCAGTAATGCCAATGCTTCCAAGGCTTTGACCAGTTCTCTTAATAGCCAAAATCACAATTACCGTATAGATGGCAGACACCAACGCATACCAAAGCACGTCAACAGCAGCCGGCGGCGGACCACCTGGAGGCCCATAGAGCGGGGATGTCGGTAACACAGCAAATTTCCCTGATGTGTCTAACGCAAACCTTGCAACTAACAACGCTACTATAACTAAGAGAACTGCAACGGTCTCCCTTCTCAGCCCCTCAATTGCTATAGATTTTGGGCGAATCTTCAAAGCTCTTGACAACAAGTAGACTACGACGACGCCAACCACGAGTACAAGAACGCCCCATATAACTGAGTCCAAAGTTGGAAAAGCCAAGTCAGTTTCCCCTTAATTGTATTAAATCAGTTGTTGCCGTTGAACCCTATTAGTTTGCATGACACATGTCATTTGATTCAACATTAAAGCCTTTGCATAAATTTCTCCTATGCATTTCAGATTCAACGTGGAAGCGGCCAAGTAATCACTGACGAGTTTGAGAAGAAATTTAGATAGTGTTTGATGAAAGAAGTTAGGGAATAGCATCGCGTTGTCATGGTTGCTTGTTACGTCCTCAACCTTTGTTATATTCCTTCTCAAGATTTCTATTCATACAAAGTGTAAAGTGGCGTCGGGGAAGGGATTTGAACCCTTGTGGCGCAAAGCGCCAGCGGCTTACACGCGTGTCCAAGCCCCTAAACCATTACATCTCAAGGCCGGCACAATCGGTGGCTTTTTGCCTTTACCGCTCTGTCACCCCGGTGCCCCGCAGACAAAGTTATTGACAACATTGTCTAAAAGCGTTTTCTATGACGAACTGAGACTGAAACGCTCAGTCGTGAATTTTGAATCCATAAAGACTATTTGCGTCCACAGTAGCGCCGTATTTTGATAGAACATGATTCAGTCTTCAATCGTTGAAGGGGAGACGCCTAAAGACTTTACTCTTCAAACTCCAACCCGAGAGCTGATCGCAACGATCTTGGGAACTGTCGTGTAACTGCCCATATTGTGGCGGAATACGACCAGAAATTGTGTTCAAGTACAAAGAGTACAACTACTTTTTTACATGTTGGAAGATTAAGAAAAAGAACAAGACAGTAGCAGAGACAGATTATGAGAAATTCATGAAATATTTTGATTCAGAAACCTAGCGCGCATCTATGAACTCTTTTTCTATTTTGAGAGAGAATAGAATTTTCTCTAGCTCTAACTTTTGCGCAATTAACGCGACAGAGAATAGAAAATCTGCAACTCTAGCTCTAGCTCTAACACAACAGAAGGAAGGAAGGAAATAGAAATTCTGTGCACACACAAAATCAAAATTTCTATCAAAAAGGTGTACTAGAATCTGAATCTTTTGTAATGACTACTAAAACGCAAGTTTAAAGGAGATGCAGGTCACCTAGTTTCATCCAAAAGTGGCAACAATGAAATCGGCAGCGCGCGCCGCTAACAAAATCACTTCAATGATTCTCTTTGCAATGGCGACTACGTCGCTCATCACAATGTTACTTGCGTTGCAGCTAGACAGAATCGTTCACGGAGACCTATACAGGTATGGTCTTCAATTTAGCGGCCAATGGGCTGTGCCATACTGGACAATTGCCGGAATCATATTCACTGTGGGATGGTCCAACATTGTCTCGGCACTTGCTCTTCAGCTCTATATATTTCTCAGTTGGCGAAGAGAGATAAAAGGTGAGGACTTGGCGCTGGAGCGCGCGCGCCACCTTCTCGAAGGATCAGAGCAGAAAGCAAGTTCCAGAGAGAAAAACAAAGACACCCATGTCTCAGCAAGCGCGGGCATTGTGGACAGGGATGGAGCAAGACTTACGGATGTTGAAGAATCAATCTACGATGCTGTTGTCTGCTACTTCCATCCGGATACGGAAGGGCAAAGCTTCAAAACTGATTTTCCTGATAGAGAATTCAAGCAGAGTGAACTAATGAGGTCATATAGAGAGAAGAGAATTAACAAAGATGAATATACTGAAGGATTGATCAAGGCATTTCCATTAACGCTTGAACAAGACATTTC
>Ga0315309_1000020_pt1 | contig 109168 bp, 105 predicted proteins | sample TDP4_MG_FD_203080 | JGI IMG/M metagenome (GOLD analysis project Ga0315309, IMG submission 203080) | Freshwater sediment microbial communities from Lake Towuti, South Sulawesi, Indonesia - TDP4 | ecosystem: Environmental > Aquatic > Freshwater > Lake > Sediment | place: Indonesia: South... | reverse complement strand
CTCTCTTTAGCCTCTACCTCGGATCTAACCTTAACCTTAGCTTCCTCTTCCTTAAACTCGGTGTTCAAAAACTCGGCGTCGCTTGAAATCTTTCCAACGTCAAAAGGTATTTTCTTGGCGGCTGGCACATCGTAATAGTTTATTTCACTTATCATGGTCTTCCTAGCTAGGATAGGCCAAACATAATACGAAGAGAACGATTGCGAAACAGTTGTAGGCTTCTTATCTTTTTGTTGCGCCTCCATGTATGCGCTGGCTCCGGCCATAACGAGCTTGCCGAACTTTGACAGTTTGCTGGCTCTCTTGTCGGTTAACACCTCCTGTGCCTGACGTAGCTCTCCCATCATTCCGCTTCCGGTTACTCCACTAAGGGAAGTCTGTGCATTGGCTGGGAAAACCCAGAAAGGAATATAACGCAGTTTCACTGTTGTGATCTGAGCATCCCTTGAGACGCCTGATCTGAAGATTCCCTTGTCCATGTATTTTTGCGCCGCTTCCACAGCCTGCTGGGTGAAGAGACGGTTTTCCAGCATGCTGTGCTTCTTGATTTCCTCTTGAGTTGCCAAAGAAATTGTGTATCCGCAATATCGACATGTGACTATTAGGTCCTCTTGATTCGGGCTGATCGGAGCGCTGCATCTTGTGCAGTTCGTTATCATTGCCATTGGAGGCGCAGGTTCTGGAGCAACAGTGGGTTCTACGGTTGCAACGCTTGGCACAGGTGCAACGGGAGTTGGCACGGCTGCAACAGGTGTGGGTGGAATTGGAGCTGAGGCCAAAGCGACTTGTAGATTCTTTTTTGTTTCAACGTCCGGTCTTCCTCCAACCGCCACGACACCTTTCAATGTCCACGTTCTTTCTAGCCACTTTCCGTCTCGCCGCATGCCTTGAAAAGTAGGTCCAAGATTAGGAACGGTTATTTGGAAGGGAAATTGTTGGCTGTATCCCTTTGACATTCTCAATTTTTCGCTTACTTTGGTTTGCCCATTATACATTTGATATTCTATTGTACCGCCTCTTTGAATGTACGCAGTCCTAGAGCTGTAAAGGCGCGTCTCAGGAGTCTCAAAACCATTTCCTTTGATAGCCTCTCCGCCCATTTTCAGTTTTTCAACACCCACTAGTTCTACTCTTATTTCGTTTGCTTCAAAATCTTCTCCAGAGGTTACGAGAACATCGCCAGTTATTGTCTCTCCGAGGATGAAGTTGTCTTTGCCAATGTTTATTGAAATTGACGCAGTGGGAGTTTTAAATGCCTTTAATAGAGGCATAAATCAACCTCTTGCTTTCGCTTACGTAGAGAATGTGTAGTGTATCGTAAGTCTTATTAAAGCTTATGAATGGGAGATAAAACACAGAAAGCGAGAAATCCGTGGACGGGCGAGTAACAGTGCACTACGATGAAAAAGAAAACATAGTAGCGAAGAGAATTCTAAAAATAGCAACCGTTTAATTTCTACTTCTTTTTAGTTTGTTTTAGTATGGTCTTTAATTGTTCTTCTTCTATGGCGCCCAATTCGTAGAGTTTGTTTGCCGCCTCGCTGGCTGTCAACAAATAGTAAAGTTTGATATTGTCTTTTGCGAGTCTTTCTTTTCCTCCTTCTTCTCGGTCAAGCAGAACTAGAGCATCTTTAACTAATCCGCCTTCAGCCCTTATGGCCTTGGCTGACTTCCTAAGCGATAGCCCTGTGGTGATTAAGTCGTCGACAAGCAAAACACGGTTGCCTGGCATGATTATCCCTTCGATTCGACGTTCTCTTCCGTGTAGTTTCACTTTTGGACGTATGTACAAGAACGGTTTCTTTAAGTGGTAGGCGGTGACAGAAGCGAAGGGCATGCCTGCGGTTGGGATGCCAGCGATTCTGTCGAAACTTTCTGCGCCCAACTCTTTCTCTATTAGTTTGATGTACAGGTCGCAGACTCGTTGGAAAGCGTCTGGAAAACTGGGAACAATGCGCAGGTCAATGTAGTATGGGCTGGTTCTCCCGCTTGTGAGTTTGAACGTGCCGAATTTTATGGCGCCTATCTTGTTGAGTATTCGGCTGAGTTCGGTTTTCTCCTTCTCCCAAGATGATGACAATGCGGTTTGTTCTCCATTTTTATGGATACTTGTACGGTTTGTCACGATCAATGACTAAGCATTTTACGTTTGGTTTTTCTTTTGACACCATCTCAGCGAATTTTTTGCGGTCAGCCGCCGGCGCATGATAGGGTATAGCCATTTTAGGCTTGACCAATTGCACGATTTCTAAGCCTGTCTGAGGCGATGCCCCTGGCGCTGGCGAGCCCACGGTGCAGAACACGATGTCGGGTGGGCTCCGCTCGCCTACTTGCCTCATGTCTGGATAGGGTAGACTATCCCCTGTGTGAAAGATTTTGACTCCGTCTTCGCTTGTGATTACGTATGACACAGGCGTGATTGCCGGGTGTTTATAGGCTTCCGCTCTTATGGTTATGTTGTCAAGTTTTATCTCCTTGCCAGTCCGCATTTCATGCAGCTTGTTTGAAGGTAGCGCGTCGCGAAGTCTTCTAGCCGATGTAGAATCAGCCACCACAGCGCATTGAGTCCGCCTGTAAATGTCTTTAACCAAACCCTCTTCAAAATGGTCAAGGTGCTCGTGTGTAATGAATAAGATATCTACTGTCTTGAAGATTCTCGGGTCAACATCGGCTGGGTCAAACACTAGAGTTTTGCTCGGCGTCTTAAGGGTGACTCCAGAATAATTGTTAAACCAGAGAAAAGCCACTTCTCCCTTCTTCAAGGTTAGGGTTTCAAGTGACATGGAATAACAAGCCTCGAATAATGCAGTATTGCTATTCAGTTTAAAGAACTTGCGCTCTAAAAACTGAACACGTGTGGCATCATGCTCCACCATCCTTTTCGGCTTCTATGCTGATTTTCAGTGACCATAACTCCAGCATGGAGAATACAAAAGGGAGAAATCAAACACGCTGTTAAGGGACTCATGATTGCTGGAAACGCTTACGACATGCTCAAGAAGATTTCGATTTTAGGGAAGGAAACGCGACAAGTTGGAACACTTGTGACCCCTAAGGTTGTTGTCAGTGAACTCCACATAATAAAATAATCATGAAGGCCAATCTTTAACAATAGAAACTTAATAAGTCGAAGCTTTAGTATTTTTGAAAAGAAAGGGCCGGTCGTCTAGTTTGGTAGGACATCTGCTTGACGTGCAGAGGGTCGTCGGTTCAAGTCCGGCCCGGCCCACCAATCCAATTATATGGTGATTAAAAAATCGAGGAGAAAAAGGCTTGAATCTAAAAAACGATATTAATTAGGTGAAAAGAGTGCTTAAAAGGTTAAAGCAATCTTAGTCTATAGGGAACGAAATATGAAAACAATTGAAGAAATAAGAGGGATACTTCAAAGACATAAGGGAGAACTGAGAAAAAACTTTAAAGTAAAGGAGATAGGCATTTTCGGTTCCTATGTTAAGGCAGAACAAGGGAAACGTAGCGATATAGATATGCTGGTGGAATTTGAGGAATCAATAGGATTGTTCAAGTTTATGGATTTGGAAGAATATTTAACGAATCTGTTAGGCACAAAGATTGACCTTGCATCAAAAAAGGCGCTCAAACCGAGAATTGGCGAATACATCTTAAAAGAAGTAGTCTACCTATGAAGAAACGAGATTATCGAGACTATTTACAAGACAGCTCAGATTCTATCAACGATATTGGGGATTTTATTGGAGACGACAAGTTTCTGTTGTAAGCGGACGACGTGATCTGACGTGAGCATGGTTATTGCTTTTCCCTAGGCTACTTAAAGCGTACATTTCAGCATGTATACTAAGAATCATCAGTATCCAAATCGAAAGAGAGAGCCCGTAATTGCTGAACACTTCATAAGTGGATTGGAAAAATGTTGAAGAGTTTGTTTCAGTGATTTGGGAATTTAGGTTTGTGTTTTGCCAGAGAACAGTTCCTGAGGGTAGAGTTTGGCCATTGTAGAAAAAGATCAGCTCATATGGGTTTTCAAGTGGATTCTGATAGTATTGCGCAGATACCCCGTGATATGGTGATCCACCCCACATCCAACTGTAATCGAGATAGGAGATGTCGCCTTCTATGGACCAAGCAGTATCAACAAGCGCCCATCCTGTTTCTCTCAAAAGACGAGGTTCTCTCAAATCCACAGACCAATGGCTGTTAGCTATGCTCGCAGAACTCACAACTCCGAACTGGAAGTACTGAACGTAACGGCTGAAGGGAAATGGCATGCCTACGACGTTACCCGCATAGAATCTTCTTATGATGGATCCGCAATCAGGAAGATCAACGACATTTATAGGTGGAAGAGTAACATTGAACCCAGAGGCAGAAACTGCATAATGAACCCAGCCCTTGAAATCCCACCATGCAGACAAGGTAGCGGGTGTTTCAGGGTCTATTCCGTGAATCTGCCAAGTGTACGAATAGACCAATTGTTCCGTTGGCCTATTTAGCGGCGCGGTTTCTTCTCTTGTTTGGTGCATGCCTATGTCAAGAAAGAAGTCCCCTGCTGCATCTAGCACCAACATTGTATAGAATGCGTAGTCTATGTTTCTCAGTTTGCTGTCCTGCGCTTGAACAAACATGCCAGCGCCAAGCCAACTGCCAGGTGGAAAATAACTCGTATCCGTAGAGGGAAAGCTGACTGTGATGGCTGTCGCATAAACCGTTTCCCGAGTCTCCAGATCCGGAGTTTTGACGTGATAGCCAGCCACATAGGGCTGATTTGAATTTAGTTCGATGACATGGTGATTCTCAGTTGGAGTCAGCTCCATGGTGTCCACGGCCATTGCTCTGGAAGCCGTAGCCAATAAGATGATCGACAAGAACATCACAAGTAGAATCGTAGTGATCATCTTCAAGGAAAAGTCCTCACAGACTTAAATTCAACTCACGAACATAAAAGGACTCCGAAAATTTAATTTACATGTTAGCCGAAATTTGCCTTTATGGTTTCTGAATGCCCAAAGTGCGGCAAAACAATTCCAGATGATTCTGTTTACTGTCTATACTGCGGATACGGAGTCAAACCATCAGCCAAATCAACTCAAGTGTCGGTCGGTGGAGCTTTGATGACTGTTGCGGCAGTGGCATCATTAATTTATTTAGTTCTGTCAGTGCAGGCACTCTTAAACATCTATAGTTGGTATCCACCACTGGTCGCACAAACTTGGTTTGTTTATGATCAAATGCTCACCATCTTCTCATTTACTGGATTGCTTTTCGGATTCTCCGCCGCCACATTTTCATTGGGTAGAAAAAGCTACAAATGGACTATGGCTTCAGCAATTTTGTGCACAATTTCAGGTGGCGGCGCTTGGATTATATCAATGGTTATACCTCACTCGAATGTGTGGTACTCCTTTCTCGAATATTTCCTGCCTCTTTTCGCTGCGTCATTTATTGGAACTGTATTGATCTTTTTCAGAAAGGCGGAGTTCAACAGCAAATAAAAACGTCGCGAAAGAGATCGAAACCACATGTGCCAAAAAGGGCGTTGTTTTTAATCAGGCTATTTGTGCGTAAACTCTGTCTAGCTTCAAACTTGCCCTCTTGCCCGCAATCTTTTGCACAACGAAGTGTAGTGTTTCGTGCGCTAAGATGTCTTCAATTTCGTTTTCGTGCAGTTCACCGAAGACGTAGACTGTCCCGTGACCCGTGTCGAAGACGCCGTAGATGGGTGGAAACTGAAAAACGAAGTCTATGGCTTTAGCCACTGTTCGTGTTCCTCCAAGTTCCTCTGTATAGTTTTGTCTGCTTGGTTTTTCGCGTTCCTCACTTATGACATAAGTCATATTTTGCTTATAAGTCTTCATTCGCAACCGCTCACCGCTCGAACACTCATCACTCAACGGGTAAGAGGAACCAAAAGTGCGCTCTATGACTGCGGTGGAATCCGACCTGCTCTCCGTAGGAAGACAATGAATCCCAAGAAAGCAGCAACCACAGCTAAAATTCCGGTGGCAGCTATGTAAAGGTTTATGGTAGCTGTTAGGTTGTCGTTGACGCTCTTCTGTTCCATGTACTGTTGCTTGTAGGGCGACTCTATGTAAAGTTTCGGCTGGCTGATCGGATGGTCAGATGTAAACCATCGGTCTGCTACAGAGTTCCAGATTTCAGTTCTGGCTTCTACAGTGGGCTTGGTGTAACCTGGCGCGACGTTTGTTGGCAGACTAAACGGAATGTAGAATGTGCTTGAAAGCCCAGGAGCGATTTCAATGGGCAGCGTTGCGTTGGTGAAGAATTTTTGTAAGTATTGGGTTCCGTCTGAATAGAAGTAGTCGATTGTGGCGGTTAGTTCAGTGACCCTGATTTTGCTGTCTTCGTCGTTGTATACTACGACTGTAATATAGCCTGTCTGTCCCTGTTGATATGTGGCTTTGTCCAAAGTGCACGAAGTTATTGTCGCAGCTTGGACGGTTAAAGGAATAGCCGTCAAGGCGAGAAGCGACAGCGCCGTTAGGAATAGTTTGGTTTGCATTTTCATCTCCCTTAAACTGGTTTATGCAATTCTTGTGCTGAAAAAATAGAAAAGAGTTGTGAAGCCTCAATCTAAATTAGAAATGCAGTCAGAGATACAGCGTAAACAAACCACAACAAATAAAGCTTAGTAACCTGCACTCCTTGCTGAACGAGGCTAGGAGCATGCCGCAAGAAATTTTCGATGTTGACAAATTCGTTCAAGTTTCTGAGCGGGCCGATTACTGCGCCATAAAAAGGTTGAAGAAGACGGTTAAACTCAAACTCAGAACGCCTAAAAAACTCTATACACTCAAGGTTGATCCAACCAAAGCTGAAGAAATCCTCAAGAAACTAAGATGCGAGATACGAGAAGTCTAAGACACTTTTCTAAAGTCGAACGATTTCTTTCCAAACAGTAAAGATTGAAGTTAAAATTCTAAACGGCAACAGGGATCTTAACAACTTAACGTGTCAGTTAGCTCGGTTGGTTCACATGTCATGCTCAGCAGATTCTGTTCTCAATTATGTTAAATGCATTAAGAACTGCGAAGCTGCGCCAGATGCTTGGAGACCTAGTCTGCGGGAAGTTTTACAGGTTTCGCCTTGCCTTTTTTCTTCTCAACTTTTACAGGCTTAACTTCAGCTGGCCTACGTTGTGGTTTTCCTTTTTTGTTGGTCAATGATTCTCTGATTGAATTGACCAATTGAAGGGCAAATGTACGTTCAACGAAATAGTGATCTGAATGGTTACAGGTCTTCAGTGTCAAGACGATTCCGTCTGGGTACTTGAAGGTGTTATTGGAGGCTGCAGGCGTCATTGTTGCGTAGGATGAGTCCCAACCGTAGAGATGTTTTAATCTTTCCACTTTGGCATGCATTAGATTTTCACCTAAACTAGGGCCAAAATATGAGCAACTTAGCCATTTCAATATTATGAATTTCGAATCAAAATGTCTAATATTTACTAAGGCAAATCAAATTTGGCAACGATGTTTCGCAGTGGTCAATAAGTCGAAACGTATGGCAATTGAAATAAATCCCATTGCTCTCTTCTATTTGTATGCGACTGCTTTTGAGTTGCTCCGAGCTGGGTTTGGGACACGTTTCAAGAATTATACCGCTCGGAAAAAAGTTGGCGCAACGAGAGCATGAACTCTTCTTTTTCTCTGGTGGAATAGCGTATCAACTGTTGAAGAACGAATTTGAAAATGTTTACCCCTGCACGCCCGTGGCTTGGTATGAGAATTATTTCGGCGTAATACCCTCAGCCTCGGTTCTGAACATTTTGATTTCGCTTCCTCGATACGATTATGAACATAATAGGCTGGAGGTTAAGAGTTCTAGTTCAGCGGAAACTGTTCACCGATATTACGACTTGCGAAAGCACATTTTAGAAATAAGACCTGACATGGTAATTGCAGACGGCGACGTGCACGCTCTGAGACTCGCTCAGCGGTGGAGGTTACCATCAGTTTACATTACCAATGTTATAAGGCCGAGCTATCGATTCTCTCCGCTGTTGCTTCCAGGTGAACGTTTCACAGAACGGTACGTCAAAGGATGTGAAAAAATAATTGTGCCAGACATCCCGGAGAAAACAATCTGCGAATATAACCTAGGCAACTTAGACGCGGTTGGAATAAAAGAAAAAGTTGAGTTTGTAGGCAGTTTTCTGGACATGACCTATGAAAGAAGCAGTGAAAAGCACATTTTTGCGTCCATAAGTGGTCCACTTGGCACCAGAGCCAAATTGGCAAGAATGACTATTCCAGCGCTTGCACGTTTAGAAAGCAAGAGCATAGTTGGCTTAGGCGAACCCAATAATCGATCAGTAAAGAAAATTGGAAACTGCGAGGTTCACGGCTGGCTAGACACTGAGAAACGAAACAAATGCATGAAGGAAGCCAAAATAATTATTTTCAGTGGCGGCCATGGAACCTGTTTCGAAGTGATAAAACACAGAAAACCCAGCGTTTGCATTCCAACCCAACCCGAACAGATGGGAAACGCCAGAAAGCTGCAGGAACTAAAATGTTCAATAGTTGTGGAAAATGAGAACCAGTTGAAGTCAGCCATTTCGGAAATTGAAGAGAAAAGAGAATTTTACAGGGACAATGTAAAGAAGATAAGTGAGTATTCCGGCAGGTTCAAGGGTTTGGACAGGGCAGTTGATGTGATCGAAGGCATCTTATAATTCTTTGACAACCCGCACAGCTTGCTTGATTAGTAACTTGAATTTTAGATTCATAAAGTTATTAGGCTATGGACATGGCAACAGTTTCAAGAGTTGTCAACTATGCGAAGAAAAACACTGTTTGGTGTAATCTTTATTCTGATCTTTGCTTTGACCACAGCGATGAAAACTGGAACTGCCGCCGACACGCTGTCGCCGGATGACTTTAAACTTCAAAGCTTCAGCAAAACCGTCGATTTCTTCGACTTTGTGCGCGCATACGCTGCGAATCAGGGTAAACCAATACCACCTGCAAATTGGCACGCTTACTTGTACCAGAACTACATCAACACAGGTGGATTTCAACTCTACTACAGTGGCTTGATTAACATTACAGCTGGACAAGGGGCACTGACAGTTCCGGTGCAGAGCTTTCTGGAGCATTATAAAACACCTGGTGGCAAGGATGTGCTCACTAGCTCATCTTTTATAATGTTGTTAGCCTTCAATGACACGGTTGGTTCCAAGCATCGGGATTCGCCTGACATAAACGACAATCTTTATGCATCTTTCTCGCTTGGACTTGACCTCACCAGCATATACGGCGATGCCACAAAACCTGCGTTGAGCAGCAAAATCGCAACTATACCCTTGACTTCATCAGACGACAAACTGACATGGGAATGGGGCATGCGGTACACCAATCTTACAGCTGTTTGGTGGCGAATGTTCATAAATCCACTTAATCCAGGGTTTGAAGCCTTGCCCATAGCCATCACAACCTATGATGAGTTGACCTTCAAGTATAGGTTGACCATAAACTCAACGGGTCACACGGCGACGGTTACGTCCAGCTACGTAATCGGAAGAATGACCAATCTGTGGCTGATCTACTGGCTGTTCATAATTCCAATAGTCGCGCACTACAACAGCACTGGCACGTATCAAGTAAACGGGACCAAAATCTCCGATGAAACCATTTATCAATATCTTGAGCGCCAACACATCAAGATGAGCATAGTCTTATTCCAGAACTCACTTGTCCTCGACCACACAACAAAGAGCACATTTAACAATCAAAACGTCACCGACGCCGAAATGGACGTGAGCAACGGGGCAATATCAACTGAAGCTGCAAACGAAAAAATCTTTGAGGCAAATTTTGGCACAAAGAAACAATATAACCTGTACAATTATACGGCAGACTCAACCGAAACGGCATATGATACATATAATGCGACCACCAGAACGGCGCCTCGACCTGGATACGCAAAGAATCCGCTCTTCAGCATGCATGTAGCCTTGTTAAAATATGTGCCTTTGATAGTGAAGCACATCGATCCACCGCTGTATGAAAAAGCTAAGGATCACATGTTGAACATGACCTACGCTGATTACTTCTACCTGATATCCTATCCAAAGTACAGTGGCTTCAAGGTTGAACATGACCCAACCTATACGGCATACATAGCCTCGCCAACTACTGGACTGCCAAATCTGTTTGGGCTCATAGTGATTGGCGGCATAGTTGCAGTGGTGGTCATCGGAGCGGTGGTTGTCTTGAGAAGACGCAGATCACAAACTCAATCAATTCAACCATCAACTCCAACAGACACAACCGTTTAAACCCTTCCATTTTTTTCTTAAAATTTTCTTTTATCAGCACAGTAAAAATATGAAGTTGCCAAAATAGAAAAAGGAGTGTTTTGCTTCATTTGAGCTCTTTGCAACGTGGATTACACTAGCTGCAACTGCTGTTCAAACGAAAAAGTCATGTTACTTTTTTATGGATGGTACAGCCGTGTATTTGTAATATTTTGTCTTGAAAATCCTTCCTCTACTTTCCTTAATGATCTTGAGGTTTTCGTAATCGTTAAAGTATAATGTTAGTTTATAATTGGCAGAGTCTTCTCCGTAACGTTCAATTTTTTCCCCAAGCTTTTTGACGGCTTTCTGAGTCACAGCCTTAAGCTTCTCTCGTTTCACACTAAATTTCTCAGGATGCCTCCCTTCATAGTTTGCTATTGTCCTTCTGATTTTAAAGTCCAACAATAGAGAAGATTGACCGATAATTAGGGGCACGGCGAGGAGTATGATGAGCATTCGTTCATCAAGTTGAAATGGGGCCTCGCCAGATCTAGAGAAAAATCTAGACATCAAAATCAAAAAACTAGGAATAACAGTGAGTGGAAAAATGAATTTTAGGATTAAAGCCAATTTCATTAAAGTTGGTATTCTTGGGATTTCCAGTGGCATGTAGGCAATCTTTTCCACATCCTTTTTGATGCTCGCCCACTCCTGTGCAAGATCCTTAGAGTTTACCTGTACAAAAGATGCTTTAACAGTTTCAGGGTCTACACGGCGAAAGGCACGTAGACTATCCAACTGCACAATTAAATGGTGAAGGGCATCCAGTTCTTCTTTTATTTTGTCCAGTTTCTTTGATCTACGCATACTAAGCCACTAATTTTTTTTACACTGTTTATTGACTAATAAATAAAAATATAGGGGAAGGAAAAGTGGGCTATTCCGGTGGCAATTCTTTGAATGCCAGTGTGATGTTGACGCCTTCTTTCTTGCGCCTGTAATACCAGAAGACGAACCATAGTGTGCCTAAACCCAATATGGTAACGTAAATTGGATCCCATAATGGATGCAAAGGTTGTAGGCTTGGTAGAGCTCGGTAAAAGTACACAATCATCAATAGTAGTGTAATATAGATTATGCCAGCGATTGTCACGATGGGTATTGGGCCGACTTTCCATTTCTTGTAAGGTGATGCGTCCCATATGCGTCTAACTTTCTTTACAAATGGAAGGATTGTGCCGGAGATTCCTGTTACGGTGAATAGTATTAGAGTCTCTAGTACTACAACAGAGAACGTCCACAGTAAATCAGGGTAGTAGCTGAAAAGGAAGCTAATAATCATACTAAGCACAAATATGATCAATTGGTTTTTCATTGGAATATTCCATCTGGGACTTACATCGGTGAATGCTGATGGTCCAGCCTTGTCCATGCCCCATGCGAACATAGCTCTGTTAGAGGCGATGTAATCAACTGGTATGTACATGAAGGAAAACAGTGCCAGTTGGAAGCCTATGAGGAACTTTAGGATAATGTTGTCTGTAAGTACCGCAGCGGCGCTGGTGTAAATTGGTGCAAACGGCAACGTATAACCTTCTATGCCTACGTTATCTATGTACGCTCCAGCCCTCATGAATTCAATGCCTGCAGTATTTACTGCCACCCAAGTAACCCAAGAAGCCAAAAGGACTGGTACAATAACTGCGAGAAACTGCGCTAATAGTATGTTGCGTTGAGGTCTCTTGATCTCGCCGCCGATAAAAGCTATCATGTAACCATACATCGTGAAATAGTTGCTTGTTGTTATAAGCCCGAGTGTATCGAACAATTCATATCCGCCTGTAGCAGGGAAACCTTCGGCGTCCACCGCTGTAACCATACCGCTGTAGTTTACGGAACCTTGTTCTGCAGCCATAGAGTTCCAAGCATTTAAGAATTGTCCGTGGGTATTAATGCTTAGCAACACGCCGCTAATCACTAGACCAGCCATAGCAACAATCATGATGATTTTTTGAACTATGGCATATTGCTTCCACCCAAATGAAGTTGCTATTAGTGAAATCACTTGAATGCAAAGACAGCTTAGAAACATTCCTTGAAAGCTCCAGAGCCAATCTATCAGTTCAGTGGAGGCTCCAATTATGCCTAAAGTGTTAGTTACTCCGTATATAACCCATCCACATAGTATTCCATTCCACATGATCAATATGAACAATGCAGTGGAAAAGCTTATTATCGTCCCCACCACTGGGTGGATAACTCGCGAGTTGTAAACGTAGTCTCCACCGCTCCTTGGCATTGATGCACCTAAAATCCCCCAAACAACTGCTCCACTAATTCCCAGTATTGCTCCAAGAATAATGCCTATCATGAGGTCGCCCCTTGGTGCCGCATATAACCCGAAGCTGGTGTATCCCCAGATGCAAGCACCTACTGCTTGATCATAGAAACCATAGCTAAAAGCGTCGAACAATGATGCTTGTCTAACTAGTCCACTAGCTTTTCTGGCAAATACAGCCATTTATATCCCTCTCCGAAATTCAGTGTATAATCTATTATTGTTTAAAAATCTTTCCGCAGACCATAACGGGAGTTTTTGAACAAGGGGTTCGACAAGAAATGTATGAAAACAGAAATGTTTGCAGGAATTTTAACTAGTTAGATGACCCCAGTCATCCGCTTCTACTTCATTGTACCATTTCTTTTTAGGTCCAATTTTAGCTCTAATTTTCCAACTCATGCTTTTTGGTTGATTATCCAAGTATTCAACAATCTTTGTGATTCTTTCCCCTATGATCTTCTTATCTTTCTCAGTTAAGACTGCATAGTTGTTCAATGAATCTCTAATTTTTTGAAGATTTGTTGTAAATGTATACCAGAAGCCCCAGTCAGAAGTTAAACCAGCTCGGTTTAACGCTTTAAGGTTGATGGTTTCCTTGTCTTCTAAACCGATTTCATGCGCCCTTAAAAGCACTATCGAGTCTTTAATGTCTTTCTCGTTTATGTGTACTATTTGCAGTTTTTCCAGTAGCAGTTCTGCAAGTGGAATTGTAGGGTTATCTGCTTCCAGTCGCCCATGAAAATCAACAATGTGGTTCATTTCTAACTTGTCTAAGAAAACTTCCACCATTGGGCATGGCCCGCCGAAATATATCAGTCGTCCTGCGCCGTAGTGAACAAGTAACCTCTTATCCATATTGTAGCCTCGTTTCTCAAAGAACCCCAAAATATTTCTTCGGAATTTGCTGTGGCTCACAAAGTCAATGTCTGTGAATACTCTCTCGCCCAGCCTGCCTAGTTTTTCCCACAGCCCTTTGTATTCTTGACTGTGTAGGTATATTGCTAAGCCACCCATTATTCTTAGCACTATGCCCTCTTTTTCAGCCTCTTTAACGCAGTTCACTGCCTCTTCAATAAACGCTGACGGTGGAGGATATTCTTCTAAAGGTAATTCAGAGGGCAGCTTGAATGGTTTTGACACTTATCTTCACCTTTTGCTGCTAGCCTGAGGTGAACATGCAGTTAACTTTTGCTTTATCAAGCGTAACTATAGCTCCTGAAAGTATGCCTTCTGTATATTCGCTGCCGGGATTTATGCAAACTGTTCGGCCTATTTTTTGGATGCCTCTAGATTCATGAATGTGACCATGGAAACCTGCAAGTGGTTGATAGGTTTTTATGGCTTCGCGAACGGCTGTGCTTCCAACATTAACAACCTCACCTGCGGAAGGAACAAGGTCTTCAGATAATTTTGGAGCTTGGTCTAGAACGGTGCCGTATGGTGGTACGTGAAAATTGAAAATTGCATTTTCCATATTCTTTATCTGCGATGCCAGGTTGTCAATTTTCTTTTTTAATTTATCTTCGGAGCATTCTCGTGGGGTTAACCAAGGCGTAGGATTACTCCAAGATAGAGTGACCATTTCGTAACCGTCGATTTCAACTTTCTTTTCGTCTGCATCAATTATACATTGCGAGCTGTCCAAAACTTCATTAGCTTCCAGAACGTCATCGTTGCCTGGAGCCATAAACACTTTTATGCCGCTGTTCTTCAATCTTTCTTCAGCCAAAGCAAGCCAGTTTTTCAGCCTTTCGATTGACAAACGTCTAAATAACTCATCTACTTTTCCTTTGCCTAAGTGTATTTTCCTAGAGCGCTCGTCTATTCGCCCATTAATCGTTTTTCCCTCAGACTTCAGAGCTTCAAATTCTTCGGGCGTGGTGTAAAAATAGTAGTTTCCTATGAAGCTTATGTTCTTCTCAAGCTCGCGCAATTCCTCTTCTGTCCGAACAGCTACCCTATTACCAACATATTCGCAGATACACGTGCCGTCTGGCTGCTTTATGATCGGATTGATCATCTTGCCTGTTAAATCTCCGAGAAGAATACCGATGTCCACCTTGTAAATTTTCAAGGCATTAAGGAATTTTCTGAAACATACTTCTGACCCGTGAACATCCGTAACGAAGAAGATTCTGGTCAAACCCTTGTTTCACCAAACGAATCCTGAACAAAAAGGCAACACGTCCATGCATATTAATATTTGCTTTTTATGTTTTATTGCTGCTTTTTCACAGCCTAGCCTCATAGTAATTGGCGGCATGATTGCAGCAGTGGTCGCCGGAGTAGTGTTTGCCCTTAGAAAACGACGCATCCCAAAAACTCAAGCCGTGGAACCTTCAACTCCTGCCGTCCCAACCACGACAACCACTACATAAAACCCTTCCTCATTTTTTCTTCAATTTCCTTTAGTTAATGCAGTGAAAAACGTGAGGTTTTCAAAAGTAAAGAAAAAAGAGAGAGTTTACCTTGGTGTTGCGGATGTTGACGGCTTTATCTTTCTGACAAGAAGTGACCTTATGGCATGTTGCCGCGAGATGTAGCTGGGAAAACATTTACCATGTTCCCAAGACCCAGAGAGTATGCCACAAAGCTACCCTTCTGAGAGTGCTGCTCTCTTCTCTCTAATCTTTTTTACTATGCATTTTGAAAAGACAATACAGCATCACAATGAACAAGCCTACTATAAGAAGGGAGAAGAACCAAAAACGACATCATTCATTCTTGAGACCTCATTAATAAACATTCTATCGGATAGATAAAAGAACATCTCAGATCTCAATATTAAATAAAATTATTTAAATAAAATTATGCTTCTTCAAGTATATCCTCTTACTCTTCTTTCTTAACCATGAACAAAGTCTAACTTGCAGTTTAGGGTTTCTACCTGAGTCTGACTTCTAATTGAGTCATATCTAATTGAGTCATATCTAATTGAGTCATATTAGCAAAATAATGCAAGAATGGTTTTATTTGTATAGGTGTTATCTTAACGTCTTTCTTGTATATGTCCAACAGACCCAACAGCCATTCGGACTGTTCTCCAATGATTCTCCATGCTTCCTCAATATCTCCGTTTACAAATAGAGATTTATCCATGACCTCAGTTGACGATATGTAAATGTCTTTAACCCATTCACGCTCTACTTTTCTTGTCATACCACAGAAATTAGGGAGAAAATCTTTAGGATCAATGTTCCCACTGACTGTGAACCTAATATGCCAGTATGCATTCTTGTCGTCCTCAGTTGTTGGAACTCCACTAGTTTTAACATGTATCAGAAAACAATACCAATCTATGATTCTCTCTCGTCTCAAATCAGAAATCATAGGGTGTATCTTGAACCGTAACATGTCATAAAGAATGTCATGATGGACCTCTGGCCCAATTTTTATAAAAGTTTCCCACATTTTATTCAAATCTGGTTTTTGCATTGCAATCATCTAATGTTTTTAGCTTATCGAATGACTTCTCTCCTTAAATCTTTAATGCAACTTCTGACAATATATCTAAGAGATGTGAGAGTTTAAGAAACTGGATTGAATTGTATGTCATCTAAAGACAGGATACATTTCTGTCAACACTGTAGAAAAGAATTCGTGGGGGCTGAATGTCCATATTGTGGTTGGGAATGGCTATCGTTACCATCCTCTTCATATTATAGCAAACCATCTGCTTTGTGGTGGCTTGTTCCATTCTCATTTGGTGTAATTGGCGGAATCGTAGCTTACGTGGCCACCAAACAAGATGACCCCTATATGGCAGATGACCTCTTGTGGTTTGGCATAATTTGGCCAATAAGGCCACAATAGCAAAAACCAATGCTTTCTTCATTGTTTATGGCCTCGTCAAATAAGACAGAATCAAGGTAATCGGTGCCGCTAGCCCTGCAAGGATACAGAGACCAATGCCTATACCAAAGCCCCAAGGCCCTGCGGGGATCAAGTTCGTCCCACTGAAGGGACCATGAGCCAGTTTACCTATTGCAGATCGCATTAGTTCATAAAAAATCAAAGCAGCCAAGAGGTTCAACACTGCTGGAGTGATTAGGAGAGGCGGAAGCTTTAGGCTTCCAGCAAGAGACAAAACGACAGAAACAACTACAAGCGTGCCAACTATTAGAAAAGCGCCATTCAGCGTTAGAAGACGATTGACCACCCAGTCATCTGACCACACATTCCAAGCCCTCACACCGTATGGGTAGATGTCTACACTGACACCTAGAGCCCTTACAGACCACCATGGAAGAAGAAACGAAGCAAACGTGGCTATGCTTATGGCAAGCCCTAGATAATTCACTTTAGCCATCTTCACAACCATAAACATCCTACAACTAACCACATTAAAAATTGCAGTCTTAAGAAACTATACTTTAGAACAGCTAGCGCGCGCATTGATTTCAACAGCTAACACTTTGACAAACTAGCAAACGAGTTCCCAATTCTAGTGCTAGCTTTCCAAGTCTTCTTTCACCCAAATTGAGAATCCATCAAATCTGTAGTCCCGTATTTTTACGCCCGTGTAGATACACACTCCTACACTGAAGTTTGCCTTCCCTGTTTTGATATCTTGACAGGCTTTCGCCAATCTAACCAAGTACTCGGGCTCAGCAAAAGGCTGGCGCCTTGAATCATCATGTGAAGGACGCAAGACGCTGATGGAAAGTGCCAGTGAGGCTAGATAATCGGCTGTTCGAGAATAAGCAAGGAAGTCAGATTCTGGAAGATTGGCTAAAAGAAAACTTAGATAGAATGTGTCGCCAGTGAACAGCTCCCTACTCTTAGTGTCTAGGAGGCAGATGCTGCCTGGAGAGTGACCCGGTGTATGAAGCACTCTGAGCTTTCTGTTCCCTAGATCGATTGATTCCTCGTGTTTAAGCAGGCGGGTTGGCTTGCTTGGAAGAATTCTATATGTTTTCGGATCGAACCCTTCTGGTGGGGGTTTAAAGAGACGCTCTTGGCCCAGCTCATTCTTCAACTCTTCAATAGCCCGTCCACGCTCCAGATTCTCAATCTCAAAATCATTGTCGAAAACAGCAATCTCCTCGAATTGATGATTGCCTCCTACGTGATCAAAATGGGTGTGAGAATTCACTACGGAAACCTTTAGGCGAGTAAGATGTTCAATGACTTTTTTAATGTCTCCGAAACCCATTCCAGTGTCAAGCAGCACAGCTTTGTCCCGACCTTCAATCAAATAGGATATTGCCCCATCCCAGTGTCCGGGCTCGCAAATCGCAAAGGTTCCCTCCGAGACTTTGTAAACTTCAAACCATGACTGAAAAGTTCCTATCTTCTGCGGCATTGAAAAGTTTGCTTGCACGAGTCAACACCTTCTCTGAATTATCTGTGAACTGGGAATAAAAAATGCACGTGCTTAACATAAATTCAGTAAGGTCTTTAAGATACTTGCCCTTAGAGACGATGAATCAAGAAGCGTGACAGTCATGAAGATACCCCAGGATAAGGTCGAGAAGAAAATTTTCGAGTTTTGGAAGGAGCTGAAGCCGTCAAGCGCGTTTACAGCTGGTTTAGACGAGTACGCGGGAAAGTTGTTTATGCCAACTGAAAGAAACATGAAGCGCATGTTAGAAAAAATTGCAGAATTGAAGACACATGCAGAGGACACGGTAGAACAGAAATTTCTGCAGTGTCTGGAAACAGGGTTAATTTTTGAAGAACCTTACATGTCTTTGGAAACCATACTCTGGACGTTCTACGCGCATCTAGTGAAAGAAAAAATCAAAGTTGAACATCTGCTCTCCTTAACGTCTCATGCGAGAAAGTTGTTACATGTTTCGAAGGACAGACTGACCAAAAAGAAGTGGCCGATCGAGATAAGAGCGATTACATGTTACGAAGGAAACAGCTTACTCGACATCTTAGAGACAATCTGCAACAAGACAGAAGACAAGCAGCTGCGAGAAGAATTGCATCGTCTCAAAGAGATGACCGATGACTACGTGAAGGCGTTCTACGTGAAAGGCGTGAAGGAAGGAAGTTTCGAAGAGGTTTTTCCAATCCTAGAAAGAGAAGGAGACGATATTGGACGGAAGGAGATATACCCCAAACTCTTGAAGAACCTTTATGACTATCCAGAGACCGCGAATGAGATTGAGAACAAGGCCTTGCAATGGTTGAAGGAAGAATTGCCGAGGCTGATGGAAATCACACGAAAACTGGCTAGAATGTATAGAATAGAGGCAAAAGTCGAGTTGGTAGCTGATGAAATGAAGAAGAAGCGGAACCTAGAGAAATCCAGTCTCTTGGGTTTTGTTTCTAACATGAGGGAAAAGCTGCTAAAGGTTATGGAGCGCCACTTGGTAAGGATAGCACCTACCCACGATACCAGAGTTGTAGAGACGCCTTCCTATCTTGTAAGTTTAATCCCCAGCGCAGCTGCGCTGGGGTTCGACACCTTAACCGAGAAGCCCTTCAACATATTCTTTGTCACAACCGATCCAAAAAGAGCCACGCCGACAAGCACCCTTGACTTAATTACAACAATCATTCACGAAGAGTATGGACACTGCATAAACCACTCCAACTCGGCGACTAACTTCGTTGCCAATCCAAGGTTGATAGATTTGCTGGACATTGCCATGGGATTGCAGATCAGCGAGGCTATTTCATTTTTCAGAGAGATAGAGTTCGTTTCATTGCTGAAACGATTGGCTAGAAAAAAGAAGCTCACCCCAGATGAGGAAGAACTTTTAGACGCTTTCAGGGCTATTGGAGACTTAAACACGGTTATACTTGAGACCGAGTTTGGAGTTATGGAATGGCGTATTCTGCGGTTCCTTCGAGCAATAGGAGACGTGCGCATCAATATGGGTAAACAAAGCGTCACAGAGTTCATCAATTGGGCTCACGAACAAACGGGCCTGTCTAAAAAAATGCTTTACAACGAGGTTTTCACCTTTCAGGACACCCCGGGTTACGCTCCATGCTACTGTATGGCTGGAGAAGAACTGAGGAAAATACAATCGCTTGCCGTAGAAAAAGGCAAGAGCGTAATTGATTTCAACACCTATGTAAGTTCCATAGGCTATACGCCTAGAACCGTGTATGAGAAAAGACTGAAGGAATACACGGTATACTCAACCTAGTTTTATGACGCGCGCGCTTCTCATATTTGCCGAGCAACTTTGAGCTAGTTGGCCTAGGCTAAACCACACAAAAGCGCTGCTTTGTCTAGGCTGCTTGCTTCATGAATGGTTGAAAATTAACGTGAACCATGCAAAAGTAAGATAGTATCTTATCTTTTCTCGGTTGCAATGAATGAGATAGGTTAAGATCACTATCATAAGAGTTACAATCCCATTTAATAAAGACACCAGAACCTCATAAAAAACATCGAAACAAGTCTTTTAACTGAAAATACTTACCTAATCTGATTTGAGAGCTTGCAGAGGAGGATTAAATGAAAGGAAAGGGATTTGCCATTGGTGCTGTTGTGGTTTTGATTGTTATCATTGCATGGTTTGTTTATTCAAACTTCCCTACACCTAGGCAGTCTCATTCCGAAACTCTCAATGTTCCAGGTGTTAGCGACATAACAAGAAGCATAGAGCTGACGAAAGGCAACACTGTCAATGGCACCATCACTGTTTCAGGCAAAGAGTTTTTTGGCATCCAATTTCAAGTGTTAGATCCAAACCAGAATCAAATCTTGATTATTACACATGTTCATTCCCTGAAAATTTCATATTCACAGCTTCTTTTGATGGCGTTTATGTGATGCACTTCATCAACAGAGATGCCGAAACACTTAGCGTAATTCTCAAATATAGTATTCTCTAGGAATACCACTAAATCAAAATCACAGGCATATTTTACCTCATGTATCCGCATGAACACATGGCTACTCACATCCGCTTAAGGAAACATTCATTCGCGTTCAGACTGTTTATGTCTTTTCTTAATGCAATAGATAAATCGTGAATAATCCCTTTTAAGGATACTACAAAAATGCGAAGGACAAATATTTACCTTTAAGACCAACAAGGAAGGAATCAATAATCAACAAACATGCAGCGTAGACCTTTTTTTTCACAACTTACCATTGTAGATAAAAAATCTATTGAACGGTGGAGATATCTCCCCGAACACTAGCCTAATTCGGGATTATGCAATAAATGATCTACATTAACGAGTATTTAGGACTTCTACATCAGAAAACTTCGTTATATGTTTTCGCGCGCTTATGGAAGATCACTTAATGGAATGTTTGTCTTTGCTTGATTGATGATATCGCAGATTTCTTTAGGATTATGCGAAGAAAAAACAAAAGGTCGCTCCTTTTTCAACACTACCTTCACCGCGTTGCCAAACGATGTCGTGTAAGCAAAAGAGCGGTCAGTTCCATATCTGATGCCAACGCCCCAGTATTTTCCAAAATTTGTTTTAGTTGGTTCACACGAAACTATATCTGACATCTGGACATATTTGCGGTTTAATAACCCATAATGGATTGCGAGTTCCTTTGCATCTATTCTTATCTGAATTCCTCGATAATTTCTATAGAGCACCAATAGAAAAGTCAGAGGGAGCGCGTTGACAAATGCAAATAAGGGATTCCGGATAGAGAGGCTAACCCAAACAGATATCACCAGCACAAACAGAGCAAACAAAGAGACAAAACCCACAATAGCCTTAACGAATTTGCCTGCTGGAACCCGCTCAGAATATAAGACGCCTTTCATCTCGATAATACTATAAGGAAAGTGGGCAAAATCAGTTTTTCGGTTCAGCTATCGTTTTTCTTTGGCTAGCTAGCAAAACCCAAAAGAAAATAGAAAAAGCCTAGATGTTGGATCACATTTAATTGTAGGGAGATGTGGGTTGTCTAGCTATTGTAAATCGCGAAGAAAAGATTGGTTGAAATCACTCATTTATCTACCTTGCAATATTTTTGACGGTTCTCGGGTTTACAGGGATCTACCTACTTCCTTCATACTGGTATGTCTGGATAGCATTGGCATCGTGTGGTTTGATTATCCTCGTCGCTTGGCACACTAAAGCTACTGCTTATTTTTGCCCAAGATGCGGCTGCGAATTTGAAATACCTGTTTTAACCGATTTCTTTAGCCCTCACGGGGTAGACAGGAATGGCGGTTGGAAGTGCTTGAAACGTCCAAATTGTTCCAACCGATCAAGAATGGAGATACTGGTCAAGAAAAAAGGCATGTCAAAAAATTTTTCAATCGTAAAAGCTAGCTAGCTCCATATTTCTCTGCGATTCGGAGTGCCTACGATGTCACTATTCTAGTTAGGTTTGATCACTATGATTATTTTGGAGACTGCCAATTCACACAGCTTTCTGATTCCTCTTTTGCCTGGTTCGTAGCTTACTTTGATTAGCTTGGTTTCTTCAAGCATGCGAACCTGTTCACTCATGTAAGCCTCACTCAGATCCAATTTTCTGGCGATTGTTGAAACGTCTAAACGCTTTTTGGAAACCAATTGTAGTATTCTCAGACTTGTTGAGGTTAGGGCGTCAGCAATCTTTAAAGCTGCTTCTCCGGTTACAACAATCTCTTCTGGAGTCAAACAAGAACCCCTATTCAATGTAAGAATCAACAATCCTCTTATAATATTTGTCAAAAGGTGATTGGTATAGATAAAATAGATTATTATAGTTTCTGTCTATAGTTATAGCAAATTATGATTTTGTCCAGCGTTGGAGAATAGGTTACGTAACAAAACGGCTTGTTTCCTTTAAAGATCCGCTATAAAAAAGGGAGTCGCAGAGGAGCTGCACTAGTGCTGCGCATACGACTACTTCTTGTTCTTGCGGTACCTCTTTGGAAGTGCGGTTTTCTTCTTGCTCTTTTTCTTCATTTCTCCACTCTCCTTGATTCACTAAGCGCGCGCTTAGTTACCTGGCTAATAATATCGTAGAAAGCCTATTTAAATAGCTCTATGACTATGAATACTCTCTCGCATATTTATTCTAATTAGAACCCCCACGCACTCCAGCCCGAAATCCATAACGGCTTAGCATCAGCGATTCACTATTGTTATAGGCAATTAGCAAACCTTTTAAAGGGCTCTTACGTAGTATGCTGTGAGAAAATTTGCCGTACAAGAAGAAGGCTAAGAAGAAGAAGCGCAGGGAACGTGCCCGCGCGCGCAGGAAAGAGAGACGAAAATCTGTGCTAGGATCTAAAGAGCAGGTCTCTTCTTTGACAACGGGAAAATGAAACTGTTGATGTTCACCAAGCGGTACGGCTTTCATGAGTTTTTGACATCTTTTGGTTGGAGTGCACCTGAAACGCTTTGTAGTAGCGGAACAAGAGTCTAACTAAGAAGAAGCAACCGCCACCGGCGAGTACACTTGAAAACAGTGTTCAGAACAATATGAATATCGTAAGATAAGCCAGTGCGTAGAGCATTATGAAAAGCAGCCCTGTTTTTCTGTCGTGCTTCTGACGTAGAGCAAGCATCGTCACAACTACTATTGAACACATTATGGCATACAGACCAGTTTTTTCGGCGAGCGACGCAGACACATTTCCTGGAAAGAACAGAGTTCCAATCCCGATTGAAAAACCAGCATCAATTATGCTGCTTCCTATGGCGTCACCCATTGCGATTTCGTACTGTTTCTTTCTTATGGCTATGAGATCCACCGCGATCTCTGGCAAGGATGTTCCGAAAGCAACGATGAAGAAGCTCACGAAATATTCAGGCATTGAAAACAAGACAGAGAGCGCTATTACAGATTGGACTACAATATATGCTCCTACAGCGACTCCGATGAAACCGAGAACTGAGAGGAAAAGATGGTGAGAGAATCTTCCACTGGTTTGGCCTAGTGAAGGAGAGTTCTTCATCACGCCCCGCGTTATTAGCATAAGCAGAGGCCAACTGGCCACAAGGAAAAAAGCGTTCATCCTTGAAATGTAACCCTTCTCAACCATTGAAACTGAAGCTATAAATGCCAGAACTTCGCATGCGCTCATGACTATGATTTCCTCTCTTTTGACTTTGAAAGCTCCTCCAACAAAAGGAAACAGACCTAGAACCAGAGTCATTTGTGTGAGTACAGAGCCAAACGAATCACCCACATTTATGTCAACGTGACCCAACGCTGACGATATGATCGAGTTTACAATCTCCGGGAAGTCAGTGCCTAGCGACACTACTATGAGACCTATCATCAAGGGAGATAGTTTAAATGCAGTGGCAATGCCGATTGAATGTTTAACTGCTTTCTCCGACGAAATCGCCAAAAGAGCTAGCCCGATGATTAGGAAAATGATGCCTACTGTGGCTTCAAACGCAAAAACCAATCCAGCCAAAAGCGCCGGGACAAAAACGACAATAGCGAATATTAACCTTTTGTCTTTCAATGTTATCTTGGCTTTTGTGCGGAAGGTTGATTCGTTCCATAAGGCATACCTCCTCCTCTCATTGCATTTGCGAGTGTACGAATCTCCAGATGGTATAATCTTGCTTCCCCCCTTGAAGCCGTTAAGCATTGACGAAAGATGTTTGTCATAAAAAAGAGGAAGTATGAGTTTTTTGGTGAAGAACAGTGTGCTTATTGGGATTGTGTCAGATCGACGATCTCTGCTATCGGAGCGTTCGTTTTTACCGATTCAATGCCATTCTTGCAGCTGTCTTTCGATTCGTAAGCCTCGCCTTCCGCTATGGTTTCACCGTTCGCTGCCTTCAGTCTGAATCGGAATTTCTCTGCTGCATCTTTGTAGATCTCAAACTTCGGCGTTGCGGACATTTATGTTCACCATTGACCTATAAGTATAGCATTTAACCTTTATAAATTTATCTTCACCGAACTATTAATGTGTTTTTAGGGTGGAGAAGACCGTTTCTTCCATACTTTTGCATGTTTGCATACATACAGATTCTATGCAAGATTTGAAGAGAGTTTGTTTTGTGGTTTAGCGTGAAATAGGAAGGAAATAGAAATTCTATGCAGCCTAGTGCGCGCATCCCATGCCATATAGACCTCTTTGATCTCGTCTTGAGACTTGTCTCTTCTCCTCATTATCAAACCATCCTATTTCCATAAGATAACGCAGAAACTTGAAGCCCCATTCTCGTAGTGCTTCATCTCCTTCATCGTCTTGAATCTGTTGTCGTTTCTCCTTAATCCTCATTATGAGATCACGTTCTCTTTCAGTATGCTTCTTAAACACATGTCTGAACCATAGTTCTTCATTGTATTGCTTTTGACATAATGGGCAAAGAAAGAGTTCATTCATCTGTTCATAGCCTCCAAAACCCTCATTTGACCTGCTCTGAACCGACTCAACTCAACCACAACAATAAAGAAGTTATTATTAACTGTTCTACGCGCAAGTTAATAACACCTGAAACGAAACAGGCCTGGATCAGACCACTTTCCATGGCAACAGAGATTACACCCCGTACAATAGTCAACGAGCGAAGCATCTAGTCACAACGTAGACCAAAAAACAGAAACCTGCAATCTTACAGTGCTTAGTGCTTAGCAAAGTTTATTAATGCGATGCGTGGTTTACGTTTTAGCACCCCATAATACAATGGGGAAGCCACGTTGAAGACCCGATTTTTCGAGTCGGATGACACCAGTCCATTGGAGGAACCTCCAAGTTTGAAAGCGTTCAGTCTCAGTTTCAACCTCTCCCAAGTTTTTGTAAACGAAAGTCTACAGAGGAATAAATATTATGGAAACAGTTTCACAAGATGACTTCCACCTTCTCCAAAAAGCCTTCTTCAAAGAAAAAGGCCTGGTCCGCCAACACCTGGATTCTTACAACGAATTCATAGACAAGGGACTACAAGAGGTCGTAAACGAAGTTGTTGAAATCGACATACAAGTACCCGAATTCCCATACAAAATTAAGCTCGGTCAGATCTGGGTAATTGACCCCCAATCCAAAATAAGCGGACCCTACATAACCGAGGTCGACGGCACAAAACACGAAATATACCCCTTAGAAGTGCGCTTCCGCAACCTCTCATACGCAGCTCCCATGTCCATTGAAATGACCCCCATAGTGGATGGAAGAGAACAGGAAACCGAACTCGTGCTGATAGGCGACTCACCCGTCATGCTGAAGTCTAAATTATGCGTTCTTTCCCAACTACTCCCAGAAGAACTGATAGCACACGGCGAAGACCCAAACGACCTAGGCGGCTACTTCATCATTAACGGTTCTGAACGCGTCATCGTCGCCCTAGAAGACCTGGCGCCCAACCGCATCTTAGTCGATATTGACACTCGAGGAGCATCACCGGTTTATCAAGCCAAGATCTTCTCCACAACCGTAGGCTTCAGAGCCCGCATAGAACTCCGCCTAAAATCAGACGGCGCCGTATACGTTTCTCTGCCCGGCGTCCCAACCGAAATTCCACTCATTGTTATAATGCGTGCCTTAGGACTAACATCAGACAAAGAAATCGCCGACGCCGTTTCACCAGACAAAATCATACAGAGCGAAATGGAACCCTCCTTTGAAAAAGCCTTAGGCATAGATTCAGTTGCCGAAGCCATATTGTACATAGGCAGCCGAGTCGCACATGGCCAAGTTGAAGAATACAGACGCCAAAAAGCCGAAAGCATTCTTGACCGAAACTTCTTACCCCACATCGGACGCACACTAGACAAACGCACAGACAAGGCACTATTTCTAGGCGAAATGGCAAACCGAGTAATAGAACTGAAACTCGGCAAACGCAGACCCGACGACAAAGACCACTTCAAAAACAAACGCCTGAAGCTAGCTGGCCCACTACTAGCAGACCTATTTAGAATAGCCTTCCGCAACCTCACAAGAGACATTAAATATCAACTCGAACGCATGGGCGTCAAACGCCAACTACTCACAGTTTCAGCTGCGGTTCGTCCAGGAATAATTACAGAGAGGCTTCAACACGCCTTAGCCACAGGCAACTGGGGAAGAGGAAGAGTCGGCATAACACAACTCCTCGACAGAACAAATCACGCTTCCACACTCAGCCACCTCAGAAGATTGCAATCTCCGCTAAGTCGGAGCCAACCCAACTTTGAAGCTCGCGACCTCCACCCAACCCACTGGGGCAGACTCTGCCCAAACGAAACGCCGGAAGGCTCAAACTGCGGCTTGGTAAAAAACCTAGCCCTTGGCTCCTGCATCTCAGTCACCGTCAACCCAGAAAAAATAAGGCAAATACTCTACAAAATGGGCGTTATTCCAACTCAAGAATCAAATGAAACCCTAGCAGCGTCAAGCGCCAAAGTTTTCGTTGACGGCAACCTAATAGGAAATTGCATATCACCCGAAGAGTTGGTAGAAGAAATAAGGAAAAAACGCAGGCGAGGAGAAATCCCAGCCGAAGTGAATATAGCTCTCTTTTCTAAGATCTACGGGGGACAAAGAGACGAAATCTACGTAAACTGCGACGAAGGACGCGTGCAACGACCACTGATAATCGTGGAGAACGGCGTTCCCAAACTACAGCAAGAACACGTCGAAAAGATTCGTTCAGGCGAATGGACATGGCAAGATCTAGTGAAAAACGGCATTGTAGAATACATTGACGCCGAAGAAGAAGAAAACCTCTACATCGCATTAAGCTATGACGAGATCAAACCAAAAAACACACACGTGGAAATAACCTCGTACAGCATCCTCGGCATATGCGCCTCCCTCATCCCCTACGCAGAACATAACCAGTCTCCGCGCAACTCTTACGAAGCGGCCATGGCCAAACAAGCCTTAGGAATACATTCCACAAATTTCCTTCTACGCGTTGACTCACGCTCACACATTTTGCACTATCCACAAAAACCCCTAGTGTCCACAAGACCAATGGATATAATAGGATACGACCTTCGACCATCAGGTCAAAACTGCGTTGTCGCTGTGGTCTCTTTTGAAGGCTACAACATGGAAGACGCCCTCATCTTTAATAAAGCCTCCATAGAACGAGGTTTAGGACGTTCCACATTCTACCGAATCTATGAAGCAGAGTGCCGCCAATATTTGGGCGGACTCAAAGACAAGTTTATCACACCCGAACCAGGAATAAGAGGCTATCGAGGCGAGCAATATTACCGCTTGCTCGAACCAGATGGCATAGTAAGCATAGAATCAGATGTTGCAGGCGGCGACGTTTTAATTGGCAGAACAAGTCCGCCACGATTCCTTGAAGAATACAAAGAATTCGAGGTCAAAGGGCCCACAATGCGTGACACCTCGGTTGACATGAGGCCGGCCGAAACAGGTGCTGTGGACGCCGTTTTCATAACAGAGACAGGGGAAGGAAGCAAACTGGTCAAAGTTAGGGTGCGTGACCAACGCATACCCGAGTTAGGCGACAAGTTTGCCTCTCGACACGGACAAAAAGGCGTTATCGGAATGATTGTGCCTCAGGAGGATATCCCATTTTCCCTAGACGGTGTGGTTCCAGACGTTATTATTAACCCACACGCCATGCCTTCACGCATGACAGTCGGACAGTTTCTAGAATCTATGGCTGGGAAAGTTGCCGCAGCTCGCGGGTGCCCTGTTGACGGCACGCCCTTCATAAGCGAAAACCCAGAGGAACTCAAGAAAACACTGGTTAACTTCGGCTTCAGCCACACTGGAAGAGAAATCCTTTACAACGGTATTACAGGTGAAAAATTTTCAGCAGACATTTTCATGGGCTTAGTGTACTATCAAAAACTCCATCACATGATTGCAGACAAGATCCACGCTCGGGCTAGGGGGCAAGTGCAAATGTTAACAAGGCAACCAACAGAAGGACGAGCAAGAGGTGGAGGACTGCGATTCGGCGAAATGGAACGTGACTGTCTGATAGGGCACGGCGCTGCCATGCTCCTGCGAGACAGACTGCTCGAAGAATCAGACAAGTATTTGCTCTATGTCTGCGAAAACTGCGGCTTTATAGCCTACTACGACATAAAACAGCGCAAGTACATCTGCCGAGTCTGTGAAGAAAAAGCGCTGATTTCACCAGTTGTGGTTTCTTATGCCTTCAAACTACTTTTACAAGAACTGATGAGCCTGTGCGTTACGCCGAGGCTAAAGTTGAAGGAGAGAGCATAAAATGGTAATGGAAGAGGCTATTCACAAAGTTGTGGACCAACTGTATTTTGGTGTATTTTCACCCCAAGACATTCGCAGGCTTTCGGTTGTAGAGATACAAACAGCCGACACTTACGACGAAGATGGGGCTCCAATAACTTCAGGGCTGATGGATGGACGCCTTGGAACACTTGAGCCTAGACAGAGATGCAAAACATGCGGAAACACAGCCATCCGTTGCCCAGGCCATTTCGGCCACATAGAACTCGCTGTTCCAATAATTCACGTGGAGTTCACAAAGATAATTCAAGACTTATTGGAAGGCACTTGCAGGAACTGTGGGCGCCTACTGCTATCTGAAAGTCGAATCGAAAAAATAAGAACAAGAATTGAACGCGTTCGCAAATTGTTAGGAACGGTGCCAGATGACATTTACAAGAAGGTTCTAAGCGAAGCTCGTGGCAAGGAGTGCCCCCACTGTGGCGCTCCCCAATACAAGATAGAGTTCACTAAACCCACCACTTTCTACGAGATTTCAGAGGAAGGCGCACAGAGATTAACGCCAAGCATGATTCGAGAACGACTTGAACGCATAACAAATGAGGACTTAGAATTAATAGGATTCAATCCCAAATCTGCGCGGCCGGAATGGATGATTCTGCAAGTGATACCGGTTCCGCCGGTTTATGTAAGGCCTTCAATAACTTTGGAGTCAGGCATTCGTTCTGAAGATGATTTAACCCACAAACTTGTTGACATCATACGCATCAATCAACGATTGAAAGAGAACATGGAAGCCGGTGCTCCAACCCTCATTATACAAGATTTGTCTGAACTGCTACAATATCATGTGACCACGTACTTCAACAATGAAGCCTCAGGCATTCCACCTGCCAGACATCGTTCTGGAAGAGCCCTCAAAACCTTATCTCAACGCTTGAAGGGAAAAGAAGGCAGGTTCAGAAGCAACCTCTCTGGGAAAAGAGTCGACTTCTCGGCCCGGACCGTGATTTCTCCAGACCCAAACCTCGACATCAGTGAAGTTGGAGTTCCATTAGAGGTTGCAATGCGTCTGTCTGTGCCTGAAAAGGCCACATCCTGGAATCTTGAAGAAATGCGCAAACTGGTTGTGAACGGCCCTGAAAAATATCCTGGCGCCCTCTACGTTGTTCGACCCGACGGTAAACGCATTAGATTAGAGTTTGTCGCTGATCGAGAGAAAATCGCCGAGGCTTTTGAACCCGGCTTCATAGTGGAACGTCATCTCAGAGACGGTGACATCGCCATATTTAATAGGCAACCTTCTCTGCATCGGATGTCGATTATGGCGCATTATGCTAAAGTTCTGCCCCACAAGACCTTTCGGTTACATCTGACGGTTTGTCCTCCTTACAACGCCGACTTTGACGGAGACGAAATGAATCTCCACATTCCGCAAAGTGAGGAGGCACAGACAGAGGCCCGTCTCCTAATGCAGGTTCAAGATCAGATTCTTTCGCCAAGGTTTGGAGGACCAATAATAGGCGCCAAAACCGACTTCATAACAGCAGCATATCTATTAACCCGAAAATCCACTCTGCTCACTAAGGAAGAGGTTTGTCGTATCATTCTCGCAGCGGGTTACGAAAGTCTTCTTCCCGAGCCCGAAATCAAGGGTCCAGAACCTCTCTGGACAGGAAAACAGATTTTCAGTCTCTTAATCCCAAAGGATCTAAATTATGCTTTCAAGGCAGCCGCCTGCATTGCTTGTCCAAAATGCCTGCGCGAAGAATGCGAATACGACGCCTACGTGGTCATCAAGAACGGAATTCTTAAAACTGGCGTTATTGACAGAGCTGCCATAGGTGCTGAACAGTCCGAAACTCTCCTTCACAGAATCATAAAAGATTATGGTTCAGCTGCGGGAAGAGAGTTTTTGAATCACTTATGTCGACTTCTAAACATGTTTCTGACCATGCGCGGCTTTACATACTCTTATGATGAAATGGAGCTTTCGGCTTCTGCTCAAAAGAAAATCTTTCAAATTATTCGGGATTCAGAGGAACGAATAAACAAGCTGATTAAGGACTTTCAAGAAGGGACTTTGCCTCGACTGCCAGGTCAGTCGCTTGCCGACTCTTTTGAGATCTACGTCATGAACGAATTGGCTGAAGCCAGAGACAAGGCTGGAAGGATTGCTGAAAGCAGTTTCGCTCCAGATAACGCCGGTATGATTATGACCAGAACTGGGGCGAGAGGTTCAAGCCTCAACATCGGTCAGATGACGGCTGTTGTTGGACAACAGTCGGTGAGAGGAAAGAGAATCATGCGTGGCTACATTGAACGCGCTCTGTCTCATTTTAATATGGGCGACCCTTCTCCTAGAGCCAGAGGCTTCGTTTACTCATCCTATAGGGATGGCCTTGATCCCATAGAGTTTTTCTTCCATTCTATGGGTGGACGCGAGGGATTGGTCGACACCGCCGTGCGGACGCAACAAAGCGGTTACATGCAGAGGCGGCTCATCAACGCGCTTGAACATCTGCGCATAGAATATGATGGAACAGTCCGAAACTCCATTGGCGACATAATACAGTTCAGTTATGGCGAAGACGGAGTTGACCCAGCCAAGAGCGATCACGGAAAAGCCGTTAACGTGAGCAGAATCGTAGATCAAGTTAGGATTATGATAGAGAAAGGTAAAGTTGCGCCAAAGGAATACGTAAAGCAACAAATCGAAGAGGTTAAAGACAAACTTACACCCTCGCTTGTTGAAGAATTGAAGAGCGAATTGAGCAGAGAAGAGTTGACTCGCGAAGGCGTTGACAAAGTAGTAGAGCTGACTTCAGAAAACTACAAACGGGCTCTGGTTGAACCTGGTGAAGCAGTGGGAATCGTGGCGGCGCAATCCATAGGTGAACCTGGCACTCAAATGACGCTTAGAACGTTCCATTACGCTGGCGTGCGAGAACAAAACGTAACTCTGGGCTTGCCGCGGCTCATTGAAATCGTTGACGCTCGAAGAATGCCATCGACGCCTATCATGACTATATATCTTGACAAAGAGCACAGAGCCAGCAAGATAAAGGCAACTGAAGTAGCGCGTGAAATTATTTCGACGAGTATGGAAGACATTGCTAAAGCCGTGTATGTTGACCCAGAACTAGCCGAGGTTGTTATCCAACTTGATCGAGCTATGATGGAAGACCGAGGCGCAACACTAGACGAACTCAAAGAAGTTATGCGTTTGCCCAACTGCACGCTGAGGACGAAAGGCATTAGACTTTATCTCAAACCTAAGAAAGTGGAGCCCCGAAAATTGCTGGAAAAGGTGACCACACATTACGTTAAGGGCATACCAGGCATTCGAAGAGTGTTAGTGACAGAGGAGAAAGGCGAATGGGTCATACGCACGGACGGTTCAAACCTTCCCAAGGTGCTCGAGGTTTCAGGTGTTGACCCAACGCGAACAACTACAAATCATATCCATGAAATTGCCAAGACATTGGGGATTGAAGCGGCTAGAAACGTTATCATCAAAGAAGCGGTGGGTGTTCTTGAGGAGCAAGGGTTGGATGTTGACATTCGACATGTCATGCTGGTGTCTGATATCATGACAGCGACAGGTGAGGTGCGTCAGATAGGAAGACATGGAATCAGCGGAGAAAAACCCAGCGTCTTGGCGAGAGCAGCCTTTGAAATAACCGTACCGAACATTGTTGAAGCAGCCATAAAGGGAGAAAGCGACCCCTTGAAAGGTGTTACAGAAAACGTTATAGTGGGACAATCTATACCAATAGGCACAGGTTTGGTTGATCTCTACATGTCGGCGCCGCCTAGAGGGAAAAACTCATGATAGATGTGGACAAGGCCATAGCCACAACAGTGAAGACTGGCAAGGTTTTGTTTGGCGTCAACAACGCGGTTAAGAGCATCAAACTCGGCAGAGCCAAACTCATTGTTGTGGCGTCGAATTGTCCACAAAGCCTTATGGAAGATATAAAGTATCATGCCAGGTTTTCTGATGTTCAAGTAATTATTTATAAAGGAACCAGCATAGATTTAGGCGCGGTTTGCGGTAAACCTTTTATGGTTTCTGCGTTGACCGTTCGAGAACCAGGCGACTCAGATATCCTCAAGCTGAGTGAAGAAGCCAAGGAGACAATGGAAAAGTCAGAGACGTTGGAGGAAACCAATGCATAGCGGAATCAGACTGACAAGCAAAGAGATGCGTTATATCGCGTTATTTGAGAGCATAACGGGTGCAACAGTAAAGGACTGCATAGTTGACGAGGAACAGAACCGCATAATTTTCGTTGTAAAGGAAGGCGACCTCGGAGCAGCCATAGGCAAAGGTGGGAAGAACATCCGTCTCTTGGAGAGGATGACCGGAAAGAAACACGAAATTATTGAATATGCCGAAAGCCCGGCTCAGTTTATCAAGAACGCGCTGAAACCGGCTAGAGTGAACGAGATTCGCATCACCGAACGACCAGATGGTAAATCCATTGCAGTTGTTTCGGTTAGCCCCAGGGATAAAGGTGTTGCCATCGGCAAGAACGGTCGCAATGCTGAACGCATCCGTTTCTTAGCTAAACGGTACTTTCAGATTCAAAACGTGAGCATAACATAACTTTGTTTGTTCATCTTTCCGTTGTTGTTATTTAAGGAGTCTAAAGTATAGAAATGGTCAAAAGAAAAAGCTTAAAAGAACGCTTTAGTTGTCTGTAAATGGAGAAATTGTAGATGCCAACGCATGGCAGCTTATCAAAAGCAGGAAAGGTTCGTTCACAAACCCCGAAGATTGCGCCTACTGAGAAGAAGAGACCTACACCCAGAGTTCGGAGTCGACGAAACTACGAGAAGAGGATAATTCTCCAGCGCAAGTCGGGACAAAACTGGATTTAACCCCGCATCGCATCGCTCTCTCCCGCGTTTTTAACTGAAATGCGGAACGTTAATCATAATTAGGCAACAAACAAATGTCAAACAGCCGCATGAGAGTGAGATCTGCATGAGCGCCGATCTGGTTCTAATCAAAGGTAACATTATAACCATGAACCCTTCTAAAGCTGGCCGAGAAAGAAGGGGTTAATAACATCGTCTTAGCCCGAGCAGAAGCTGAAAAACTGCCTTTTCCTAATCAATTTTTCGACGCAGCATGTTGCGCTGGAGCTTTACATTTGTTTCCCGATACGGTTAAGACTTTGAAAGAAATAGCCAGAGTTCTAAAGCCTGAAAGCCCACTAGCAGTTATGACGTTCACTAAGAAAAGATTCCTAGAGTATAAGTGTGTTTACGAACACCTAAGGGAAAGTCATGGAGTTTATGTTTTTGAACCAAATGAACTAGAGAGATCGTTAAAGAAGGCCGGGTTCAAAGATTTTAAACCAGAAATCTATGGTTCAATGCTCCTCTTCAGCACAAAGAAATCAGAGATTGAACATCAAAAGATTTATTCTTTAGGTAGTTTGTAGCCTATTTTTCTCAAAAATTCTCGCCTTGCCTTGACATCGGTGTCTGTTTCTATGCCCTTACTCTTCAATCCATCGACCACGCCTAGAATTCCTCTGCCCTGCTCGGTTTCTGCAACGATAACTTCGAGAGGATTAGCTGTAGCTGCGTGTATGTCGCACACTTCGGACACCTGTTTAATCTTGTCCAAAACGTTAATGGGGTAAGCGTTCTTCATGAAGATTATGAAAGAGTGTCCACAAGCCAGCTCCAAGGCGTATCTTGAAGCCAAACTTTTTAGCTCTTCGTCGTTGCCCTCCACCCTTACGAGGCATGGTCCCGAACTCTCGCAAAAGCCTGTGCCGAACTTGATGTCGGGAACAGCGCTCTTCAAGGCTTCGTAGAGGTCTTCAACCGTCTTTATGAAATGCGCCATTCCCAAAACAATGTTGCAGTCTTTTGGTACCTCTATCTTAACAACTTCAAGCTTCATCGATTTCACAACCATAGCCTTGATGTATGATACGCATGTCAAGCCTATCTAGGCAAACGTTTTTCTGGTGAAGCCAACTTCATGAGGTCTTCTTTACCTTCAGTATAGCCAGAGGCAATGAGCATATCGTTGGCTTCTATCACTGTGTCAGGTTTTGGACGCAGCCACTTGTCGCCTCTTTTGATGGCTAGAATCCACATTCCAGTTTCCTCGTGAACCTGTGCCTCCCGTAGGGTTTTGCCAACTAGTGGAGATTTTTTGGAAACGTGGGCGTGAACCACGGTTTCATGAGCCTCTCTTATCGCCAACTTTAGAACTTGATGCGGCTCTAAACCTCTCAACACAACTTCGGCAATCTGTGCCGCAGCGTCTGCTATTTTTTCTGTTACAACACCCAGCCTGATCAATCCTAGGAAGTCTTTAGATTCCTCAGGATGGATGCATCTCGTCAACACTAGAAGCTCAAACTTGGTGTGTAGATCGTCCATGTAGTCTTCAAGTGTCTGAACTTCTTCAGCCAATTCCTTGCTGTTGAGAAGAATGGAAGAGTACGCAAGATCCATCATGAGCTCAGAAGTGTCTTTCAGATCCGCCAACATATCAACAATTTCTTTAAACGATTCTTCACCAGCCACGGCTCTTTAACCCTCCTTTGTTTCAGGAACTCTTCCCGCAAGTCTTTCAAACTCTTCTATGCCAATGGGAGCCCCGCGCGCGATTATGATATCTCCTTCTTTGATGATTTCATGCTCTTCAGGATTGATTATGAACTCTTTATTTCGGCGAATGGCGATTACGTCGACTCCCATCTTTGCAGCTAATTCAAGTTGTGCTAATGTCTTGTTAGCAAAAACAGAACCCGTTTTAACCTCAACACGGGTCAGTTGCTCTTCTACTTTTTCAAAGGCTTCTCTAACAATTGGATGTATGCCTATTCCCTGAAGAACTATGCCTGCTATGTCTCCAGCTGCGTCTGAAATTTTATCTGCAGCCGTTGCCACAACCGAAACTCCAACAAGGGCTTCTGCATCCTTTGCATCTCTTACTGCTACCATGGCGATAATATCCAACATGTAAGCAAGGGTGTCGACACGCCTCTCCATTTCGATAACCTCCTCTGCCAAAGCACGACTGTCGAAGAGTGCAGCGGAATACGCCAAGTCGATCATTAATTCAGAAAGGTTTTTCATTTCGACTAGGATGTCTCTGACAGGCACGGGTTTATACTCTATCTTTTCCAGTCGAACCATTTAATGAAAACTCCTTAAGGTCAGCACAATTCTTTTTGCCTAGCTAACATAAGAATACAATCACAAATTAATTTTTATCCTATGCCTTCCGTTCAAAGACTTAAACGACATGGAAACAATTTTATAACTGAGTGACAAACAGAATCAGTCAACGTTTAGGTGAGATGATGCTTGAATCCGCCACGGAGAGGGCGAAATGGTTACTCAGAGAATTGGCAACAAAACTTTCCTTCCAGAAGCGCTCTCTACCAGTGGTCATAGTCTAACACAATTATTCCTGCCCAAATCAACTTTTCCTAAACCAACGGAACAAAGCGGTGATATTTTTTCATTCAAGCACTTTTGCCCGTGGGGATCTTCAACTTTTCCTTCTTTAGCCATTTCGAGGAGGAGGGCTTAAAATCATGGCTTTAAACTCGAAGCACAAATTCACTAATGCCCTGAGACAATCGATAATTGCATACGCCTTTAATATATTCGGAATAGTTGCTGGAGCAACAATTGCCTATCAGTTGGGGCTGTTTAAACTCGCTCCGTGGGCGATTGTGGTATATCCTCCAATTCTAAGCGCGAGAGGAGTAATAGGCGGTTTGTTCTGCGGTCGTCTAAGCACAGGATTACATTTGGGCACAGTGCAACCTCGTTTTTTTGGCAATACCAGAAGTTTCGATTTGTTGTTTCAAGCGATTGTCACTATTACTTTAGAAACGAGCATTGCAATGAGTTTGATCGCAGCTTTATTTGGGAATCTTTTTCTAGGGCTGGCGGCTACCGACTTTTTCAATATTTTGAGTGTGATTATGGCAACTATGGCTTTGGCGTTGCTTTTTATCTCTCCGCTCACGATGACCGTTTCTTTTCTTTCCTTCAAACACGGTTTAGATCCAGATATAATTCTGTATCCCGTAGAGTCTACAATATCTGATCTTCTCATTACATTGACTTACATTTTAATGGTGAACCTTTTCCTTCAGTTTAATTCCGTTGGGCGATATCTGATCGTTTTTGTGGGCTTGATTTTGCTGTTTGTTGCAGCGTACCTTTTGTCTAAAAATGCGCGGGAGCCAGAATTCGTAAAAACAATTAAGGAGTCCCTTATTACGTTGGCATTCGTTGCCTTCATTGTTAATGTAACCGGATCTACTCTGGGCAAGATTGCTGAAGTGATAGGTGAGAGACGGGAAATTTACACGGTTTATCCGGCTTTAATTGATACTATAGGTGATGTTGGGGCGGTTGTTGGTTCAACAGCCACCACAAAACTTGCATTGGGCACTCTCAAATCATCCCTTTCCTCCATCAGAAATCACGTAATAGAAATTTCTGGTGCATGGGCAGCGTCTCTAATCATGTTTTTCACGTATTCTATCTTGGCGTTGGTTATTCAAGGGCTCTTCACTCTGCCGAATTTCCTCAGGTTTACGGCTCTATTATTCACCACTAACATGGCAGCCGCAGCTTTAATCATAATCATCTCATACGCAGCAGCCATTTTGACCTATCAGAAGGGTTTAGATCCAGACAATTTTGTGATTCCAATTGAAAGCTCACTAGCAGACAGTATGACAACGATTTCTCTGTTTATTGTATTAAGGTTACTTGGATAACGGTAGCTAATGTAGCAAACGGAAATCCTATCGTTTCTGATGTTTATGTGGATAGTATCGGGAGCAAAATTTGACACGCAACCCGAATTTGTCATGTGGAAAAATATATTTTATAACTGGCGTGTTTTATTATGAAGTATGGATTTGGTTCCTTTAATTTCTACTTTTGCCGTTGTTGCATTAGCTGAGCTTGGCGATAAAACACAGTTTGCCTCTATTTCATTGTCTGCGAAGGGTTCACCTTTATCTGTATTTTTTGGGTCAATGCTTGGCTTCCTTTTGGTTGATGGTTTAAGTGTAGTTGTGGGGGATGCCCTTGCCAGTGTTTTGCCGATAAGATGGATTGCACTATGTTCGGGTCTGGTGTTCATCATTTTTGGAGTTTACACTCTACTTTCTAAAGAGAAACAAGAAACAAAATTTAAGGAACGTGGTTTTCCGTTGGCTACATCCTTCTCGTTTGTTGCGTTAATGGAGCTTGGCGATAAAACACAGTTTGTTATTATTGCTTTGGCTGCTGATTTTTCTTCCCCCATTCTTGTTTTTATAGGTATGATGCTTGCATTTCTGGTCGTCACTGGTATAGGTATATTTTTCGGGGCGAAGTTTTTGAAACGTCTGCCTATGAAGTATGTGAAGAAGGCAACTTCAGCCTTGTTTATTTTCTTTGGGATTATTTCCATTGTGGGTGCATTGACTGGAATCGACATTTTTTAAGTGGAGCAGACTTTAGCAATATCTGAATTGGCGGGCCCGGTGGGATTTGAACCCACGTTCTCCGGCTCCGAAGGCCGGTGCCTTGATCCTGACTGGGCAACGGGCCCCAAGTGAATAGACAGATGGGTAAATCATTAAAGGTTTCCTCTAACAGCTATTGACTATCCTGTTGTATTGGTGTTTACATTTGATGGTGTAGTCGTTTGTTTGGAGTAAAATGGGCTGAATATTGTTGTTTAGTGAAAAATCCTTTAATAAACAGACAATTATTTTAGAATCACCGAGGGCCGGTAGCTCAGCATGGTTAGAGCGTTCGGCTGATAACCGAAAGGTCGAGAGTCCAAATCTCTCCCGGCCCGCTTCTTAATTCTCCCCATTCTGTTGAAGAGATAGTCAACGAAAGATGAAAGCTAAAAGAGGAAAATGATTAAATACGCTCCCTCACGGTAACAGAAGCCCAAAAGCGCCCAAACCGTGACTTTCTCAACCTTCTTTATCGATTCTTGATATGGCGCCACATCCTCATCAGACACAACAAATGTGTCCGTTAAGAGGGATTAACGGCAACGGTCAATAATAGTGTTAGATGCCCAAATGCCATTTTCATCACCTTGTAGAGAGACTCGAATCCTTGTATAATAAATTTTACGCGCAATGTTTTGACTGAAAGACGGAAAGCCGCTTGGTAAGTGTTTAGAAATCTATGATAAGGTGACAAGGAACTAGGGAAGTTAAGGTTTAAAGTTTGAAGCTGCGAAAGGCATCGTTTCTTTAACCAAATAAAGGGTTAATGGGGAATTCCCTCTTCTCCTTCCTTAATGATTTCAGCAAGTCTCTTTTTCACGTCTCTGTCTAGAGGAGCTGGCTTATGGGTTGCCAGTATCTCTTTTGCCCTCTCCTTCGCGACGTCGACCACCGATTTCGCTCCCTTACCCTTCCAGGTTCCATACGGCGCCGGGTCTGCTAGCATGGGTATCCATACATCTTTTGTATGCTCCAAAGTATGTTTCTCCGCGAGGAAGTGTCCCTCTGGCCCCACTTTGTAGATCGTATTGAGGGCTAACGTGTCTTCGTTTACGTCTATCCCTTGAACGAGCCTCAACATCATATCGTACATCTCGTAGTCAATCAATAGCTGCTCATAGGATAAGACTGTGTAGTTTTCCAGCAGCCCTATCGTTCCACATATGTCACCGCCCGCTAGCATGCACATAAGGCCGCACAAAGCCTTTTCATACGCGGCCTGTTCATCTGGTATTTTTGCAGAGCCTATGTTTCCGCCACCAAAATTCGGCAGTCCGTAGTTCCTAGCCATCTGAATGTGACCCACGGTTACCATGGTAGCCTCTGGGAAAGAAACCGCGAAGGCACCCGTTCTCACCTCCATGGACAGGGGAAAAGAACTATAAATCAACGGGGTACCTGGATGCTTCATCTGGATCACCGTGTTTATGCCCAAAATCTGTGCATTTCCTATCAGCACCGAGCCTGCGAGGGTGATAGGTCCTGTAGCTCCGGTTAAGGGCATAGTCATCGCAACCACCGGGATGCCTTGCTTAGAAAACTCTAGCATGGCATCAGTCTCGGCTAGGGGCAGAATTAGGGGAGACATCATGCAGGCCACGGCAGATATGATAGGTCTCTCCCTTAACTCTTTGAGTCCTCCCGCGACAGCCACGGCCATCTTTATCAGGTAAACCGCTTCCTCCGGAAGATAAGTACTTCCGCTCATGAAGTGTTTCTCTGTATTATTTACGGTAGCGTCATATTCGTGCAGGACGTGCGCGTGTTTTGGAAAGTCTAGCGGGGTTACCGATGGGTAGTAGAGGTCGGCGCCTTTCAGCGCGTCAATTATAAGTGCGCTCTTAGCTACGTCATCTTTAGTTGAGGGTCTCCTCTCGCCCGTTTCCAAGTCGATCGTTGACAAGCCTGTTCCATCCAGGCCGCAACATATGTGTTTGCCGTCCAGTTTTACGTCGTTCTTCGGGTTCCTAGCGCATAGTTTGAAGGATTTTGGTGCTTTTCTAAGAGCTTCCTCGACCAGGTATGGTGGGATCTTGGCCATTTGCTTTTTGCGATCAACGTCTGCCCCTGATTCTTCTAGGATGGTTAAGGCTTCCTTGCTGTAAACTTTTACTCCCATCTTCTCCAGAAGTTCCAGCGAGTTTAAGTGAATGTTAGCCAGGTCATCCTTGTTCAAAACTTCTATTGGCTTTAGATTTCTCAGACCTACCATCACAGTCACCTCATTTCCTTACTTCCATTAAGCTTTTGATTACTTTAACTGCAGAGTTGGCGTCTGGCGCGTAGGCAGCTCCTATCTCTTCGGCCCATTGCGGGGTCACCGCTGCCCCTCCGACAATGTAAACCAATTTTGCCTTTAAGCCGGATTTCGCTATGGCGTCGGCCAGTTCCTTTTGTGCTGGTGCGGTTACGGTCATAAGGGCTGATGTCCCGATCACGTTGGCTTCCACTTCTTTCGCCTTTTCAATGAACTTTTCCACTGGGACGTCTTTTCCCACGTCGTGAACCTCAAAGTCTGCAGCTGTTAGGAGGGTAGCAACCAAATTTTTCCCTATGTCGTGTATGTCTCCAGCGACGGTGCCGATAACAACTCTGCCCAGTACTTTTCTTTTGGCTTTTCTGGCTAAAATCTCTGGTTCAAGAACCTTTATGGCTGATGACATGGCTTCAGCAGCGGCGATAAGGTGGGTTATGAATAGCTCGCCTTTTCCGAAGAGGTCTCCAACCTCTCGCAGTCCTTTGGTTAATCCTTTCTCGATTGCTTCAATAGGGTCTATACCAGTCTTCAATGCTTTTTTGGCTGCTTCCTCTGCGGCTTCTCTGTCAAAATTCTTTACCGCGCTCTCCAGTTCGGAAAGAACTGCTTGCTTTTCTTGCATGTCAGCCACCTTTAGAGCACAGAATAGTGGACCATCAATTAATAACATTTTTGCACCGACATAAACAAAGAAGTAATTATAAAACAGGGAACGATTGAATCCTCTAAAGGTGCCGTTAAGAGCGTTCTATTTTTACTGAAGAATGAAGAGAGCTAAGACTATGAGAGCCATTCCAACCATGGTTCTTTGCAAGATTTTGCCCCTTCGCAACTTAATAAAGCCCTGTGAATTCTACTACAATTTTAAAAAAATATTTAGGTCAAAGAGATGTTGAGCTTCGATTAAGCGGCTGCTCGGTACTCGTTCCCTATTGCCACTTGGTTTTCCTCGTTTGGCGTGTATTTCCAAATGATTGATTCCTTGAGTCAATGGACTGAAAAAAGGCTTATTTAAACTGCGGCAGCTGCTTTAGCAGCCATCCATGCATCGAAGTATTCATCCCATGTCGCTGAGTCTGGCATATTGTAGCTATACAAAACTCCCTTTTCCAATTTTGTCTCAGGGACCGTTAACCCTAACATTTCTACCACGTCAGGATCTGCCATTTCTATCGCTTCTTCGTTTGGAGAACCGTAATAGTAGTTCTCAATGACATATGAACCAACTCTGGGATCCAGCCAAGCATTTATGTAGTCATGTGCGAGCTCGTAGGTTCCCCTATCCTTCGCGCCTTTACCGATGCTCAAACCACTAACCCAAGTTACAGTGTTTTCTCCCTCCCTAAAGTCAGGTGCTGGAGGAATGCTCACGTAACCAAGGTCGTACCCATCCGCTAATCCTACGGCCCACGGCTCCTCCCACAGCGATCCGACAACTACCTCACCTGATTTAAGAGCCGCTAACAATTCGTATTGGTCATCGTAAATTACAGCGGCTTGTTCAAACGCCATTTGCACCGTATTTTTCCAGGTCTCTAACTGTTCGTCGGTCGGATTGTGAAAGTCCTCTAGCGTATAATTTAACGCCAAAAATATAATGCCTCCTATTTCGCTCGGGCTGTCATACATAGCCGTACCTAATTCTGCATAGCTTGAATTCCAGAACACTGACCAACTGTCAGGCTCAGGTAATCCAGCAGCTTCGAGTAGGTCCCTCCTATAAACTATCGACGTTGTTCCCCAGTCCGTTGGTACCCAGTAGACGTTGCCATCATATGTAGAGAATTCTGTAATATAGTTCTTGAAATAAGGATGTACATTTTCCCAGTTAGGTATTAGGCTCAGGTTGATCGGTTCAAGAGCATCAAGTGCGACATGTCTGTCTAGATAAAGTTTGCTATCGCCGGCGAAATGGGTAATATCTGGTCTATCTCCGGCCGCAATCCTCGCCATAGCTGCATCGTTATCCGTTATGAGCTCTCCTCCTTTTAGGCGCCATCAGCCTCACAGCCATAGGCGTCTTCCCAGAGTCTGCCAGACCAATCCACTTTTACGTTTCTGTAGCCTTCTTCACACTTGAGCCGATAGCACTTCTACTCATTGGCGCAGCTTTGATTCAAAAATCATCAGAAAAAACACTTGGGTTTTTCACGATCTTGATTACGGCTCTGGCAATGAGTGTTTGGGCGTTTTGGTTTTGGGCGTCACCATACAAAGGCGTGGCTATCCCAGAATTGCTTTCTTCGCTTGCATTTTCATCATGGTCAATCGTTTTCGGCACTAAATTGCTCAAGCTGAGGAGCGCGCGCTAAGATAACAATTAAATAGAAAACATTCGTGTTTCAGAGCAAATTTGGGCAATATTTATAAGTTGTTTGTTCTATGATATGCAAGCACACAAGAACTGATTTTCCAAGTGAAATCTGTTTCTTGTTAAATAAAAAATAGGAGTGAGTTAATAGATGGCTTATAGAGAGCCCAGAGAGATGCACAAAGCAGTTTGCGCCGATTGCGGTCAAGAATGTGAAGTCCCGTTCAAACCTGACCCAAATCGTCCAGTGTACTGCCGCGAGTGCTGGGCCAAGAGACGCGGAAGCAGAAGAAGATACTAAAACAATACGGCAACGTTATAACCAGATTCACCTTGCACAGTGGAGTCGCTCGCCTTTGCCTTGTCCAAGTTCAACGCTGAACCACTGAAACCGACAAGTTCAAAGAACTCGTGGCCAACTTTGCCATCTCGTTTAAGAGGCCAGCGACTTTCTTTCCCTCTATTGTAAGCTCATAGGTTCGACGAAGCCTTAACGCAAAAACAAGTTTTTTCTCTCTCAATCGACGCAGATACTTATAGGTTCTTCGAAGGGTTATACCCACCTCTCCGGCTAGTTGGCGAACTGGAATTCCTGTCAAAGAAATACTATTAAAGACTCGTTTTTCGGTTGGAGACAAAACCATTTTGGGCCTGCCTTTAATTCTGTGATAAAAGACGTAATCTGAATTAGGCCTCTGAGCCAGCAAAGCTCGGGCTCGCAGCCTCATCAAGGTTCTGGACAAACTATTAGACGGCACTTTGGTTGCTAATTCTCCAAATGTGCGCGGTCCATTTGCTAATTCGTTTAGAACAACCTCTTCATAGCAACAAGAATGAATCGGCAACGAACCCTTGTAATTCGAATGCCTGAGCGCATCATGGATCATTCTTCCATATATTGTGGACCTATACCTAACACCTTCTTCCCTGACAAGCCCAGCTTCCATCAATGGCTTGAGATACGCGAAAGCGAAGGTGGAGCGACTATGATAGAATCCTATTCCTTTCAAATACCTTTGCAGTTCTTTAACGCTACGCGGATATTCATAAAGTGCGCCTAATATTTGTCGGCGTCTGGCATTTTTAATTGCGTTTAACAATCTGGCTCTGTGTCCCTTTTCGTTTATAATTCGATTGATTTCAAGGATTTCGTTTTTCATTCTCCATATGTCGCAGCGTTCGACGCAAACCATAGGTGACGAAGTCTTGCAGTCTCTACAATAACTTTGAGCGAAGTCAAAGGCTTCAGCCAAAGTCGTGCCCTCGTCTATTTTGCGCAACGGTTGATTGCAGCCAATCCCAGATAACATGTTTTTCGCCTTTTACGAATTCGAGGCGTATGTCATAGTTTCGATGTCTGCCGACCCCTGAGATGAGAGAGGAGGGAGAAAACAAAAGGCCGTTTGGGGTTGTGTCATCTATCACATCACTATGACATACGTCATGTAGACAAATGACATACGTCATGCTTATATACGTTTCTGCACAATACCACATGTCCTTCGGTGAGCCTCATGTTAATGCCGTGCGAAGTAGCAGTAAAGTCAGTTATCCCTGCCATAAGGGCTTTCATCTCCAATGAACTGACACAATCATACAAAATGAAACAGAGCGATGTTGCAGATCTCTTAGGGATAACCCAAGCAGCCGTGAGTAAATATAATCGGCAGGTAAGAGGAGCAGCAATAAAAATCGACCAAACGCAAGAAATTCAAGCTATGATGCAAGAAATCTCCAAACAACTGACTGAACAACAATTATCTGGGCCTCAACTGTCCATCAAAATCTGCGAAGTTTGTAAGGTTGTTAGACAGAAAGGACTCATGTGCCTACTCTGCAAACGTTCCGATCCTACGCTTGACGTTAAGAAGTGTTATGTCTGCAAATCTGAAAAATCAACGTGTAGAAACTGATATGAATGACTTCTCTCCTTAAAACATCAAACCTAGAAGCGAACTAAGCATAAAATTAATTAAAAATGCTCCCAAGGAAACCATTGCGGCCTTTCCCCAAGCGATTTCTTTTGAGGCACGCACCGCAACAGCGCCAAGTATCATAAACCAACCATAAACAATCCAGATCAGAAAGGGCATCATCTGCAACGCTAACGTAGGAGCCCAGAGTGCATTAACTTGATCGACATAAACCCTGTGGTCATCCTCTGAAATAGGAGGCCACGTAGTCAATTCCAGAGGAAGATCGGGAAGAGTCGAAATCAACACCGCAGTCACACCCATACGCACTATATACACTGAAAAAACATAGCCGGCAAGCATGAAAAAGGGGCGCCAAGGTCCTCCCTTCCCTCCAAACGCCTTTATCAATAATAGTAAAGCACCCGCGTATATTATCCAGTTGAAAAAGAAAATAAGAACCATATACACCAAAGTCGAAAGCATGTATTCAGTAAATAGACCGGAAGCAAGCAGACTAGTAGGCTGGTTGTTGATAATCAGAGATATTTTTAACGCACTCACGTATTGTGTTATTGCTGTAGTTGCCAAGAGTAGAGCTAGGACAAGAGCAAGTCCTTTAATCTGTGGGTCTTGAGCCGCTTCTCTGAAAGTCTTGACTGGAGAAAACAGCACTTTTAAGGGAGAAAACATAGCCTTTAAAAATTGATATGCGGTCAAATTGCATGAGGCATCTCCATATCTTTGAAATACAGTATATGGTCATAGCCCTAGTTTAAGTCTTCTATATGTTTCATAATCAACATATTCAACGTGCTCGTTTTCAGCCTGATAATGAATAGTAAACCTTTGTCGGTTTCTCTTCTCAAGTATTTGGTTCGTAACAATGAGCGAATAGGCATCGCTTCCGGCGCCTGAACCATAACTCACTATTACGATTCTGTCGTTAGGTTTGGCAATATCTAAGACTGCTGCCAACCCTGTCGGAGAAGAACCCGAATATGTGTTTCCGAATTTAGCTACCTGCAGACCAGGCATATACTGGTCTTCCTTGAACCCTAATTCTGCAGCCACCCTAATCGGAAAGGCAACGTTAGGTTGATGGGAAACAAAATAGTTTATGTCGCCAGGTTGAAGCCTAAGTTTATCCATTAGCTTCTCAGCTGCTTTAGTTATGTGCTTGAAGTACGCTGGTTCGCCTGTGAATCTTCCTCCATGTCTGGGATAGCATTCTTGGTCTCTCCTCCAAAAATCTGGCGTGTCAGACGTGCAGGAGCACCAACCTTCGATTTCGGCAACAACATCGTGCATGCCGAAGATAAATGCTGAGCCGCCGTATCCAACAAAAAAGTCAAGTTCGCCTCCAATTTCATCTCTGGGCGCCGCTTGAGAATTGTCGGTTCCTATAACCATAGTGTAATGATTTTTAACGCCGGGATAATGCACTAAGGCTGCGGCATCTTTGAACATGGACGTAGCCGCCTTGCACGCAAACTCAGTATCAATAGCGTCAACACTTTGGACACCTTCGGTTTTGTCTTCCTCACCGAGTTTGAGCACTTGAGCCACCTTTGAAGCTATGGGCTTGACTGCATATGGGTTGGATTCCGAACCCACGTAAACCTTGGCTACGAGCGAAGGGTCAACTCCTGCATGAACCAGTGCCATTTTTCCAGCTTCAACCGCTGCTGTGATGGCGTCTTCATCCAAGAATGGCACAGACCTCTCAACCGCTCCCTCTTTGATTCGGAACCTGGAAGTATAGACACCATAGCCTACAATACCTGGAGTTTCGTATTCCTTGCTTGGTTTAACAATCTCGTGCCCCTGGTATGGATAATATTCGTCTGCCATGGTAAACGTTAAAGCTATTGTAGGGATTATGTCGCTTTGCTCCACAGAGTAGCGTCGCCTAAACCTGGGAACAACACTTCTGCCCTCAAAACTGGAGGGTTCAACCTCCTTTTCTTTAAAGAGTAGGTCTGTTAATCGCCCCGGTACCCTCACCTTACCGTTGTGAAAGGAAACTAAGCAATAAATATATGCGCCGAGTTTGACGAATTTGTTAGTTGGTTCTCTCACCAGCGTGCAAACCTCTAGCTCGCCCTCTTCATAGAAGAAGTCTATGTCTTCCATCTTGCCGAAACTCTTTCTCCCGCACGTCCCACAATAGTCTCTGGGCCGAAAGTATTCCTTACCGCATAGGCTGCATCTGCTGCCCTTCAGACGATCTCCTATGTAGGATACTCTTCTCTCTATTGGTTCACTGCTCATTCTAATCGCCTCTCCTCAAAATATGGACGTAAGCCTTTGTCCCAAAGCCTTCAAGTTCCAGAACACATCCAAACTGTAAATCGTTTTCAGTTTGGACTTGTCTATCGCCTGCTTCACCTCTGAGTTGTTTGACAATTTCGAAGATTTGCGCTCCTCCTGTGGCACCCAAAGGGTTTCCATCCGCTTTAAGGCCTCCGTCAGTGTTCACGTAGAGTTCTTTGCCATTTAGGCTGTAGAACCCCTTGTATTTCTCAAAATTCTTAGCTATTTCTTGCCAAGCTCCGCCCTTCTTTACAAAGCCTAAATCTTCAAGAGAAACCATTTCAAGAAGTGTAGATTGATCATATACTTCAGCGATCTGAATATCCCGCACGTTGATGTCTGCCATTTTGAGGGCGCTCCTCATTGCAATAGCGCTGGCAATGAAACCTGTCCTTTCCTCCCTTGCGGGAAATGTAATATAATCTGTTGCCGACGCTGAACCAGCCACGTGTATGGGTGTATCTGAGTACTCTTTGGCTGCTTCCGGACTGGCTAACACGAGTGCTGCGGCTCCATCTGATATCGGGGCAAAATCATAAAGCCCTAAAGGCCTGTGTGCTTTCCGTCTCTCGTCTAAAACTCTTTCTGGCGTTATCTCTCTTTGAAACTGTGCATATTCGTTTCTCAGCGCGTTCTCGTGGTTTTTTACAGCTATTTGTGCCAAGGCCAAGTTTAATGTTTCCAGATCCTTGCCTGAGATGTTGTATTTTTTGATGTATTCTCTAAGCATGAGATCATGATGAGCCTCAGGCGTGCATCCAGCATAATAACTCCAGGGCTCTTCTAACAGCATAAGGTCGTCTCGGATTTTGTCCCAACGATCGGACATTTTCTCCACTCCGCCAACCAAGACAATGTGATACTTGCCAGCCTGAATCGCGTTGCATGCATTTAGCAGAGCTGAGCTAAAAGAGCGCGCCTTTTCCATTGGAATATGCAGTTCTGTGAGTTCTGATAGGAATCCTTCTTCAATTCCAATTTTGTTTGTGATTTGCAGAAAATAGTCGGCAATATAGGCGGCGTCAAGTTTTTTTCTTTCCACACCAGCCGATTCTGAGGCTCTCAGCCAAGCCTCCTCCACGAGTTTTTCTGGTTCCCGCTCATAATGCTCGCCGAATTTGGTTCTACCAACCCCAATTATGGCTGGACTGGATTTAGCCAATAAAAACTCTCCCCTTTTGATATCCCCGATTTCTTTTATGGATGTTAGAATGAAGCTATTAAATCTTCTGTGTCTCACGGCAAAACCGACATTTAAACGACTCTCTTAGGTAAAGAATAAGGCCAAACCACATGTCAACTGATAAGCACGAGATTTTTATGCTCCACTCACCGACTATTCAGGATCAGTATTCGTCTAGGGGATCAACATCGCTTGGATAAGGTTCATGATTTGGTCATTACTGTGAGAGAAATCCGAGGAAAGTGTCCGGTTCATAGAGTTGGAGATAAAATTGTTGTTAAATCACCTAGGATTCTTCCTAAAGAGACCGATGCGCTTTGTGTTCATGCATTAGGCTCAATGTTGTCCATGCTGGTTCCGTTAAGTCACGGCATAAGTTTCAAAAAACTCGGTCTTGCTCATGAAGATGGAGACATCGGCTATGTTCAGTGCATCGATCCGGGATCACCATACACACCTGGTGGAACAGTGATTTTTGAGATTAGACGAAAACCTGTAAAGTAAGTCTTTTATTTTTAAGGCTTAGAATAACGTAAGCAACTTTGGTGAAGATAATATGGCATCTCCACTGCTAGAATTTATTCGCTTCCTAGCAAAACTCATTGTGCTTACAATTGTTCTATGTGTGACAGGCGTCATCGTGGTGAGCAAAAAGGACCTTTTACTTGTTATTCCGTTTTTACTTTTTCCGAGATACCTATTGTTTCAGTAATTGAAACGCAGAGACAGAGACGGCGATTCATGAACAAAAGCAAAACAAGGACAGTGTTGCTGGGCTTTGTCTTTTTGGCTTTCTTAGTTTTGGCTTACGTTGAAAACACGTCTTTTTTCGTTTACGTTCAGAAGAGCTTCACGAATCCTCCATTAGCAGTCTTGTTTGTGTTTGTTCACAACGTACTTGCGATTTCTTTAATTATATTGGCCATGGCGTTCTACGTGGAACTCGTGTTGAATTTTATGCCTAAAAGAAAAATTGAACATGTAGTGCTTGAGAACCCGCGTGTCTTTGCCATTGTGTTCACCGTTATGATTCTCGTTTTGAGCATTTTGAGAGCCAGCACTTTGTTGCGAGGTCAGATTGAAGTTAGCGCTCTGCCTGTAATCTTACTCATGATTTTGCCATGGGGAATTGCGGAAGGCTATGGAATCTTTCAAGCCATTCACAAAACTCTGAGAAGAAGTTTGTCAATGCACGACCTTGCGATTATATACTTCATATTCTTCGCAGCTGCTGTAATCGAAGTTGGCTTTGTTCAAGCACTGTTCTGGATATCTACCAAGTAGGATAATCTGATCACGGCAAAAAGTTTATTGAGCATGCTCGTTCAATCTTATGCAAAATAATCCCGGAGGTCGAAATCTATGAAGACAGCTATTCTCGTGATTGACATGATAAACGACTTTGTCACAGGGGTTTTCAATAATGAACGCGCAACCAAAATAGTGCCCAACATAAAGCGGTTGTTAGAGTTTGCGCGCAAGCAGAAGATTCCAATAATCTACGCTACAGATGCACATCTACCGAACGTGGATCCAGAGTTCAATGTTTGGGGACCTCACGCTGTTAAGGGTACGTGGGGCGCTGAGATTATCGAAGAATTGAAATCCGAAAAAAATGACTTTCGCGTTCTGAAGAGGAAATACAGCGCGTTTCAAGGAACAGACCTAGATCAGCTTTTGAGAGAATTGAAAATTGATACATTAATCCTCACCGGTGTTGTGACAGACATCTGTATTCAGCACACTGTTGCCGATGCTTTCTTCCGGGGTTATAGAACCATAGTTCCTCAAGACTGTGTAGAGGCAGTGGACACGCCCACTCAGAACGCAGCCCTAAAATATTTGAGAAAAGCCTATGGATGTGAAATTACTACCACCAACGAATTGATGAAAAAGAAATGGACATGAAGAGGGAAGACGAAAAACGACAAAACCTGGGTTTGATTTCGTAAACGAGAACAACATGAGCGTGTTAACTGATTTATATGAGTTGACTATGTGCGCTGGTTACTTCGATAACAAACGAAATGAACTGGCTACCTTTGATTTATTTATAAGAAAATTGCCGCCAAACAGGTCATACTTTGTATTTGCTGGTTTAGAGCATGTCTTACTTTTCCTCAAGGACATGAGATTCAATCAAGAGCAAATCAACTACCTTAGAAAACAGGGGTTCAAAGAAGACTTTCTCAATTATCTTAGGGACTTCAGATTCCGTGGAGAGGTTTGGTCCGTTCCAGAAGGAACAATAGTCTTCCCGAATGAATCCTTAATAAGGGTAACTGGACCGATAATTGAGGCTCAGTTGATAGAGTCTTTCCTTTTGAACACTGTTAATGTTCAGACCATGATAGCAACAAAAGCATCCAGAGTTGCAAGTGCAGCACGAGGCAGACCGGTGATCGAATTCGGTTTAAGAAGGACACATGGCTCAGATGCTGGAATGAAGGCTGCAAGATGCAGTTACATAGCTGGATGCAGCGGGACTTCAAACGTGCTCGCAGGCATGAAATACGGCATTCCAACCTTTGGAACGATGGCACATTCATTTGTGATGTTTTTCAATAAGGAAATTGAAGCTTTCAGAGCGTTCGTGAAGACTTTTCCAAAGACATCCACGCTTTTAATTGACACTTATGATGACATTAAAGGCGCAGAAAATGCGGCCATCATTGCAAAAGAACTAGAAAAGAAAGGATTTAGACTTAGTGGAGTGAGACTCGATAGTGGAGATTTGGTGGAGATAAGTAAGAAGGTCAGGGCGTTATTAGATGAAAAAGGTTTAAATTACGTCAAAATCTTCGCCAGTGGCGATCTGGATGAGTACAAGATTGAAGACTTATTGAGAAAAGGAGCGAGAATAGATGCTTTCGGTGTCGGGACCAGGATGAGCACATCCGAAGACAGACCTTACGTTGACGTAATCTACAAATTATGTGAAAAAATGGATAAAACGGACAAATTTGTGCCCGCAATGAAGCTGAGCAAGGGTAAGATCACTCTTCCTGGAAGGAAACAAGTTTTTAGGATTGAAGACCGCAGGGGTAATTTTGTTAAGGATGTCATTGCATTAGACAATGAAAAAGTTGAAGGCAAGCCATTATTGGTTAAAGTGATTGAAAAAGGCGAGATAGTTTATGATTTACCCACACTTAAGGCGATTAGGGAAAGAGCTCTAGAAAACCTTTCAAAGCTTCCTGAGAAATACAAGGGACTTAAAACTACTCTTCCGTATCCAGTTGAGTTGAGTCCCGGATTAAAGAAAATGATAAATGAACTAACCAAAGAATTGAAGAAGGTTGAAGTTGAAAGCCTCATTTAAACTTTAGAATTGTTAGCGTTATAAGATCAAATAGCATGGCGAAGCAGATGCCTTTACAATAATCTGTTCACCTTTACCACTAATATTTACTTACGATTCATAAATCACTTATCAAACAATTCACGCTGTTCAATAGTGGGTGTAAATGAATGAGCGTGGCAATAACCGAAACTGAAGCCAAGATTATGCAGGGTCATTCACCAGTTCCAGAAAAGATAGCAGAGAGGAAGATAATTGTCTATAAGACACTAATGGATCCAACCGTGATCAAACTGGCAACAGAAAAAATCAAAGATCGCCTTTTCGCAAAATTTGGCTTTTTGAAACCAAGCCCTGATCAGATCCAACAAGTTTCGTTTGAAAAGGATTATGAAGTATTTGTCATTGTTGATGGAAGATACTACATCGACTACTACAGACGTCGAATATACCCCATAAGAGTTGACGAAAAAGCTCAAGAGGTCATATTGTTCAATCAAACATACAAACCCGAACCTACAAGCGAACCACAAACCAAAGTGGTTAGAATCGAAGGAGAAGAACGTCTCGTCCATGAAGCTAAAGCATATCTTGTTTTATCCTCAGACGGAAGAGAAGTCTCGCCCAAACGCATACCCTCGGCACCCTCAGAGGAGCATTCTAAAAAACTAGCAGCCGAGATGGAAAGCACCAAGAAACTTGAGATCCTCCCTAACGAAGAGATAGACATAATCCGTAACAAAATTGTTAAGAGACCACCAGAAATCAAACGAGTTGTGAAGGAACTGTTTGAAGTCACAGATCGCGCCGTCATTTACACCCCGGTCTACAAGGTAAAATTCAAAAACCTCAAAACAGGCGAGATAAAGACAGTCAAATTCGACGGTGTAACCGCTAAACTGCTCTCATAAAACTAGTGTTTCCTTCTAGAATAGACCTTCTCTGCAAAACACAGATGAACCACGTTTCACCAGAAAAACGGTGGAATTACCATTAATAGGGTCGCGTTCCTGTTTTTTCTGCAGTAATTCACGCATTTCTCTGTAGCTCTGGAGATAACGCATCCCCTTGTGAGTTGTCTTGTAAATCGTTTTACCAGTAGACTTACTAGACGCAAGCAGGTTTAAGTCCAAGAGAAGGGACAGATAAGCATTAACTTGAGCAAAACTCAAGTTCGCCTTGTACATGACCTGCGTCTTAAGGGCGCCATCCACAGTTATTTCCAAAATTTCAGCCATAATGTAAAGGCGATCTCTCCTTCGACGCGCGTCGTCAACCAAGTTCTGAACCATCTATAAATCCTCGCTGACATTTTTCTATAACATTCGTCTATAGCATAAAGAAGGGAGATAGCCTAAAAGCAGTGTTTCCAATAAAGCAATATTCCAGAAATGAAATATGAAAAAGCAAAATGAGCGTGCTCACATGATACCGGCGTACTCGAAGGTTCTTGTAGCAGGAGGTGCTGGATTTATAGGCAGTAACCTCGTGGACAAACTTCTCCAAGAAGGCGTCGAGGTTACAGTTTTAGATAATTTATATACTGGAAGCTTAGAAAACATTGCTCATCACAAACAAAACAGGAATTTCCACTTTGTTCGAGGCGATGTTCGAAATCCCGACGCAGTCAAAAGTATAGTCAAGGATATGGACGCTGTTTTCAACGAAGCAGCGGTGGTAAGCGTGCCGCGTTCTATGGAAAACCCTCTTTTAGCCAACGAGGTCAATGTCACTGGAACGCTAAACCTTCTTACGGCTTGCTTACACTCTGGCGTAAAACGTTTCGTTCAAGCTTCATCAGCTTCAATCTATGGCAACACGGCAGCCTTGCCGCTTCGTGAGGAACTGCCTCCGAAACCGATTTCACCATATGCGGTTTCTGAACTAGCCGCTGAAAGCTACGTCAAAGTTTTCTCAACAGTTTATGGTCTTCCGACAGTTTGTTTGCGCTACTTCAATGTGTACGGACCCAGACAGACATATAGTCCCTACAGTGGAGTCATAACCATATTCATCAATAGATTGCAACGTAATCAACCGCCAATCATTCTGGGTAATGGGAAACAAACTAGAGACTTCGTATACGTCGAAGACGTGATTAAAGCCAACATGCTAGCTCTGATAAGAAAAAGGGCTGTTGGCGAAGTGTTCAACATTGCCACGGGCATTGCCACAACAATAAACCAAATGGTGACAATTCTCCAAGAAAGCATGGGCAAGATGAATTTAAGACCAATCTATAAGGAACCAAGATCAGGCGACATTAGACACAGTTGTGCCAGCATAGAAAAAGCTAGAAAAATCCTAGGATATAAGCCCCAGTTTTCTCTGGAAAAGGGCTTAACCAAACTCGTAGAATGGTATTCTATGCAATCATCTGCTAATGAAAAAATTGGAAATCCTTAAGTGAAGCAGCAAGCTGATAAACTTTTCAAAGCGTCAGCAATTGACTAAAAGAGGATAGAGGACAACAAATGATTGACCCAGCAATTTTTTTGTTAAGTTTTGTTTTAGCCTTTCTGATTTGCTGGCTCCTTTTGCCTATATACATAAAGAAAGCAAAACAAGTGGACGTCACAGGCCGAGACATTCACAAACCGAATTCACCAGAAATCGCTGAGTGCGGCGGCGTTATCCTAATGTTAGCCTATCTCATTGGACTATTCTTTTTTATACCTTTTATTAACGAAGCCTTAAATGAAAAGATAATCGCCACCGCAGCAACTGTCCTCTTGGCGTCGTTTATAGGATTTCTTGACGACATATTCGAGACAAGGTGGAGAATAAAGGTCTTAACGCCACTTCTTGGCGGCGTGCCCCTAGTCGTCATGCGCCTAGGGCGTACAACAATGGAGACTCCAATTGGTGTTATAGACTTTGGAATCTTTGGAATCTACTATTTTATAATACTCCCGCTCATAGTCACAGTTGGCGCCAACGCCGTCAACATGTTCGCTGGTTTAAACGGACAGGAGGCTGGTTCATCGATAATCATGACGCTAGCACTTTTGTTCCTGAGTTTTCGCTTCCAAAAAATTGAAGGTTCGATTCTTTTGCTCCCGTTCCTGGGGACGCTCATCGCCTTTTTGTATTACAACAAGTATCCGTCTCGTGTTTTTCCAGGAGACGTTGGCACTTTCGGGATGGGCACAGTTATCGCTTGTATTGCGGTGCTCGCTGACCTTGAGCGCGGTGTCTTCATCATGTTCATTCCTCACGCTGTTAACGCCCTCTTGTTTTTTATTGGAAAACTCCGGGGAGAGCCGCCACCTAGGGAGGCTCTTATGAACCCTGATGGCACACTTCCAGCGCCCAGTCTTTGGAGCTTACGAAGCGTTATTTTGAGAGTTCATCCCATGAAGGAAAAATCACTTGTTTACACAATATGGTTGATAGTGGCAATCTTCTCTTTGGCTGGAATAATAGTCTACCCAATTTGAATTGCACATGAAACATATCTGTACGGAGCAGTTTTATGCTGGTATTCGAGTTTAATGTAACTACCATGTGTTTTACAAATGCTTTAGAGTGATAAGCTTAAATGTTTAATCAACCGTAGATTTAAAAGGAAGGAGAGAGATAGTGAAGAGGGCAAAAGATTTTTGACTCTCCTTTCTCTCTCTTCTGCTCGCTTCACTATCTCCCTTAAACTGTTAAGGGACTTGCTTTAGTCCCTTTTATCTTTTATGAAACAATCTTCTAGTCCATATTAATTTAAAGAAAATTCTTAAACTGGATTTCACTTCAATGGTTCGCAGATTTTCCATGATAGTTCTAGATTAATCTCCGTTTTGTTCTAGAATGTTTTTATGAAAAGAACGTTCACAAGTCATTTATCTTCTCACACCCTAACTCCTCTATTTATTTTGGGAGAAAATCGCCTTGCTCGCAATTGACGAAATTCTAGAGGCACTCAGAAACGGAAAGTGGCACGGTGTAAAAGAAGTTGCAGAAAAAACAGGATTGCATGAATTCAAAATCGAACTCATCTCAAGCTTCTTAACTGAGTACGATTTTGTCCAGCGAGATCCAGTAAGGAGCAGGTTGAAATTGACGCCTCGATTGCTCAGTTTTCTCAAAAAGATTCAAGATTTAGAAAGAGAAGAAGCCATAAAAGCCTGACATTCGTTTTTGGATGCACACGATTAGTAACGAAACAGATTATAAAACTGGCAACTCTGCACTTTGCACTAAATAACCAAAATTCATAGAGGGAGATGTTTATACGGTTTGGGATGGGGTTGAAAAGAGGAAAGAGGAATATTCAATGGGGATTGATAAACCTCTTCTCCTTTCAACTCCATTTTCCCCGAATTTGAGTTGAAATTTACAAAAGTTACATGCTTCCCATTAGGTCTTTGTAAATCAAGTTGTGGTCCACATTTTTCTCCATGAAAACGCAGAGCTGTTGTTCACCGATGCTCAACGACAACATTTTTACTTCTTTGCCTTCAAGAACGATGCTGCTCATCTTGCCTAGGTTAAAGGCGTTTGAAAGGTTTTCTCCAGATTCCACGGCTGCGGCGGACAAAACAGCGTAGTCGATTATTTTGCTTGGATCCTTTAGGTCAACGGAGGCTGATGTGGAAGCCCTTAGAATGTACCCGATGATTCCTGTTTTGTTCTTGATTTTTTCCAATGTTGCACGTAGATCAATTGCTTCTTCTTTAGGCTCTATCCTTGGAGCCCAATCAACTCTTTGCTCGACTTCATCCGAAGGAAACTTCTTTTTGATCGGCATTCTATCACTCCTCTGACATGGCTGGTTTTACTCTTACTAATTCTCCTCTCTTGATTTCGAGTGTTTGACACGATTTTTCTGGTATCCTAATCAATCCTCTGCCTTGAAGCTTTGAATCGGTGATAACTTTTGTTTTAAAGCGAGCTGTTTTGCCATTGAAGGTTTCTATTTCTACTTCGTGTATCTCTTCTACCTCAAGAAGCTCGCTCCATCGCTTCAGGATTTCCTCGTCTACTTGCACCGAATCGGATCGCATCAATAAACCGCCGAATCTATCTACTATGAGTTGCTGAGAAGGTAATGTGCTTAGCTTTTTTGGAGATTCTTCCTCCTCGGCTTCGGCTTCCAGAGGCTCCGACCTTTCTGGTTGTTCTGGCTGTTCAGGTTGTCCTAGTTGTTCAGGTTGTCTTAGCTGTTCAGGTTGTCCTAGTTGTTCAGGTTGTTCAAACTCTTCAGCTTCGGTTTCCTCGGTTTTATCAGTTATTTGTGCAGAAGAAATGGGTTTGCTTAAAATATGGGGCGTGAATGAGGCTGGTTTGGGTGGGGTAGGAGTCATGGAGGGCAGATTGAGTCTGTCTAACACTTTGATTATCGTGGGGAATATTACCTGAGTGATGTTACGGAAATAGTGCAGATCAGCGCGTTTGTTCAATCCAGCAATTAGATACATATCATTAATGCAGGAGACGTATACCTTGCCCTTCTCGGCGTCGATAAGTAGATTGTCAAGGCCACCAATTGTCGAAGCCTTTTCTGCTAAGGTTTGAAAGGAGCCCGCAGCCTCATCTATGGTTGGTTCTGTGGTTTGCTCGTCTCCGGCGATTACAATGCCGTTGTTCATTAAAATGAAGGACCAGTTGATGTCGGGGTATATGTTTTTGATTTCTTTTAGGGTGCTCTTCAACGCAACACTATACATTTCTTGGCTCATGTTTTATCCCTTCTTTTTGAATGGTTAGTATATTTTGAGTAGGATTCGCTCTGGCACCCCGTCGTTTTCGAGAACCATGTATTTAAGGCCCTCCGTGTCCTCCATCTGGTCGACCCATTTTAGGGCTTCTCGAGCCTTCTGCAAAACTAGGAGCCTGTTTTGTTGGCTTCTAACCGCTTCTTCAATGGCCGTAAGTTCGTGGAACGGATTGGCATCGAGCACGAAATTGAGATCGCCAATCGTGATTTCTCCAAGCGAACCCTGCACTGCCTTCTTTCCAGCTAGCTTGTAGACTACATCGCGCACTTTTTTCGAGCGCTCCGCTAAGGATCGAATCTCATCTAGTCGGCGCAGGTATTCGCCTAACATGCTCTTGGTTCGAGTTATTTCATTATCCAACGCTTTAGCTATTTCTGTTGCGGATTGATACTCCTTCAATTCGACAACCACGATTACACCTCCGAACGAAAGATAAAGAGGGCTGAGGTTGGCGTCTCCTACCCCCCTCAAACTCACGTTTTTGTCATGTCTCTTAAGGCGCTATGGCGATGAATGATGGGAACCTCGTGCCAGTGGCCGCGACGATTGTAAACTCGTATCTTGTCCCTGACGTGAAGGCAGAGCTAGGAGTCACTTTGATCCACACATCCTTGCCTGGGTCCAACGTTCTTGTTGTGCTTGTTCCGTTTATTGTTGCCGCAACATTGTTCGCTCGTATTTCGTTTATTGTGGTCGTTGCTGTTCCGGTGTTTTTGATTCTAAGATTGATGTAGGTTCGGTCGGAAGCCCATCCATAGTCAACCACTTCTATAGCTTCTGTTTTCATGAACGTGAACGTTAGTGCGCCCATCCATGCGGCGACAGCTATTGAAACGGCTACGGTCACTGCAATCAAGATTATCGCTGCAACAACTGGACTCAGCGCCTTCTTATTCTTGAACAACTTTCTCATTTTGTATTGTATCCCTCCTTTTGGAGTTCACGAAAAGATAATGGCATCTTAAGATTTAAATCTTACTAATCAATACACTTAATTCTAGACATAGAACCATAAAATCCCTTAATAGGCTGCTTTTATAGCCCTATTCTCAGCAGACTATTTCGGCGCAATCGCTTACGGAAATTCTACTCAGCTAGCTTGTCGAAAACCTCTAGGAGAAGTTTAGCTAGTTTTTCGCCTTTATCTGTCTTCTTGTAGTGTTTTTTCAATGGGTCGATGGGTGTTGATGTGGCAAAGCCCAGGTGTTCGATTTCTATCATACGGGCGCGAAACGTGCCGTCACTTAGGGTTAGGCCGTGTTTTTGCATGAAGGCTTTGGCTTCTTTCCATCTTCCCTTGTCCATGTGGAGCAGAAATAGGCAGTCGATGGCGTGGTCTTTTTCTAACATTGCCTTGATGGCGCTCGATTGTTTGTTGGTTAATATGCGTGTTATTTTCTCTTCAGACATGCCGTCTTCACCTTCTTTCATGAGTCTTACGTCTTACGTATGTAATTTCACGCTTAAAAGATTTAACCTATATTACGAAATACGAATTATTCTGGCAAAAATTATAGGTTAGTTTTCATTTGCGTTCTTGGTATAAGTGTGAATGTCAAAATTGAATGGTGACAAAGACTTGTGCTTTCGCCAGCCTGAGAGAGGGAAGAAAGAAAATAAAGTTTGTTAAGATGTCACCAAACCCTGAGGCTGCGATTGAAATTTTGGATGTTTTACGACTCTAAATCCATCTTTATCGTAGGTTAGTAGGCTAGGAAATAACTCTCTTATTAGAGAAACTACTTCGGGCTCGTGGGCGCCGGAGTTGAGCAGAAAGAGGCCAGTCATATTTTCTGAAGACAACATGTCTAACACGTAACGCAGAAAGATGAAAGTTTTATCTTGTCCAACCGATGTTAATAGCTCAGATAAAATGTCGAAAACAAAAAAGACATTTGCACGAGCGTAGGTCTCTAGCACTTTACCGAATGCGTCCAAGATTAGAGAAGTGTTTTTGGCAGGTAATAGAACCTCATTTTGAGAAGCCGATACTAAAGAGGATGTGGAAATTGACGTTAGAAAAAATTTGACCACCAGTTGCTTAGCTAGATGTGTGTGAAGAGCGCTTTTACTAGAGGTGAAGATGAAGATGGGTTCAACATTGGCCATGCTCTCCTTCACCAAATCGTCGATAACCTTTTCATAGTCAGACAAGGGGTCGAACTCAAGCAGAATCTTACGACCAACCAGCTGTTCATGATCCAAGCCTATTGACCTCGAAAATAGGTGCATGTTCTGAAGGAGGTCAATGAATCTTGCTGGCACTAGGGTTCCTTTGCCGAAGGCTTTCAAGAGTTCAGTTACCTCTGTCTCTGTCATGCGTTCCACATTGATAGCGGTGATATCCATGATGAAAGGCTTATACACTACTCCTACTGGTTCTTTAGACTCTACCCACTCTGAAACATTTGGGTCGTCCCATCTGGGGTCTAGCCAATAGTTTTTAATGTATTTCTGCCATCGTTCATTGAGAAAAGAAAAATCGCCAACGTCTTGAATGCTTCTTACGTGTTTGTATCCTTTCCTCTTAGCTTCGGTCCACCAGCTTAGAGCATCGCTAACTGCCTTTTCATAGTCTAACCTGCCATTTGGCATAAAATGCTCACTTAGACTCATTATACGTAAAGTGCCATTTTTTTCATATTTTTCCACGTCAATCCCGTGTTCCTTGAGCTTAGCCCTAATGGTTCTACCTTCCTCGTCTGGGTAACTATAGATTACTGCGTCTCCATCTTCTATACCCTCGTGTATACATGCTGAGAATATCTTCATCTTATCCGCTGCTGATGTGTATGTCGCAATAATCTGTTCTCCTTCTCTAAGGTTGAGAACAGGGCCAGCCTTCAAAATATCAGATGAGATGAAGCGTTTCCCCCTCTGCCGGAGAAACTCTATGAGAGGCATCTTGTTCTCCTTTTAGTTATGAAATTTCTCTAATATTTGGTGTTTGTGAATACAAAGTCTGTATTTTTAGGACTCAAACAATGTTCGTTTTTTTAGTTTCCATAAAACTTTTGCCTAGTGCATTGCACTAATTCGTTTTTTACATTAAGGCTCATAGATAAATGGGAGATTGCCAAAGAAATACTTCTACTCCTATATACTCGAAATGGAGAATCCAAAATGCGAACACCTGGAGCCCTTTGTGCTGATTTAAACGTTAAATGTTCGCTAACAAGCATTATCAATGTCTAGGCGAATGACCATGAGCGACGAGAAGATTGCGAGCGTTTTGAAGGGCAACACCCTACGTGTTTATTGGTTTTTGTTAAGGTCTTCGAATGGTGTAGTTGGCGCAAGAGAAACCCAGCGAGCGCTCAGCTTTTCAAGCCCAGCTTTAGCCGTTTATCACCTGGACAAGTTGGCTGAGCTGGGGTTGGTGGAGAAAACAAACGGCGAATATCGTTTGGTGAAAACTGTAAACGTGGGAGTCTTGAAACAATTTGTACGATTTGGAGTATTCATGTTCCCCCGCCACCTTCTGTATGCCACTATGTTTACAACGCTTCTGATTTTCTATTTGACACAATTTAGCCGAATCGACTTCTACAGCGTCTTCGCCTTAATCTTAGGCTTACTTGCTACGGGATTAATGTGGTACGAGACGCTTAGGGCGTGGAGACAAAAGCCGTGAAACTCTAGAAAAAAGAAAGAAAAGGGGATTTGGTTATTAATCCACTCTTGCTTTTACTACCGGTCGCAGGTTAAGGCTGTGGCTAATGGCTATAGACTTGAGGTCGTCGGGTTGTAGGTCGATAAGCACTGTTACGGAGCCGCCGCTTTCCATCTTGAGGTGCGGTTTCAAGATCACTTTAATAACATCGCTAGGCACGTTGAGATCCGCAGTTGCACCGTCAGGATATGTTGCGTTGGCGCTCAACACGTGCATCTTTATCATGGTGTAGTTTCCGGCTGAAACCTCAGTTTCAGATAAGGTTTCGGAGACATTTTGTAGTGCTAACAAATCGAAATAGAATGGTGATTGTTTTAACGTTAGGTTGTGCCAGTTTTCGTCTTGATCTTGTATCTTGACCCAGTCGATTGTGATGTTGAGGTGTTCAAGTTCCACGGGTTTGTCCATTATTTGTATGATTAGAGTGCCCTTGTCGGAGACCATGCTTGGCAGTTTAATAATTGGGAACTGTATGCCTCCAGCCACAATGCCTGCGATTATCAAGACAGCCACCAGAATGCCTATAGCTCCAATGAAACCTGTGTGTCGAATTGCATCTGACATTTTCGGTTTTTCACCTGACCCCAGAGTAAATGCAACGCTCTCATTTAATGCAACGCTTTTGAACAGTATGGTTCAAAAACTTGAACGACCCCATCTCAGCATGGAATAATAGAGAAAAAGAGAGGGTAGATAAAGGACTCTATCTTGCCCCGACAACGTTTATGGGAGTTTTTCTCTTCCATTTGATGACGTATATTGAGACTACAACCACTGTGACTACGCCGACAACAATTATTGCTAATTGAGTTGTTGTTAGTGCAAGAAGCACTCGAGGCTCTATTTGGTTGATACCCGACGGAGCAATTACTGTGTAGATTGGATTAGTGGCCTCAGGTGTTGTTGTTTCTGGAATTTCCAGCCCTAGTGACGGGTCATGTTCCAATGTTCCTCCGTCAAAGTAGGGATATCCAATGAACAATCTCATATGAGACCCAGCTTCAATATAGGAAGCAGTAACATTGAACAGTTGCACGTTTCTATCTGGGTAAGTCACCTTTGCTGATGACACAAAATTGAAGAAACCCGCCAATGTTGTGCCATTTCTAGCCTTGGCGAACTCGATTCTGTAATTTTCGAAAAGTCTCTTTCGAGCAATTATAGGTGTTTCATCATACCCTGTCCGATTCTGAACAACTGACACTGTAGTGTTTTCAATAGCCATGTCAACAGTTGTCGATATACTTTCAGCTGTTTCTGCTTGTTCTGGTGTTATTCTAGTTATGTTAATGGATGCCAGATTTATCCACAGTGCTAATCCAGTTCTGCCTTCCGGAATTTCTATGCCTCGCTCTCTTAGCTCGTTTAACAAGGGTTTAAGAGTGTCAAGGTTCCACTTCCAATTATTTATCACCAAGTCCATTTTCATTTCGCCAGCATTAACCGTGTATTCGTGGCCATCGACGACCTCTTTTACAGGTTCGAAATAGAATCTGTTTCGTATCATAATGTTGTTTTCTGCAAATTCAAAGCGAGGCGTCCACAATGGCATTTTGACAAGCTTGAACGCGAAGGCCAAACCTATCACTTTACCATCAGCAGTGATATTCTTCACCTCGGACAGTTGCCATGTGCTCCCCGAGAACGGCAGATAAGGCGCATGCCAATTTTCATAAATGTTTCTTAGAGATTCACGAAGTTGCCAAGGAAGCCCGTTCCATCCCATTGCCATATATCGTAGGCGAAGTCTCTCCCATTCCGCATGATATACAGCCCTGTAATAGTAGAGTGGTTCGTCAAAAGCAAAGAACTCGATTAGTCCTTGATATTTGACTACGTAGACCTTATCAGGTTCTTTGTTGTACCACCAAAGAAACATAGGCTTTCTTCCACCCGTTGGAAACAGTATAGTCATTACCTCGGTCTCAATCTTCTTCCAACCATTCTGTTCTTCAATGAACGCGTTCATCGATGGAGCAACCGCGTTTTCCGCAAGCACTGGAGCAGCCAAGGATACGAGCAAAATCGCCAAAACTGTCGCTGCAAGCCATTTTTTCTTGGTTTTCAAGGTTTTTCACCGAAAAAATACTTAGAAAAAGCCTCTCTTAACCAAATCGTTTCGATAAACCTCGAATTTCGCGCCAGAACTGTTCTAGAAACCTCGAATTTTCACGTTAAACGTCCAAGTAATATCAACAAAACAATGTTGAAATATAAAATGATTAGGCTGATGAGGATTGAGCGGTCTAGGCGCAGGCCTTTTGCAAACGATACGGCTGAGGAAAGCAGAAGTAGAGTCCAAATCTGAAAGGCTAGGAGAACATATCGTGACGATGCCACAGGAATCAACATATATACGTAGGGAAAAACGGCTAGAGGCAGGGCGGCGAAGGCAATGCCAGTAAAAAGCTGAAGGTCGCCGCCAACCCGTCTGTACAGCACATAAATTAAAACGTCAGCCAACAAAAACAATCCAACCCAATAGAAAAAGAACATGAGTACAATGCTCTCATTCTCTCGGATGGAGGGAAAATAGAAGAAAAATATGGGTTCAATTCCGGCTAGAGCCGAACCGACAGCGCCCAGAAAAAGCACAAGTCCAGAAACGGGCAACATCAGTTCTAAACGATTCATTCTAAAGAAAACAGGGGAAAGAAAGAGCCAACGCCCAATGTGGTGACCAACCGCTTCTCCAGCATTTAATGCAGGCGACACGGTTCCTTCTTTCATAGATTTGTACAAGAGTTGCCCACGATCGTTTAACATGTACTTTCGATTCTTGTCTTGAACCAAAAAGTCAGAGAGCATGTCCAAATGATAGTAAACTGTGCCGACGCCCAAACCGAGGCTGGAACGCAGCTCCTTAAATCCAATCTTACTCTGCTCGCCCAAAATTTCAATAATTCTGCGACGCGTAGGATCACGCATTAAAGCGTGGTATCGAGACACATCATCCTTACTGGGCATGAGCGTTCATCTTCAGTTTTGTTGGCAATGCATCAATTATTTTATGAATGCCCCATTCTCACTTAAGAATCTTAACTGATTTGTGAATCTAAAACACATGCCCAGCATGTTGGTTTAGAGGCTGCAAAAATTAGAAAGTAGTATATCAAAATTCAAAGTATTGCGGTTAGTGATAAACTTTACTTCTAGAGTTTAGAACCGTATCCATTTATTTTTAGGTGAAAACCAAATATACGTAGACCATAAAAGAAGCTCTAGAGAAAGAGAGAAGATGAAAATGAGGAAACAAATACTAAACCTAATTGCTCCATTCTTAGTTCTGACTCTAACCCTATCGTTCATAGCTGTTTTGCCAGTTACAAGTCAAAACACCGACGCTATCAAATCCAAACTTGAAGAACTACACGGCAAGCTGCAAGGCCAAAAGGCCCTACAAAATAAGGTTAATGCAGTCATTCACCAAATTGAAGCTGGAGCCTTTAACGGCGCCCTAAACAAACTTCAAAATGATGTTAAAAAAGCCATCCTAGCTCGAGTTGAAAACCCAGAAGAATTAATAAAATTAGTTGACGAAATCATTGACCTAATTAAAGGAATAGTTCCGCCTCCGCCGCCAACCCCAGACTTTGAGATCACCGTAAAACCCTCAAAATTAGAAATCGTGCAAGGCGGTTTTGACACATCAACTATAACGGTAACCTCGAAAGACGGTTTCAATCAAACGGTGCTTCTTATAAATACCACAACCGCCCCGGGTGTCACGCTTTCATTAAACCCGTCTGAAGTTACTCCTCCACCAAACGGTTCCGTAAGTTCTACATTAAGAGTTGAGGTTGCTCTAGACGCTACGCCCGGTAAATACGAGATAACTCTGACAGGGACAAATGGCTCACTGACGCGCAGCGTAAACATTGCGTTGATAATCACTGCCTTGCCAACTGCCCCCGACTTCTCTATAGCAGCTTCTCCAGACACGTTAACCATTCAACAAGGAGGAGCCGACACTTCTATCATAACCATAACGTCTCTAAACGATTTTAACCAGCCAGTCAATTTGGCAGTTACATCAGACTCAATAACTGGTGTAACTACCACCCTCAATCCGACCGAGGTTATTCCGCCCCTAAATGCCTTCACAGTTTCAATATTAACCATAGACGTAGCGACCACTGCGTTGACTGGCGCCTATATCATTACTGTAACTGGGGAAAGCGACTCTCTAAAGCACAGTGCAAATATTACATTAGAAGTCACAGCGCCTCCGATTCCGCCGAGTCCAGACTTCTCCATAACCGCTTCTCCAACCATGTTAACTATTGAACAAGGAGATATGGCCACATCTGCCATAATCGTAGTTTCGCTGAAGGGATTCGACTGGACAGTTTCTTTGGCTATAACATCGGAAGCAATCGCAGGAGTGACCCTCACTCTTGACCCTAATCAAGTAACAGTTTCACCAAACGGTTTTGCAACATCAACGCTAAAGATTGAGGTTGCCGTAACTGCCACGCCAAACGAATTTAAGATAACCATTGCTGGAACCAGCGAAGCTCTAATGCACGCTGTTGACATTTCGCTTGAAATTGTTCCTGAAACAAAGCCGCCAAAAATACTCAGCGTTTTGAGACTTCCTGAAGATGCCCCGAGCTACAATGAGACGGTGACGGTGTTAGCTTCTGTTACAGACATGGAAAGCGGCGTCAAAAACGTAACCCTAAGCTATTCACGTGGCGCAATCAAGCAGAACGTTACCATGACTTTTAGCGAAGGCTTGTACAAAGCGAGCGTTCCGGCTTTCCCATATGATGCTGAAGTTGAGTACCGTGTCTATGCCTTTGACGAAGCGGGCAACTGGGCTGTGTCAAGCCTTTACTCATATGTTGTTGATGATCCCTACCCGCCTGATTTTGGTGTTCCCTATTGGTCGCCTCTAGAACCAGCTGCAAACGAGGAGATAACAATCAATGTTACGGTTACAGAGCCCCAAGATGCCAGCGGCGTCGATGTGGTTACTTTGTTGTATATGAACACTACCTTGACCTTGTGGCGGTCTATATCAATGGCTTATGAAGGTGGTAACTGGACAGCCGTCATAGCCAATCAAAGCGACACAGTTGTGGAGTTCTATGTTAGCGCCTCTGACAAGGCTGATAACAGCGCTGAAAGCATAACACAGGAATTCACTGTAGCTCCGCCTCCAGGCTTTCCGCTGGCTTGGATTTTGGCCGCCATAGCTGTCATTGCAGCCAGCGGTGGAGGGGCAACCTACTACGTAAGACGGAGACGAAAGAAAGGCGCTTCTGCCACTGCGGTGCCTCCAGTCAGCTGATAACGGCCTAGAGCAAGGAGCCAGCTATCCCTTCTTTCTTTTGGTTATGTTTTGAATGGGTAATATGCTGTTAAAAAGAATATTCTTTGGACGCTAAGAATCCATTTAAGGAGTGAATTAGTTTAACAAAGTGGAGAAGACGGTTGGATGGCTGAGAGAGCGAAGGTCAAGAAACGTTATTGGCTGTTTGTTCTGCCCTTTGTTCTAGCTTTCATTGTTTGGCTATGGTACCCCTCTTTTGTAGGATTCATTTTGGTTAACGTTTCTGGTTATCCAGCGCCTGGTCAGCCTCCGCCTCTGATTTGGAGCCTGCCCCTATGGTTCTTTTATACTTGGTATGTGTTTTTCGCTGTGGGTGTGGGCGGTTTCTTAGTAGTCGCCGCTTGGATGTGGAAGCAACATCCCGCGCCCAAGATTGGACGTGTTTACCCCATGATTTCCTTTGTGGCTCCCGCCTACAATGAGGAACGAAATATCATGCGTTGTATCAACAGCCTCTTTAAATGCGCCGTTAAGTATCGTGGTCCAAGCGAGATTATTATCGTTGACGACGGCAGCACAGACAGCACCTTCGAGGTTGCTTGGGCCACAATAAATTCTAAGCAACGGGAATTGGCGCATATCCGCGCTAAGGTTGTGAGGCACGTGGCGAACTTGGGCAAGGCTGAAGCTATGAGGACTGGGGTGAACAAGGCCATGGGCGAATATATAGCCACAGTTGACGCTGACACCTTTTGGGATTCTGCCGGGCTGACTGAGCTTGTTGATTATGCATGTGCCACCGAGACCGTTGCTGCGAGTGGTTACGTTCATCCCTCAGACGGATTGAAAGAACGCAACTTGTTTGTGATTTTGCAACAGTTGGAGTACAGTCAAGGCCTGGGCATTTTGAGGCAAGCGGAGGCTTTGGGCAACGCCATAACGGTTGTTCCCGGCCCTATGGGACTGTATCGAGCCGAAGTATTGCGACGATTACTGAATGAGAAGCAAGTGAAGTCCGTGACTGAAGATTTAGAGCTTACACTAGAGATGCAGAAGAAAAAGATGAAGATTGGCTACAACGATAATGCGAGAAGCATGACTATGGCGCCCACAACATTGAAGCGGTTTTGGCGTCAACGTCTGCGCTGGTCAATTGGGTGGCTACACAATCAGTTGGAGGTTCATAGAGAATTGTTGTTAGACAGGCGCTGGCTTACTTTACTCTTGTGGTATAATTTGGTGCCTGGATTTTTGGGCTCTCTGTTGGAACTAATAGCGCTGTTGAGTATACCCGTTTTCTTCTGGTTCGCGCCTGACCGTTTATTCTTTCTCCTAAACTTAGTCATGTTTCTGCTGCTCGTATTAGTGGTTGGTGTCGTTCAGCAGACATTAGCCCTAAAATTCGCGTATAATCGCTATAATTATAGGCGATTGCTATGGTACACACCGCTTTACTATGCATTGCGATTAATCAATGTCCTCGCAAAATTTACGACCCTGCTCCAATATACCATAATGGGCAAAAAGGGAACATGGTATAAAGACTGAAAACGCTGTTTTCGCCGTTTTTCTTACTTAACGCTCTTCAAAACACGGCTAGAAAGTTTAATCGCATTTTTCTGTTAGCAGTTTGTTTCTAAAATTTCTTAGCGCGTCTGCTGTTTGTTTTAGAATGTTTATTTCCTCAAGCTCTTCGTGTAGCAGTCCTATTTTGGCGCTAATTTTTTTGTAGAATTTGTTTTGCCATGTTGAGGAGGCGCTCATATAGGATTCTTCCTTGCTTTATTGTTGATTATGGCGTTTGATATGGTTCCAAAGCATGGCGCAGATAGGGGTTGAGGGATTGGCGGACTCCTTTCCCTCTTGTTTGCGATGTTTTTCTTGTGGGTTTCATTGTTTATTGGCTTCCACACATGGTTGCGCCTCATTGAGAGAGAAAGGAGAAGACGGCTTGCAAGAAGACGGGACTGGCGCCTCCATGCATGTGAAGTTTGCCCTCTCGACCCAAATGTGATTGGGCTTGAGATGTTTTCAACCTCCACCCATCTCTCACATCGCAAGACACAATAAACAATGCACTCTCTTCAATAAAAACTTTACTTACAAACGATCAAAAACCCTCATTCTGGCTCAGCGCTCGGAGACTCCACAGGAGACATTAAACTCTTAATGCCCAGTAATTGAACGGTCAAACCGCCCAAAAATAGCCTGACCCACAAGGTTAAGGTACGAATAATGATCGTTGCCGCCGCATAAACCCCACTAGCCTGCGGATTACCCAACAGAGTGAACAAGCTGGTCATGACGATCTCGAGTATGCCTACCTCTCCTGAAACTGCTGGAATATAGTGAATAGCAACACTGATGGAATAAACAATCACAATGGCACTCAAAGAAATTGAGGTTTCAAGAGAGCCAAAAGAAAGAAAAACCAAGACGGATATGAGAATATCCAAGAACCAAGCAAAAATCGATAAGAACAAAGGCAGAATCAAACCTTTAGGGTTTCGACCTAGTGTCAAAATTCCTTCGTGAAACGCGCCTAGCATCTTCTTCGCTGAGCTTTTTAGGCGTTCGAATTGCCAACGTCCACGAGAAAGACGCACAAGCAAATTGATAAGCCAGTTGACAATTTTCTCTGTTGCTTCTTTTCTTGTGCCTAAGTAAAATAACAAGCTGATGGAAATGACGCTGCCAACTGCTATGATGGCTACAAGTTCCAGAACAAGGGAGGGAGGCTTATACTTAACCGCAAAGTATATTGTGCTTATTATTAAACTTCCAAGGGTCATAGACATTGCTAGAATGCGATGGCTAAAGACAGACGCCACAACCTTTCCAGCGTTTGCACCCGACTCTTTAGACATCAAATAGATTCTCGATACGTCGCCACTTACTGATTCGGCCGGAACTAGGAGGTCAACAAAGTTTGCCACCCAAACGAACTGAAAAACCTTCAAAAAGGAAGCCTTCACAGATAGGAGATTGAGCAAGCGTTGCCATGTGAGGGAATAGAAAACCGCGCTCATAAAGAGCGCAATGAACGCCAACAAAATATAAAATAGATTAACTCGTTGAAAAGCATCAATAACACCGCGGAAGGGAACAAAGAAATAAAGGTATATTAGAAACGCGAATAAACCAGCTACAATGAGCAGAGCAACAGTTGTTAATGCAAAACGTCTTTGCACAACCATCTAAGTTTCGCACCAGGCATCCTGCAAAGCTGAATGGCGAGCGCTTAGTTCTTATGTTCTTCTCAACGCCGCGGTTTCATCTCACCGCCTCAGTCTTTAGCTCCTCTATAATTTTGGTTTTGCCCAGTTTCTTGTTCAAACAAGCCTTTATGAACCCGTAATATTCTCCGTCTGGTTTACCTGGGCGACTCTTGAACTCTCCATGGAATTGTGATGCAAGGAAAAAGAACTTGTTGGGCAGTTCTAGAATCTCCATTCTTTGGCCGTCTGGGCTCTTTCCCGAAAAAATCATTCCGTGTTTCTCTAAGGTGTCCCAATATTTTGGATTGACCTCCCACCGGTGGCGGTGTCGTTCATAAATTTCTTCGATACCATACAGTTGATGCGCCATTGTGCCCTTAACTATGACAAGTTTGTGTGCGCCCAAGCGCATGGTTGCTCCCTTGTGCTTTACGTCACGTTGTTCAGGCATCAAATCAATTACTGGATGCGGAGTCTCGGGGTCAATTTCGGTGCTGTTCGCTTTTTCTAGCCCGCACATGTTGCGAGTAAATTCTATAACGGCGAGTTGAAAGCCTAAACAGATGCCCAAGAGCGGAACATTGTTTTCACGCGCAAAACGGATCGCTTTCATTTTTCCTTCGGTGCCTCTGGGACCAAAACCGTAGGGAATGAATATTCCATCATAGTTTTGGAGACGTTTTAAAGCGCTTGATTCGCGTTCGAAGGTCTCTGCCTCAATGAAGTCTATAGAAACGCGAGCTTGACAGGCGGCTCCCGCGTGTCGCAACGCCTCGTTCATGCTAACGTAACTGTCTGCTAACCCTGCGTATTTGCCTACCAAGGCTATTTTGACCTCGTAGTTTGGATTTAGAGCGGATTCTACGAACTGTTTCCAATCGTTCCAGTTGGGTTTGTGTTCGGGTAGTTGCAGTCGTTTGCAGATGTAGTTGCCCATTCCTTGTTTATCCAATGTTAATGGAACCTGATAGATTGATGGAACGTTGTGAGAGCAGAAAACGGCGTTTTCTGGAATGGTTCCGAACAGAGCTATTTTTTGCATTGATTCAGTGTCAATCATTTCTTTGCATCTGGCCACTATTGTGTCAGGTTGGATACCGATACGTCTCAACTCGTTTACGCTGTGTTGCAAAGGTTTGGTTTTCATCTCACCCGTAACGTCTAATATTGGGACTAGAGCCACGTGAACGTAGAGTGTGTTTTCAAATCCTTCTTCTAGGCGCATTTGTCGGATGGCTTCCAAGAACGGTAACCCTTCAATGTCGCCCACTGTTCCTCCGCACTCGGTGAGAACAACGTCGCCCTTGAACTCGTTTGCTACAAATCGGATTCTGTGTTTGATCTCGTTTGTTACGTGGGGCACTATTTGAACGCATTTTCCAAGGAAGTCGCCTTTTCGTTCTTTTTCGATGACCGCTTGATAAACTTGTCCAGTGGTAATGTTGTTGTGTGTGCACAGGTTAATGTTGAGGAATCTTTCATACCAACCCAGGTCGAGGTCGGTTTCGCCTCCGTCGTCTGTGACGTAGACTTCTCCGTGAATGTAAGGGTTCATTGTGCCTGCGTCAACATTCACGTAAGGATCGATTTTGATGGCGGTTACCTTAAAGCCTCGGGCTTGAAGCATCTTACCAATCGAGGACGTAACAATGCCTTTGCCCACCGACGATAATACGCCGCCTGTTATGAAGATGAATTTCATCAGGATTCTTCCCAAGCAATAACTTACCATAAACGTTATTCCGTATTATAAACCCTTTCTGAGATGAAGGAAATTATCGCAAAGAAGTAAAGACCTCCGGCGAAACCATTCTATATCGCGCTGCTGCTATCTGTATGGCTTCTTTGTGTGTTTGTTTTCTCACGGCCTACCCTTCGGGTTTCAGTAACGTTTGAGCTAAGTTTTCAATAAGGCACATTACATTCAACATATGCTTTCGCGTTTTAAATGAGAAGAAGCTTTGATTTCCATAGAGTATGCAACGTCTGGAGAGATTGTTCCTCTATAAGAAAGATAACTTTCAATTTCATCCTGGTGCTAATTGAAGCGTGTTATTAATTTGCCACTAGTTCAGTTAATAATAACAAGCAACATCTTTCAATTCTACCCTAATCCTATTCAAACTTTTGTTTAGGCTCATGGGTTAATAAGACCTACCCCCTCCCCTCTAGGAGATAGATGATTATTAAGAGCTAATATTCAACCTCAAGAACTTAAAGACGCTATGATGGGACATCAGAGACAAGGAGCTAGAAAGAACTATGATTTCGATGATACAACAATTAAGGAAGCTTACGCTAAAGCCTTTGACTATCTATCTATCAATGGTGTGCAAGTAAGGACAGACTTGAATGCTTTAAGAATGGAGTTTAATGTTACAATCAAGAGTTTGAGCAAAACCATAGCTGAATTACAAGAAGCTCTAAAGACTAAAGATACTCAAATTGAGAAGCTGCGAAGAGAATTCAATATTCCAGAAGATTATCTCTTAAGTCCAATAAGTGATGATTCAAGAAGAATAACAATAGCTGAGAGATTGTTGAGCTTAGAAAAGACGTTAGAGATTCTAAAGAAAGCAAAAGAAGCTAAAGAGTAAACTATCTTTTTTTATCATTTTTCTCTAGTTAGCATAAGTGGTTCAGTATCATACTTTTCTTTGTTTATGCTAGGTATTCGTATTCAATGAAGACATTGACATTTGATTTTAACAAACTGTAACTTCTTCATTTATTGAAACCAATTCCTTGATTGTCTGTTTAAGAGCATTGAGAGGTGTCAAGTTTTATATATTTTGGAATCACAGATGTTTAAAAAATCTTATGGGGAGGTGAGAATTTGGAAGATTGGAAGATAAAGGTTTCAGTGCTGTGGATCTTCTATGCAGTGGCTTTGGTGGGTTACTTTACATTGTATCTTGTGGAGCCAGGTGTACTGGAGCAGTTTCTATTGTCAGGAGAAATAGGCGGTGAAAAAATAGGACCCGAACTGCTCCTCTTCTTCGCAATCTTAGTGTTGGCACCATTAACAATGGCTTTCCTTTCCCTGATCCTAAAGGATTCAGCAAATCGCTGGGCAAACATCATCGTGGGCATAATCTTTACGGCCTTTCAGCTTATTGCATTAATTGAGACACTGACACTACCAACTGTTTATGCTTATGCAGTATTGATGGAGCTCTCAAAAGTTATAGCTCCAGCACTGATTGTCTGGTATGCATGGAAGTCCAAACAGAAAGCATGAGTAGGCAGGGTCGTGAAGGGTTGAATTAATTACTCTTCGCTTCTAGCCTCAAAACCCTTTAACAATGCAGCCAACATCCAAGACATCCACACACATAAGGCGACTAAGACAGTAACTATTGACAACAACAACCAAGATATGGACTCTATAACTACAACGGTGTTAATAGCATCGCTAATGACACCAACTGCAGCGAATACAAGACCTATTATCCCAATAACGAAACCCGCATCACAATGGGCTTCACCAGCAGCAATTATTTCTTTGAGTTTCATCGAACACTTTCTCAATCTCACAGACAATCACCTCCCCTTAAACGAAAGTATGCATGTACGTCTTCTGCTTCAATTTTATGGCTTGTGGAAGAGTCTTTGATTCAACTCTAAACCCTATAATCCCAAGAATTGGGATTTTGTGATTCTTATCAGTTCTTTAGGTTCAGCTATAATCTCACCACACTTCTCACATTTTGAGGTTTCTAATGGTTCATACACGGGAATCATAACCGTAACCTTAGGCTCTGGAGAAGGCTGTTCTATATCGAAGATTGTTCCACAAGACGTAAATCTTGGTTACGTCTATTCATTTAACTGTGCCTAGTCTCTTTTTTTGCAGACGATGAAGCGCTGTGCAGCTTGAGATAGGAGAATGAAAAATGGAAAAGAAAGCAGCATCGGGAACAATGCTGACGCTGCTAATAATAGGCATGTTGACGTTTGCATTTAACACTCAAGCAGTCAATGCCCCTAATACAACTAGCAACAGCCTGAAGGTGATTCCAGAATATCCGTTTCCATGGGACGAAGTGAACGTAACTGTAAGCTTCACGACAGCGACATTGGACGCCTACGTTGACTTTGGAGATACAATACAGGAGGGAAACACTTTTCACGTCTACATTATCATTGAAGAAGGAGGTTATTATTACATAGCAACACATACTCGCACCTATAACTTGGGAGAATTGCCAGTAGGCTCGTATACGTTAATTGCACACTATTATCGTAATATATGGCCGCCAGAATGGGAGGAAAGCATCACTTTCACGGTAGATCTTGTTCACGTGATTGATCACACATTCGTTTGCTACGGGTATACTCTTCATATTGTCACAACTAGCAACTCGACCATTTCGGCTTTTGAGTTTACTCCAGAAACAAAACAGATTAGCTTCAATGTTGATGGGCCTTCTGAAACAATTGGCTTCTGTAATGTCACTGTTTCTAAAGCATTGCTTAATGGCGAATTTCAGATTCTATTTGAGGATGCTCCCACAGCGTACACTCTAACACAAAACATCACTCACTCCTTTCTATACTTCACTTACAACCATCACAAACATACTGTGAAGATAATAGGAACCACTGTGATGGAGCCACCACCTCCAAATGTTATCAGGGTTCCAGACAATTGCCTAACAATCCAAGAGGCTGTAGATGTTGCCAGTTGGGGAGACATCATTCAGGTGGCTTCAGGAACATACTATGAACATGTGGAAATAAATAAGCCATTAACCCTCGTTGGAGAAAATCCAAACACCACAATTATCGACGGTAACGGGGCTGGCAGCATTTTCTTTGTCACTTCCGATCAAGAGTTGCGTTGGGTCGGAGTAAAAATAATTGGATTCACCATATCTAACGGAGAATATGGCATTGAACTACTGGCTGAAAAAAACGTGATTTACAACAATATTATAACAAGCAATCGTTACGGCATCGTATTTGACGAGTCTAGTTACAACACAATTATTGGCAACTCGATAATATACAACCGAGAATATGGCATCCACTCTTGGATGTCCACAAATAATGTCATTTACCACAATAATTTCATTTACAACAAATGGGATCATGTGATAAGTCTAATCAGCACGAATTATACTTGGGATAACGGTTATTCCTCTGGGGGGAACTACTGGAGTGACTACATTGGCGTTGATTTATACAGTGGGCCTTATCAGAATGAGAGTGGCAGTGACGGAATAGGCGATACACGATATGTTATCGAAACCGGTGCTGTTGATAGATATCCACTCATGAAAACCTGGGCTCCAATTCTAGGCGACATGGACAGTGATGGCTACGTAGGCCCCATTGACCTAAGCATGTTTGCCGCAGTCTATGGAAAACACGGTGGAGACGACCTTTACAACAGACTCGCCGACCTGGACAGCGACAGTTACATCGGTCCCATCGACCTCAGCATCTTCGCAGCCAACTATGGAAAACACATTTAACCAACACAAATTCATCCCCTTTTTCTTGCTCTTTTTCCCACAATTGTTCATGGTTAAGAAAGAAGTCTTTGAATGAAAACGAACTGGACAGAAATCGTTTGGGTTTGGGTTTTGGTTTGGGTTTTATATGACCCAAATAGGCTCCAAATATGAATTCACGTTTACAAATCAGGTATCCACTATGGCGTATAGTCGCAGTATCTTATTAATGCGCAAAAACTTTTTACCTAATTGCTTCCTAATAGTATAGAGCCGGAAAAGAGAAGGGAGTTTTAGATTATGAGAATAGAGAGGATTCTAAGTGGGCTACTGTTGATTGTTGTAGCTACTACAGCAGTGAACCTTGCTTGGGCAGCTAAGCCAGGGCCAAAACCAGGCATTGCAAGCTGGACCTTCATTGTATACATGGTTGCAGACAACAACCTCGATTCTTGGGCCTACACTTCTCTGTCGTACATGGAAGCCGTGGGATCAACCGAACAAGTGAACATTGTAGTCTTGTGGGACGGTTACTACGCGCCTGCTTACATGTACAGGGTTGTTAAGGGAGGACACGAACTGGTTAGCGACTTTCCCCTAAATGGACAAGAGGTGAACATGGGCGACTCAAACACTTTGGGAACCCTTGTGGATTTCGTAACCAATAGGTTTACGGCTAATCACTACCTCCTCGACTTGTGGGATCACGGAGACGACTTTACTGGAAGCTGCTGGGATTCACATCCAGTGGATTATTTGACCCATGCCGAAGTGGTTATGGCACTTTCAGGGCATCACATAGACATATTAGCCTACGACGCCTGCCTCGAAGCCATGATTGAGGTGGCCTACGAATACAATGCAAAGGGCTTGATGACCGATTACCTGGTTGCCTGCGAAAATTACGTTCCCATGTATGGCTATCCCTACGACAAAATCTTGGAAAACCTAACCGCAAGGCCCGACATGCTAGAGCTAGATTTTGCCAAGGTTATTGTAACAGAGTATGCGAAATTTTACATGCCTAGGGCTCACTTCAATGGAGGTGTAATGGCAACACTTTCAGTCATTGACATTTCAATGGTTGACGAAGCAGTGCAAGAACTGGCTGCTTTAACTGATGTCCTCAAGAACAACATGGCTGCCTATCATGACCTCATCAGCGATGCTAGGGGTGAGGGAAATCTTCCCTGGTCTGAGTATGGATGGGATCTCTACATTGACCTGCCTACCTTTGTAAAATATCTCAACTCTCACGGAGACGAAACGGTTAGTCCGTTGGCTGGCACGCTGCTGGCCACGCTTCAAAACGACGTTATAAAAGCTGTTGCCAACACTGAACCCATGAATTCTGCGGGCGCGCTAGGAATTGGAATATGGTTCCCACCTTCCTACGCCACACAATGGACCAAAATAGGATTACGCCAATATACAAAATTACAGTTTGCATCTCAAGGATGGCTTGACTTCCTATACACCTACTGGCATGGCGGTTGCAAGGGCAGACGCTAAACCCTTGAAAGCCAAAGGCCAAACCCCCTTTCTTTTTGCCCACGCTTTTCCAAATTTGAACACGTTTTCGCTGCGATACTGTATCTAAGTGAGCAGTGAGAAAGAGTCTTGAACTAGGCGGCGCCCCTTCCAAGCTGCTTTCTTTTTCGTTTTTTGTAGAGTATAAACGTGTGCCCGCGCAAGTCTATGAGTGTTGAGTCTGTTTGCGTGGCAATTCTTGTGGCTACGTCTTTGGCTTGTTCCGTTTTGAGCGCTGTCTGCAAGATTTTGGCTTTGACCACTTCGCGTTGTTCCAGTTGTCGGTTAATTTCATTAACTACCTGCTCTGTTGCGCCCTCTTTTCCAACCCAAACCGTTGGTTTTTCTGCGCTCAACCCTTGTCTCATTCGACGCTTCATTTTGGGCGTTATCATGTCTGCTTTTACCCTTTTTTCCTTTCCTTACTCTTGCTCTTTAAAGGTATGCGTGTGCGTTTGCCGCAGACTAGACACGTTGTGACGGTGTGCGATTCTGGCTTCTTTTGAATGCGAACATGACAGTTGACACCAGGATAGATGAAACTTTTACAGTGCCTACAAATCAGGCGCCTATACTCGGTTGGCAATCGCAGTTTGGTCCTCATGGCGATTTTCCGTGCAATCTCAGCGTAACGCTGCGCCAACGCGGGTTCCTCTCGAATCTTTTCCTTAGCCAAACGAAAGAGAATATGGATGCGCTGCAAGGCTATCTGCCGAGTTTCATTCATCCGTTGCTTGTCTCCACATCATGGTTTCCATTAAGTTTTTATTGAGATAGGCTTTTCCCTACGCTGTATAGGGCTGTGCTTTGTTGATTCTCGTTTTGGCTGAGTCTGCGCTTGAAACGGTTCCAGAAAGATTATGGACGCACCGGTCTGTTCAACGATACGCCAAGCTGCGTCGAAAACCTCCACAGCGTGTTCTTCTTGACCGTTCTTATCATCACGCGGCCATGAAAAGACTTGAGCAAAGTGAAAAGCGGGGACGACCCGACATTGTGCATTTCGCTTTGCTTGAGGCTTTAGGCTCACCTCTAAACAAAGAAGAGCTCCTTCAAGTCTATGTGCACACTATTGACGACTATGTTATCGCAGTTGATCCAACGGTTCGTTTGCCAAGAAACTACAACAGATTCGTGAGCCTCATCGAGCAATTGTTCGAATTTGGAAGAGTTCCGCCTCAACCTAGAGAGAAAAGCCTGCTCATATTGAAACGTCAAAAATTGCCCGAATTGATTCGAGAGATAAAGCCCTCCTATGTTTTAGCTCTCAGCAGAGTGGGTAAACCATGCACACTTGAAGAAACGGTTTCAAAACTTTCCAGCGAGAACAGACCCAGCGTGATTGTGGGCGGTTTTCCCCACGGACATTTTTCCGAAACAACTATAAGGCTGGCAAATGAGGTTGCCTCCATAGACTCTGAGACGCTGGAAACGTGGACCGTGACTTCTCGAATCATCTATGAATATGAACGAGCGATCTCCCTGCCAAAAAAACGTCTAAGCCAATAATGCGAAGATTCATCAAAACCAGCATGCTATGTTTATAAGCTAGAGTTTGCACTAGGTGTAAGACCCAGTTAGATACGACGTAGGATCAAAAAGTTGAGGAGAAAGGACGCGGTGACAAATGGACCTTACCTGGCTTGCGTTGACAGTTGGAGTCCTTGCCATGCTCGTCGTCGCTTACTTAGCCTGGTCCATCAGCAAGGAACCTGCCGGAACACCGCAAATGGACAAAATCGCAGGCTACATTGAAGAGGGCGCCAAAGCCTTCATAAAACGACAATACAGAACCATCGCAATTTTTGTCGCGTTAACGCTTGTTCCATTGGTCATTTTCTTTAAAGACGTGAGAGTAGTCATCGCCTTTGTGTTTGGCTCCTTTCTTTCCCTGCTAGCCGCCTACATAGGCCTGCGGGTTGCCGTAAAGGCTAACGTGAGAACAACTAACGCTGCGCGAACCTCTTCAACAAAGGCATTTACTCTTGCCTTTAGAGGCGGAGCTGTAATGGGCCTCTCAGTTGTGGGACTCAGCCTCCTCGGAGTAAGCCTACTCTTCTGGCTCTACAAAGACCCAAGCTTGATTGTGGGCTTCGGCTTCGGTGCCAGTCTCGCGGCTCTGTTTGCTCAACTGGGCGGCGGCATATTCACTAAGGCAGCTGACATAGGCGCTGACCTAGTTGGCAAGATAGAACAGCGCATTCCTGAAGACGACCCGCGAAATCCTGCGGTTATCGCAGACCAGGTTGGAGACAACGTGGGAGACTGTGCAGGAAGAGGCTCTGACCTGTTTGAATCTATAAGCGACGACTACATTACCGCCATGATTTTAGGCGTCATACTGCTCAGTCCATTAGGATTTGGAATAAACGCCTTAATGTTCCCCTTAATGCTTGGAGTCACAGGGATTTTGGCAACAATAGTGGGAGTTTTCGTTACTCGTGGATGGAGAAAAACGAGACCCAGCATGTCTTTCAACCTCGGCCTTTTAGCCACAGCCGTCATTTGTGTGCTTGGCGCATATTTCTCTTCCATGACGCTGCTAAACAACGTAACAATATTCTATGCAGTAGTAAGCGGCTTAGTGGCCAGTCTCGCTGTTGGCTTAGCCGTCCAATACTATATAGGGATCAATGGCAGACCAGTTAAAAAAATAGCAGAGTCTTCTGAACGCGGAGCAGCCATCAACATCATAACAGGCTTGTCCTATGCCTTTCAGAGTCCATTCATGCCATTCTTGTCCGTTTTGGCGGTAATCCTGTTTTCTTATTTCATAATTAATGGCTCGATTCCCGCGCTCTACGGCATGGTTGCAGCCAATCTTGGAACCGACTTAGCCATAGGCATTATCATGTCGAGTGACGCTTTTGGACCCATAAGCGACAACGCTGCGGGTATAGCGCAGATGTCGGGGATACACACGCACAACGGAGAGGCACTGGAAGAGCTTGACGCTATGGGCAACGCCACCAAGGCTTACACAAAGGCTTTTGCCACAGCGTCCGGCACCGTTTCAACCGTAGTGATCTTCATCACTTACGGCGAGATAGTGAAGCTCTATTCGGTTAGTTTCGGACTCTTGAGCCCTATCATTATTGTGGGATTCTTGTTGGGCGCCGCTCTTCCCTTCTTGTTTTCTTCCCTGGCTATTGGAGCCACTGGAAAAACCGCCTATCAAATGGTGGACGAAGTGAGACGACAATTCAAGGAGAATCCGGGCATAATTGAAGGCAAGGTTAAACCAGACTACGTCCGCTGCGTGGACATCGGCACAAAAAACGCGCTCAAACAAATGATTGCGCCGGGACTGCTGGCTATTGCTTCTCCCATCGTCGTGGGTTTCGGGTTTGGAAGCCTGGGAAAATACGCTTTAGGCGCTATGCTCCTCGGAGGATTGGCGACATCCGCCCTATTGTCGCCTTTCTTCACATTCGGCGGCGGCATATGGGACAACGCCAAGAAGTATATTGAAAGAAAGTTCTGGATGAAGGGCACTCCAACGCACACTGCGGCTGTGATTGGCGACACTGTTGGTGACCCGTTAAAAGATGTTGTGGGTCCGTCGCTCAACATCTTTATGAAGTTGACAAACATGACTGCCCTATTAATTGTTCCGATACTGCTTATGCTTTAGAAGTGAAGCGGTTTGCTATGATATTCCGAGTTCTGCAACGGCGCCTACATCGGCTTCAGCCCATGGAACCACAGAACCAACAGAAAAATATCGAGATTGAACCGCCACTCCCAAGTCTTTTGTGGATGGATCGAAAGCCACAATGGAAAAGGTGGACGTTAATTGACATCTTTTATAAATTGCCCAGGTTTTCATAAAACCAAATAGGTATAGCCCTGCAATTTTAGATTTTTGTCGCATCTAAACACGCGGTTATCTCACAGCAACATGGATAATGCCACATAATATGAAGTAGGGCGCCAAAAAAAGAGAGGTTTATCTCTTGAGCAGTTCTTCGAACATTTCGGCCAGTTTTGGTTGTTCCCTCACGAGGTCTGAGGTTGTCACGATACCCACGAGTTCATCGTCTCTGACAACTGGCAGTTTCTTTATATTTTTCTTAGCCATGATCCTAGCGGCTTCCTCTATGCTTGCGTCTTCGCTTATGGTCACAATGGGCGCGGACATGACTTCTCTGGCAGTCACCGCGTCGGGTGGAATCCGAGGCTGAACTATTTTGCTCATAATGTCCCTGTGAGTTATTATACCCACGGGTCGCTTCTCCTGCACAACAATAACGCTGCTTATGTCAAATTTGTTCATGGTGGCAACAACCTCTTGAACACTTGAGTCTCGCCTTACCACCCTCGGATCCTTGCTCATCGCATCTCGAACCAAAATCATTCCAGCCATTTAGACACCGTCTCCTCTAATCAAACTGAACGCTAAGTTAAGCGCGCAAAGATGTTTTAATTTTTCGCTTGACCCTTTTTGAGAAAATCCATTAGCATTGGCATGAGTTGTGTGCCTTTCTGTAAGATTCCTAAACTTCCTTTTCGACACTCTTTCTCAGAGAACTTCACGCTGTTGTCACCTTTGATTCTATCACTCGATACAAGCACTGGAACAGGATCGTCGCTGTGTGTCCTCACCAGGCACGGAGTAGAATGATCCGAGGTAACGCAGATCAAGTAGTCTTTAAGGTTTATTTTTTGCAGCAGTTCGCCGAAAAAGTGTTCATCTATTGTGGCGATGAGTTGCGCCTTTAATCGAAAGTCTCCGTCGTGCCCAGGTTCGTCTGGACCCTTTATGTGAACGTAAAAGCAATCGTAAAGAGGCATGGCTTCAAAAAGTTTTTTAATTCGGAGCAAACTGTCGCTTTTCATGTTCTGCGACGGAGGCGGCAAATCGATGAGGCTCATGCCAGCTAGTTTGGCTATTCCTCTCTCAACAGGCATGTCGGCTAAACAAGCGAAACGAACGTTATATTTTTCGCCAATGTTAAAGAATTTGGGCAACACGTGTCCGGCGTCTCTTGTGAGTATGACGTTTGCCTTCAGCTTTCCTTTCGCAACGCGATTCTTGTTCACTTCGTGCTCGTTTAGCACCTTATGAGACTTTTCAACAAACTCGTTGACAAGCGCAACTGAAGCCTTTGCTTCGCTACTGTTGTCCATGGGCTCACATTTTTTCAGAACCATTTTTACCTCTTTCTCAGCCACACCCAATTCTTCTAGTCTAGTATATGCTGGATCTGTGTTAGTAATCCTGCTTGAAAGAGGCTTGGCTCTGCTTCGAATGACCAAAACAGCCCTGTGACCAATGGTGCTTTTGAACTCAAAATCGGCTGGATAAGACTCCAATTTCACCTTTTCGTTTACGGTTTGGCTCAGTTTCAAAGCTTCTTCTGTGGTTAAGTCTCTGCCAGCTCGTCTGTCAATGATTTGTGTTCCATGACCCAACGTTGCGAAGTTGCAGCGCAAGGCTAGGTCGCCGTTTTTCATGCTTATGCCTGCGCCTACAGCCTCAAGAACCCCTCGGCCAGTCGCATATTTGAACGGGTCATAGCCCAAAATCGATATTACCGCAACATCGCTTTCTGGCGCCACACCTTTACCAACCGTGTACATGAGTCCTGTTTTTCCGTTTTTGGCGAGAAAGTTCATGTTAGGTGTGTCTGCAATGCCTAGAGGAGTCTCGTTTCCCAGTTCTGGAATTGGCATGTCTCCCATGCCATCGATGACAACATAAATTAACTTCAAATCCGGCGCTCCCATCATTATCAAAGCCAATTTGAATTAAGAATTGTGGAACGAAAAGATATAATTGCTGCGCTCTTTCATGTGACAGTGACATGTGTTACGCACACAGAAATTATAAGTTCACAATCAACATGCTATTAGGGGTTTGAGCCTTGAGAATTGGGTTCTTTGTTTGGGAGTATCCGCCAACATTGGTAGGCGGCTTGGGCACCTACGCCGAATACATCACGAGAGAGTATATTGAACTCGGACATGACGTCACTGTTTTTACGCTTAATCCTGGAAACCTCCCGACACGAGAAATAGTCAAAGGCGTGGAGGTTCATCGTCCCCTCATAGCTGATGCCAGCAACGTTTTTCCAGTGTTTGTAACCGAAGACCTGCGCAGATGGGGCACCAACATTCGATTCTTCAACGACATATTCCTCTATAATATTCTGAGTTCTACGAAGCTCATCAACGACTTGATCAGAAAGGAGCACTACAAATACGAGATTGTTTGCGTGCACGATTGGCTGAGCAGCACAGCTGGAAACATAATCAAAACCGAAACAAAGATTCCCGTGGTTTTTCACGTTCACAGCACCGAATGGGGTCGAAGCGGAGGACAAGGCTCACAGGTTGTGTCACACTTAGAAACCCAGATGGCTCAAACATGCAATCACGTAATCACGGTAAGCGAGGCCATGCGTGAAGACTTGGTTCGGCATGGATGGCCAGCGTCAAAGATATCTGCGGTTTGGAACGGCGTGGACCCTGACAAATATGACCCCTCTAAGGTGCAACCTCAAGCTGTTGAGAAAGTTCGAGAACGCCACGGCGTACCCAAAGATGGAAACATGATACTTTTCATAGGGCGATTGACATGGGTCAAGGGTGTCCGGAATTTAGTGCAGGCTATGCCTTCGATATTGAAGGATTTTCCCAAAGCTAAATTGGTAATTCTAGGTAAAGGCGAGGAACAGAGAGACTTGATCGATCTCGCCAACAGACTAGGTATTGGAGACAAAGTTATGTGTCACTTCGAGTTTGTCCCCGAACCAGACAGAATCGCACATTATGCAGCCGCAGACGTGTGTGTCTTTCCATCAATCTACGAGCCCTTCGGAATCGTAAGCCTAGAAGCCATGGCCCTTGCGAAACCTGTGGTTGTCGGCGCACAGGGAGTTGTGGGCTTTAAAGAACAGGTTGTTTCCTCAGGCGACGATCAGAACGGAATTCACGTCAACGGCAACGATCCGGCTGACATAGCGTGGGGGATAAAAATAGCGCTCAAAGATCCTGATAGAGCCAAGAAATGGGGAGAAAACGGACGCAAGAGAGTATTAGAGTATTTCACATGGAGAAAGGCAGCAGAGCAAACCCTACAAATATATGACTCTTTTCTATCTTCTTAGTTCAAAGGTTTTTAGAACTGATTCTGTCTTTTAGTTTGGTTACGAAGCTACTAAATGGAAAACCTGAGAGACAAAAAACGTTAATCATGTTAAAGGTTTGTTTGAAAGGGTGAAAACAGAAGCATAAAAAGCAGTTTGTAAGATAATTTTCTGTAGAGGGTGTTGTTGCTTGCCGAGCGCGATGGCGCAGGGTGTCTATGCCAATCTTGAAAACATTATTGAGTTTGCGCGAGATGGAATTGTCAGCAAGGTTGTCTTGAAGGCTGCGGACAAGGAAGTCAGCCTATTCTGCATGTCTTCTGGACAATCGCTTTCAAGCCACACGTCTAGCTATCCTGCTATAATACACGTGTTGCGGGGTAAGGGAGAAGTGACGCTGGCCAAGAAAAAATATGAGGCAACAACAAACGCTTGGTTCTACTTGCCAGCAAATCTGCCACACGCAGTGGAGGCAATTGAAGACCTAGTTTTTCTGCTTACTCTTTTTAAGGGAGCAAAGTAGTCTATTTGTCCTCTTCAAATTTTAGCCTAGCTTGGTCTGTATCCATCAACCTTATTTTTTGAAATCAAATTGAAAACCTAAACTCTATATAGACCACAGTTTATTAGTTTGGAATGATCTCATTATGGAAAGTCATAATGATTACATATTAAAAGTATCAAATCTGAGCGTAAAGCTTCAAGATCAGCCAATTTTAGATAACATTAGCTTTAAACTCAAGAAAGGTACGACTCTGGCGATAGTTGGCCCAAACGGCGCTGGCAAGACCGTGTTCTTTAGAACATTGTTAAATCTGGTTCCATACAGTGGAAAAATTGAATGGGCTGATAAAGTCAAAATAGGCTATGTGCCTCAGAGTCTTTCTGTGGGTGATATACCAATTTCTGTAAAAGAATTTTTATCGTTCAAAGCCAGTTCAGACATAGAAAATTCTCTTAGTTCAGTTGGGCTAGATAGCGAAACCATATTGGATAAGAGTTTGAATGTTTTGTCTGGTGGACAACGGCAAAGAGTATTAATCGCGTGGGCCATTATCGATAAACCAAATGTTTTGTTATTTGACGAACCTACAACGGGCGTAGATTTAGACAGTGAAGAAGCCATCTATGAAATGTTGAATAGACTCAAGAAAGGAAGAGAGATTACAATACTTCTAATATCGCATGACATACACATTGTTAGAGATTATTCAGACTACATGTTGGCTTTAAACAAATGCGTGACATTTTTCGGAGAATCAAAGAAAATAATGGACCCAGATTTGCAGAGGACAATTTATGGCGAACCGGTTTGCATAGTAACACCAACACAATAAGTGATTTTCATGCCATATGAGTTAATGTTTAGTTTATTGATAGGAATTTTCGTAGGAGTTTCAGCTGGCTATCTGGGTTCTCTTATGGTCCTTGAAAAAATGGCTCTCGTTGGTGATGCCCTATCGCACGTGGCTTTGCCTGGTCTTGCCTTAGGGATCTTGTTTAATTTCAATCCTTTCTTCGGAGGATTTGCCTTTCTCTTTGCATCAGCAGTCATAATTTGGCACATACAAAGGGTTACCAAGTTGTCTTTTGAAACCCTTGTAGGTGCGGTGTTCACGCTGGCTTTAGCCGTGGGAATATTAATTATACCTGAACCAGAATTGCTTGAAGCATTGTTCGGTAGTATAACCGAAGTAAGTTTGCTGGACACAACATTAGCGGTAATTGTTTCCTTTATAGCCATTTTTCTGACAAAGACTATTTACAACAAAATCGTTTTAGGCATGATTTCTGAAGAGCTTGCGACTTCAACCGGCATCAAAGTTGCCAGAATAAATCTCCTGTATCTTTTGCTTGTATCCCTCGTAGTCGCGATAGGCATAAAGATTACAGGAACCTTATTGGTTGGCTTTCTTGTTGTAACTCCAGCCGCGGCTGCCAAGACTATAAGTTCTAACCTATTCAAATATGCTGTACTAAGCTCTATATTTGGTGCAGTTAGCGCGTCTTCAGGAGTTTTACTATCAGGTTATTTGAACCTGCCGCCTGGGCCATTGGTAGTCTTGTCAGGTATTACAATATTTCTGGTAGCTGTATTGGTAAAGTGGGCATCAAAATAGTAAATCAGAAACCGCAATCATTAGGTTTCTTCGTACGCGCCGATTCATAAATTATAAGTTAAACTTTGATTCCTCACTTTCTCATGACACTAATGAAAAGTGATATTGACGTTTTAACGGAGATTCCGTGCTTCAAATGTTTGTTTTGGGAGACTTTGCAGAATGGCGAATTGCATTGTGATCCCAATGAATGTCAAGAGTTAACCGAGTGGCTTTTCAAAGAAGCCGAAAAATTACCGCAAATTAAGAGAGTTTAACATTTGCAAGTGTACGTGAATTCCACGCGTTCAACGAATCCAGAAATGTTAAAAATTTTTGTTTAGATCCTTCATCCCATGATTGTTTCAAAATTAGAAGCAACCGCTTCCCGTTAACTGCTCTCTGCTACTTTTTGCTGCCCTATTGCCTTTGGTGCGGCCGCCGGGATTCGGACCCGGGTCGCCGGCTCTCTTCTACGCTTGGGAGGCCGATGTCCTAGACCAGGCTAGACTACGGCCGCTCATTGTTTTGGGTGGGGTGGTGCGGTATATCTATATGGTGGTTTGCAAGATAAAAGTGAAGACCATATCGTAAAAAAAAATAATCCATGGAGAGACGTTGAAGTTGACTGGTAAAGTCTTGTCTGGAATCCATTTCTGGCAAGGAAATGAAGCCTGTGTCGAAGCTGCCATATTGGCTGGGTGTCGCTTTTATGCTGGTTACCCGATCACGCCCTCAAGCGAAATTTTTGAACATTTGGCTTTGAGGCTTCCTCAGGTTGGCGGCGTTGTTGTTCAAATGGAGGACGAGATGGCTTCTTTGGGTGCTGTTATAGGCGCCAGTTGGACAGGTGCTAAGGCTATGACTGCCACGTCTGGGCCTGGCTTTAGCCTCATGCAGGAGTTTTTGGGCTTTGCGTTCATGACTGAAACACCATGTGTGGTTGTGGATGTTCAACGTGCTGGTCCGAGCACGGGGCAGGCGACCAAGTGTGGTCAAGGCGATGTCATGCAGGCGCGTTGGGGCACCCACAGCGATTACGCCTCTATTGTTTTGTCGCCTAACTCGGTTCAGGAAATGTTTGACCTTACAATTCATGCGTTTAATCTTGCTGAAACCTATCGGACGCCAGTGGTGGTTTTGGCAGACGAAATCGTGGCGCACATGAGAGAACGAATCGAGGTTCCATCTCCAGAGCAGATAACAATTGTTGACAGGAAAAAGCCTAAGTCAACAGACAAAATGTTTTTTGCGCTGGAAGAAGTCGCGCCCATGCCCTCGGTTGGCGATGGCTTCAATGTGGCTGTCACAGGCTCAACCCACGACGAGCGCGGTTATCGTTTTACAGCCGACCACGCTGTGCATCAACGCTTGGTGAAGAGCCTAGTTGGAAAGATCATGAACAACTCCAACAAAATGGTAGACTATGAAGCTCAGAACGTTGACGACTGCGATGTGGGCATTGTCGCGTTTGGATGCACCTCGCGAGCGGTTTACGAGGCTGTTGATTTGGCCAAAGAAAAAGGAATCAGAGTGGGATACATTCGATTGAAGACCTTGTGGCCTTTTCCTCAAGATGCCGTCTACAAAATGGCTAAAAATGTCAAGGCTGTGGTTGTGCCCGAAATGAACCTAAGAGAAATGTTTTACGAGGTTGAGCGAGCCGTGCACGGTGCAGCGCCTGTGGCATCTTTGAACAAAATTGGCGGCAGTGAAATGATCACGCCTGAAGAGTTGCTAGCGGAAATCGAAAGGAGCGTGAAATAACAATGACTGAACCCTTTAACATTAGACGATACTTGCGAGAAGACTTGACCCTTCCGTTTTGCGTTGGCTGCGGTTGCGTCACGGTTATGAGCAGCTTTCTCCAAGGCGTCCAAGAATTGGGCCACCAAGACCTCAGCAAGTTTGTTTTCTGCAGCGGAATCGGTTGTGCAGCTTGGATTCCATCCCCGTATTTTGTGGCTGACTCTATACACACGCCTCACGGTCGCAGCATACCGGTTGCCGCTGGCGTCAAGATTATGCGTCCAAACTTGAACGTTGTAGTTTTTGGCGGAGACGGAGACATAGCTGGAATAGGGCTCAGCCATCTGGTCCACGCTGCTCGCAGAAACCTTGACATCGTGGCTATCATGGTGAACAACATGATTTACGGCATGACCGGCGGACAAGTGGCGCCAACAACTCCGCTTGGAGCCAAGACAACAACCACGCCGTATGGAAGCTTTGAACGACCAATCGACGCAACCCGCGTGGTGGTTGCGGCTGGAGCAAGCTACGCGGCACGTTGGACCACGGCTCACGGTGAACAATTGAAAGAAGCCATAAAAAAGGCGGTTACAACCAGAGGCTTCGCCTTCATCGAAGCAGCGAGTCCATGTCCAACGGCGTTTGGGCGCAGGGTTGGCTTCAAAGACGTTGCAGAAATGCTCCGATGGTTTAAGGAAAATTCGGTACCGTTAGAGCAAGCAGTCAAAATGACCGATAAAGAGTTGGTTAACAAAATTGTTGTTGGCGAATATGTGAGCAGGGAGGCCCCTACGCTTACGGAGAGTCTCTATAAAACACTTAGGGAGGCGCAAAAAATTGCCTAAACAAACCGAAATCAGAATAGCCGGACTCGGCGGACAAGGCATAGTCTTGGCTGGACAAATATTGGGACGAGCCGCGATTTACGATGGAAAATATGCGGTTCAAACCGGGAGTTATGGAGCTGAAGCCAGAGGAAGCGGTGCCAAGAGTGAGGTTATTGTTTCCAACGAGAACATTGGTTTTCCGCTTGTGCGAAAATGCGACATTTTGGTCGTAATGAGTCAAACTGCCCTACAAAAAAATTTGAAAGATTTGAAGGAAGATGGAATTCTCATAATTGACGAGGATATTGTCAAGGAAACGCTAGGCGTCAAGGCTAAGGTTTTCATGGTAGCTGCTACTCGAACCGCTGAGGCACAGCTTAGGTCTAAAATGTATGCAAACGCGGTCATATTGGGTGCGCTGACAAAAGTAACTGGCATTGTCAGTCAGGGTGCTGTTGAAAGGGCAATAGTGGACAGCGTTTCAAGAGAAGCCCAAGAGAAGAACATCAACGCGTTTAGGTTAGGCTTAGACCTTATAAAACAATAGGGAAATCATGGCGACTGCTGCCCTTATGAAATGTTATTCCACTACAAGCTTCTGCCTATCTGACGAGCTTTCTTTAGCAGGTCTTCTCTATTGGCTACTGGATTTTTCACGGTGTTTTCAGCTTGCAGTGATGCAAAGACTTTCATTTTGAAATAGTTTTCCAACACATTTTTTATCCACTCTGCTACGCTGTTGTAGGCTTCAGGTTTGTCCCACTCGTAGGTTAATATAATTACGGCGCGTGCATTTTTAGGAAGACGATCCTTTCTATCTTCCTTTTCATAGTATATCAGGCGGTCGATGAATATTTTTGCACGGTCACTAACATGGTCGTAGTAGATAGGAGTTCCAAAAACAAGTGCGTTCATTTTCTCAAGAGACGGATAAATCGACTCCATGTCGTCTTTGGGTCCAACTACTCCATATGGTTTGTCTGAAGCAGATGCGATCAACGGGTTTATTTTTAAGTCTCCCAAGCATTTCAGTTCTGCTTCGTACCCTGCCTCTTCTGCACCCTTTAAAACTTCTTTAACCATTGTCGCTGTGTTTCCTGAACTGTGAGGACTGGCGGCAATTCCCAAAATCCTTTTAGAATTTTTCACAACTACTCCCTCTTACTAATTGTTTCTGTAATTCCAATTTGAGATGTGTAAGACGCTCTTAATATTTACGCGCGAGTAATAAGAAGACAAGCCATAAGACAAGTGTGCGCTAAAACTCTTAAATCTCGCATTTGGCTTAGCCGAATAGTGATGTTGCTCTCAAAGTTTGACCCTTGGCGTTCTACTCTCTGCACATGTCTCGATAAGCTGACCTTCAATCCTTACACTGGCTGCAATCACAGGTGCGTTTATTGTTACGCTTCCTCATACATTCCCAATTTTTTCAAATGCAGGCCGAAGAAGGATTTGATTCAAAGATTGAGGAGAGAATCGCTCAAACTGAAGGGTGAAATGATCTCTATTTCTAATTCCTCTGATCCCTATCCAACCATAGAGAAGGAATTGGGCTTAACTCGGAAATGTCTGGAAATCTTGACTCAAAGAGATTGCAGGATTCAAATTATAACCAAATCGGATTTGGTGGCAAGAGACCTAGACATGCTAAAGAAAAGGCCGTCGATGGTTGCGGTGAGCATCACCACAGAAAACGATGACATTTCTAAACGGCTTGAACCCAACGCTCCTTTATCTTCAGCGAGAGTCAAGGCGATTGAAACGCTTACTCAAAAAGAAATCCCCATTTGCGTGAGAATTGACCCAATAATACCGTTTTTGAATGACAACCCAAAAGAACTGATAGAAACCCTTGTATCAATAGGCGTCAAACACATAACATGCTCGACATACAAGGTTAAACCCGACAACTGGAGAAGATTCAGCGCAGCCTTTCCTGAAATCGCAAAACAACTGGAACCATTCTATTTTGAAAAAGGCGAGAGGATAAGTGGCTACCGCTACTTGCCAAAAGAAATGAGATACAACCTAATGAGAAGACTGAAAGAACTAACCGAACACAACGAAATGAAATTTGGAACATGCAGGGAAGACTTGAGCCAACTCAATTCAGCCACCTGCGACGGTTCATGGTTGCTAGTAACCCAATAAGAACTTTCAACAGACCCCATGGAAAGAAACAGTGATGACAAATGTGCGCGTCAGGTTGCTGGTTTAGTGTGTTGGTAGGAATGTTACTGGATATTTGCAGTAGTTTGCGGCGAAGATGTTGAGGTCTATGGGGCCGACGTGGCCGTCGAGGTCCAAGTCGCCTAGTCTTAGTATGTCGAATTCTATGAAGGGCAAGCCCAAAGGTAGGAGGCCGATTCTGTCTCTTTCCTCTGCAAAGTTAGGACTGGGCCATCCCAAGTCTTCTAGTTCTTGGATTCTTACGTCAAAGCCCCATTTGGTCATATTCATCGGTCCGATGAAGGCAAAGTGAGTGGCGTTTTCCATATAGGCGCCGCCAGTTTTGGACGGTATCTGTTGTGGTGGTGGCAGTATCATGCCTTTTTTTATTGGCCCTGCAATAATTGTAACGTTGAGGGCATACTCGCTTCCGTAATGGTCTGTTCCAAGATGAACATATCCAGGATGATTGCAGATGGGTTTCTCAAACACTAGGCGTTCACCTTCTCTGAGGTCCCATGGCCATGGGGTATAATCGTAGGGTTGAAGCACGTCTTGGTAGGCGTTGCCCGGTCGACCAATAGAATAGTACGCTTCGTCAGCGTAGGGGGTGAAGTCGGAGTCTGGGGCTGGCAAGACGTCGCCGTGGCGGTTTTCCCAAACCCAGCTTATACCACGCTGGTCTCCTGCCTTAGGGTTGTAATCTGTCGAGGACATATGCGCCCGTATCATGTATGGATCTGCATAGTCCAGGTAGAGGTATGTGGTTCCATCTGGAGTTATTGTTGCCTTCAAATGCATGTCTTCAAAGAGGGCTTCATGTCCTGGCATGAAGCTGTATCTGAACCATCTGGCAAATAGCGCTTCCCAACCCCAAACGCCTGGAGAATGTATCTTGATGACAATGTTATCGGCGGTGACTTGCAATAGAGTGAGGTTGAAAGTTGATCTTCCGCCGCCGCCTTGGGCCATCCAGCTGGCGTCAAAGACAGATCCCATGTTATATATGCCGTATCCTCCTTGCCACCTAGGTGTGTTGGCTTGTGTGGTTGCCCAATTGATCCAGCTTGTTTCCACTTTGGCTTCGTTTGTGGTCCACCATGTTGCGAATGGTGTGGTTCCATCCCATCCTAGGACTCTTTGGGCGGCGTTCAAGTCAAGTTTCACGGTTCCTGTCAGGTTGGTTAACCAACCATCGTTGCTACTCCATTTTGCCCAGCCAAAATAGGCTTCAACCTCAGCCTGCGTCATGTAGTTCATGTGCCAATCGATTTCAACTGTCCCGGTTGGCGCTGTTGGTTTCAGTAGTGGGAAGAACATTGGTTTCGGATTGGTTGTAGCCATGTTAATCTCTGGCAGGTTTTGAGCTCCCACCCTCAACCGACAGTTTATGTAGAAGTAGATGGCTCCAAGCACAGTTTCCCACAGATGCACGCCATATTGATGGTTGACAGGCATATCACCTTCACCATAATATTCATAACGCTTGTCCCACCAACTATACAACGGATACTCAAAGATGTCATAAATCGTATAGGTGATGGTTCTTGTTCCCAGTTGTTGAGGTTCAAAAAGAGCCCCTGACGAAGACGATGTAGCAGGTAACGATGATCCACTAACAAGAGCAGTAGCCAAAATCACTAAAAGTATTAAGTCAGCTTTCTTCATTCTAACCTTCCTCCCTCGTTTTATAATATATTTAACCTTTGCTTTACAATATTTTGTGCAACTATTAAGGATTTAAAGTTAACGCACACGACAATAGAACTCCTACGAGAAGCCTTGGGCTTAATAAAGGTGGAAACGCGATAAAACAAAAACGAGCGCAAAGTTGTGAAAGTGGACGCAGGTTATTTTAGCAGTTCCAGCAGTTTCTCGCCTCTAGGCGTGACTTTGTAGACGCCTCGGCTCACTCGTTCAACGTAACCATTGATAAGTAGATAGTTGTAAAACTGTTTTCTAACAGTGTTTGATGTTGCGAAGCGCAGGCATGTGGCAACCGCTTTTTTCTCAATATCCGTATAGTGCACATGCCCCTTCTTAACGAGTTCAAGAATTGTTTTGCGGAGAACATCTCTTTCCCGGTCTTTCATTTTAGTCGGACCTCAGCTGGCAGTTGAGCCGAACAGTATTGGCAGATGGGGCACCGCATGACAATTTTCATAGGATGCTGCAGATTGCCATAGGCTACTGTGCTGTTCATGGCGCCGTATGTTTGAGGCGTTAAATCAGGCGTGTAGGGCTCCATGCGATGACCCTTTGGACAATATTCCCAGCAATCACAGACAGCCATGTCAGTTGGGCGCGGTCTACAAATTTTCTTGTCGCATCGAGGACAGATACCGCATACTAAGCCAACTTTTGTGGCCATTGTTTGCAACCCGCAAATATTTTTCCAAGCTCTGTTTCAATAGCTTCGCATGATTTCCTCTATTTGTGCACGGGTTAAGGGTGGAGACCGCTTGAGAAGCTCGTTTAAAATCTGACTGCTTGAGGCGCCTGAATTATATAGATTAATCAAATATCGCATATCTTCCATTGGTAATGTTTTGCCATAGCGGATTATTATGTTGTCGAGCGGTTCAAAGCCTATTTCAATTTCAACCATTATATCAACTCCATATCAACCCTAGTACACCGCGATTATGAAACAAATGACAAAAATGATAATTCCAACAATCGCGAGCAGAAGAAAAACTAAATATTTGCGTTTTTTAGCAATTTTACGCCTAAATGCACCTAGTGCACCAGCCAGAGTGGATAAAGCTCCTAATCCGGCGCCTTCCTCGTCGGATATGCCGAAAATTGCTTCCACATCAGAGCCGGATACACTAAACGTTAAAATCGACGTGTTTGAGTTCCAACTCCACTGCGACGCGTCTAAATATTGTCCGTTAACTCTTAAATATCGAGGACGATAACCGCTCGTGAAAATTTGAATCTGCACCTGCCCATCTAAAGATTTTATTGAAGCCATAAGGCGACGCAAGATAGTGTTTTGATATGAATCGGATAAGGATCCATTAGTTATTTGTTTGATGATAAAGGGATGTATGTCATAAGGTTGCAAACCATATCCTTGATGTAAAAAAGGTGTTGTTGAATTGTTGTTTGTGGTAAGAGTAAAGTTCAGTTGGATGTATCGGTATCCTTGGCTCTCGTTTAATTGATACCATTCAAACCCGTTTGAGAGGGTTATTGTTTCGACTAAACTTCCAGTCTGGCTTGAGATTTCTTTTCCGTTTATTTTGACGGTTATACTTTGTCCTGATGCAATTGAAGCGTTAAACCATGTTAAAGACCATGAAGGATCTGTGAGGTCACTGTCGATCCAGTTTGTTTGAAAACTGCCGCTTGCTCGATAGTTAATTGTCGCATTGTATATTTTGATGTCGTCAACCCAGATTTTACCGTACATGCTGCCGATGCCAACATAGCCTGATGCCCACGAGAAAGGAACATCTTGTTCCCAGAGTAGAACGCCGTCACAATAGATTTTTGCGCTCCAGCCTTGTCTAACAAATAGAGTGTAATTTTTGAAGGTGGTTGTGCTCCATGAAGGATAGGCTGCGCCTTCTGTTCCCGCCCATGCACCGCTAGCTCTTTTTCGTCGTAAAATGACACCGCCGCCCGCGAGGTCTTTCATGTTGAAATAATAGAAGTTACCCGTGTCGATGACATACATAAACACCGCCATATTATTACCAGTGCCTGTGGTGTTTGCTCTGAATTCCATTTTGAAAGATGTGTATTGCGCAACGTTTGTGTAGAATCCGCCAACTTCCTCGGTTGCTTTCATGTAGAGGTAGCCGTCTGATTCGCTGTACTCCGCCAATCGACCCGAAATGTTGATCATCTGCCACTTAGCTGCTAATGCGTCATCATTAAAATTGTCACTGTCAATCAATGTGAAAGCATAATCTTCGTCAAGTTGAACGCTCCATTGAGTTGCCGATAATTTTGTTCCGCTAAATGAGCCTTCAAATCTTCTCTTATCTGTCTCAGCTGCTGGTTTAAATCGGTAAATGTTGGAGCCTGTTGCGCCAAAGTAAACGTAGCCTTTCCACAGAACCGAACCATGCCAGCCGTAAGCGTTGTTTCCAGATGGCACGGATATTTTGCGAAAAGTGACTTGCGAATCATTGCCCACATATCCTTTGAAGAAGTAGGTTGAGCCATACGTGAAGTAATACAGTGTTCCATTGGCCACTTGCAAACTGAGAATAACATCGTTGCTGTTGACGGCGTAGACCGTTTTAAAGGTAACAAGATCATCGGAGTATATTAGATGCGGTGTTTTGTTGTCTTTAGTTCCAACGCCGAAATAGATTCTGTTTCCTTCTATGGCGTGACACCACAATGCGGGCATGCCTTTAAACTCGTCAAAATCTGCGACTGTTATCCAGTTTGCGCCATTCCATTGAAAGATTCTTGTAGATGGGACCGCGCTTTCCGATGAAAGATAGAGTGTGTTATTGTATTGGAAAAAGTGTAACCCTTGCTGACCAACGCCTTCTAATGTTGGTAGATTAACAGTTTTCCATCCGACGTCAGCCCGCCAATACGCAGTTGTTTTATTTGAATCGCCAGTTGTGTAGAATAGGCTATTGTTGAACCATGCGATGCTGTGTATATGCGTATCCAAAACCGTTTTAATGATTGTCCATGAGACGCCGCCGTTGTCACTTCTTTGAATTTTTCCATAACTTGACCCGCTTGAATAGAAAAGCGAGCCATTTGTTGCTTTAACAAGTCTACCGTATCCTGTCGCTGATATTCTTGACGCGTTACCGATCCATGACCATGATACGCCGTCTGAACTTCTATAAACCCTAACTTCACTGGCAAAAGTAGAAGTAAAATAGAGGTAGTTGTCTGTTGCCAACCATTCGAAACCTTCACCAGACCCGCCTGTAAAAGTGAAAACTTTCTCTATGGTTTCGTTTGGAATTTTATCGGGTGGAAACCATGTTTTCGCTTCTGGTGTTGTGATCCCAACAAGGCTCAAACCAAGTAATAGTAGCAAACAAATGAGAGCAAACTTGGGCAAGGTCATTCATACCTCCAGTCTTCGCGCTCGACCACAAAGAGGAAAAGAAACCGTGGTTTCGCCCGAATTTCACGGGCTCGTCAGGAGCGTCTCAACTCATCTACAAACTGGTTGAGATGTTGGTCATGCGGGCTACAGCCTTGCTGCTTAACACGGCTAGTCCTATGCGTTCGCTGGCAACCAAGCCGAACACGTTGTTTTTCGGGTCTTGATAATCTTCAACCGTTATGTCCCGGCGAATCAGCATCACAGCTGCGACCACTTTGTTGACTGCGTGAGCCGTTCCGTTGGTGCATTTGCTGCTTTTGTAGATTTTCATGGTTAACGCTTGACCAACCAAGCCTCGTGCCAGCTCGGTTTGTCCACTTGGCAAATATTGACTATTGATGAATTCAGTCTGGGTAAACAACTGTGACGCTTGCTTTGGATGCAAAATCAACGTGTCCGCGTTTGGGAAATCCTCGTTTTCTATAGCGTCCCAATGTTGAACACACTTGTTCCAGTTCATGGCGGTTCCGCCGCCTGCTAGGACTCCACCTGTAGCTAGGTCAGCAGCCGCAATGTTGGCATAAAGAGCTAAGACCTTCTCTGTTTCCTTCTCAGCGACTGAGCGCCCTAGTTCTTCTAATTGTCTTTGAAGGACATTCCATTTGGCGTCTTCAGCGAATTCCCTGGTCCATTCGGCTCCATCCTTGATTATGATGTTTGTTTGCACATCAACGGTGGTGTATCGTTCACCATGGATGCGTACAGTTCCGCCTTCACTAGCTACATAAGCCACGCTTTTCTTGGCCTTTGGAAAACGCTCGAGAGCCTCTGTCGTTGTGCGCACATCGATTATTTCTCTGCCGATAAGGTTTGGCTTAGCAGCCTCCACAACTGTGTCGTGAATTTTGCCTAAAGCGCCAGCCATGTCGCTGAATATGCCTTCTTTCATGCCCGCCTTGAGATAAGCCATTGTAAATGGATTTTTGTAGGCTGTTTTGACCTGCTGTTCAAACACTTGCTTGTACCATTCTTCGTTCAGTAAGGATTCGTGTAGTTTTGGCAAAACGATTTCAGGCATGGTTTATCACTTCACCACATTCATAATGATGAAGTCGCCAGCGCCGGTTGCGCTTTGTTCTCCCCAGCCGAGATTTCTGTCAGTGTATTGTTTGGCAGTTTCTGAGCCTGCAAAAGCCAAAATTCGCCCAGACGCGTCGGCTCCGTAGAGGCTTTCACCCCTTGTGGTTGCGCCGCCAACTGCAACTTTTATTCTGCCTCTGACAAGAACAGGACACATCTCGCCGATTGCAACAGTTTTGGTTGCAATGCCAATGCATGGTTGAGCGGCTGCAGCTGGACTCACTTTGTCATCTGCGCTCAAATAGACTGCTTGGCCCTTGGTTATGGCCGCGGCAGCCTCGTATTCGTGTATTTCTGCAACGCCTATGGGATCGATTACGTCGCCTGCCACAAGATTCGGTAGCCCAGTTAAATCAGCCATTTGCTGTTTTCTCCATATTCGGTTTGCTTGGTTTCAACGGTTCATCCCGTTTACTTCCAGCCATGATTACATTCATGACTGTCACTTCGTCGTTTTCCGAACTTGGTCCAGTCTCTGTTCTATGCTCAGCCTTTGCTTCTAGAAGCTCTTCGTTCACTATGCGCTCGTGTTCAAAAATGATCTCGTTGATTTGGGCTTCTGTCAACGGAGGCACGTATTTTCTCAAAACTCCATCCAATTTGCCCACATTTTCATCTCCGCATCTGGGAACATTATGACTCGAATTCTTTCAGAACTCGCAGTTGTTCCTGAATCATTCTTTGTGGACCCCGAGACCAAGCCCTAGTGATTCCTAGCGCCGGATGCGTGTCTTTAATGGCTTCAACAAATCTTTGGTACTTCTGCTCCCAAGACCTGACTTGCTTTTGTGCGTCGGCTAGTTTGGCTTGAGTTTCCACGAGTTGTTTACGAAGTGCAACTATGTCAGGTGTCTCCACCGATTGCTTGAGTTTAGCCTCTGTTTCAGCAAGTTGCTCCATAATGGCGTTCCAGAATTTTATGTAGGCATCTTTATCGCCTGGTGGAAAATCTTTGAGGAGATGCACACTGGTTAACTCGAAGTTCCTTGGCGCCACGCCGTTCACGTATTCAACTTTGCCGCCAGGTCGAAGCCAGTTGAGTTCAATGCTTACACCCTTGAAGCCCTTGCTATTGATTTGCTCAGCGATTTGGTCATCAACCGTTCCTTCGAAGGCAATTCCATCTTCTTTTGAATCGTAATATGCGTTGGTAACTACGTTGGGCGGCGGTAACAGATATCGGTGGTCAATTCCGAAAGGTTTGCCAATCAGGGTTGGAGCCGCCTTTTCAAGTTCCTCTCGCAGGTAAACGTGTGTCATGCCTTCTTCAGGGTGAAAGATTCTCTTGGGGTGGATGGCAACACCCGAAACTTTTTGTCCCTTTAGGTTGATGGATTCGGTGAAGAGATGCAGCTTCTGAGTTTCGCTTTCGCCTAGATAGATGGGTTTGCCAGCCTTTTCAAAGGCGGCTGTGCAGATGGCGAACGCGGAGCCTTTTCCATGTCCCTGCTTCATGACCTGTTCAATGCAGGTTTCAAATTCAGGTGTGTGCTGCTTTTCATCTTTTGACAGTTTTTCAACCTCCACTTTTTTGGCGATTCGGTACCTCTTTTTCAAGCGGTAACTTGGCTATGTCACGCAAAATCTTGCGCAGTTCTTCCGGCGTGACAACGTTGGGTCCAATGTCCTTGGCAATCTGTGTCAATTGCGTTAGGAGACCCGTCAATTTTTCATAATCTAGACTTTCTGGCATACCCCAAGTCAAACGAACCTGCGCCTGCTTAGGGTCTAAACCAGCTTGAGCTACAACCCGATCGAATATGTTTCGTTCGACACCTCGCTTTAAAAAGCGTTGTAAGGCGAGGACACGGCGCTCAGCAATTTCCAGCGCAGCACTGGCTGAGGCCTCTGTGAAGCCTGTTTTAGTGACAAGTTTAGCGAGCGGAGTCTGTAAGCCTAAGACAAACTCGTCTTGCAGGGTTTCAACATAAAAATCTAGGCCTCTCATTCGTTCTGCAACAATGGGCTGAACCTTGGCTTCAGATCCAACTGGCGGATTGAACACAAATCGGGTTCCTCGCCTCGGTATGTCCTTCACTTGGGCGAAAAATTCTTGGAGTTTGTCCCTGCTTAAGCCTGGAAAGCTCCAGAGTTCATTGGGTGCTCCAAAAGTGTATATCGTTTCTGCCATGCCGCCGTGGATTTTTCCCTTGATTTGATAGAAGGGTTCGCGTTGTTCTCCGTTGCCCACGTCTAATGGGGTGCACAGCGTTTGTAAGATTCCGATGCCTAACGGCTTGGCGGTCAAAACATTGTAGGCCAGATGAATTATTTCGTCGCCCGGGATTTGAGAAGGCTCTCTCTTCCACTCTAATTCGATTTTTTCAAGCTTTCCATCATTGGAGAATTTTACGCCGTTTTCCCTGATGATTTCAAGCGGAATCAACCTGACAAACTCGATTTTTCGAGGGTTGCCAACCCACCAGAAAACGTTTCCCCAACCAACCAGGTGTTTGGCAGATTCCTGTAAAATCTCGTCTAAGCCGTGTTCAGTGCAAAACTCGTCTACGATTTGTTTGGCGGTTTTGCCACCGCTTTTCTCCGTGTACTCTTCGTTCATGGTTGTGTAGAAGCCCACGCCAGCAATCTGGTCGGCGAGGAAGTCTATGCTGGCCCTCGCAGCCAAATCGCCCAGATAAACCATGGTCATGGTCTAAAAGCTGACTTCAGGCGAGACCCCCATAACCTTCTCAGTTGTGGTTAAAAACAGGGCTGTGCGATGCGTCAAAGCCTCGGCGATTCGCCTGATTACTTGGGTTAAAGGATTGGGCAAGTTTGGGTCGGACCTTTTACGCTGTTATGGTTTATTTTTTGGCTGCCCGAGAAACCAGAAGGTGAAGCTGGCAACCCGAGTCCTCGAAGGGGCGTCTCTTTTTTGTGGCTTCAACCCTCTTGGTTCTCGGGCTGCCGACTGAAAGATTGCGCGTTTCAGCCATATAAGTCGAATTCACGCTGGATGCATAAGCAAAATAAGCTCAGAAAATGGACGATTTAAACGGAACGTGATGTCGTGATGCGTCGTGGAATCGAACGCATGGTGGCCGACGTTTTAGCTGAAGCCAAACAGAGAAAACTGGCGCCAACAAGGCTGCGTGCTTGCTGCAGTGTCAATTATAACATTGTTGACGCTATGATTAAGAGCGGCTTGTTGAGGGTTGAGCACACGCGGAATGGAAAATTTGCGGTTTTGACGGAGAAGGGCTCTAGGGCTTTAGAGAATTACGAATCCTTTCAGGTTCAGATGTCGGACTTCTACAAGCTGCTTTACGGCTTATCCCAAGAGAGACGGAAAGAACTCCAAAAAGGGAGGTGAACGAATCCAAATGCTGAACGCCTTCGTCTGGTCGTTTATCGCCGCCATAGTCTACATTTTCGGCGGTTGGCTAAAGCAGACGCCACCCGAAAACTTCAATGGACGAAAGGCTCTAGAAACCTTGACCATAGCGTTTCTCGTAGCCTTAATCTCAATCGCCTTTGATCTCCCACCGGCAGAAGCCCTCACCTTACTAAACCAGTGGATAGCAGCCTTCCTACAATTGTTAACCAGCACCGGCCTCATTGCGCTATTCGAGTTCTGGTACAAGGCATTATGGCGCAAAACACAAACAATACAAACAGCAACCAAAGCTTAACCAAACGAATCTAAAAGGCACTTTTTAATGGCAGTTCCATCAATATTCTGTCAGTGTATGTTCCATCGAGAAATTTTATGTCTCGGGTTAATCTGCCGCATTCTCTGTAACCACATTTTTTGTAAACGTAAAAGCTCTCCTGTTTGTGGCGTAGACAGAGAGATGAAGAATCTCAAATCCGCGTTTCTTAGCCACTTCGATAGATGTTTTTGTTAAGATTGTTCCCAATCCAAGGTTGCGGTAGCCTCTGCGAATGAAGATGCCGAACTCAGCCACATGAGCTCTCTTGTCGCTCTGAGGATGAACGCTTGCACCTCCGACAAGTTTGCCGTCAACCCTTGCAACCAAGTAAAGCATCCCAGCCTCTGTGCCACGCTCAAACCATTTTCGCTCCTCTTCCATATCCGTTATCTCATTGTTCAAAAGGAGGTATTTTTCCTCACGGATCACACTGTTAAGCGCTTCAACAACCTCAGGCAAATCCTCTTCCCTAAGCCAATCAAGCGCAGCAGTTCTTCAATCCTTCAGCCTAACCCTCTTGCAAACCACTGCTTCATCCCAGCCTTCCAGAAGATTTTAAAGAGAAGTAAATAAAGTTGTCATAAGGTGTTTTATGACAGAACAACGTTCCTTGAAAGTTATTCAGAAAAGGTTATGGTCTTGGTCTTGTGCCTTTCGGAGGACTGGATATGCCCCAGAAGAATGTTCCAGGCACTTTTCCAGTGTTCTTCACCGAGTATTTCCAGCCGGGAGCCCAGTGACCGAAATCACCCGCCTTAAGGTATAACTTCTCAGATTTGCCAGCTCTAACCTTAGACGCATCCTTGCCCCAATACATGGTAAATTCGCCTACAAGGACATAGTAGAACTCGTGACATGGACCATAGTATTCGTCTGCCGTGCCGTCGTCCTCGTCTTCCAGAGAAAAAACGGTTGTCTGCGTTTCCGTCGGCATGAAATACAACCCAACTTCTCCTATACCCTCAATTTTTCTTATCGATGTTATAATGCAGCCGGGCACCAAGTCATCTGGCTTGGTGTTCCAAGCATTCATCCCCAACACTTTCGGCTTCATCTTCATTTTAAAACTCCCTCCAACCCCTTTCTGATTGTATACGATTTCTTAAAACTTTTGTGCACCCATCAAAATGGCTAGCTCTAGCTTTGCACAATCTCCTTAGGAATGTCGTTTAATCTTTCACAGCCAGTTTTAGTCACTCTAAACTGGTCTTCAATCTGCAGCTCTCCTACGTCGGGAAAATACCTCGCTGGCTCAATTGAAATCACCATGTTCGCCTTCAACCTTCTATCTCTATAAGCTGCATCGTCAAGAATCCGCTGATACCCAATGAAAGGCCACTCGTGCACTTCCAGACCTACCCCATGGCCTATGCCCCACCAATCCTTATCTTTCCACACCTCTCTCAAAACATCGCTCGCCGCCTTATCAACTTCAGAGGCAAGCACACCTTCCCGACTAGTTTTCTGCGCTGCCTCCTGCGCCTGAACAAGCACTTCAAACACGTCCCTCTGCCTCCTAGAAGGACCGCCCAAACTGAAGGGCCTTGCAATATCGCAACAATAACCATTGTACATTGTTCCAAAGTCTAGAAGCCAAGGATCTCCATGCTTAAGTTTTCTTGTGCCACAGTACCACCACCAACCGAGATGTTTCTGGTCTTTTCCAGAAGCAACCATAGTGTGGTGGGGAAAACCCTGTGACCCAGCGATTCGACACACACGTTCAATTTCTCCCACAATTTCCGACTCCAAAACTCCAGGACGCGCAAATTTGGCAGCGGCTTCGATTCCCTTCTTGGCGATTTGAGACGCCGCCTTGACGCATTTGATTTCATATTCGGATTTAACAGCCCTTGCATCCTCAAGGATGTCAGAGGCAACTTCAATCTGATACCGCCCAAACTCACGCAACATACGAGCATATAGTGAAGGACTAATCGAGTATTCTCCAACCACTCCAATTCTCGATTTTTCCAGCTTGGTTTCACGCAGATAATTCTTTAAGGTTTTAACATGATCTCCAGCCGACTTCACGTTCTCTATCCATGTGCATTCAGGTGGGAGATAGTCAGCCGCGTCTATCTCCAAAAGAGGACTCAGATTCTCATCGCAGGGCAGAACCACCATAGTGTTGCCAAAATACGGTTCATAACCCGAAACATACAGCACATGTCCTCTCTGACCGAAACGTATGCTGCCAGGCGCCGAAAAAATCACTAGAACATCGATTCCTCTGTCACGCATTTTCGCTCTAACGTTTTTCAACCGCCTCAAAAACTCGCTTTCAGGCGTAAACAAACCCAACACCAGTTATCTTATTCATACACCACCAATTTTAAGCGTGGCGCTAAAAACAGACCAGCTATAAACTAAAAACTTCACAATCATCATCGCAACGTCACGTATCGAGAATGCTGCAACAAGCCTCCAAAAAGAGTAGGGGTAGAGGGTTAAGTCTCTAGGGTAGAGGCATAGCCTAATCTCAAGCTTCACCTCTGTTTCCACTACTATCTTTAAATCAGAAAACAGCGTTTTCTTTAAAGTGCTTCTCAAAACGCGAGAGAGGAGAACCACTCACTTGAGCATTAAACCCTTCCCAACCATCAAAGACGTGGACTTCATCTTCGAAAATTCACCGGTAAAAATAGTTGTAAACCGAAACTGTCCCGAAATCGAACTCACAGGCTTAAAAATTGGACCCTTCGAAGAGGGCAGAGAATATCAAGTCAGGTATTGGATTGCCCACGAACTGGAACGAGCTGGAATCGCCAGACTGCGTGAAGAAGAAATCTTAGACATAAGAAAACTCGACAAAATTCGTTGGAAAGAAAGCGTCCAACAAGCCAGACAGGTTTCACCGTTAGAAGGAGACTTCTATCCACGTCTCAGGCGTTACTTAGCCAGTCTAAAGCGTGGAGCCATAAACAATCCAGAGCGCATGGAAGAATACCAAAAGGCAGTTCGATTGTCCTACGACGTCGTCAACTGCCGCCTAAGAAAAATCGTTTCCTTAGCTGCCGCCCCAGCCCAAACAAATCAGACACTGAAAAACTTAGCCGCAGAAGAAGACATCCTATATGAGCGCCTCTACTCAATGGTTAATGAGTGGAAAAACAAAATCTTGAGGGTAAGTGATGAAACTTGACCGAAGAAACCGTCACAGCTGATCCACAACAACGCTTCCAAGACTTTCTCAAATCCGACAAATATCGCCGACGCCTATCCCAAATGGCTGTGTCAGGCACAACTTCCCTAACCGTCGACTTCGACGACCTATTAACCGCCGACTCAGCCTTCGCAGAAAGCCTAATCGACCAACCCGACGCATACACGGGACACGCCAATAAAGCAGCTTACGCCCAACTCCAAATAGAGGAACCAGAATACGCCACCGAAATAGCTGAACAAGGCGTAACCGTACGATTCAGAGGCTTACCCGAAACCACACACCTGCGCACCCTAGGTTCAGCTCACATCGGAGCCCTAGTCATGGTTGAAGGCATAATTGTGAGAGCTACGCCAGTTCGCCCAATGGTAACAGTAGCCGCGTTCAAGTGCAAGCGCTGCGAAAACATTCAATACATCAATCAAACCACACCCTTCCTGAGAGCACCCTTCACCTGCGGCGACCCAGTCTGCAAAAGCAAGGGACCATTCGATTTCGTTCAGGAAGAATCCACATTCATTGATTCGCAGGACACTCGGATTCAAGAGCGACCCGAAGACCTTCCGCCGGGGCAATTGCCACGCTGGCTAAACATCAAGCTGATTGGAAGAGACCTAGTGGACGTTGCCCGACCAGGCGACCACATTGCGGTTGTTGGAATTGTGCGCGCTGTGCCTCCAACCCTACCCAGAGTGGGCAGACTGCGAGTGTTCCGACTGCACATGGACGCCAACTATATCGATGTCTTAAGCAAGGAACCCGAAGCCGCCATAATCTCACCCGAAGAAGAAAAGAAAATCCTCGAGTTAGCACACGACCCATGGGTTCACCGAAAGGTCATTCGTTCCATTGCGCCCTCAATTTATGGTTACGAATACATTAAAGAAGCCATAATGTATCTCCTCTTCGCAGGCGTACCCAAGCAACTACCAGACATATCCATACGAGGCGAAATGAACGCCCTCCTGATAGGTGACCCGGGAACAGCCAAATCCCAGCTGCTTCAATACGTGGCGAGAATCGCTCCTCGTGGCCTTTACACGTCTGGTCGAGGAACAACCGCTGCAGGCCTAACCGCAGCCGTACTTCGAGAACGAGGAGGAGGAATGACCCTCGAGGCTGGAGCCCTCGTCCTAGCCGATAAGGGAGTAGCCTGCGTAGACGAAATCGACAAGATGCGACCAGAAGACAGAGTTGCAATCCACGAGGCCATGGAGCAACACACGGTTTCGGTGGCGAAAGGCGGCATAGTAGCAACATTAAACGCACGCGTCGCCCTTCTGGCAGCCGCAAACCCAGCCTTAGGTAGATATGAACCCTACCGAACAGTGGCGGAAAACATAGCCCTGCCAGTCACCATACTCTCCAGATTTGACCTCATCTTCGTTATCAGAGACATGCCCGAAAAGGAAATAGACGCCAAAATGTCAGAGCACATCTTGGGCCTTCACAAAACTGGTGCAGCTCCGGTTGAGCCCCCTATTCCAGCGAGTCTTCTGCGCAAATACATTAGTTACGCTAAAAACATTAAGCCTCAATTAACCGACCAAGCGTTGCAGCGTTTAAGAGACTTCTACCTAGAAATGCGCGCAGCCAGCGAAACTGAGGGGACACCTGTTGCCATAACCGCGCGTCAACTGGAATCGCTTGTTCGTATAGCTGAGGCTAGGGCTCGCGTTGCCTTTAGGAAGGAGGTTCTCGCCGAAGACGCTGAAGCTTCCATAGCCATAATGAGGAAGTCGCTGGGAGAAGTAGGCATAGACCTAATCTCTGGTAAGCAGGATATAGACCTCATCATGACCGGCAAACCAAAGAGTCTTCGAGACAAATTGCAGGTCATATTGGGCACAATAATCGAAATGGAAAAAGAAACAGGAATGGTTGAAAAATCGGCGCTTTTGGAAAAGCTTGAGAAAGAACATGAAATCAGCGCTGGTGAGGCCGAACGCTTCCTCGGACAATTAATCAGAGAGGGCACCATATACTCGCCTAAAGATGGATACCTCAAGAAAACTTGAGGTCGGAAAGGCGCAAACACTTGAAAATTGAAGATCTGCCGGCGCCAGACGCAGCTAAACAGGTCATTGTCAATTCTGGAATCACAGAGCTTTATCCTCCACAAGAAGAAGCCATAAAAGCTGGAGCCCTAGAAGGCAAAAATCTTGTTTTAGCAAGTCCAACAGCGTCGGGTAAAACCCTTGTCGCCGAACTGTGCGCACTCAAGCACATATTGGAAAAAGACGGCAAAATCCTATACTTGACGCCTCTTCGAGCCTTAGCCAACGAAAAATATGAAGAATTCAAGAAGTACGCGGTCATCAAAAAACCTAACGGGAGAAAAATCAGCGTAGGCATAAGCACGGGTGATTACGACAGCAGTGACCCATGGTTGGAGAGATACGACATCATTATCACAACCAATGAAAAAGCAGATTCTTTGCTTAGGCATAGAGCCAAATGGGTGGATGAAATCTCGCTGGTAGTTGCCGACGAGGTGCACCTATTAAACGACAGTGAACGTGGACCAACCTTGGAAGTGGTGCTCGCAAGGCTCATGCAAATCAACCCAGACGCTCAACTCTTGGCTTTAAGCGCCACAGTCAAAAACGCGGATGAGGCTGCAGAATGGTTGAAGGCTGACTCCATCACAACTGAATGGCGACCCGTGGTTTTAAAAGAAGGCGTGCTCTTACACAACGAAGCCCAATTTAAGGATGGAAGCGCCCTCAAAATTGACAAACATAGCGCCAACCCAGCCATGAACCTCGCCTTGCACACAATAAAAACTGGTGGACAAGCCCTCATATTCGCCGCGACAAGGAAAAACTCGGTTAGTCTAGCCAATAAAGCGGCGACAGAAGTTGAAGCATTATTGTCCAAGCCTTTAAAGCGCAGCTTAGAACGCTTAACTGAAGAAATTTCAACCGCGGGTGAACGGACGCGCATAAGCGACTTATTGGCTGAATTGGTCAAGCACGGAGTAGCCTTCCACCACGCTGGTTTGGGCGGCACCCATCGAAGACTGATTGAGAAGGCGTTCAGAGAGGGAAAAATCAAGGTTTTGACAGCCACACCTACACTTGCCTTCGGGGTCAACCTACCAGCTCGAACGGTTGTGATTCACGATTATAGAAGGTATGAACCGGGTTACGGCTATTATCCAATCACGGTTCTTGAATACAAGCAGATGTGTGGACGGGCTGGCCGCCCCAGATATGACCGTATTGGAGAGTCGGTTCTCATTGCTAAAACCGAGGATGAACGCGACTATTTGATGGAAAGCTATGTTTTGGCTCAACCGGAGCGCATTTGGTCAAAGTTGGCTGTGGAACGCATTTTGCGCGGTCACGTTCTGGCAACTATAGCTTCTGATTTTGCCCACACAGAGCAGGGCATATACGATTTCTTTGGCAAAACCTTCTATGCGTATCAGTATGACCCGAGAGCAATCAAGGCGGTTATCGTTAAGATCCTGAAGTTCTTGTACGATGAGAAGATGATTGAGGTCAGTGGCGAAAACATTTACGCTACCAGATTTGGGTGTCGAATTAGCGAATTATACATTGACCCTGTCTCAGGCGTCACAATTCGAGACGCGCTGCAAAATCGTGCGCCCTTGTTGACAGACCTTAGTTTCTTCCATATGATTGCGCACACGCCCGACATGTTTCCTCGTTTGAGGCCGTACTCAAGCGAAATCGATGAGCTTGCCCTATTTCTGGATCAGCATCGAAGCGAATTCATGTTTTCAGTGCCAAACGAATGGGAAGACCACATAGAGTACGAAGAATTCTTGGGCGAAGCCAAACTGAGTTGGGTTTTACACGCTTGGATAGAAGAGACCAGCGAAGAACAGATGATTGAGCAGTTTAGGGTTCAGCCTGGCGACTTGTATCGAGTTATCGAGTCGGCGCGTTGGCTTCTCTACGCTTCGCACGAGTTAGGACGCTTGTTTGAGCACAAAGATATTTTACCAATATTAGACACGGTTATGGAACGCGTGGAAAAGGGTGTGAAAGCCGAATTGTTGCCTTTAGTTCGATTAGAAGGAGTGGGCCGAATTCGAGCACGCATACTCTGCAACGCTGGACTGAAGAATCTTGACGATTTGAAGAGAGCCCCCATTGAACGGTTGACCAGCCTACCCCTAATAGGACCAAAACTAGCAAAGAAAATCAAGGATCAGGTAGGCGGCTTCATCAAGGCAGAAGAATGGAAGAAACTGAAAAAAGGAGAAGAATGGGAACAACGACCCCTAACAGAATACTAATTCCACAGTGACAATGGCAAAATCAGACAACTAGAAACACTCATGCAAGAAAATGCGTTTGGATCCTGCCCTCTATGTTTTACTAATTCGGGGGGGAAAAAGCAGGTTTTTCCTCATCGCTATCTGAAGATGGCGAGAGTCTCCATGAGGTATCGTTGTTGCACCAAAATTTTTCTTCAACAGCATTCTAACTCGAAGGCTAAGTTAGAGATTCAATGAATGCAAAAACTTAGAGGGAGGTGGCTAGGCCGTATTGCCCTCTGAACCTAATCAAAAAAGAAGCTCAGACGCAAACATAACATTACTGCCAAAATCAGTGTGCAAAGTTAACATCATATTTAGACTCTTGAAATTTGAAGCGCCACAGAACAGCTTTTACCATAAATTTTCTAGTTGACAAGTCCTCGGGTCTTTCTCTCGCGTTGAGTCTTCTTGACAACAAGGTCTATTTGTTTTATGGCTGTGCCTAAATAGTTGCTTGGGTCTAAAGCTTTCTCAATTTCTTTTTGAGTCAATCTTGCACGCACAATCTTATCTTGCATGAGAATCTTTTGGAAGGGTTGCTTTTCAGTCTCGCTCTTTATGGTTAAGATCCGCAGGAGTTCATGTGCCTCTTGACGATTCATTCCCTTCTTCACTAGGGCTATCATGATCGCCTCAGACATGGCTCGTCCCTGCGTCAATTCCAAATTCTCACGCATTCTCTCTTCGTTAATCCACAAGCCAACCAAAACACCATTCATCATGGACAGCATATAATCTGTTAAGATGCAGGCTTCAGGAATAATGAACCGTTCAGCTGAAGACTGCGTCAAATCCCGTTCATGCCAAGTCGGAACATTCTCCAATGCAGGCACTACCAAACTGCGCACAACTTTAGCCAATCCACACACTCTTTCGCACAGTTCCGGGTTGCGTTTATGCGGCATAGTGGAACTCCCAACCTGCTTGGCTCGTTCAAAAGGCTCAGCCAACTCACCTATCTCGGGTCTCTGAAGCTCCCGCACTTCAGTTGCCATCTTATCCAGCGTAGACACAATCAAAGCCAACAAACACACAAACTCAGCGTGAACGTCCCGCTGAACAATCTGAGTTGAAATGTCCGCAGGCTTCAAACCCAACCGTTGCATAACCAAATCCTGAATCTTTAGGGCGTTTGGACCCAAACCAGCCATTGTTCCAACTGCACCGCTCATCTTTCCAACGAGCAGGCGTTCCCGACACTGACGAAGACGCTCTACATGGCGCCCGTTTTCTCGAACCCAAACCGCAAATTTAAACCCCAACGTAATCGGCAAAGCGTGTTGCCCATGAGTTCTACCCATCATAATAGTTTGTTTATGTTGCTGCGCCTTATCCATCAATGATTTTTCAAGGTCGTTCAATTTCTTCTCCAAGAGCTCTGCGGCTTCTTTGAATTGTAAAGCCGTCGCAGTGTCAACAACATCAGCGCTCGTTGCTCCCAAATGAACGTAGGCGCCGCTTGGTCCAGACGCTTCCGCCAAGGCACGAACCAAAGCCATAACATCATGCTTGATTTCGCGTTCAATAGCCCTCACACGACTAAGCTTGACATATTCAGTTGAGGCGACTTCCATAATTTCTTGAGCATCTTTCTTAGGGATGTCTCCAACCTCTGAGTGCGCCCAAGCCAAAGCAGCCTCAACATTCAACATTTTT
>Ga0315309_1000019_pt1 | contig 109766 bp, 109 predicted proteins | sample TDP4_MG_FD_203080 | JGI IMG/M metagenome (GOLD analysis project Ga0315309, IMG submission 203080) | Freshwater sediment microbial communities from Lake Towuti, South Sulawesi, Indonesia - TDP4 | ecosystem: Environmental > Aquatic > Freshwater > Lake > Sediment | place: Indonesia: South... | reverse complement strand
ACGCTGCAGCCTCTAGTTTACCGGTTGTCCGACAGGGCACTGCCGGGCAGCCACGCTGTTGTGGATAAGGGCTGAAAGCATCTAAGCTCGAAGCCCATCCTGAAAATAGGCGGCCATTCCCGACACTAGCGGGTCTGGTAACAGATCTGTGTCATGGGACGAGTGCTCCCATAGAAGATGGGGTTGATGGAGCCGGGGTGTACGCGTCAAGACTTCGGTCGAGATGTTCAGCCTGCGGCTTCCAATCGCTCGAGGTGTCGGGCTGAAGCTTTGGAGCTTTGGGTGTTTGGACGATATTTTGTCGGAGGATAGTTGAATGGGCGCGGTTTAGAGGGGTGTCTGCATGGTGTTCATTTGTGTTCGTTTGTGTCGTGAAATTGGTTGTTTTTTGTTGTTTTCTGTACTTTGCGTTGTTTGGGATGGGTGTGCTCCATGTTGTTGTGCGGGTTTTTAATTTTCAGAAGAAGAAGGGAACAATCGCTTAGCGCCTTCTTCTACCATGGCTGTGTGCGTGTTGTTGGGTCTCTGTGGTTGCTTGTCACAACAACTTCTTTGCCGTTGACGGGATGAATGTGTTGCTGTTGGCTTGGGTTTGTTGGCAGTAACGCGTGAGAATGTGTGAGGCTGGGTGGGAAAGAAGAGTGTGCGTGTTGATTATGAATGCTTCTATTGTTTCGTCATCATGCTTGGCTTGTAGTGTTTTTCTGTGTTGGTTTGGCGTGGTTGTGTGATTTTGGCATGGTGTGTTGGAAGCCCCAAGTTTTAGATGCTTTCCAAAAACTCGGTATGGAGCCAGAGGTTCTGGCATTGAGTGCGTATGAAACATATGAGGTTAAATTGGCACTCAGCATGGAAGAAACAGTGAAAATGCTACGACAAGCCAAATGACCTCACACAAACAGAAAACCCAAAACTCCTCTTTTTTCTCTTGATTTCAAACAATGTTAAAGTCGTTATTCCTATGTATGAACCATTAGAAACCTCAAAATGTGAGAAGTGTGGTAAGATTATAGCAGAGCCTAAAGAATTGATTAAAATCATTAGAAGTGGTTAAGATGAATAGGCGCTTCATTCTACCGCTCATTCTGAGCATGATAGGACTTGGTAATCTGATTCTCCTGAAATACACGACAGCAACAGTACAAAATGTGTTTCCAACCTTAAGCATTGGAATCCTCGATTTTGTTCTTTCAATGATATCGGTCGTATTGAGTTTGCCTGCTCTCTACACCTTATACAAACTTTCCCACGAGTCTAGCACACGTAAACATTGAGTGCGTCAAGGCAAAACATAATCATGCCACTATCTTCGTTTCAACATCCATTCATATTAAGTATTTCAGCCTGAATTACAAATGCAGTTACATTGCTATAATAGAAAGTTTTTTATGAACAATCATATTGATGTGCACTGAATGGAAGGTTAGAAAAAAGAAGAAATTCTTCTCGAACTCCTTTCTCTCTCTAAAGTTCGTCTAACCTTCCATTCACTATAGGGATTGGTTGGTATTATGGCTTTATGGAAGAATCTTCTATATCTTTAGACGTGAAGTTTCTTTGCTTGGATAAGGTGGAACATTTCTCCTTAAATTATTAATGCACACACGCCACGATTTGCTAACTATGCGCAATCTGGGCGTTCTTTAACTGGTCTAGCAGCCTCTAACACTTCAATTGTCCCTAGGGGATCTCGCCGTGTAGAACCTTAACCAGCTTGGACAGGTCGATGTTTCCGCCTGAAACCACGCAGACCACGCGACCCTTTCCAGCCTTACCCGTAAGCGCCGCCGCAACCGACGCCGCCCCAGCTCCCTCAGCGATGACACGATGACGCTCAAACAGCAATCCAATCGCGGAGACAATCTCGCGCAACGACACAACAATGGATCCCTCCAGCAGAGGCTGAACCAGCGTCCACATCTCGGAGAGGACACTCTCAGCTCCCATGCCATCTACGAAACTTGGAATACGTTTAACTGCCTGCGCGGAACCTGCGGCGAAGGAAGCTGCTAATGGTGCTGCCGTTTCCACCTCGCAAGCATAGACTCTCGTATCCTGTTTCCGTCCTTTGATAGCGGTTGCTATGCCAGTGGCCAGTCCGCCTCCCCCGAATGGAATGATGACCGAATCCACGTTTGGTAGGTCTTCGAGAATCTCAAGACCGATCGTTCCATTCCCAGCAATCATTCTGCGATCAACGAAAGGATGAATGAACACGCTCCCTTCCAAAGCAGCATAGTGGTGCGTTGTCGCGACCTGCCAGACTTCGTCCCACGGCAGCTGGATGACCTTCGCACCAAACCTCGTAATTGCCGCTAGCTTCGTCTCTGGAGCGGTATCAGGCACGATAACAGTACACGGGATTCGGTTTCGACGCGCATGCCAAGCGAGAGCCTGTGCCATGTTGCCTGCGCTACAAGTATACACTCCCTGCTCGCGCTCTCGGTCAGATAATAGGGCGATCGCATTTCCGGCGCCTCGGACCTTGAAAGATCCAGTCGGCTGCAGATTCTCCAGCTTGAGGTAGATGTCGGCTGGCGCGTCGTCAACACCAAGATGAACCAAGGGAGAGCGGAGGGTTGACTCTGCAATGCGCTCTCGAGCCTGTTCAATCTCGTCAAGAGAAATCGGATTCATTCAACTACCAGCGTTCCGGACACGGATGCGCATTATCATTCTCGTCCATTGGAGAATAAAAGGCTTAACATGGCATCGCTTGCCGTAATCTCTATTCTCGTCATGTTTTTCCTGCATTTTCAGCATCAGTTTTGATTAAGTACGAATACCTAGCATTAACAGAGTCGTCAGTTTCAGTTTTCTCTGTTCAATTCCTTCAGAGAACTACTGTAAAAGAGTAGACGTCTAGGGTGTCGATTTGAAAGATGCAACCTTCCAGCTTTTGACGTTGAAGCCCATTTTCTGGTACAGCTTTATCGAGGCTTCGTTGTCTGGGTTAATCGTCGCGTATATTCGGTTTATGTTGTTGCGTTTGGCATAAACCATGAGTCTTCGCAACAAGGCTGTGCCTATTCCCTGTCTCTTATGTTCTGACTTAACAACAACGTATTCAATCCAAAGTAACTTGTCTACTCCATGCATATAAGAGACTATTTGACTTGCTATGTAACCGATGACCTCGCCCTTTTCTTCAGCAACAAAGCTGCTTCCAGTTTTGAGGTAAAAGTTGAAGCGTGCACGAGTCACCTTCCTTTTTTCTTTCTGTTCCTTTCGGTATTGTTGAGGATTGCTTAACCTAAGGAATTCCAGGTATTCGGTATGCGCTTCTTCAAAGAGACTCCTATATGGTTCATAATCTTTCTTTTCCATCTGCCTGACAATCAACGCTGCTGCACCTCATCAGCGGACCATTGATTAACTTTAAAATATACCTTTATAGGTTGTTTGTTGATATCTAACCTACTCTGTTTGGAGGCTCAACGAACATGTTTGACCAAAGAAAACTAACTGAAATCAAAAAGCAGAGGCAAAAGTGGGAGAAAACCACCGTGCCAAACTGGCTTCGTCGCCATCCTGAACGCAGAAACGACTTCTCAACGGTTTCAGGCATTCCAGTTAAACGCTTGTACACGCCCGAAGATGTTAAGGAGATGGACTACTCGAAAGACCTGGGCTTTCCGGGCGAGCCGCCCTTCACCCGTGGCTTACACGCCACAATGTATCGGGGTCGCTTCTGGACCATGCGCATGTTCGCTGGGTTCGGCACAGCCGAGCAGACTAATCAGCGTTTCAAGTATCTTTTGAAAGAGGGCGAAACCGGATTAAGCGTAGCTTTTGACTATCCCACCATTATGGGTTACGACTCTGACCACGCCATGTCCATGGGCGAAGTAGGGCAATGTGGCGTGGCTGTTTCCAGCCTAAGAGACATGGAAGTCCTATTGGACGGCATTCCACTCGACAAAGTAACCACGAGCATGACGATAAACGGTCCAGCTTCCATGCTTCTAAGCATGTACGTGGCAGTTGGCGACAAGCATGGTGTTCCCCGTGAGAAACTAGGCGGCACAACGCAGAACGACAACCTAAAAGAGTTTTTCGCCCAGAAGTTGTGCATTTTTCCACCCGCACCGTCGTTAAAGCTGTCAACAGACGTCATCGAATACTGCGCCCGCCACCTTCCCAGCTGGAACCCGGTGAGCATAAGCGGCTACCACATCCGTGAGGCTGGCTCAAACGCGGTGCAGGAGTTAGCCTTCACACTAGCCGACGGCATAGCCTACGTAGAATCCACTCTGGAAAGAGGCTTGAAAGTCGACGAATTCGCCAGCCGCCTTTCCTTCTTCTTCGCCAGCCACAGTGACTTCTTCGAGGAAATCGCCAAGTTCAGGGCAGCACGCCGCCTGTGGGCAAGAATCATGCGTGAACGATTCAAAGCCAAGAACCCGCGGTCAATGTGGATGCGCATGCACGTCCAAACCTCTGGGTGCACTCTAACCTCGCAGCAGCCAGTCAACAACATCATGCGCACGGCGTTCCAAGCATTAGCAGCAGTCTTAGGCGGCACGCAGTCGTTGCACACAAACTCATTCGACGAAGCCCTCTGTCTGCCAACTGAAGAAGCGGCCACAATTGCTCTGCGCACTCAACAACTCATTGCACACGAAAGCGGCGTTACTGAAACAATCGACCCTCTGGCAGGCTCCTACTATATGGAGGCTTTGACCAATGAGATGGAGGAGAGAGCCATGAGCTACATTGACAAAATCGATTCCATGGGCGGAGTCACAGCAGGCATCGAGAACGGCTTCTTCCAACGCGAAATCGCAGACAGCGCCTACAAGCATCAGAAGCAAGTTGAACGCAGGGAACGCATCGTCGTAGGTGTCAACGACTACACGGTTGAAAAAGACTGGATACCCATGAACCTCTTGCGCATTCCCCCGCACGTGGAGAAAAAGCAGCTGGCGAGGCTACAGAGGGTTAGGAGAGAGCGCAACCAGCAGAAGGTGAAACAAGTCTTGGGAAAGCTACATAACGAAGCCGACAAAAGCAAGAACTTAATGCCCACAATAATCGAAGCCGTAAAGTCTTATGCCACCCTAGGAGAAATAACAGAAGTGCTGCGCACAGTGTTTGGAGAATACCGTGAGTTAATAGTAGTGTAGGAGAAGTAGGCAAAATGAGCAAGACTGAGAAGAAAATTCGAGTATTAATCGCCAAGCCTGGGTTAGACAGCCACGACAGAGGCGCAAAAATAGTGGCGCGGGCTCTAAGAGACGCCGGCATGGAAGTCATCTACACTGGATTGAGGCAGACACCGGAGCAAATCGTGGAAACCGCATTACAAGAGGATGTAGACGTAATCGGCTTGAGCATTCTGAGCGGCGCACACAACACATTGTTCCCAAAAACAATGCAGCTGCTCAAGAAGAAGGGCTTAGCCGACGTGCTGGTTTTCGCTGGCGGCATCATACCCGAAGAAGATGTCCCCGGGCTGAAGAGAATAGGCATAAGAGAAGTGTTTGGACCAGGCACACCGACCTCAACTCTGGTTGATTTCGTCAAGAACACCGTGTCAAAAACCAAGTAGGCGAAGCTACGTTTCGGTGCGAAACTCTTTTGACCCAACCCCCCATCATTCAAAAACTTGTCCAAGGTGTACTCCATGGAGAAAAAAGAGCCATAGCGAAGACCATCAGCATAATCGAAAACAATGATCCAGAAGCCCAGAAAATTATCTCGCTTGTTTATCCGAAAACAGGCAGAGCCCACATCATCGGCATAACTGGACCACCAGGTGCTGGAAAGAGCACGCTCATCGAGAAACTCGTCAAGGAACTCCGAAACAGAGGAAAAACCGTTGGCATAGTGGCGGTTGACCCTACAAGCCCGTTCAGCGGAGGCGCCTTTCTCGGAGACCGTGTTCGCATGCAAGATTTGAGCACAGACAATGGAGTTTACATTCGAAGCATGGCCACACGAAATCATCCCGGTGGACTGGCAAAGGCAACGAAAGACGCGGCGAGAGTTCTAGACGCGTCGGGAAAAGACGTTGTTATTGTCGAGACAGTCGGCGCGGGACAGTCCGAGGTTGAAGTGGTAAAGGTCGCCCACACAATAATAGTGGTGTTAGCCCCGGGTCTGGGCGACGACATTCAAGCCATAAAGGCTGGTCAGATGGAAATAGGGGACATCTTCGTTGTGAACAAAAGCGACAGAGAGAACGCGAACAAAGCGGTGAGCGACATACACGCAATGTTAGAGACGGCCTCGGAGAAAAAGGGTTGGAAACCGCTTGTGATTAAGACGTCTTCGCTCACGGGTGAAGGCATAGCCGAACTCTTAGAGCGCATTGATGAACACGCAGAGTATTTGAAAACAGGATCAATCGATGAACTGAGAAAAGAGAGAATCGAAAACGAACTGGTTGAAGCGCTGACCCAAAAAATAGCCGAATCCATCGTGAACGAGTTGAAACAAAAAGAGCAGTGGAACAAAATTACCCAAAGAATCCTGTCTCGAGAAACCGATCCCTACTCAGCTGCAGACAAACTTTTGGCAAAGCAATTGAAAACAACAAAAAAACGTTAACAACTGTTGGAGGCGAAACCCTGACTAGAAAGCGTAGACTAGAAAAGGGATTGGTTCAGGTTTACACGGGCGACGGCAAGGGCAAAACCTCGGCGGCGTTCGGGTCTGCGTTGCGAGCTTTGGGACGAGGGCTCAAAGTCTACGTGATACAGTTTATTAAAGGCGGCTTCGACTACGGTGAACTGTACATTGCCGAGAAGCTTCCAAACCTGAGGCTGGCTACGTTTGGAAGAGGCCGATTCATCACTGAAACCCCGCCTTCACAAGAAGATATGCGATTAGCAAGAGAAGCCTTCAACCTCGCCAGGAAGGTTGTCGAGGAAGGCGAATACGATATTGTCATTCTAGACGAAATCAACGTGGTGTTGAACCTCAAAATGATAGGCGTCGATGAAGTCGTTGAACTCATCAAGAAAAAGCCGAAGCATGTAGAATTGATTTTGACAGGGCGTTATGCACCAGCCCAGATCATTGAAGCAGCCGACTTGGTTACTGAGATGAGAGAGGTGAAGCATCCTTACGCTCAGGGAGTTCCACCGAGAAAGGGAATAGAATACTAGACTGTTGATTCTATTAGTCTAGGCTTACCCCAGACCCACCCCACTCTAGGTTTCTGCATGCTATTTCCAATATGATCCAGATATGCGTTAGTGGGTGGATTGATACTGTCTACCCTTTGGGGCTGTGTGTGTTTAGATGTAGTTGAACACGCGGAACTGCACTGTTTGTTTGTAGCCCCTCTACGTTTCCACACTTTATGAATATTTGGAACCAATTATGCCTCGTTTCAAAGATGTGTTCTATTTTAGTGGAACATACATGGAAGAGCGTGAGGCGCCGATGCCTGGTACGCCGTGTTTCACTGGTTTGTTTGTTATGGCGAACTCGCCTATTAAGTGGCCTATCATTTCGGGCTTTATTTCTAGAGACGTGAACTCTTTCCCATTGTGCACGAGTAGGGTGGCGCCGACCATTTCGGGCAGTATGATCATGTCTCGGGCGTGTGTTTTGATAACCATCGCTTTAGGTGTCGGTTCTTGGGCTTCTCTAGCCTTTCTTATGGTTTCAAGCAGTTTGCGTTGTTCTTGACTCAGACCGCGTTGCAGGCTCCGTCTCTGACGAGACGGCACTAGACGTATGAACTCGTCCATGGACATTGCTTGTAAATCGTTTAGCGTGTAGCCACGGTAGTGGAATTCTTTGGGCATACGGTTGGTTTCCTCTTTCGTTTGGGCTATGTTTGTTCGTTTTGGGGTTAATTAACTTGTTGCTAGTAGGCTTAGTGTGAGTTGGGAAAAAAATTTTTTGGGCTGGTGAGGCTCGTTTCTGTTTGTGTTTTGGGTTTTGTTTAGGTTTCTGATTAGTGTTTCTGGCTTTGTTTGAAGCTGGGCTAGCGCACTTTCAATGTTGTTAAAAGCCACCTTCAATGTTGTTAAAAGTGACTGATAATGTTGTTAAAAGTGACGTTCAAATATGGCTTGGGTTCATTGTTCGTGTGCGGGGTTTTAAATTTCAAAAGAAGAAGGGACTGAATCCCTTTAGCCTTCTTCTACCATGTTGTTTGGTATGGTTTTTGATTGAATAATGCTTATTCGTATGTTCGGTTCTTTTATGTTAGTTGGTTGAGTTGGCGGTTGTTGTGAAGCCTGAGGATAAGGCGCGGTTGAAGATTGATGAATTGCTTAAGGCTGCGGGTTGGCGTGTTCAGGATTATCAAGGGTTGAACCTTTTATCAAACAAGAGAAAATGAAATATACATCTCTACGACATCGCCTCTTTCGGGTCTCGTAGCAAGAACTCCATTTACCATTGTTTCATGAATCTTGGAACATAGTGTTTATTCTCAGGTTTGTATTTTATACCGTATTCCAGAAGTAATATTTTTCAGATCTCTTTCATCCTTGAATTAATCTTAAGTTGTTAGATTTCGTTGGTTAAGGCAGGATAGAGATGAGTCAACAATACTGTTAATCTCATAATCACCAAAACCAAGCACCTGGAATAGTTATTCTATCCATTTGTCAAGTCGTTTGGATGGTTCAACTGGTTTTATTCGTTCTTTCTTAGGCTTCTTGTGAGGCTTCCACTTTTCAGCAGTTTCAACAAGAACCTCAACCTCTTTCCTCTGAAGCCTCATTCTTCTAAGAGATTCCAAGCCTTCATACACTTGTTTACGCTCACTTTCTTTCAGTTTGAGAACATCAAAAACAGCATTATCAAGCTCTCTTCTTGCTTCTTGCTCTGATTTCTCATCACCTTTATTCTGAACCTCACAAACTTTAGAAAATGCATTTTCAATTTGCTGTCTCTGTTTCATAGACAGCTTTTCTGGGTTTAAAACTGGCAAATCCTTGCATTCATAAATTTCCAGTTCAAGGACACCACCACCATAGAACCTACCGTGCAGTTCTGTCAAAAGTGCAGTTAAGGAAGAGTTAAGAATTCCAGCTAGAACATTGAAGTCTTCTTCAATCTTAGGATGGATTTCATAAAAGGCTTTGTCTGCTTGTGCTTTTGCCTTGTTAACTGCAAAAATACAACGTTCCCAAATCCTACAAGAAAACAGTAAGGGCGAAGGTTCTCTTTCTCCTAAATCATACCACAATTTTCTTGATTTTACTGAAGAAAGGTTATGATACCCTTTAACAATTGTTCCACCCTTCTTCCCACCCTTTATGCGAGTCTCAACAGTCTCTCCATGCTCGATGTATTTCAGAACGTTGGTGTCTTTCAGTTTGTCTTTAGACTCATGAACCATTAGAACCCATTCATTTGCGTCCTTGGGATGAATTTTAATTCTTATATTTTTAGGAGAGGAAACCAGCGGTTCTAGAAATTTCTTCTCGATACCCCACAGCTTGACCTTTTCTTTGTCTAAATAGAAGAACTCATTCGCACCAGTTTTTATAGCGTAATTGACTTTCGCTATCTCTCCAAGTTTTGCCATTGTGTTATTTGCTCTTATCTTGAAATAGATTGCTGGTGCTCTGAGAAATATTCCCCATTTGCCTTTTGGCTCAAGTTCCCTCTGTTGCTTAACTGTTACCCCGATACGCTCATTTTCAAAGTCTTCTTTTGTGTTCTCTATCATTTTGACTATTTCCTCTGTAGGCATTGCTTTTTTTATTCTTACAAACTTGACAAAGTTGTTTTCTCTATCTTCCTTTAACTCATCTTCTTTGCTTAGAATAGTTATGCACGTTCCGACAAGTGCTTTTTCAAAGGCTCTTACATCATACCAAATAATTGCGTGAATCTTAAAGCGGTCAAGAAAGAATCGTTTCAAGTCTTCTCCGAAACCAACATCAAGGTAAGTGTCCGAGGTTATCTGTCCCATCATCCCATGATTTCTTAAGAATTTTGCACTGTGAGTAAAGAAGTATGCGTAGATTCCTGCTCTTGCATCCAGTTGAATCGTTGAACCATCTGAGTATGTCAGTGCTTCTTCTCTAATTTGGTCTTTGTATTCCATTTCTTCTTGTCTTGTGTAAGGCGGATTTGTTACAACAATGTCGAACTCTCTGGGTAGAATATCAGTTGAAGGCTTAACTTTGAAGAAATCACTTACAATGAGGTTTATGTTTCTGCTTTTAACCTTGAGATTTCTTACAGCTAAGTTAATAGAGGATAGTTGTGCTGGAAATGGGTTTATGTCTATGCCATAAAGCTGATTTAAAATCTCTTCATGTAGTTTTGAATCTTCAGTAAAAGGATTCTCTTTTTTCTTCAAGTCTTTTAGCTTGTGATACGACTTTACTAAGAAGCTCCCACTTCCACAACTAGGGTCTAAGACCTTGTCATTAGGTGATTTGATACACATTTCTGTTATTAGCTCCACAATAGGTGGTGGAGTGTAATATTGTCCTAGTCTGTGCCTTTCCACATCTGGAATCAGTTCTTCATAAACTCTGCCAATGACATCACTTCGTATCTTTGAAAGGTCGTAAGTTCCAAGCTCTTCAATGAAGTCGTTCAGAGTATAGATTAACTTCTTAGGCAACAGAATCTGGTCTAGAATAGTATGCGGTTCAAAAATTGCTTCATAATCCACATCCTTACAAACTTTGTCAAAGACCTCTCTTATCTTTTCTGAGAATATTCTAGGGTCTTCAGTTTCAATTTTTGTCAGCTTATGCAGTGATGGAATCTGGGTTTCCAGTGTTTTGTAGAAAGTTAGTCTATTCATGAGCATGTAGGCAAGCTGTTCAGCAATACTTTCATTCCTTTCTGGAGAATACTCAAAGAGTTGTGATTTAAGCCATCTCACATATTCATCTTTGAACTTCGTGTCTTCTTTGAGCCTCTGGTTAAGTGATTGAAGAATAAATGGTGTTATGAAAGTGTGAAATGTTCTAAGCCTTTGTAAGAAAACATCATCTAACTCAAGCCATTTACCAACACCAATTCTAAACCTACAGACTTCCTCCAAAATTGTCTTGGCAAAAGATTCCTCAAAGTAGACCTTATAGTGTTTCAGTCTCCTCTGAGGTAAAGGAACACCAGCAGTAAAAGTATCAAACACGACTAGAACCTCTCCGTTGCATGTAGCGAAGTAGGGAGCGCCTAACTCAACGGCATATCCTGAAGCCTGTCTGATTACGTCTTTGCTGTAGGGGTCAAACTTACGGTCAATGAAAGGAACTTTACGCTTTGTTTCAATCACTAAAAGAGCTATCTTCTTTCCCTTATCAATGGCTTCCACAACAAGGTCTGGTCTTCCATTAATCGTTGGTTCATACCTTACACCAACAAGCTCAATATCGTCAAAACTAAACTTCCTTTCAATCAGATTCTGCAATATACGATAAAGCTCAATCTGAATGTTCCTTTCAAGAACCGAAGTCAAACCATAACTCCTCGATAATTTACCAGGTGAATACTAACAAAATCATCACTTTGATTGTTCAGAAGGTGGTGGCGGCTCCTTTTGGGGAGTTGGAGTTAGCTCAGGCGGTTTAGAAGGTGGAGTTAACGGAGGCATTGATGGAATTGATGAAGGAGGTCTGGCTTGCATGACAACTTGAAGATTAATGGTTAAGGAGACTGATTCACTCTCGAATATTTTCGCCGCACCTTGACCCTGATGTTGCTGCAACCAATTAATTTCCCTACAATATAGTTCCCACACATCTGTCCATAAATCTGAGTTTGGATCAATCTTCTCAACATTCAGCTTCAAGACGTTCTTTGCCTCGTCAAAATCAATGACCTTACCATGCGATTTGTACATTTCACCCTCGGAGAGCCACTTCGCAACACTCTCAGCCTGCTTAGGATCATTCTTAAGCATGTAGCTTTTCAACCATTTTTCAGCAAACCTTCGGGCACCGTCTATGGCACCATAACAACTCGCTAGGATTTCTGGACGAATCTGGGACATCATTGGGAAATACATCTGAACTGGATCGTGGTCCTCGGTGACTTTCTTTCGAATAATCTCCAACCCATCAATAAAAGACCTAGCAGGAATTACCTCCTCCAAAGGCGCCATTCTCAGCTGAGGATCAATAGGACCCAACTCAGCCAAATAACCCATTAAAATCTTGTCGCTTCCAAGAGCAATCATAGTAGCAGCACTCTTAGCAAAATCAGGCACGATTACATTGAACCCTTTTGAAAAGCGTTGTCTGCACATCAAAAGGAGTTTCTCAGCAACATTAGCATCTCCGCCCGGGGAGTTCACAACCAAATATCCTACTTCCGCCCCAGCCACAGACCGTAGCAAATCTTCGAACAGAGGTATATCCTGAATCATTATCTCTGGAAGCGGGTGAAAAGGACTCGCTGTATATACAATAACCCGACCGTTCAGCTTCTTTTCCAAGCGTTGAATTATAGGCTTCCTGTGGATGTAGAAATTATTAGGGTCAACAATGTCAGTATACCTGGGAACGTTCGAACTCATTTCATGGAGACCTGCCTACGCATTGCTTGTTACAGAAACAGCATAAATGCGAGGCTTTCTCCTATTTAACTGTTCCAGAATTCTCAACAATTCTTTAAGCTCGTCCAGTTCCACACGGTTCTTATCAAGAATTTCCTGGACGAAACTCTCCACTGACATGAGTTTTCCTCATAGAGGTATAGAAAGACGAATTTAATAAGATTTGTTGTTTCAAAATCATTTTCAGCATTGCAAACATTGGTAATTACCCATTAAACCACCTCAAAAATACATGAAAAAGTGCCATAAAAAACCACCGCAAACCCACTTCAAACAGAACAAGAAAACAAACAAAACAAAAAACCGAACGATTCCTCGCCTACACCTACGACCAACTCACACGAAGAGACAAAGCCAACCTAGACATATTCTGGCTCAAAGACGAAACCCTCGAAGACACAGAAAACCTACCACCACCAGACACAATCGCAAGAGACATAACAGAAAACCTACAAGCAGCACTAAACAATTCAACACTATACAAGAAGACCTAGAAGAAAAACAAAAAACCCAACAAACCTAACAAGCCAAGTTACACTAAACAACTCTAAACAACACAGAACAACGCTAAGCTATCAGGAAACAACAAAGTCACCAAATTCACGCATCAACCCGCCAACAACACCGCTATAAACTTTTATTAAGCCTAATGATTTCATGATAACTTTGGCGGTGGGTCTAGGCGGGGGGCTAGGGGTCCCCTGAAAGGCGCTGAAAGGCGTCTTGACCGTAAACCCTCTATACGACGGGCTGAAGGCTGAGGTGAGGCGTCAAAGAGCACCTGGCTTCGCGGTCTCTGGCTATGAGTGTCGGTCCCTTGGGGCTGACGGACAGGCGAACCTGGCCAGGCCCGGAAGGGAGCAACCTAAACTTGGACGCTTAGCGCTCAGGGGAGAGCCGGCATGAGACTATGGGGCTGAATGAGGCTGGGTGCAAACTGGATGTCCAGCCTCGGCGACTCACCGCTTTTTATGAACTCTTCGAATCAACCTTTTCGAGAGTTCACAAAAAAGATTCACCGACAAGGTTTCTACTGAGAAGGCACTTGTCGAGGATTAAATCACTAAGTTTGCTCGTCCTTCAGCGTTTCTCAGCCCAGCAGCTGGTTTACGGCTTCTATACTGTCTATGTAAAGAATTCCCTTATGCGTTGTTCTGTAAACGGTTATAGTTTGTTTCCTTCGTCTGATTGCGTTGTTTTCTAAGAAGCCCCTCTCAACCAGCAAATTCAGATACGTGTTGATCTGGGAATAACTCAGCTTGGCCTTGTACATTATATGCGTCTTTATTCTGCCTTCCCGCGCTGTTTTCAGAATTTCTGCCACGATGTCGTGTCTATCTCTACGCTTTGTGCTCAACTCGATGGTGGACACTACCCTTCTCTCTCTCCAAAATATATTGAGACTCAATGGGTCCATATTACTCTTGAGGAACAATCTTCTAGAACATTAAAATCCATTAAAAGTATAAAAAGTATGAAAAAATCTAATCAACGAACACCGAGTTCCCGCAGCATTTGGCAAGGCTTACAAACTTCGCCAACAGTCGGCTCGCCGCACAGTTCACACTCCTGCAAGATGGTTTCCTTCACCCCAGCTTCGAGCGCTGGCCTAATTTTTTCTATTGATTTGAACACTATAAATTTTGTACCTGCATGTCTTTCTTCCATTCGGTTGAGCATGGTGCGTACGTCGCTTCTCAGGGCGGTTGGCGCATAAGGGCAGGGCACACTTTGAAATTTTATTTTCTTCATGTATGCGTAGAAGGCGATTTCTCTTTCAGGCAACTCACTGAACGGTTTCACCCTTGGCACAAACATAGGATGCTTCTCTTCTAAGATGGGTTTCACGCGGGCTATGCGTAAGGGGTCGCCGTGCATAATATTCAATAATATGGTCTGAACCTCATCGTCCAAATTGTGCGCCAGGGCAAGCCTGTCAGCATTCACTTTTCGGGCAGCCAAGTTTAGGGCTCTTCGTCTTAAGACACCACAGTAGGCACAGGGAGACAAGGCGTTTTTTTGGCCTTTACCCATCTTTCTGAGCAGTATCACTAACTCGTCAAGTTGTATATCGAACAACTCCTTAAAAGATGTAACAACGTGCTTCACACCCAGTTTTCGGGAGCTCTCAGCTGCAAACCTGAGTGCTTCGTCTCTGTAGCCCTTTATTCCCTCGTCAACCGTTACAGCGCAGAGATTCGCTTTCGGAAATCTTCCTTCGATTTTGGCTAAAATGTGCAACAGGGTAATGCTGTCTTTTCCGCCTGAGACCGCCACTACAATGTTGTCGTCTGGCTTGAACATATTGTATTTGGCTATTGTCGCCCTCGCCTTATCCTCAATTGATCTTGTGAAGCATTCAGCGCAGAGCTTTTCGCCTGAGTAGGCACGCATGTAAACGGCGTCTCTTCGCCTGCAAAAGGTGCATGCGGGCATTGTCATTTCGCCAGTCTTGGTTAGATTGCGAACAGTCCGAATCGCCAGAGACTCAAAATGATGTTTAATGCAAAGAGTCCGAGAGTAAAACCGCTCACAGCAATGCGTAGCTCTCGCTTGCGCTTTTTCACAATTCGTTCAAGTGGATAGTAGAGCACACGTTCACCGTCGAATGGATATAGTGGCAACATGTTGAAGACAGCCACGCTGAAAGCAATCACATAGGTCCAATACAAAGTCCAATACAAATTGACTCCTGTGTACTGCTCTAGACTCACCCTACTTGGATGATACTCAGACCATCTGCTGAAACCAATAATAGCTCGGCTCTTGTTCTCTTCTGCAGCAAGAGTTGTAACTGTTATGTTTTCAACCCTGTTATCGTGCAGAACCGTTAGAGTCAATTCCTCTCCTGGATTCACTCTCATCATATAAGTTGAAAAATTACTGTAGGTTACAATCGGACTGCCGTTAATGGCTTGGATGACGTCCCATCTTCCGATTCCAGCCGTGTCCAGAGGTCCACCTTGCAAGGTTTCGTGAATCAAAATGCCTTGCGGAGCCGGGAACAAGCCAGCAAGCAATATTAGCGTTAAGATTGCAGAGACGAGATTAGTTGATGAACCCGCAGCAAGCATGCGAAGCCGTGCGATTAATGATGCCTTTTCAAACTCTTTCTCGTCAGGTTCTACAAAGGCGCCGAAAAACACAAGAAATGTGAGCACGCCCGTGGACAAAACTGGGATGTTTTCTAACCTTGATACAATCCCATGTGCTAATTCATGGGATGTGAGGACCACAACCGCTGCAAAGGCGTAGAATGGCAACCAGTACAAACTCAGAGTTATACCTGGAACAACGGGAACAAGGTAGGAGCCGCCACCCACCTGAGCAAATCTTAGCAAGTTGTTGGCGAGCAAGTAGATTGCGAGAGCCATTAAGCCGAGTGAGAAGGCTACACCGACGTTGGAGAGAACGGTCCAGAACGCTGGTTTCTTCCTTGCCAGTTTGTCCAACCTTGAGTTTATCACTTTTGACCTGTACATGAAGTAGCCCAGTTTGACGTCTAATCCGCGCTTGTCCAAGTGAAGAATATGGGCAAGTATATACAAGACTACCCAAAAAATGACGAAGCCAATTAGAAAGGTGATTTCAGGAGTCAAATTGAGAGCCATGTTGCTTTGGGTTCCTGAGCAGGCTGTTTCTAGAGAATCAACAAGATATAATACTTAAACATAGTGTTGATTAACGAGCGTGAAGCCGCATGGCGAACATTTTGGTGCTTATGACGACCGCCAATAAACCTGAGGCACAGAAAATAGCCAAGAAATTGCTTGATAGACATCTCATAGCCTGCGCCAACATCTACGGTCCAGTTGAATCTCATTTTTGGTGGCAAGAAAAGATTGAAAAAGATGATGAGTTCCTGGTTTTAATGAAGTCGCACCAGAAGCTCTTTGCAAAACTCGTGAAAGCCGTTAAGGAAATGCACAGTTACGAGGTGCCAGAGATTCTGGCCACACCGATCGTTGAAGGTTATCAGCCATACCTAGAATGGCTGAACACTTCGCTTGCACGCTTCGGTGAGCCATAGAAATGACGAAGAAGCCGCTCAAACGCGCCGAGCGAGTCGAAGTTGTTTACAGCCAAAAGCGTTGGAAATTGTTAGAAGAACTGAGAAACAAAGCTATTGAAATGATGGAACCGCTGGAAAAAGCGAATCTCTTCTGCATCGTCCACGGAAGCATAGCACGGGGTGATGTGTCGGCTAAGAGTGACATCGACGTTTTCTTGCCTGAACCGCCAAGTTCATTCCTAATTGAATCAACGCTAGAACGAGCTGGATTAAGGGTTGGCAGGCGAATTCTTGTGCAGGCTACGCCCTCATATGCTGCGAAAGGCTACATGGAACTCGACCGCCAACGCGGTGTATCCTTTCCCCTAATGAAACTCCGCCCCTTCGAACGCAATTTCTACCGATTCGGCGGCGAAGCCACACTTCAGACACTCAAAAACAGTCAACGTGTAATTGGAGTGGACAAGCGTCTCATGCTTATTGAGCCAACCGGGCAAGGTCACGTGGAAACCACCATAGTTGGAAGAGAAGAAACAGTAGCCAAACTGCTCGATGTTTCTGTTCAAACCGTGCTTGACCGAGTGCACGCTCTTCTGCGCCGAGACGAGGTGGGCAGAACAGGAGTTTTCATCGAGCGTGAACTGGGTCCAGAGGAAACCTTTGAATTAGTTTTGAAACAGCTCGCAGATGAGAATCCTGCGGTGCGCAGACGGCTCAAACTTTTCGGAAAGTGAATAGACGAATTGATTCTTAACACATTAGCTTTTCCACTACTATTCTATAGAGCTCACTCGCGGTTTCTGCTATGAAATCAGGTTTTGCATCATAGATTCTCTGGTAACTATTGAAGCCCCAAGTTACCCCTATCGTTATTGCGCCTATTTTCCTTGCGGCGATAATGCCATCATCCACATCATCGATTACAACACAATCCTCGGGAGAGACAGCCAACTGTTCTGCTGCTTGCAAGATGGGCTTCGTTGAAGGCTTTTGCTCCTCAACATCTTCACGAGCGATAATCACTGAGAAGAACTTGTCGATTCCAAACAGGTTAAAATAGCGTTGAAGCTGTAAGCGTGAGGTAGCGCTCACCAACGCCATCTTATAGCTTCGCCTGTGTAAATACGTCAAAATGTCAAGAACGCCATCATGTAACTTAAATTTGTGTTCATCTGCTGTTAGTCTAGAATTCCATACGTTCACAAAAAACTCGACCTCCTGCACGGAGTCTATTCCCATATGTTTCAGATGGGTTCGGTAGTCGGATAAGAACAACTCACGAAACTCTTCTGGGGCGAAAGTTCGTTTGCTGAGACGTTTCAACGCTTCATTGCATGCATCATACGCAAACTTTTCGCTGCTTACAATTGTACCATCAGCATCCCACAAGAAGGCAAACACTTTTCGAGAACGACTTCGAAACATCATTAGATTCCTCCGCCATCCGTTATCTGTTCGTTATTGCCGTTTTGGTCCACGCCCCTGCACACATTTAGCCTATTTGGAACCTGAGTAGCGCTGCTATGCCGCCTAGCCCTTGCAGTTTGGTGCCTGCTTCGTGTTCGGTGCTCACAACAGTTATTTGCCCAGCCCTTTGTTCCACTTCTCGCATAATCTTCTCCAAGTCTGTCCGCTTTTCATCCGTTGACTCCCGCAGCATGGTGTCAGCTATGAGCAGTTTTTCAACCGCACCGTATTGAGTTGCCTTCGCCACCTCATCAAATCCATAAGCTACGTTGGCAATGCCTCTTCCCAATCTGGCAAGCACTTCCTCCACCAGCCCGGTCTCTTCAGCCATCCTCACATGCTTCAACGTCTTTGTCAGCACACCCGAACGCACAGCCTCGTTAATTCCAGTCACACCCGAACTGTTGACACCCTTGACATCTACGATAGCGGTTGCCACATCCTGCGCTACGTCTTTAACATAGTTGACGAAACTGTTCTTTACAAATCCAAGCCCCAAAATAACGATTGAACATTTGAGATTCGCCCAAATTTCACGCAGAGAGTGTAAGGCTTCCTTAAAGTAGCCTTTCAGGGCTTCGTCTCTCTTCTCAGCCTCAAGCTTGCCGGGAAGCCGAATTCTCCTTTCAACCTTGACTTCTAAACCGTATTGCCGGAACACGGCCACAGCAAATTCTTCGTCATCTATCGACGCGAGCACGACGAGCGGAGTTTCCACGTGGCTTGCTTTCTCCAATCGGTCAACTTGATGCTTTAACCACCTTGACTTAATTATGGTTAAAGGCTGGCCAACAACGACGTTCAATGTGTGGTGTGAACCCTTGCCGCCTATGTCTTCGGGCACGTCGCTTATGACCCCATGCACCCGCAGGCGGTTGAGGCTTCTGTCCCAGAAAACTCTTTCAACCTGCAAACCCAAAAACACGGAAACTCGTCTGCCCTGCTGAGGACGAGCGTATTCTTGCTGAATCTTGATTTCCCTTGTAGTTTTGGCATAAACTTGATCGATTTGGTAAATTATGTTGTAGAGGTGCCAGAGGTCGTCTAGGCTCTGGGGCACCACCTTCACAAAGCCTTTTTTCAGTTGTATGTCAAGAATCTTCAATGCAAGTCTTCCTCGTGTTTCATCATGTAAATTCAGTTTGTCATTATAGAAAGACGTTAAAAAGGTTGCGAGACGGGTTCAACACACTGTAAACGACAGAGGAAAAAATCATTTTTAGAACCATACCTTCAATGATAAGCCATTTCCTAAAGCCAATATCCGCCAATTTCTTGATTAGCCCTTCTTTCGTAAGTGGCACCGTCACTAGAACCACCTTGGTTCCAGAAGGCTTAACATAATTTAAGCCTGTTCTGATGAGTTCTTCTTCAATTCCCTCTGCACCCATGTCAGGAGAAACGTCAATGTTTCTTATACGACCTGCTTCTTTCCCAGTGGTGTAGCTTAAAGAAGCGTATCCCACGATTTTCCCATCTTTGACAGCCACAACTTTCCTCTCAGTGGACATTCGAGCTATTCGATTCCATAATGAAGTTTTCAAATCGCTCTTTTGGAAATTATAAGTCTTGAACCAATTCGGGTCTCTTGAGCTTCTTATCAGTTCGTAAACAGCGTCTTTGTCCCATTTCTGAAAGTCTCTAACTTGAATCCCTTCAACCCTTTCAAGACTAGGCAAAGAATCCAAATTGGCGGTCAAGTAGACTGTGTCATCAAACTTCTTGAACCCAAGCTTGTGATACAACTCCTTCGCGGAATTATTGGTGTGGGAAACCTGTAAAATTACGCAAGCAAATCTTCTCTTCCGAGCATAATGTATCGCGGTTTTCATAAGCTCAGTCGCAATGCCTTTTCGCCTGAAATCAGGACGCACCATCACTGTTTCTATGTAAGCAATATTCCTTCGCTTGGTCACCATCGTTGTACCGACGACCTTTCCATTCATGTCGGCAACAAAAAATTTGATTGGCTCCTTACCAAAAAGCTTGAAGAAACCGAACAATATTCTTCCTGAAGCACTGAATCTACGGCGAACCACTTTTCTCCATACATCTGGATCAAACCCTTCCTTTTCGAATTCTTCAACAAAAGATTCTCTTGCACATTCGATAACGCCATCGATGTCTTCTCTTCTGAAGTCTCTGATTATCAATGGCCCACCTGCATTTTGTATAATGGGTGGAATGTATTTGGTTTTTGCGGAGAAGCGTCGAGAGTAGTTACACGTAAAGGCTTCATCGAAAAGCGTTAAAAGTGCGCCCTTGCCCCCGAAAGCACAACGCTACACAAGCATTGCCCAATTTGTAAAAGGCGCATGACTTGAAGCATTTTGTTTACAAATACAAAAAAGCTTATATGCGCATACATGTAACTAGCGTAAGCACATCGTATACAGGAGAGATAGTAAGGTGGCGTCTGGAAAACTCAATATTTGGATTAGAGATGAAGATTGTAGCTTGAGGAACGCTTGGAGAGCGGATCTGGAGGTAAAAACCTGTCTCGGTGAGAATCTTATTGATATCCTTCCACAGCCTGATCTCGAAAAGATAATCAGCCATCTTAAGGAGATGTTTCCTGAATTCAAGGTATCATATCTTTCGGACTACGGAACTAAAGTCATAAGGGCAGAAGGCAAGCGAGTTATTAATCATCTAGAGGTCGATGTTCCCCCCGGTTGCTATGTTGTCCGTGTTCATGTGTGCGGCGGGGGCAATGAATGGAGCGATAGAACAATGGTTATAGTTGGCTGCGGGGAAGAGTCGTGCGTTAATCTTATAATAAAGGAAGCGGAGACATGCGGCCGCGAGTTCATAATTCCATTTCTAAGGCTCGCAGAGGAAGCACGTATACCCGGAGAGCATGTTCAGGTTGCAGTCAATGCTCTTGCGAAAGCAGCAAGAATACCAATCGATGAGGTTGCTGAAAACCTACAAGAAAGAGTCAAGCAACTTAGAGACGTTAAAGAGGCAAGCGCCGTAGTTGCTCAGGCAGAATCAGGACTGAAAATAATCAAAGGCCTTCGATTGCGGAAGGAGAAATAGAAAACAAGTAGAATACCCACGCAAGAGAGCAAATGGGAAAAAGCGAAAGTCTCTATCTCCCCTTTTTGTCAACCCTTCTTCCTCATGCAAATGCTCCTGAAAACACCTCCTTTTCTATGTTGGTAATCCTGTAACAAATAAGTCTGACAGGTACCTGCCCGTAATGCTTGAAGGTTGATAATAAATTCTAAAAGTGGATGTTGACAGTATTCGTTTGGGTTGAATGTGCGTTGTCCATGCCTTTCTTGTTGCGTTTTCGCTTGGGTCAGTGTGAGTTTGAGATAAGTGGTTGCAGAGAGGAAGTCTTGGCGACAGTTCGGGATTTGCCGAGTCTTGTTGGAGTGATTACAGAGGCGTTTGCCCAAGAGGGTGAGAAGTGTCTTGAGGATGAAGTGTTGCCGCGGTTGAGGGGGCGCAGTATGGTTTGACGGCGGCTTGGTTTTTGTCTAAGAGGAGCCCGTGTATGTGAAGGATGTTTTCTGGCTTTTGGATGTAAATTATGAAGTGAGGGAGCACAAGCCAGAGGTATGGATCTGGGGCATAGACGAAGAAGGACAACGAGTCTTAATCATAGACCGAAGTTTTGCCTCCTACTTTTATCTAGTTCTTGAGGAAGGACAAAATTTCCAAGCAGTTGTCGACAAGATAAAATCAAGAAAAACCAGCGAGTTTCCATCAGTTTTCAAACTTGAGCAGGCAAAGCGTAGATATTTCGGGAAGCCCGTAGATGTTGTAAAGGTGTTTTGTCAAGACCCAGATGTCATTGTGAAATATGCAAAAGCGATGGCCAAAATTGAGGGCGTTAAGGAAAGCCTTGAAGACGACATCCGCTATTCGATGCGCTACCTAATCGACAACAATGTCTCGCCTTGCGGTTGGCACGAAATTGAAGTTGAAGAGACAAAGAACACGTTAGGCGTACAAGTCGACAAAATTTACATCGCCAAATCACCTCCAAAAAGCATTGAAAAGGTTGAGATTCCTCAACTCAGGGTTTTAGGCTTCTCCACTATCGCCTACAGTCCAAAAGGGGCTCCAAAGCCTGAAAAGAACCCAGTTGTAATCATTTCGGTTGCCACCAATACGCGCGAAGAGAAGCAGTTCGTAGCCGAAGATTCCAATGATAAGCCTGTGTTAGAGGCGTTCATAAAATATGTTAGAGACTTCAACCCAGACGTCATTGCTGGTTATGGAACAAACCGTCAAGACTGGTTCTACCTCACGGCGCGAGCCAAAAAACTAGGCGTAAACCTGTTCGTTGACAGAGTTAACACGGAGCCTCACATGAGCGTCTATGGACACGTTTCTATTACCGGACGAGCCAATGTTGACTTTTTCGATTTCTCCGACGAACTGCCAGAAGTGAAGGTGAAAACCCTAGAAAACATTGCAGATTTCCTCGGCGTTTTGAAATTGGAAAAACGCACACTAGTTGAAGACATAGACTTTGCTTCATACTGGGAAGACAATAAAAAGCGTCCAATCTTGTTGCGATTTTCACAAGAAAACACTCAGTCAATAATGGGCATAGCCGATGCCATGTTGGGTTTCGCCATGCAGCTGTCCAGTTTGGTTGGGTTGCCACTTGACCATGTTGGCACAGCAGCTGTTGGATTCCGAGTTGAATGGTTCCTCATGCGTGAAGCCTACAGGATTGGTGAGCTGATTCCAAGAAGGGTTGAACGGCCATACTTCCCATATGCAGGCGCGGTTGTCTTGGCGCCCAAACCGGGCTTGCACGAGAACATCGCGGTTCTCGACTTTAAGGCTATGTATCCTAACATTATGATAAGCCAAAATATTTCACCAGACACATACCTCCCAGAGTCGGAGCCCGAGCCGAAAGGCGGCGTCAACATGGCTCCAGAAGTGAAACATCGCTTTCGCAAGGAGCCATCCAGCTTCTACAAAGAGGTCTTGTCCAACCTCATAGCCAACAGAGACCAAATTCGCCCCAAGTTGAGTAGGCTTGACCCTAAAAGTCCAGAATACAAAGTTCTGGATGCACGCCAGAAGGCTGTGAAAGTCATAACAAACGCTGCTTACGGTTATACAGGGTGGATTGGAGCACGCTGGTACGTCAAACCAGTGGCTGAGGCGGCGACCGCTTGGGGCAGACACGTCATATCAAACACGGTAGATGTGGCCAAGAAAATCGGGTTAGAAGTTGTGTACAGCGACACCGACAGCGTCTTCGTCAACAATGCCCCGAACAAAATTGAAAAACTCTCAGAAGAAATTGGCCGAGAACTCGGATTGGAGATAAAGCCTGACAAGGTTTACACTCGCATTCTGTTCACTGAAGCTAAGAAGAAGTACTGTGGTCTGTTGCCAGATGGAAGGTTGGATATAGTTGGTTTAGAAGTTGTCCGCGGAGACTGGGCTGCCTGCGCTAAAAACGTTCAGGAAAAGGTGTTGGAAGTAATCCTTAAGGAACGGGCGCCATCGGTAGCAGCCGAATTTGTTCGTCAATACATTGCGGAATTGAGGCAAAAGAAAGTGCCCTATAAAGACCTAATCATCTGGAAGGCTCTGACCAAAAGGGTTGAAGAATACGAGGTTAAGGCCCCTCATGTTGAAGCCGCCAAGCTTTTGCTTAGACAGGGATGGGAGCTTTCTATGGGCGATAAAGTAGGCTACGTCATAACTGTCGGTTCTGGCAAGTTGTATGCGAGGGCAATGCCCTATTTTTTGACAACCTACGATAAGGTAGATGCTGAGTACTACGTGACCAATCAGGTTTTGCCTGCCGCCTCTCGGATACTCACTATGTTTGGAATTTCAGAGGATAAGCTACTACCTTCTAAAGAGGCGAGACTGCTAGGCAGTTTTCTTGTCTGACAGAAAAAAAAGGGAAGTTGTGGTTTAACGTTTTGTGCGGTTGTGGCCCGGCTCAATCAAGGATTAGCTACTTTGTATGGGCGCATCATTTCGTTGTCTTCGTGGTCGAGGATGTGGCAGTGCCAGACGTATCCTGGTCCCACAGTGGGGTTGAATGGATAGTTAGGTGTTCCATCGATTGGCGCAAAGCGAACTCTGATTATAGTTACCTCACCAGGATTCATTTGGATGGTATCCTTCCAACCTCGCTCGTTCGGCGGGGCAGGAGAAGGCTTACCTTTTAGGTAAGGTCCAATGGGCAACTCGTTAGGTATGTAACCGTAATTCCATGGTGGCATACCTGTACCGTAAAGACCCGTATCTGTTTGTTTCGCGATCCAATCGGCTGCGTACTTTTTGACATCGATAGCTTGGCGGCTGACTAGTTGGAACTGAACCAGGTGCAGGTGAATTGGGTGTGTGTCCGCTGTTGGGTTCACAATGGCCCACTCTTCCGTCTTTCCATAATATGGCTTCTCGGATGTGGCACCAGCCCATTTTTGTCCATTCAGTAGTATTTCGGTGGGACCCATCATTCCCATGACTTCCCACAATGTCAGAATCCTAGTCTTATTGATCGGGCCTAGCAGAGTCGGAAAGACGTTGCCGGGCAGTGTTGGGTTGAGATTTGCGGGCAGTACAGCTGGCGGTAGTCCTAATTCCGTAGTCACGGTAAATTGCATTATTTGAGCAACTGTCTGCTGGTCTGGTGGGGCTCCTGCTGGGTACGGTGACTTAGCGCTATTTTTCATCATTATCTTGTGACCTGCAAGACCACTAAAGTTCACAAGTATGTCGGCTCTTTCACCTGGCGCAATGGTAAGCTCTTTAAGAACAGCTGCTTTCTGCAAATAACCGCCATCGCTCCCTATCTGGATGAAAGGCAACTTCAGGTTAGTAGTCATGTCCCAGAAACTAATTGTATAGAAGCGCGCGTTGGAGCCGTCCAAAAGCCGGAAACGGTACTGTCCTTGTTTTACGTTCAGGTTAGGCCAAACCTTGCCGTTAACCATGATAGTGTTGCCGAAGAACTCAGGCATCCAGTAGGGATGGTCCATTGGGTTTAAGCCTAACGAGGGGAACCACATCGAACCGTCAAGGTTGAAGGAACGGTCTTGTATAGCTAGTGGGATTTCGTATTGTCCGCTCGGGAGTAAGGGTGCAATTGTGTCAGCAGGGTTACGCAATAGATAGAAGCCTGCGAGTCCTGAAGCCACGTTAATTCGGGTGATGCCAAGGGCGTGGTCATGGTACCAAAGGGTAGTTGGTGGTTGCATATTGGGATAGTGAAAGACGGCTGAGCCTGGAGCCGTAGGAATAGCCGTGTTGTATGCCGAGCCATTCATGCCATTCCAAGTGAACCAAGCTTCAGGATGGCCATCGAAGGTTGATTGAACTTCTCCGCCGTGCAGGTGTGGAATCAACGGAACAGGGTATTGAGCATTGTATCCTTCTGGATTCCCAGGAACTGTGTTACTGCCGTTATACCCAGGAGGAAACATTGGATAAATCCCCTGCATCGCCAGTTCCATTACTCTAGTCATATTGATGCCATTAGGATTCGCCCAGTGTAGAGTTGGGTCAACCGGAAAGCTGTGAAAGACATTGATGTTGTTTATCCATGTGACGTTGATGTGGACTCCCATAGTAGCATTAAATGTAGGACCAGGCGAAAAATGGAAATAACCCATTGGTAGTCCGGTTGTGGCGTTCTTAGCTAAGCCTCCGTAACCCCATACCTTTGTCATTGGAAGCGAAAGGCCATTTATGTCAAAAGATGGCAATATTTGTTCATAGAACTCGCTCATATCAACTGTGTAATGTTCGCCAATCACTTTACCTGTTGTGGTATTAATTGCCACAGCGTCGGGAACGTACACTGGGGGAATAACCAGTTGGTTCACGAATTTCGGTATTAGCAACGGATTTAAAGTTCCGCCAGGCGGCACCGCGGCGTAGCCAGGCATTGTGATTGCTGAGACAGCAAAACTTGCCAACAGCAAAGTTGTAATCAATGCGGATATTGTGCTGGTCAATTTCAAATAGTTTCGCCTATTTGCTTTCTTCAAATCTTGAATTTGCATTTCTTTTACTCTCTTTCGCTTAGTGGTAATACAAAGTTGCAGATGGGTTCTTAAGCATGTGTGACTGTGGCACAACAGCAACAGCATTCTGGTAATAGATGGAATCTTTTTTCTGTCACTTGCTCAGTGTTGCGGGTTTCTTAGATGTGAGTGAAGTACCAGGGTTCGCTCGGATCTTCTCCGCTGAGCCGATTCGTTTTTGACTCCTTTTTGCGTTTCATTTTGATTGAGCCTGATCCTCCGAGTGTTAGAATTTTTTCGACCTGTGCGAACGCGAAGTCCTCAGTTTTAGCAGTTTTATTTTCCTCTACTTTCGATGGTGACTCCTCTTCTTCAGCTCCTGCGAATTTTTTCAATGACATCCTTCTTTCTACCCCGCATCAAATATACACGCGCATAGTAGATTCAAATTAGAAATTGAAATTCTTAAACTCTTGTGACTGCGGTACCACAGCAACAGTAGCAGCAAACTCTGCACTTGAGCAGCCTTAAACTGCTGTCTTAGTAAAGCAATTTGAACGAGGTATTTTTCATCTTTTGGATTACAGATGATCAGACGAAGACCGAATCTCAAAAAACTAGTAAACTCTCATTTAATAATGGCTAAGATTTTTGAGGCTGATTCCAACGTGCCTTGTCAAGCCTCTTCATTTTATAAGGCGACCAAGAGGCGCGGTCCTTAAGAACGTCTTCAAGTTGGGCATAAGTCTCGAGAAAACGGTGTCCCTTCCCAGTTGTCATGTATTCATTTGACTTATGCGCAAGCAGATCGAATGATATAAGAAGAGCTAGGTAGGTCTTAACCTGTTCATGACTTAGGTTAGTTTTGTACATAATCCTGGTTTTCCGTCGCTTCTGCGTGCAGAGTGCCAAAATCTGAGAAATTATCTCTGTTCGTTCTCTCATATAGACCCAACCGTATGGCTACGCGTTTAAAAAATCAATCTCGAATTAACAATATTTAAATTCGTGTGACTGTGACGCCACAGCAACAAATAACTCCTATATCCCAACAACATGACCCACTAGCATCAAAACAAATAACGCTAAGATTTTGGGGCTTGGAGGAGCCTGCCTCGAGGAGAGAGGAGAGAAAGGAGCTATGAGTCCACTGATTTGTGGACAAGAATTGGGCTCCTCCCAAGCCTTTCCAATTCCTCTAGCTAATTGCTTTTTTAGCCCTCCTCAACTTTTCGATGTCCATAGCTCTCTATGGAACCGAATGTTTTTAAATGTGTGTGACTGTTATACCACAGTAACAGTAATTGCCGTACAAATGGAAAGGAGAGATTTAACATGGCCTACTTTGATAAGGACGCCGAAATGCTATGTGAATTTGGGCTCACACCTAATCAGGCAAAGGTATACTTTGCCATTGTTCAACTCGGAATTGCCCCAGTCGGCAGAGTTTCAAAAGTGTCAAAAGTGCGTAGAGAAGACGTCTACAGAATACTGCCTAAGCTTGAAAAAATGGGTTTAATAGAAAGAATATTGGGCACGCCAACCAAAATCAGAGCTACGCCGTTGGAAGACGCACTCTCTATTCTAGTCAAACATGAGAAAGATATTGCCGACAAAAAGGTGTCCACGCTAATGGCCAAAAAAGATGATCTCTTGAAGCACTTAAAGGCAGGCAGCAAGAAACCCAGATTTGAAGAGGAAGAAACCCAATTCGCCTTGATTCCGACAAGAGAAGCCATAATCAATAAGGCAATAACGACAATAAAGAAGGCCGAAAATGAGATCGACCTAATCACTTCGATAGATGAACTGTCCCACTTCTTGCCGACTTTCGCTGAGCCACTTGAGAATGCCATGAAGAGACGAGTAAAGGTTCGTGTAATCCTAGAAGTACACGAACACGGAGAGTCGCTTTTGAAAAATATAGAAAACTACCTGTCACACAAAGCCGCTCTGGATATAAGGTATGCGTATCAGTCGTTAAGTCATTACATTATTGTTGACTACAAGCAAGTGTTGATGGCGACTTCTCCAGAACCACCTCTAGGAGAACATCCCTATTTGTGGACAGACAACAAGAGTTTTGCTGGACTTATGCAAGAAAATTTCGAAGAATTATGGCACTCGGCTGTGAACTCAAACAATATCCAAATTAATGAAGTTCAGGAAAAGTTAACACATTTTGTCGAAGAGTTGAAGCCTACAGACCACATAATATTTGTGTATCAGTCTCAAGAAGCCAAGCACAACATTCTTTTCAACTACATTAAAATCGGATTAGAAAACGGTGAGGCAGGCGTTTATGTAGCATCCGACGAGAAGCCAAACGAAATAAGAGATGCAATGAAACGATTCGGCGTTGATGTAGAAAAATACGAGAAAACAGGCGCCTTACGCATCCTTGGATACACTGACATCTACATGAGAGAAGGAAAATTTGACATATCCACAACTATCGGCATGTGGAACAAACTCTACGATGAAGCCGTGGCAAGAGGGTTCAAGGGATTAAGAGTCACCGGGGAAATGGCCTGCTTCTTTAAGCACGACCTACTCCAAGAGCTGGTAGAGTACGAAAGAGCATTGCACAGGGTTCTAGACCTACCAATTATCGCCATTTGCGCCTACAACTCTGAAGATTTAACCAAAGCATTCAACCCCATAAATCTGTACAATGAACTAGTCAAAGCTCATGGGACAGTCCTATTTGCAGGCATAGACAACAAACTGGGAAGAATCGAGATTCGAAAAGCCTAGACTATATCTTAATCAATCAGCCTTCAACATCCGCAAAGGTTAGCAGATGTACCTTCAAGGGCTGCTTGACAACGTCCGAAACCCGGGCTGCTACTAGGAATTTGACATTCTTTTCATTTGCGATGTCTACCAAGCGCTGTGTTATGACGCCGTCAAACACCACCGTGTCCACACCCTCAGCCTGCTGAAGCCTTTCCGCCAGCCCGCTTACGGGCAAGCGCTCTATCTGCTCCATCTTCTCGCTGAACAAGATGGCTTCTAACGTGCCCTCTAACTCTTTACGAGCTTCTACAATCTGTTTGGGCACAAGGATTTTTCTGCGTTCACGAACCTTCTTTGCTCTAACCTCTTCAAGAGGAACCTTGTTCTGAAGAGCTGCGAAGACTTCTCTTGACGGTAACTCTTCAACTTCCTTGCCAGGCGGTGCCCTAGCAATGTATTTGACATCTGTTACCTGCAAAAGTTCCTTGAGGATGAGGTCGCCGCCTCGGTCGCCGTCCAAAAGCGCTGTTGCTTCTTTCTGTTTGCTCAATTTTATTATGGTTTCTGGAATTTTGGCGCCCTCTAACGCCACAACGTTTTCGATTCCACATCTGAGCAGATTGATAACGTCGGCTCTGCCTTCCACGATTATGATTTCTTTAGCGCTGTCGACGTTCGGTCCAGCCGATAACTCGTCTGGTCCGTATTTTTCTACCTTAGGAACTTTCAATGTTTCTGAGACTTCTCGGAAAACATCTTCAGTGCTTGGCATAGATATTATGTTCCATTCATGCAGAATGCTTTTGGCTCTGTCAATTATGACCCTGCGTCTCGAATCTCGAATGTCTTCCAGTTTTTCCAGCGCGACCCTTGCCTCGCATGGTCCAACACGGTTTATGCTCTCTATGCTGGCTGCAATGATTGCGGTTGAAACTCTGTCAAGACTTGTGGGAATATTGATGGTGCCTGTTGTTTTGTCCTCTTTAGACTGCAACTCGATTTCTATTCTTCCGATTCGCCCAGACTTCTGAAGTTCTCGCAAGTCGAGTTCGCTGCCGAACAATCCTTCGGTTTGTCCGAAAACAGCTCCTATTACGTCTGGTTTTTCCACCACGCCTTCAACTTCGAATTTGGCGCGGATTACATACTTTACGGTAACCGTCTGTGATGATCCCATTAGCGTCACCTCCAAGTGATATGGTTATACGGGATGAATCCCTTAACGGTGTGAACGTGTAATGTTCCGAACCTTCTACTATTGAATCCAGACTATTATACTTTGCTAATCTCCAATTTTCTTTTTCAGCGTTTCCAAATAGGCTGGCAATCCTTCGATGTCCTTTACGTCCCGTCCAACCAGACCATAGAGTTCGTTCCAGAAGGTTAGGTTGGGCTTTATCTTAGTCTTTTCTAAGTGCTGTTTGAGGCGATGCGTCCACTCGACTCCTCGTCTGTCGAAGTCAAGCAGAAGAACAACCTCGCGAACCCTTAGCTGTTCGATTTCGGTCAGTATATCAAGGAAGGATTTACCTGATGTCTTCGAAGAAACAATCTTTCCCTCAACATTCAGTTGATGCAGTGCGTTGACATCCTTTGCTCCTTCCACAACCACAGGTTTGCCCCTCGCTACCTCGGCTGCAAGCTTTTCTAAGAGGTGGAGAATCTTCTCGGTTCGATTCTTCAGCTTATCGGACACATTCTCTTACCTTGTCACTTGTGCTTTTCTCAGGATTTCTAAGCTTTCCCTCGCCTCCCTACGTGTCTCAAAATACTTTCTCACAGGAGCCAGTATTCGAATGAGCTCCTCCGCCACAGCCTTTTTCAGGTCTAGAGGGTGCAATTTTCCTGTTTTGTAGGCGTTTTCAAGCTCCACGTAACTGTTAAACTCGGTTGTTCCGCCAAATTTTGCGGGTCTTTCCACACTGAGCGTTTTTCGATCTCTGAAAATGATGTACTTGCAGATTTCAGTTATTGGGTTGAACTCAACCGTTCTTTCTGGGCAGAAGGCGTTTCGTATCTTCGTTCGTATTTCTTCTGGAGAATCGTGGATGAAGACACATGTTTCTGGCTTGCTCTTCGACATCTTCGCTGACGCTAAGGCTTCTTTTTCCTTGCCCTTCGGAATCGGCCACAAGGCAGGCTTCACTAAACCCTGAAGCAAGTGGTGATGAACACACACAGGCTTCCAGAACTCGAGCCTTTCGCCTAGTTCCCTAGCAACCACGTTTGCTTTCCTCTGGTCCATGCCCAGTTGGCAGATTTTGACTTCTAAGTGGAATATGTCGGCGACTTGCATGGGAGTGTACATGAAGTCTGAGACATAGTGAGCTTCGGTTTCTTTTCTTCCAGCTATTTCAAGCGTTCTCCTTGTTCTTGTAAGCGTCAGGTTTTTGGCTATCCGTATTGTTTTAGCCCAATAGTCTATGTCATCGTAGAGCTGGTCTGAGTAAATGAATTCCACCTTGTCAGGTGGAACGCCCAAAGATATCCAGGAGTGTCTGAACTGGTCAGCCGCCTTTCTTATAAGCGTAAGGTCTCCGCCCAGTTTGTTGTTGAGCCAAGCGTGCCACGTTGACAAATACGCTTTATATCGGATTCCAGCCTTGATAAAATCCTTCATTTTGTAGGCACATATCACGCCGGTTCCTAAGTGCACCAGACCCGACGGTTCCCAGCCATTATAGGCGATGGGATGCTCCTCAGTCTCTAAGAGTTGCCGAAGGTCTCTGGGCGTCAAAACCTCTTCAGTAGGCGCTCTGCCTATCAATTCAATCTTGGTCTCAATGTCCAATCTCTTATACATCTCGCTGATGTTCTCTACAGATTCAGCATGGATTAACTTAAAAGTTCTTGTTGTTTTCGCGGGCGTTGTTTCCCACGTAACTAACACTCAACTTCATTGTTGGAGCTAAGACGCTCCTCTCTGTGGAGCTCTCTCTGACGCGGGAATTTAAGGCGCCCGCGCCCACCGTGTCTCATGTCTGGGTAAACCCTCCCTCACAAGCAAGGATAGTTTAATAGACCTATCCGCTTCGGTTGGGTCCGTCTGCATGAGTCCTCACGTTGAGGTTTCGGTGGGATAGCTCACAAAATGGTCATCGCCGACTATTATCAATGGAAATCATAGAGATAAGATTTTCTTGTGGATAGACAACGTGTTATGAAATCTCTTCGATGTCTATCTCAAAGGCGCTTGTCGGATTCTCCAGTTCAAAGTTGTTTAGCACTTCTGGATGTGTCTCACCTAAGACTCCTATCTCCTTACGTTTTAGGTAGATTGCCGCGGTTCTGCCTTCTAGGAAACTTGGGTGGCGTGTCGATTTGATTTCCCAACGCTTTAGTCCCATGTTGTGCAATAGGGCCTCGACACAAGACTTTGTTTCTGTGAAGTTTGCGGTTGAATGCGACGAAATCCCAGCCACGTGTAAGCGTCTTTCAACGCGGGTCTCTGCACGCTGATTTATTTGTCCAACGTCTGAGACTTCGAACAGACGCTGGGGGAAGCTCTCGTGTTTGTTGTCCATTAGGTTCTTCATTAGGCTTGGGAGCAGACTTTCTCGCAGAATGGTATATTCCGCAGAGACTGGGTTAGCGAGCTTAATCAAGTTGCGGGCGTTTAGGCGCATCTTTTGGTAATGAGCAACCTCGTTTATTAGAGTGAAATTCATGACCTCGGTGAAGCCCAATCCCGTCATAATCTGTCGTACAATGTTTGAGGTTCTGTGCACCGGATGTTGTTCACCAATGGTTAAGGTTTCAGGAATGGTCGGCTTGAGCCTATAATACCCGTAGCCAATGGCCACTTCCTCGACCAAGTCCACTTCGTGTAACACGTCGATTCGGTAGGCTGGAATGGCCACTTCAACAATGCCGTTTCTCACTGTTTTGGCGTCTAACCTGCACTTCCTTAAACTTTCAGCAACTTGAGCTTCCGAGAGTTTGAGCCCCAACAACTCGTTGGCATAGTTTATTCTAAATTTCATCTTCTGAGGCGTCAAATTAGGTGATATAACTGTGCGGTCGGGATATTTCACACGCACTTTTTCTATGGTGCCGCCCATGTCTGCCAGCGCAGTAGCCAAAACGTTTAGGCTTCTCTCAACAGCCGCGTAGTCGGTGCCTGTCACGTCTAAGAACAGATTGGTTGTTTTGCTTGTGACTCGCGTCAACTCGCCGTTTATGATGGGTGGCATGGATAGAACTTTTCCATCGCTGTCAATCAACAGTGGATGCTTCGGCGCCCAATCAACTAAGTGTTTGTAAGCCATCCCTTTCTCATGTTTTTCCAAGATTTCTCGTAGACTCATCTCTTCTGTCCTGTCCAACGGAACAAACCTAGCCTTATCCGGTTCCACAGCCGTGAAGGTGAACGGAGGCTCAACTACATCGAGATTGTGCACACCAATCGAGGCTTTCTTGCGGTTTCGCCCGATTCCCCAGTGCAAGTCTTCCTGCATCTCCATCAGGTCAACGATTGCGTCTTCGTCAAGCCCTATGTTGCGCACAACCGCAGCCAGCATGTAGGGTCTGATTCTTGAAACCGCCTTGCTGATTTTCAGCGTGGTTTTTCCTTCTCTGACCTCGTATTTTGGCAGCCCAATTTCCCATCCCATTAATCCTCGGAAGGCTCGGGCAACTCCAGCATAACTGCAGAAGTCGACGCGGTTGGGGTTGAACTCAACCTTGATGTGGTCTAAGCCGATTTCTTCTATGTCGAAGCCGAGCCAAGGCAGCCAATTAGTAATGTCTTCAACTGTGAGTTGGCGTCCAACGAACCTGCTGAATCGTTCTCTGTGCAGTGTTATTACTGGCATAGCGGTGTCCTCCTAATCCAGCTTAAACGGTTGCCATACAGCAAGCGTATGTCGTCTAAGCCTAGTTCCAGCATTGCTAGGCGTTCTAAGCCTCCTCCCCAAGCCAAGACTGGATACTTTATGCCCATCGGGGCCAACACTTCGGGCCTGAACATGCCCATTCCGCAGAGTTCAATCCAATGTTTCAATTTCGGCACGTAAACCGTTGCCTCGGCTGATGGTTCTGTGTAAGGGAAGTAGCAGGGCCAGAACTTCACTTTCTTCAATCCGAACCTTGCGTAAAATGTCTCAAGTGTGCCCATTAGATCGCGTAGTGTTACGCCTTTATCGACCACTATGCCCTCTATCTGGTAGAATTCTGCCGTATTCTTGTATGTAACTTGCTCGTTTCGGTAAACTCTGTCAACTGAAAACACTTTGATAGGCGGCTTCTTGTGCTCTGAAAGGTGTTTGATGGTCTCCGCCGTCGTATGTGTCCGCATGACTAGTCTCTTGGCTTCTTCAGGGCTCCACTTGTAACCCCAACCCTTTGAGCCTGTTTTCCACCCGTTTTCATGGGTTTTTGCAACCGCTTCAACCACACTCTTCTTTGGCAGTCCGCCAGCTTTCGGATTCGCCAAGTAGAATGTGTCCATCATCTCTCGTGCCGGATGGTCCTGAGGCTGAAACAAGGCGTCGAAGTTCCAGAAGGCAGTTTCAACCAATGGTCCTCTAATCTCGGTGAAGCCCATCTCTAAGAATATCTCTCGAGCTCGTTGAATGACCTGTTGCAACGGGTGAACCTTGGCTGGATAGAGTTCTGGTCCAGCGGCAGTCACGTCGAACCTTCTCAGTTTGGCTTCTCTCCACTTTCCACTTACGATGAGTTCGGGTGTGAGTTGACTTATCTCTGAGACGATTTCAAGTCCTTTACTAACTAGTTTCCTGCCTGTGTCGGTAAGTTCGAGTTCTCTCACTGCTTTTTCCGTGACTTCTAAGAGTTTTCTTCCCTTCAAGATTGAAACGGCATTCTGCATCTCTCTGTCTAATTCCTCAACGGTTAAGGAGCCCTTTTGTCTTAGGAGGGACAAAAGTTTCTCATCCGCACCTTGCGGAACCGTCTTTTTTCCCGTCTTCAATGTGTTTTTCTTTTCCAGAGTCGCCCAGCCTTTGCGATGCAGCCATCCTAGGGCGATAGTTACGAACTTTTTGTCCAACTGTGCTTTTTCAACAACTTTTTCAACCTGCGCTTCCATGCCCAACTCGATTACTACGTTGATTAGGCGGCGTTCAGGCAGTCCTCTTTGAGCGTGTTGCCTTCCCTCTTCATTTAGTTCGATGACCTTCAGCTTGTGTTCGTGAACCGTCACTAGCTTCTTTTCTGCGAGTGTGAGCGCTGCTCGCATGACCGCTGCGTGGGCTAGGTGGCTTTTTTCGATTATCTGGGCAATTTTTGCTCTTCCATTCAGCGTTTGCAGGGCAAGTAGGGTTTTTTGTTCGTTTTCTCTCAGATCAACCATTTCATTTTTTCTCTCCGAAACCTTGATTCAACAACTCCGACCAAGAGGGGTGATAACGCAGTATAGTGTAAAAGCCACATCGTATAGAAGTTTCTACTAGTGTGCGATGCCCAAGCGTAAACAACGAGGAATTCAAACGCCCAACTATGGAAATTGGCAGGGCATCACTTTCACCATCTGCAAAAGGATGTGGAAAATGGTTATTTATGCTTTATGTCAGCTCGATAACTATTCAACTTGCAAGATTTCTCTGGCTTTGTCGATGTATCGGCGTCGTTTTCTTTGGTGTTCTTTCACGAAGTCTGTTACGATTTTTATGAGTCGTTGTTTGTCTTCGCCGCACAGTATTTTGCCACCCTTGCACTCGTAACGGTAGAGTTTCGACACGTCTCCGTCTCGTTCAAAGAAGTGAAACAGATACAAATCGTATATGGGACAGACGTCAGGGTTGGCGCCCAGTCTGCGTTGCTCCTCAGCTGTTGGGCGCCCGCCTGTGAAAGCGTTCGAAATCTTCTTAGCGATGACCTCAGGCTTCTCTGCCAAAGTGAAGTAACTCATAGGGTCGCGTTTGCTCATCTTCGGCGAACCGTCAAGGCCCTTTATCTGTTTGTGATAGGTGGAGGAGGGCGGAACAAAATTGAACCTCCGACGAAACTTGAAGGCTATATCTCGTGTGAGGCGAAGATGCGGGTCTTGGTCAATGCCAACGGGCACAACCGTGGGTTGTGGTCCGCCGAAGTCTTTGAGTTGAGGCAGCAAAATGTCGCTGGCCTGTATGAGCGCCGATAGATACAGTCCCATGTGGCGTTCGCCGTAAATCGCCTTCATAGTTGCCAGCGTGACTCCTCTTCCAAACATGATGGCTAAGTCCTTGACTCGCATCTCCTTCGACTGTTTGTAAATGTAACCTTTTTTTGGGTCGAATCCCAAAGTTAGCAGGTCGGCTACATTGCCCACAGCGTACTTTTGACTGCGTTCAAACGGTATGCGGTTGTCTTCGTAGGCTTCAATGTCGGCTATGCAGTAGAAGGCGGTGGCGCCTTGTTGCTGAAAATAAATGACCTCTTGCGCGGTCTGCAGAGTTCCTAGGTGAAACTCGCCTGTTGGTTTAATGCCGCTCATTACAGCGAATCCATCATGGTTTTTCATAGCTTCCGAAACGCGTTCAAAGTCCCTGTGTCCAAAAATCACGCCTCTCCGCATAGATGCATTCGGATTAGGAATCTCAGTCAGCAACGGTTTGAACGGTTGGATACCGAACTCTTGATAGAGACGTTCGTAGTCCTCGATTATTGTTGTGCCAAACGGGTCAATCACGGTCTTTGATGATTCGCCTGTTGCCATCTTTTCTACATCTCCAAATAACTTGAATTTGATATACGCAATGGGTTGAAAAATCTATTCATCTTCAAAAAGCCAATTTCTATAGCGACTGCTCCCAAAATGCTAAAATTCTCGGGGCAAGCTAACGCCAGTCCAGAGCAGTCACCAACTAAACCAATGATGAAGGGGTTCTACTTAAGTTTTCTTTAGCGTGAATCTTAAATAGAAAACAATCGATAACGAAGACTCCTGTGTCGTGAAGCCATGACACTCCCAGAAGAGGTCGCAGAGAAGTATCGGCTGGCCGGAAAAATTGCGAAAGAAGTGCGAGCACAAGTGAAGAGCATAGTTTCTGAAGGCATGCCCGTTATTGACATCTGTGAAAGAACCGAAGCATTGATTCGAAAGAGGGGCGGTAAACCAGCCTTTCCATGCAACGTTTCAATCAATGAAATCGCGGCACATTACACGTCGCCGCTAGGCGACAGGCGAACCGTTCCACCCGGTTCCTTAGTCAAGGTTGACATTGGCGTTCACGTGGACGGCTATATCGCTGACACAGCTGTAACTATCTGCTTTTCCCCCGAATATGATAATCTTGTGAGTGCCGCTGAGGATGCATTGGAAACAGGTGTCAAAACCATCCATGCAGGCATGTTCACCACCAAGTTTGGCGCCACGGTTCAAAGAGTTATTGAGTCGCATGGACTGAAACCGGTGGCAAATTTGACTGGACACCAAGTGGGAAGGTACATGATACATACTGGGAGGTCTCTGCCCAATGTCTCGCACCTCTCTACCAGCCGAGTCAACGTCGGTGAGGTGTACGCTATTGAACCCTTCGTAACCCTGAAAAATGCGGCTGGCAGAGTGAAAGGCGGCAAGGAGGCATATATATTTCGTTACATGAAGCAGAAATCGCTAGAAAGTGAACACGCCAAAAAACTTTGCGATTACATCGTACAAAATTTTCACACCTTGCCCTTTACTGAGCGCTGGCTTCAAAAAGCGGTGCCATCAGACCGTTATAAGGTCGCTTTTTCCGAACTCTTGTCTTCAAAGACATTGATGGCTTATCCAGTATTTGTTGAGGCGAGTGGAAAACCCGTGGCCCAAGCTGAACACACTGTTTTGGTTGCAAAAGATAGATGTGAAGTTCTGACCTAACGGTAGCCTTCTTCCTTAGCCTTTTCTTTCTCCTTGACCTCGCGGTAGATTGCTGATATCATCATTTTCTCGTTGTCTTTAGGACACGGTTGGTCAGTTTGTTTGAACACGAAATCTCCTCGTTGGAATTCCCGCACGTTCTTGAGCCCACACTTTTGACACTGCAGCGTTGTGGATAAGGGCTGCATTTCCGCGCCTACGAGTTTCAGCACACGCTTTCTGGTTTGAAACAGCATATAAGCGGAAAGAGCCAATGTTACCGCTCCAACACTTATATAGAAGCCTCCATTGCCTGAATTTCCAACCAGGTATTCGTTTAGTCCAATGTAAACTGAAATTAGAGAAAGCAGTAATGTGATCAAAATTATTGCAAGCAGAAATGGTGAAACTTTGCTTGTTACAGGAATTCCTCGGCTCATTGTCTTCACCTACTGACCTATCCCGATTGTGTTGCCTACGCCGGCAATGATAACGGAATCGCCTGTCTTGGTTCGTTCAAGAATTAGTCTTTTGACACGCTCAATTACGCCGTCAATAGCGTCAACGATTTCTTTCCTCATCGGTGAGACAGCGTCGCCAACGTCCTCTTTTATTATTATGGCGTTCACTGGAACCTTATGCTTGAGCGCTGTTTCTTCGACCTTGTATTTATCCACCTCGGGGCCTCCAATAGCTACACCGATGCCTTCAGCCACCTCACCGGTTTTTTCACCCTCAAGTTTCATGCCAGCGTCTATGACGATGGCCAAGCTGATTTGACCTTCGTTTTGCTCAAGAATTTGTTTAATTGCTTCGCCTGGTTTGCCCACGTTTCCGCCTGGGCCTTCAGCTTTCAAGACATAGGCGGTTCTTCCTTCTATGGGCACTTGGGCAACAACTACGTCTTTTTCAACCTTGGTCTTTTCGTAGCCCTGCATGAGTTTGGCTGCAACTAAGGCGCCTGCTCCGTCGCCTATGGGTTGTCCCAACGTGAATGCTTTTTGAGCGCTGGCGTAGGCTTCGGCCTCTCGCATTATGAGGGGTAGAATCATCTGGAGCTGCATGATGATGTACATGCTCAGGGTCTTTTTGCCTAACAGGTAATAGTGTCGAATTACTTTGTAGATGATGTTTAGGGCAAGCGCAGCCTCAAGCATGTTCTCCAAATTGTTGATCAACGTTTCATCAGCCTGAGGAGCCATCAATTTCACGTCGTCTTTAAAGCGTATGTCTCTGACATCTAGCAGGTGTTCAAGCCGCCAAATAACACCAGACGGATCAAGGTCAACGGGTGAAATTGCAAAGTACTCGAGAAAACGGTCAACTTGGACTGTTGGGTCGCCCTCAAGCTTTCCCAATTCCTTGATGTTGTTGACGGCTGTTTTTCGAGCTTCGTCACGCATGAGCTTGAGTTTAAAAAGCGAGCCTTCAACCTCACGCACCCAGATCATCATTTGAAAGCGTTGTCCATAGAACATGAAAAACACAAAGAAGCCTAGGAAAACAAATTGAAGAATCCAGCCGAGGATGTTATCTCCAGGCAGTCCAAGGCCATCGAGCAATGTTAGTGGTAACGTCTGCATGTTATCATCTCCATGTCAACTGCACTTTCTGAGTAATAAATCTTGAGGATTTTCCATACAGATTCCATTTGGGCGTTTAACAGATGCAGAATAGCAATTAAAAGGTTTCGTGATTCTCAGTAAGAATGATGAATCACTGATTCAGTGGGGCAGCCAGCTTTCCCGGCTTCGCGTGGCCGAAGACCACACTACAACCGGAAACGGAGCGCGGTTTAACTGCCGAGTTCGGAACGGGATCGGGTGGGTCCCGCGCCCTATGGCCGGCAACCCCACAAGACACGCTTGGAATAAGCAAATATAGTTTTCGCTTCTGGGCTGAGGCTGCGGGAAAAGAAATTTCAAAAGAAGAAGGAGGTAAGCGCCTTATGCCTTCTTCTACTATTGTTGGGTCGCTGGCTTGTGCTTGGACAGTTGTAGTTGAACACGCAAGCGCAGACTGTTTGTTTGTCCCGTTTCCTGTGTGCGTGTTGATGATGAATACGCCTTAGTGCTATCATCATCAAGGACATTTACTGATAAACTTCTGCTCGAATCCTACCTCCCTGCACCGTCCATGGAAAAACTCGGGAAATTCGTCGGGGCTGATGTTGAGGGCTGAGTGATGTTGACTTTGCCATTGCACGATATATTTTCCTTTCATGGATATTTTATGACCGTAAAGAACCTTTTGATATTCAAGCTTTCTCTTATTGAGTCTTCAGGACTTTTCTGATGTTTTCTCCAAGGATTTTTTTCCTTTCTTCCGTTGTCAGGTTCATCTTGTTAATTAAATCCATATTCTCTTTCGTCATACGAGAACTCGAGCCAATCCAGTCTGAACCAAAGACAACCTTATCCACACCCAACCTTCGAATCAATCTCTCCGCAAACGCCAGGCCGTACAAATCAGCTATCATATTCAGCCCATTAGATGTTTCGACATAGATTCCAGACTCCCAAACAAGTATCAACAAATCCATAAACCGTTGCCAAGCCATATGGCCAACAATAATCGTAGCATCTGGAACGTTTTTCTTCAGGGTATCGATATGCTCAGGCTTGTGATTGTCAAAAGTGCCCAGTGGAAATGGCGTCATATGAATGAATATTGGAATCTTCAGTTCAGCTGCTTTCCTTATGAGTGGATAAATTCTTGGATCCGCTGGACTAAAGTTCTGAATGCCGGGATGCAGTTTAAGACCTCTCAATCCTAACTCATTTACAGCCGTCTCCAAAGTCTCTACAGACTTCGCTTTATCTAGTGGATTGTCGATCCAAGCGAATCCTGCAATTCTACTAGAGTTTTCTCTTACTACTTTTGATAAATACTCGTTGGTAACCACTCCATTCATTGCACAGACGAGAGCCATGTCAATATTGCTCTCGTTCATGTCTTTAAGGAGACGATCAATTGAAGCATCAGCCCGCCTGGCAAATGGTAAGGTAATGATTGAGCCGTCCCATAGTTTCGCACTGATATGATCCTGATTAAGCGGTGGTCCACATACGTGGACATGACTGTCGACAATCAACGTTTTTTCCTCCTTAACATTGCACGCTTTGAGAAAGGAGTATTTATGAATTTAGGCATTGTTTTTCCTCGCAGTTATGACGGTGAAAAAGGAAGTTGCGGGAGACAGTGGTGATAAAGCTTAAGTTTGATGAAGCTCAATCTCAACGAAGTATTTCGAAAGTGAATCAAGGGTCAGGCCTGTCTCTTGTTCTATCTTCGGGGCGATGTCACGCCACAGTTTCCTCAGCACCCTTATTCTTCGCTTGAGATCGTGCTCCGACAAACTTTTAACAGTCATGGCTTCTTCAATGAGCCTTCTGTAATCTCTAGGCAACCAACTCAAATTGTACGAGTAGAAGACTCTCCACTTCTGCGCTGGCAAGAACTCCCGGTTCAAGGCGAACACTACCCCAAGCACCAAGTCAATCACATAATTCAAACAGTAATGCGCCGATACCAAACCGCCTCTGTCAATCCACGCCTCTGAAATGGTACCGATATTCTCTCTTGGAGGACAACAATACCACTTAACGTACTCAGCGCCAACCGCGATTCGTCTAAGCCAAAAGTGTTCAGACACCCTCAATTTACTACTCAACAATTTGCTAATCTCTTCCTTTGGATCGAAGACGATCTCAGCCTTGCTGAAATCCCACATAACTATTTCGTCCAATCTCCATTTCCTAAAGTCCGCCAAAAAATGTATCTCTAGATCTACGTCCAAGCCAGAGCGCTGCTCTTCATCTAAACCAATCTTTCGGATATGCCTTTTCAATTCGTCATCTTTTTTGCTCAAGAATACAATTAAATCAACGTCGGAAAACTTATCAGCAAAACCTCTTACCAACCCACCGAGAAAGACAATACCAACGACTCCTTCAAGGGGAGATATCCTTGAAACAAGTCTTTCAGCAACTTGTCTGAAGTTTTCGATTTGATTCTTTCCTCTCAGCCTAACCATAACCAAGACCGAGAATCAAGTATGTGGCATCCATAGAAATGCATTGCGACAACTCCGCAGCTGAAGGTTAGAAATCCACATCAAAGACAGAGCATTCAAAAACAGACTTTCAGAAGACATTGCTATTTACGGCGGAAATGGTTATATTTTGAACAATCCTTGTTTTGAGGGTGGCTAGGCGTGGTGGGGTCGTAGTCTAGCCAGGTATGACACTGAGAGGGCTAACCGCCCTCAGCATAAAGACGGGCTCCAGAAGCAAGCCTGAACAAAATACGGGTTTGCGGACTCGCCCCTGAGCGAGAATGAAGAAGTTCTGGAGCGGTCAACGCCCAGGAGAAACCCGTAGGTCGTCGGTTCAATTCCGACCGGCCCCACCAAAATCTCATGTTCAGATCAGTGCCCAAATTATGCGAAGTTTTTAGAATTAGGGGTTGCTCAACTAAATGGAAGATTGCCGGGATGATTATTGGGCGGAAAAGAGACAATAAGGAATGAATGGAACAAAACTGTGGAATCTTGGATGGACTTCGTGAGAGACGGCAAAGATTACTATAGAGATGAACTCAACAATCCTGCGGCTTTTCGATTGATTGGAAATGTTAAAGCGAGGCTTGTTTTGGATTTGGCGTGTGGAGAAGGATGTAACACAAGAATCTTGGCGAGAAAAGGCGCCAAAGTAACAGGGGTAGATTTCTCGGAAAGAATGATAGCGCTTGCGAAACAAGAGGAAACAAGAGAGAAGTTGGGCATACACTATCTTCTTGCAGACGCTTCTGATCTCTCAGAGCTTCCAAGCAATCATTTTGACATCGTAACATGCTTCATGTCTCTCCAAGATATTGAAAACTTTGAAGAGGCAGTGTTCGAAGTGGCGAAGGTTCTGAAACATGGTGGGCGCTTTGTTTTTTCGATACCGCATCCATGCTTTGAGACTCTTTCTGTGAAAGGAAAGAGAATCAACGCATCGACAAGATACTTTGGAAGAATAAAGTATCCCATTCACTGGGACATGGAGAGACTACGAAAACCGTTCAGAACTACATCATTCCACAGAACGTTAACAGACTATTTTGAAGCATTGCGCAGGAGCAAGTTGCTTGTTTCAAGGCTTGTCGAACCAAGACCTGCGAGGAAAGGATTGGAGAAACATCCTCCTCTCAGGCAAGTCTTATTGAAACCACAGTCGGTAATCATCGAATGTACGAAAGTCCACTAAGTGCGCAAGCCTTAAGAGACGCTGAAACTCTTGCGGTTGACTATGGTGGAGCAGAGGAATGAGTCTAGCTATAGAAACCCAAGGTTTGGTGAAGGTTTTTGGCAACATTAGAGCGCTCGACAAAATGAACCTTAGGGTTAAGCCGCGTGAAATCTTTGGATTGATAGGCCCTAATGGTGCTGGAAAGACAACGGCGTTGAGGATAATCTCAACTTTGATACTGCCTACATCTGGCTCTGCTGCAGTTTTTGGTCACGATGTAATTCGTGAGGCGGTTGAGGTTCGCAGGCTCATCGGCTACTTGCCAGGAGAGGCTGGTGCCTACAAGAACTTGTCTGGTTATGAGTATTTGGAGTTCATGGGGAAGTTTAGCAGCGAGGGTGAGGATGATTTGAAAGAAATGGTTGATAACGCCGCTAGGATTTCCGGGCTTGGCGACCGCTTGAAAGACAAGGTGAAAACCTACAGCACGGGTATGAAACGGCGTCTTCTTGTGGCTCGAGCTTTGATGAACAAGCCGAAACTCGCTGTGCTGGATGAGCCCACGAGCGGCTTGGACGTACTTCACGCCTATCACGTTAGGGGAATAATCAAACAATACGCAAAGGAGTATGGAGTTACCGTGTTGCTTTCAAGTCATAACATGTTGGAAGTGGAGCACATTTGTGATCGAGTGGCACTGATAAACAAGGGCCACATCATGGCTGAAGGCACACCCGCGGAACTCAAATTGAAGCACAAGGCTGCTAATCTTGAAGAAGTGTTTGCGGAGGTGGCGGGTCTTGCTTAAGGGTTTGAGCAACATTATTGTCAAAGAAGTCAAGGAAATGGTTCGAGATCCAAGAATATTGTTGGGCATAGTTCTCGCCCCATTGCTTATCTTTCCACTTCTGGGTTTCATGTTTAGAGCCTCAACCGAAGCTGTCCAAGAAAGCCTCAGAACAATATCAATAGGGGTTGCAGACCTCGACAAGGGTGGTGTTGCCCAAAACCTAACAGATTTTCTGAAGTCCAACCCAAATGTGAAGGTAGAAACTATCGACGCCCAAAGCATCGAAGAAATTGTCGCTTCAGCGCAAGCTTCGAACCTCACCGCTGTTATCATCATACCTCAATACTTCAGCAAGAACATCACAAGTGGAGATAGAGGAAGGTTAATGGTTTATGGGGTCTTCAGAGGAAGCGGCATTGCTGAATCTGCAAGCTTTTCCACTGTGCAGAACTTGCTCGAAGTCTTTAAAAAGAACTTAACACTTGAGACCGTTCAAAAGAGATTCCCAGACAATCCCAGTGTTGTGTTGGATCCAATCGATTTTGCTCAAGGATCCGTTGTCAAGGGAAAACCAGTCGATATGCCTCCGCCTGTTCTCTTTACTTTCTCCCAAGCGCAGTTCCTTGGGATGCCCATGGCTCTTTTCATGCTGATTATCTTAGCTATGCAGCTTGCAGCAACTTCTGTGGCTGCAGAGAAGGAGGAAAAAACCCTGGAAACTTTGATGAGTCTGCCTCTTAGCAGATTCACTATGCTTATTGGGAAGTTGGCTGGGTCAACAATAGTTGCAGCTATAGGAGCCATAGCTACAATCTTCGGAGTGATCTATTACATGGGCTCATTTACGTTCGCCGCACCAAGTCAACCCTCAGTTGACCTGAGCGCAATCGGGCTGACTCCAAGCCTCTTTGGTTATGCAGTCCTAGGACTTTCAGTCTTTGTATCGTTGCTCTGCGCCTTGGCTATAGCGGTTGTAGTCTCTGTTTTTGCCGAAGATGTCCGCGGTGCCCAGTCTCTGCTAGGCTTCGTATACATGCCATTAGTATTTCCTATGTTTGCCCTTATGTTTGCAGACCTCAACACCCTGCCATTAGGTTTGAGGATTTTTCTGCTAGCCTTACCCTTCACACATCCAGTGTTGGCGTTCCAAGCCACAATGACAGGAAACTACTTCACACCTATTCTAGGCATAGCATACGTCGCAGCTTTCACCCTAGGAATCCTTTACGTGGCTTCAAGAATCTTTGCCACAGAAAAAATACTGACAATGCGACTCGGCTTCAGAAGAAAGAAAATCCAACAAGAGTAGACGACTAGGTGATTTCAAACTTGCAAGCCTTGACACTTGAAAAATACCTAGAAACCGCAAACTTGCACGGACTCTTAACGGAACTCGACGCCCAAAACATTTGCGTTCTCGTTGAAGAGATCAGACGCTTTACTGAGAAGGAAGCAGAGAAAAGAGACAAAATCGTTCTAAGCTATTTCGGTGAACAGGGAGTGAAACAAATAGTTGACGCAATCGCGACCCGAGTGACCATGGGGACAAAACTGAAGAAGAACGCCAAAATCCTAGACATGGGTGCTGGCTCAGGCTTCTTTACCATAAGAGTTGCTCACCGACTCAAGGCGCAATTGCCAAAAGCATCGTTCTACGCCATGGACGCAACACCAGCCATGTTACTGGCCCTGACCAAGAAAACCCACATGGTGATCCCATTCTTTGGAATCGCTGAAAACATCGCTGGAAGCATAAAAAAAGCAGAAGCATACGCTAATGTGCCTGAACACTTTGACGCAGTTTTCTCCACGTTAATGTTGCATCACTGCCCAGAAATAAACAAGGTTTTCCAAAGCGTTCGAAAAGTCCTGAAGCCAACTGGAAGGGCAGTAGTAGTTGACCTTTGCACCCACCCTTTCACAGAATTCAGGGAAGAAATGGGCGACCTCCATCTTGGATTTGACCCAGAAGAGGTCAGAAAGAACGCAAAGAAAGTGTTTTCAAAAGTCTCAGTTGAAAAACTCCCGGGAATCTGCTGCCAAAGTTCAGGTCGCTGCGCCGAGCTGTTTATTGCCACGATGAAGCCATAAAACCCAAACCCAGCTTGCTGGCAACGTCTAATGTTGGGAATTTCTGAGACAAGAGGCTATCTCTGTTATGGCTGATTTTTCTCTTAGGCAAACGAACCCGCCACGCAAACACCTTCGGCACAGTCACTTGCAACGGGCATTCTGCAGAAAAATTGGCGAGCATCGCCTGCAGTTTCTCCGCACACTTATATACAACATATGGGGAAAAACCATGATGTCAAACGAGGGAGCCTCGTGGCAGATACTGAATGGCTACTGTATGTTCTGCTAGCGGCTGGAGCAGTGGCAACCGCCCTCGTTTTGCTCTACGCCACGAGACTGAGAAAAGCAAGGAAAAAGACAGTGTCAGAGGCTGCAATTTCACCCGCTGAAGCTTGGGCGAAGCGGCTTTCTCTAAAAACTGAACGAACCGTGACTCCTGAAGAGGCTCTGGGGGCAAAAGAAAAGCTCAAGATGCTGGACCTTGAGAGGGAGGTTCTAAGTTTTGCTATAAGGCGCTTGTATGAGGCGCAGGCTGAGGGCAAGATAACCGAGGAGGAGCGGGAGAGAATCGCCCAACGCTACAAGAGTCGGATGATGAAGGTTCGAGACAGCATATCCAAAAGCGAGTCGGTTGTGGCTCTGCATGAACTTGAATCTATGCAGGAAGACTTAATCAAGCTCTTCAGCGAACGATTCGATGAGCTGGGGCAAAAGGTCGAAGAGCTTCGTACAAGGCTGGAGATAAAAGCCGAGAAAGAAGAGGCGCCAACCACAGCCGCTGTTGCGTCGCCACCATCGGCGCCCGAGGTGTCTGAAAAGGAAAAGGAGAAGAAGAAGGCTCGAAGGAAGCCGCTGCCTGCTCCAACGCCTAAAACTGATGCTGAAAAACGGATAGAGGAGATTAGGGCTGAGGTCGAGAAAGTTCTCGAGAGGCTGGGACAAATCGAGGTTGAAGGCGAAACCTAGCGGAACAGAATGGATAGAAGACGCCAAGAAACGAGCTGCCCTAGAAGCGGTTAAACACGTAAAAGATGGCTATGTGATTGGGCTTGGGAGTGGAAGCACAGCCGCGTACGCCATGCGAGAAATTGGAAAAATAATGCGACAAAAACGTTGGCACATTTTTGGGGTTCCGACCTCCCATCAAGCTTTTTTGTTGGCTGTTGACTGTGGCATCCCAGTAACCACATTGAACGAGCATCCGCGACTCGACCTGACAATCGATGGAGCAGACCAAATTGACAAAGACTTGAACATGATAAAGGGAATGGGCGGGGCGTTGGCACGCGAGAAAATAGTGGCTTCAGCCTCTAGACAAAATGTCATCGTGTCCGACAGAAGCAAGCTGGTGGAAAAACTGGGAACAAATCATCCTGTGCCGGTGGAGGTGTTGCCCTTCGCCGTAGCGACCGTCACATCAAGAGTTCGAGAAATCGGAGGCAGACCAATTCTTCGCGTGGGAGATGGAAAGGTGGGACCAGTCGTGACAGACAACGGGAACTTCATCTTAGACGTAAGCTTTGAATCCATCAAGAGTTTAAGCCATCTCGATGCTCAGCTTAAGTTGATTTCAGGCGTGGTGGAAACTGGCTTTTTCTTGAATGTGGCTCATGTTGCTTACATAGGTGGTCCACGCGGCGTCGAAAAGGTTGAAGCAAAGTAGCTTGGAGGGCACCCTGTTCTGGTTGCTGCTTATCCAATGCAGTATGAAACTTACTGGAGACTCAGAAACGGCAGGCGTGTGCTGCTTCGTCCTATAAAGCCTGAAGACGAACCCTATATGGATGAACTCTTCAAGGCGTTTTCGAGGGAGACTGTTAGGTATCGGTTCTTCATGATTGTTAAGGAGATGTCTCACGCAGCTCTAGCTAGGTACTGCAATGTTGATTATGACAGAGAAATCGCCATCGTTGCTGAAGCCCGGGAGAACGGTCGAAGGAGGCTTCTGGGGTTGTTAGGTTGGCAACTGAGCCTGACGGAAAGATGCGGAAATCGCTATGGTTGTTGGCGACCCTTGGCAGAAGCTTGGCTTGGGCTATAAGTTGGTTGATTACATGATAGGGATTGCTAGGGACAAGGGTTTGAGGACACTTTACGCGTTGATGCTGCAAGACAACTATGAGGCGATTCGCTTGATGAAGGAAAAGGGCTTCAGAATCGAACACGAGGAGGGCGAGATGGTTAGAGGTGTTCTCAATCTTTGACTTTTGGGGAATGGCTTTTTTTACGCTGCGTAGAAGTCTAGGATTTTCTTCATGTGTTTTGGCGGTAGCCACCCGTTTTTGCGGAGTTCTTTTATGACTCCTATCATTTGGGGCTCAATCTTTGTTGTTCTTGCGATGTCGGTTAGCGTTATCAAACCGATTATTTTGCCTTCAGTCACTATTGGAAGTTTTTTGATTTTTTTCTGCAGCATCAGTCTGACGGCGTCTGGGATTTCCATGCGTGGTGTGCCCACTATGACGCTTTTGGACATTATTTCGTGAACCTTTGTCTTTTCTGGGTTCTTGGACTGTTCTACCACTTTTTTGAGGAGGTCTCTTTCGGTTATTATTCCCATTGCTTTTCCTTGTTTGGCTGCTATGAGGCATCCGATTTCGTGTCTGTTCATGAGTTTGGCTGCCTGCTTTATCGTGGCGTTTGGGTCGATTGTTATTACTTTGTGAATCATGATGTCTTCTATTTCCATTGCAAATGCACCTTTTATTCGGCTTTCTAACACTGCCGTGCAATAAGTTTGTGTGAATGAGAAAAATTACGCACAGTCGTTTTGTTTTTTTTGGCGTTGTGATTGTCAGTTTGTTCGGTTTCTTTTCTTGTGGTCTTCGATTTCGGCTAGGTTCAGAAGCGAAACACGTTGTAGAGCGTTTAGTATTTTTGTTTGTATGTGAGGGTTTGTTGTGTCGAAAACGCAAACTTCAAATGCAATCGACTCTGGTCTGATGCCACCAGCACTCTACTTCTACCGCTTCTGGAAAGCCAAGACTCACTATACCGACTTCAACAACGATGGAGAAGTGAACTCTATTGATGCAGCCACTCTCAGCGCCCACTGGTATTCGCCTCCAGCCGTCGGAGGTTGTGGCTACGCTCCACAAGCTGACCAAACAGGCGGCATGGGTGGTGTCCCAGGCGGCGGGATCGGATACGTGAAGGGCATTCCCGACGGAAGAGCAAACATCCTTGAGATAGGCTTGGTCAGTGCGTACATCGACGGACCACCAAAGGGTCCAAGTCACCCATAACTCGCTTGATGATTAGAGGTGAAAAAGAGTGAGAGGAAAAATGAGAATCCGCAAAAGCGCATTGAGGCTCCCGGTGGCACCTAGCAGAACGACCCCGCCAATCAGTCACATCCTCAACTCCACCGCAACCCTCACACCTCATTAACACCCCTCTTTTTTTATTTCTCTCCAAAAAACCTGTGATATGACCAGTTGAAAAAGACTACAATACCACATTATCACTAGAAACAAACACTGAGAAATTCTCCAACCATGAAAGAATCCTTCTCAAACTTTAATACTTATTTGTATCCAAAATTAACAGAGCATACCGCATCAGGAGCCGGGGTAGCCTAGCCTGGTTTGGGCGCCAGACTCATAATCTGGAGAACACAGTAAAAGGGGCATAAAGGCGCCCGAGTGTCCAGAGGTCGCGGGCTCGAATCCCGCCCCCGGCACCAAAATCTTAAGTTTCTTACCCCGTCAAGAACATGGATTAGTGGAACATCATGTGCCTCGATGATTACCGACAATTGGCTAAAGCCTTGAAGACACCGCCAATGTTTGCGGATGTACTTCCAATGATAGTCAAACAGAACGAGGTTGAACTGCTTCTCAGATTATCGGAAAAAGAGCAGTCAATTAGTCAACTATCTAAACTATTAGGTCTATCAGAGAAAACTTTAGAATCGAATGTTAACAGTTTGTTCGTCAGAGGTTTCCTTAAAAAGAAAAAAGACGGCGAAGTATACTATTCGACAAAGCCATTCCAAAGCATAGTTAACAGGTATCTCTCAGAGGGCAGAGAGGAGTCTTTAGGAAAATACGTGGCTGCGCTGGCGACTAATCGAATGAAGGAGCATGTAAAACGTGGAAGAGCAGACCCTCACCCTGAAGGCAAAGTACTACCTCTTCCAGAGGCCGTTCTGGAACCAGTTTCGATTATATTACCCTTCGAGACTGCAATTAACGTCTTAGAGAAGGCAAGGTCCTTCTCACTTCGTGACTGTGAATGTCGAATCACCTACAAGAACTGCGATAAACCCCTCCGAACATGCCTCGGACTCAACGAATTCTCCGACGACCTCGTAGAACGAGGAGTAGCAGAGAAAATTCCTCTGGAAGAAGCGAAAAAAGTCCTGTATCTGGCCAATGAACATGGTCTTGTGCATCAGGTTCTTTACACCGACTGGCTCAAAGGCGAGGTCTTTGACCTCTGCAGTTGTTGCCCATGCTGCTGCCTATACCTACGCACCGTTAAGGAATACGCGGTTAAACATCACATAGCAAAGTCAGGGCTGGTAGCGAAAGTTGATTCAGAAAAATGCGATGGCTGCGGCACATGCATTGAACGTTGCATCTTTAACGCAAGGAAACTCCAAAATGACAAAAGCTTCGTGGTGAAAGAGAACTGCTACGGATGTGGCCTCTGCACCACAACGTGCCCTACTGGAGCCTCAAAATTGGTTTCAGCATCTGTGTAGATCTGTAGTTCCTCTAATATATGGGCTCAACTTCTCCCTGCACCAGAGGCAACAAGGTCGCAGTTTGATATGGCAAAAGTCACTCAACGGCTACCTCAGCCTAAGCCGAAGATTCGCTTGAGATACATTCGGCTGCCTAATCGTAGAATGGAGTTTCTCGATGAACTCATCTTCAGGTCAAACAAGATAATTGTCGGCAAGTCCCAGGTTACATCCGCAAATTCCGTGACATTCGACGACAAAACAGTCTTGGCACAAGGCTTCCCAATAACATACTTTCAGTTCTTCGGCAAGTGGTTTACCATCGTCAAGGTACGCAACCTCAACGGGAAACACACTGGATACTACTGCGATATCGTCGTGCCCGCTCGATTATTAGATGATGGTGTGGAACTCACAGACCTGTTCCTAGACCTCTGGGTCTCACCCGACCTAAGATACAAAATACTAGACGAACACGAGCTTGAAGAAGCTCTAAAAAAAGGCTGGATTACCAAAGAACTCTACAAAAGAGCGAAGACCGAACTGCAGAAACTCATCAGCAGGGTTGAAAAAGGAAAATTTCCTCCACCCCTCGTTAAGGACTTGGAGAAAAAGCTACGTCTTTAGTCATTCCCCACCATAGCGCCTAAACCCATGTCCCCCTTCTAAGACCGCATCTTGAATTAGACAACTTGTTAGTTCAAGGCTTGTAAAAGTTGACTAGTTTGTCCCGCAAGAGGTGACTTTACTCCTCTCCACTGAACAGTTGAAGGTTTAAGTTCCTATGTTAACTCCTCATAATCTGATTCGCATGAGTAAGCCAAGAAAGGTAAAGAAACTCCATGAATTAAAGTACTGGTTCGAGGAAAACGCGAAGAAACTTTTAGCCGCAGGATTCCTTTCTTTTGGAGTCTTGTCCATAGTTGCACTTGTTCGAGGAATGGGTTATGAAGCCACAGCTGATGTAAACTCCGTTGAAATAGTCGTGGAGGGACACCCATGCTTTGGCTATTCTGTAACAGGCAATCTTACATGCTCCTACAATCCCCTTCTGTACCCTGTCACCTACATTTTTGGATACGAAACCAATTCGAAGTTCATCGCGGTCTCTGATCCTTATGATTCGCAAGGAAAGTCTGTGAAAGAAACAAAGGAAATTGGTGTCGCCGTTCGAGAATTTCCCAAAAATGTTCCATACTACCTTGCGATCAGCCTCGCAGTGGCATTTGGATCAATCAAACTAACCAAACGGTTCAGACGAACCAAAAGAGTTCAGCCTAACTAGCAAATGAACAGCCATTTGCGGAATGCTAATGAAAGGTTCTCAAAAGAGTAGGCTTGCCTGTCAAAACCAAACCGAAACCCACAGATATGAATGAATTCATTCAACGGCTCTAAGAAATAAGGTAAACTGCGAGCTCAAATTCCACGGTGCAGTGTAGAGCTTATTTTCAGTCAAAAAAGCGTATATTAATACGTACTGGGTTAACACGCAATGAGGTTCAGAGGTGGTTAAAACGCAATACGACACCTTTCAACTTAAAGATGGTCGCGCAGTGATATTTAACGAGTTGAATGCGCAAGATTTACCGAAGATGATGCAGGTTTTCAACAGCGTTATTGAAGAGCAAGTTTACTTTCCACGAGATGAAGGTGTTCCAGACCTTGAAACAGCCAGACAATGGTATCAAGAACACTGTAAAGCTGGACTCCTCTACCTTGCCGCAAGAGTAGATGGCGAATTCATCGGAGGAGCAACCATCGAGCCGGGACGGGGAAAAACATCCCACATGGCTCACTTTGGAATATACCTTGAACAACAGTTTCGAAACCTAGGAATCGGAACTCGTCTAATCAAAAGGATTATTGAAATCGCCCAAGAGAAGGGATTTGAGTTAATAAAGCTCACAGTTTTCTCATCGAACCAGAAGGCGCTTCGCCTTTACCAAGGGTTCGGCTTTAAAGAGGTTGGAAGAATAAAAGCCGGAGTCAAATTTTCAAACGGAACATACAACGACGAGATCATTATGGTGCTGAATCTCAAAACCTAAAAAAATACTTTCGCCTAGAGCATCTCAGCGAATTCTTTTCCACAGTGGTAACATTTCTCGGAGCCTTCGGGTAAAGGCTTCAAGCAGTAGGGACACCTGAATCTCTCAGCGCTTTCCTTCAACCACGCTTCCACTTGTCCAGCCTTGATTCTCGCTAGGTTGGCTCGAACGTCCACATTGTCTTCCGAATAGCGTTCAGCCAGCTCTTCAAATATCTTACACGACCTGTCATCGAATTCGGCGCATTCGTAACAAAAACTAAAACCCTTAGCAGTGGTACATCCTACGATTTTGCAATCGTTTCCCCAGCATTCCTCTGTCAGAGCTTGGCATCCTTCACATCTAACCTTCTCTGGTGGGCACTCAAAATGCTCAGCCAGTCTATTCAAATATTCACCACCGTCCCTGTAGGCTCGATATACGCTGCAGGCGCCACAGTAGAGACCACATCGACCAACTAAATCACTTTTAGCCACAAGGTTTCCCCGCGTTACAGTTAAAAGGTTGAATAAAAAAAGATATCGCAGTCACACGACTGGGCTCTGATAGCTCAGCCATGAATCAACAACCGTATATAAATTTTAATCGTCTCAGTCGCTTGGTGATTACGGCTTCAAATTTTTCCATGCAACGACAAGTGGCGCGAGCAACGTCCAACCGATAAGAACCCCGGTGAGACTATGAACCAGAATATTCCGAGCGAAGAGGATGTTGGTTATAAACCCTATTGAAAAGGAGACAACACCAATATATCCTCCTTCTTTTCGTGATCTCCGCAGAAGCTCAGCGGCACCAAACGATAAAGCAGCACTTATCAATACGAGGAGACCCCATAAAGGAAATTGTGCAGTCCATCTTTCAAAATGACCCCGGAAATATTCGCCAACTACTACTTCAAGAACTGATAAACTGTTGCTAAACGCCATTGCCCAAGCAATAAATGCTAATACTCCGAAAATAGCATAAACCGTGAATTGTATCACAATTAATCTGATCAGCGAATTTTGCATGAAAATATGCCTCTTCCAATCCCAATCGGCATAATCACGAGAATAATGATCCTACATTGTTTTAATCCTTTCCCTAAGCTTAGATAAGGATCTCCAATCCCTTGGGCACTAAATTTTAAAATATTAGGTTGTTTGTTGTTGTGAGTGTGCCCCGATAGCTCAGTCGGTAGAGCAACAGCCTTGTATAAGAAGGGGTTAAAGAAAGCTGTAGGTCGCGGGTTCGAATCCCGCCCGGGGCTCCAAATATTTTCGTCTATTCAGCTTAAAGAAATACCAGAATACCCTTTTGGGGAGAGGTAGGTCGCATCGGTTAGAATTTCTCGTCAAAAACTGTAGAGCATAAGTTTAGTGTTTACAGTGTGAGTTGTTCGTTGTCGTGGGAGTAGATGAAGACCGCGTTTTTTGTGGTTCTCAGGTGGTCTATTGATTTCAAAGCCTTGTGCGCACAATACAGAACGCCAGGTATGTTTCGTCTTTCGAGATTCTCTTTTGTTGGCGCGGCGTCGCCGCAGTAAACGTAGTTCTTTTGGCCGTCTTTGACAATAACTGACTGATGACCAATGGAGTGGCCTGGAGTTGGAACAACACACACATCTTCAGTTACTTGATGTTTGCCGTGGACAAGTTCGTAGTCGATTTTGACGTCGAAAAGCTCCCTGATATAGGCTGCTCGCTGAAACCTGTCAGGTGCGAACGCGTATCTGAACTCGTCGGCTTGAACAATACACGTGGCGTCTGGAAAGAGCGCGTTGTTGCCGCAATGGTCAAAATGCAGGTGCGTGTTGACAACAATGTCAATGTCGTCAGGCTTCAATCCGTGTTGGGCTAGCTGCGCCCTAAGGTTTTCCTCAACCTTTCTCTTAACCCCGAAGAGATTCCGATGCTTTTCAGGGAGTTCTCCCACTCCGGCGTCAACTAGAACCTTCTCTTTGCGGGTCAAAATCAGCAGAGGTTTCAATGCTGCATTGTAGGGCTGGCCCATATACTTCATGTAAACCAAGAAACTCCTGTCCAAAGTGAAATAGCCATTGCACAATAGGTGCAACTTCAACTGAATTCACCGTTAAAAAGATTAGACACGCTAACGCTGAGAAGTCCTAATTGTCTTCTGTGGCGTTTGTTCGTTGAGTTTTTCTATGAGTGTTATCAAGTCAATGGGTGAGGTGATCAGGCAGTCGGCGCCTGCTCTGGCTAATTCTTCTGGTGAAGCTACGCCTGTTGACACGCCTACGGCATAGACGTTGAGTTCTTTGGCGGCTTTCATATCCCAAACGCTGTCGCCCACGACCAAAGCTTCTTCAGGTTTAGCCTTTAACGATTTTAATGCGGTTTCTAAGTGTATTGGGCTGGGTTTCACGGTGGTAACCGAATCCCTTGTGACGACCGCTTCAAAGAACGGTTTCAGTCGGAATGTTGACAAGATTTGCTCGGTGGATTTTTGGCTGTTAACCGTGAAGATTCCCAGTTTGATTTTCATCTTGTTCAAGGCTTGAAGGGTTTCGAATATCCCTGGCACGAGCTCTGTCGATGTGGCGCTTTCTAGCTCATACTTTTCTAAAATGGCTAAGACTTCGCTTTTGAGCTTAAAATAATCCTTACGGCTTATACGATGGTTTTGCATGTAGATTTCGAGTTTCTTGAGCATTTCAAAAACGCTTTCATTGAGTGAAAAAATTGACTGTGGAAATTCATGATTGCCTAAGAACTGTATCACTTCTGCTCGCGCCGATTTGTAGTCGAGGTTGAAGTCTACGATTGTTCCGTCGAGGTCAAACACAACAGCCTTAACCGTCATTATGCTTCATCGCTTGACAGCTTTGATATACATCTGCGCCATAGTGGCGCACTCTCAGCAAAATATAGTTTGTGGTACTATCTGAATACCTTGTTTTCTATTGTTAATTTCTCCACTTATGGTTTAAAGTAGTATTTCGTCCATGCTGGCCACTGTGTTGGAGGGCTCATAGGCTTTTCGTATTCTACTGTTAGGTTCATGCCTATCTTCAACCCATCTACCGCGATGCCTCGTATTATGCCTAGGAGTTGCGGTCCGTCTTCCAACTTCACAATTCCAACGGGATAGGGCGCCAACGTTTCAAACTGTTTTGGCGCTACATGAATCACTGTGTAAGTTAGCAACTGTCCTCTTGGCTTGACTTCAATCCACTCTAAGTCCTTGTTGAAACACTTGGTGCAAACCGGTCTGGGAGGCAACATAACTTGACCGCATCTGTCGCACTTAGCGGCCATAAGTTTGCCCTCGCCGACGAACTTGTAGAAACTCTCAATGGTAAAAGGCGCAACAGAAACGTTTTCAGCCATTTTTATCCCCTCCTAAAAATGTGCACGGTCGCGGTGGCGCCTGAACCGCCCACATTGTGCGCTAAACCGATTTCTGCATCATCCACTTGCCGTTTCCCAGCCTGCCCAGTCAACTGCAAAAACAGCTCACAAGCCTGGGCTGTTCCAGTGGCGCCCACAGGATGACCCTTCGACTTCAAGCCGCCACTCGTGTTAACTGGAAGTCTGCCACCAAGCGCCGTCAAGCCTTCCTCGATCATTTTGCCGCCCTCTCCAGGCTTGCAGAACCCGAGGTCTTCGTACGCGATAATCTCGGCAATGGTGAAACAGTCGTGCGCCTCAGCCAAATCCATGTCTTCAGGCTTGACAGCAGCCATATCGTAGGCTTGTTTAGCTGCCAGTTTCGCAGCCTTCAAGCTGGTCAATTCTTCACGCTCATACAATCCAATAGAGTCGCTGGCTTGACCCGAGCCCATAACATGCACAGGCGTGTCAGTAAACTTACGAGCCAGATCTGGCCTAGTCAAAATGACACAACTTGCGCCGTCGCTTATGAGAGAGCAGTCGTATAGTTTTAAGGGCCAAGCAACTATTCGAGAAGCCAGAGCCTGCTCTAAGGTTATTTCTTTCTGCATGTGCGCTTTAGGATTCAGCGCCCCATGTCTATGATTCTTCACGGCTACAAGAGCCATCTGCCGTTCAGTTGTGCCGTATCGATGCATGTGCGCCGTCGCCATCAGCGCAAATAAACCAGGAAAAGTCATGCCGTTAAATTGTTCGATGGGATAGTCTGAAGCCATAGCCAAAGACTCAGTGGCCTCAGCCGTGCTCCGGTGAGTCATCTTCTCGACGCCACCAGCCATCACAACATCGTACAATCCGGACAAAACGGACATTATGCCCAAACGCAATGCCACGCCAGACGAGGCGCAGGCGCCCTCAGTTCGTACGGCTGGCGAGGGCGTCAAACCAGCCCAGTCCGCCAAGGTTGGACCCGTATGACCCTGATGCTCGTAAAACTCACCCATGTGACCAACAAAAAGCGACTTGATATCCTTCTTCGGGTCTAGGCTGGGACATCTTTCAAATGCTTCTTGAGCGGCTTCGGCGAACAGTTCTCTCGCATAAACACCTTCAATTCTCCCGAATTTGGACATGCCAGCGGAGACTATTGAAACAAGCGGCATTCCAGCCACTTTTCTTATTCCCCCATGCATGGTAGCAGAAACGGATAATATAGTCCAAACCACTATTTAAAGCAGAATTTCCATGCTTGAGTACCATAGATGAAAAATAAGAGGGGCTTAACGCGAGCCTACAACCATCAACTAGCTGAACATTTTAAGCCTAATAAAAACTCATTGCAGAAACCTAGAGGGGGTTATCAGCTATCACTTTCGGTTCAGAGCAGACAATGCCTTTAGAACGGCTGCTGAGGCGTGAGCCACAGCCTGATAGGTGTGCATTGGCTGTTGCATTGCGCCTGCGAGAAAGACGCCGTCAACAGTCGTTTCATTAACACTGAGTTGTGGGTCTTTCTCAGCTATGAAGCCATCTTCGGTGAGTGTTAACCCTAGTTTTTCCGCGATTTCGACGTTGGGTGGCAGTCCCACTTCGAGCACGACGAGGTCAGCGTTTATGGACAATAGTTTAGATGTTGCTTGGTCATAGACATCCAGAGTCAGCGTGCCGTCTGGTGCCTCTCGAACCTCGGATGGTTGACCGTGAATGAACTCTACTTCTTCAGCCCTAACGCTGTTATAGAATTGTTCACCTGTTTTCGTCACTGCTCTCACGTCGATGTAGCAGACGTAGGCGTCGACTTCTTTGCCATACTGCTCTCTGAGAAGATGCGCGTGTTTAATGGCGTTTAAGCATCCTAGATTGCAACAGTAGCGCAGATGCTTCTCGTCTCTGGAACCCACGCATAAGACGTAGACCACACTTTTCGGTTTTTGACCGTTGTCGGGGCGCACTATTTTTCCCTGTGTGGGTCCGTTGGATCTGCACATCGCTTCGTATTCCAAGCCGGTAATGACGTTCCGGTGTTGCCCATATTTGTATTGACCCACTTTCACGGTGTCGTATTGCCTGAACCCAGTGGCCAATATGATTACGTCTGCGAGGATTTCTTCTTCTCCATGCTCCTTCACTATTTTTGCCTTGAAGTTCCCAATTGAGCCTTCAACGGCCTTAACCTCTGCTTGAGTGAAGACTTTGATGTTTGGGTTGGAAACAGCTTTTTGAATTAATGGTTTAATTGTCTCTTCGGCTCCCTGAAGTGTGGGAAGCAATCTGCTGAGTTGCTTTATGGTGCCGCCGAGGTTCAACTGCTTCTCGATTAGGTAGACTAAAAATCCGTTTTGGGCCAGGTCAAGGCTGGCTTGTAGTCCAGCGATTCCTCCGCCTACAACTAAGGCTGAACTGCGCTGCTTGGTCATCATTCATTCCAACGTTGACTAAATCTTACTTTGAAGCATAAGGTTAATGAAGGAATGAGAAAAGCGTTGTGATGCCTGACTGTTTCAGAATTAGGGAATTGTTTCACATCCATTGAACTTCATAAATAGAAATCCCTCTTTTACGACGGATTTTTCTCCTTAAGCAGATTTATAAGCGTTTAGAGAACATTCTTACGTCAGGGTTAAAGTTAAGTCGTGACGAAACGGTTGATGACACCAATCAGTAGGCTTAGCGGGATAACCTACTGGGTGATTAGAAACCCTCGCTGGATCTACGATTTTATTAACACAGAAATTCGGAAGGAATGGGAGGCAGACGCCACAAGTGAAGGTCGGGACCCGCATGAGGACGAATGGCTAAAGACTCTATCACAGCGTAGATGGAGTTTAGAAATCGTAGAGATAGACCGAATAAAACTGAATCCCTACCTGATGAACTATGTGGACACAAAAAGGGGCTACAATTTTTCAGAAAGCCTTGCGAAACGAAGCAGCGAGCTTCAACGTGAAATCGAAACATATGGTTTGGTCATTTGGCGTGTCATAGTCAGAAAGGAGGACTGGATTCTAGCGGACGGTTATTGTCGTTACACCGCGCTAAGAGCCATGAATGTTCGAAGAATCTACGCTTATGTAGGAACCCTCTAACGCACTTTTGTTTTTTAATCGTCAGGCTTTCGCAAATTACTAGTATGCACTTCTAGAAGATCACAATACTTACCAAGGTTTGTCCTTCAACGTCCAGCAAGTTTTTTAGCGTTTCTTAACTAGTTTGAAATATATTTCGAGGTGATAGAGATATGCCTTGCTCACCAAATTGGCGTGAAGAAAATGCGTCTCTGCTGAATTTGCTTAGCCTCCGGTATGCTCCTATCGCTCTTAGTCTGGGTAAGGCGCCGCCTCCTAATCTTCCTCAATTTGAAGGAAAAATGGAGTTTTGTAGGATGTGGACTGAAGCGCAGAAGGGAAAAGCCTTTTTTGCAACCGCTGAAAACCACGACTGTTTGCCAGGAATGTATCATTTGGGTTTGCTTGGTGAGAGTGCTAAAGAAGCTGTGCGTCGTTTCTGGGTCGAGCAGGTTTACGCTCATTCTCGCAACGCTGTAGAAAAATACATTGCTAGCCTTCTACACTTAAATCGCGAGCAGGTCAGTCTCATGTGTATATCACCATTGGAAAAAGCCCATTTTGAACCAGATTTGGTTTTAGTAAGATGCAGTCCAGAGCAAGCTATGGCTCTCTTATGGGCATACACGTACAACACTGGGGAAGTGGTTCACGGTGAAACTGGAACAGCCACATGCTCCACACTCGTAGTTAAGCCATGCTTAAACAAGAAACCTTCCTTTACGATTGGAGACCCGGGCGGCAGATACATTATTGGGTTGGCGACGGAAGAAGTTATGGTGTCTATACCGCATTTTTTGTGTGACACCATAGTTAAGACCTTGGAACTTCATATCCAAGACTGGAAACCTTAGGATTACGCGAAAAAATCACTTAAAGAATATCAACACTCCCTAACCGTTCAAAATCATAATGCCTATAAGGTTTGGTTCGCACTTTCATTAACTCTATGACCATCGCAGACCAGATGACTTCAAAAAAACCCGATGCGGATCTCAGGCTCAGAGTTTTAACCAAGATTGGTGAGCACAAGCCCTACAACTGTTACCAATGCATTAAATGCACGAGCGGTTGCCCCTCAATGAAGATGCTTGAGCTGAAGCCGCATGAGATTGTGGCGCTGGCAAAAGCAGGCTTCATCGAGGAACTCGTTAACTCAGGTATCATCTGGACATGTGCCACATGTCTAAAGTGTAAGGAACGCTGCCCTCAAGCCATAGCGCCAGTCGACCTCATCGTAGCTTTAAGAAATCTGGCAGTTGAAAAAGAAGCGAAGGTGCCAGAGAGTTTTCTCCAGTCGCTAAGCATGATTCTTGAATGTGGACACATATCGCGACCACAGCCAACCATCACTCGCAAACTGGAAAAAATCGACCGCGAAAAACTCGGTTTGCCCAAGTTTCGTGAGCCTGATGAACGGTTTAAGGCAACGTTCATGAAGGCTTTGGAGACATCAAGGGAGACCGCACAACAGCATTGAAGATTCCTGTTTATTGGGGCTGCGTCATCCCGACCGTGCAATACGCCTACGAGATGTCTGTGAGAGAGGTCATGCCCCGTCTAGGCGTCGAACTCGTTGATTTAGACAACGCATCGTGCTGTGGATCCCCTGTCCAAAGCCTAAACATGTATGCCGCAGTTTATCTCGCAACCCGCAACATAGCCATCGCTGAGAAGACGGGTTTCACCGACCTATTAGCTGTGTGCAATGGTTGCCACCTCTCTTTGTTTGAAGCCCTTCACTTTCTCAACTACGATGAAAAACTGCGAGAAGAAATCAACGCATTACTGAAAGAGGAAGAGCTGCATTACTCTGGCAAGACGAAAATCTGGCACACCATCGACTTTCTCCACGATGTAGTTGGAGAAACCACAATAAAGAAGGCAGTGACCCACCCATTAAACGGTTTGAAATTAGCCGTGCATTACGGTTGTCACATACTCCGACCTAGCAGCGTTGGCACGGTTGACGACCCAGAAAACCCACAGAAACTCGACAGATTAATCGAATGGTTGGGCGCCAAAAGCATTTCGTATTCAGAAAAGCTGGACTGCTGCGGCGCCATGCTCATGCTTTCGCATCCCGACGCAGCTTTTACTTTTACGGGATTAAAACTCAAAGCAATTCAAGACTTGGGCGCCGACGCCCTAATTGACTCCTGTCCATCTTGCCAGAACATGTTCGACCTGAGACAGAAGAGCGCAGCTGCTACCACAGGAGCCAAACTCAGTCTACCAATCCTCTATTATACGCAGATACTGGGGTTAGCCATGGGAATCCCGCAGGAGAAACTTGGACTAAACCTAAATCGAAGCCCAATCGACGAATTTCTGCAAAAGGCGCTTGTTCATTAGCTGAAGCGTTCTTTCATCACGCACATGTCCAGTCATCTTGGCATTCAAGCGGGTTTCCTATCTTTTCTGCTTCTTTGATCAGCTCTGAGGGCCATTTCCTAAAAACCTTATATGCCCACTGAAGGTGTTCTTGCTTCATTGGGTCTTTTCCACACTGTTGGTGCACAAAGGCGTCAAGCCACAGAGGGTCGTCACAATAATAGATCAGTCCTTTGTTTTCTAGCACGTCGTATCTGTACCCAAAGACCGCCTTGTGTTTCCCTGTCTCCTCACCTATGTTATAGCTGAGAGAGTTGACGCCTTCCACTAAGCCAACTACGTTGAAAATCGACCGATAAATCTTATTAATGTCTGCAATGCTTTGACTCAAGCTTCTGTCTGCCTTGCCATGGTATGTAAGTCTAGGACCGAATCCTACATGTTCAGGTATCAAGCCAAACACGTTTTTGGTGCACATCGTGAAAAACACCTTGAACTTAGCCAAGCTGATGAAGGTGCCTGTTCTCATTGAATACAGTTTCGTGGGTAGGAAAGCATATACTTCGTCTCTGAACACTGGAGGATATTTCTTTTCAACGAGTTCTTTCACGGTTTCCTTGCCCACAGTTCTTTCGGCTAACACTTCCTCTGCAACGTTAACGTATTCTATCCCAAGTTCATCGAGCACATTCTTGATTCCAGTTTTCTTCAAGAAGTCTTCTTCAGATTTTCTCACATGCTTTATCTCATCTTCGGAAAACCTTAGACCAGGCTTAAGGCCGGGCAGAGCCATCATGTTTCTTCCAGAATACGACTCAACAAGGACAACCTTTCCTTGCTCATGGAGAAACCTCAACGTCCACTCCAAGACTTGCGGATCCGTGAAACAGCCATAGTCCCCACATATCCAATTGGGCTTCACTATGAAAGGCTTCCTCAACTGCAGTGAACCCATAAAGTCTAAGAACTCTTCTCGAGTGCGAACGTAACCTGCAACCAGTCTTCTTCCTTCGAATTCAAACTCTTTGCGCATCCGAACGCCTTCTTTTATCTCAGATGATTGGGGCTAGAAATATCTTTTTAGAACCTGCGGGCAAAATGACCCGTCGAAATTCAATCTTTGGTAGAATGGTTTAGGTTCAAATATCAGTCTAAATTATCCGAATCGTGCATCTCGCAATGATTTCCGACGCTCTACCAGTCGGGAACATTGTATTAGGACGTTGGAATTCTGTCAATAAGCGTTTTGATTCCCGGAAGATGCTCTTCTTTCGAGACCCAAGCGGTCATAGCTCTATACTTGCCTGAAGCCTTCTCGAATGAACCCTCCCAAATGCTTACCTTCTCAACTGCAATCTTTTCGTCTTTGCTGAATAATGCGCCACATGAAGGCTGGAAGTATATTCTCAGGTTGGATCGTGTAACGTTGATTGTTAGGAACTCTTTTCCTTTCGAGAGGAAGGCAATAACTTCTTTAGATGACTTCACCCTGTCAATCTTTGACTTCAATCGTTCATTGGCGTAGTTGACTACTTCGCGGAGAACTTTCATTGCTCCAGCGTCTGTGAGTTTCGTGGAAATTTGCTTCCATGTTTGCTCACCAATTTTTGCACACACAAACCTCACCCAGTGCGCTTTATGTTTGGGAGAACTTATAACTTCAATGCACCAATTATTTATGGCGTTGAAGAATTTGAAAACTCTAGACGCGAAGCTTATTCCTTTCTTGGAGGAGAAGTACGGTCCGAAATGGTGGCCTGTGCATTATCCCGAAGAAACTTCCAAAGACCAGTTCAAACACCTAATCATGACTGTTCTCTCTCAGAACACCAGCGAGGCCAACTGTATCCGAGCCTACAACGGATTGACCGCCAAGTTTGAGGTTAAACCCGAGGTTTTGGCACACGCAAGAGAGGCAGAGATCCGAGGCGCAATTAGGAGCGGCGGACTCTACAACGTGAAGGCCAAGAGGATCAGGGAGTTGTCGAAGGCTGTTTTAGAAAAGTTCGGAGGCAACTTTGCCCCAGTTCTTGCGCTTCCAAAGAAAGAGGCTAGAGAGAAGTTGATGGAACTCCCTGGAATCGGTCCCAAAACAGCAGACGTGCTACTTGCCAGCCGCCACGGCTACAAGCAAGTCTTTGTAGTTGACACACATATGGACAGAATCGCTAAACGACTCGGCTTGGTGAAAACAGACTCAAAATATGAGGAGATCCAACTGGCACTCAAGAACTTCATACCTTGGAATAAGGGCGAAAGAGTAGGCGGATTATTCTGGCTCTTAGCAAAATACACCTGCAGGGCACAGAACCCGAAATGTTCGGAGTGCCTCATCATCGAGACTTGCGACTACGGAAAGAAGAAAAGTACGAAAGAAAAGAAGTAGACTCAACCCCCTTTCCTCTATTTCTTTCGTAGGCGTCTAACCAAGGTTCTCGTACACTGAAAGACATATTCAGAAACAACGGTAAAACTAAAGAGCGGTTACTGAAATAAAGTGAAGATGTTTTCCATTCATAAGGAGGCTTGGAAATGGTAAACAAATTCAACTGGGTTGAAATAAGGGTCAGAGATTTGGAAAAGGCTCGGAACTTCTATGGAAGCCTGTTTGATTGGAAGATAAGAGGCGATGAAAACAAAGACTTTGCCTATTGGGTCATTGACACAGGCGAAAAACCGGGAGCTGGAATGTGGCGATTTCCAGGAGGAAAACCTCTAGGAGTACTGGTTTACATTTTGGTAGACGACATTAACAAAACTTTGGAAAAGGTTGTCAAATCAGGAGGAAAAGTTGTTGTCCCGAAGTCGAAGGAAAACGGAAATGCAATGGCCACATTCGCAGATCCTGATGGAAACTTGTTTGGACTCTATGAATACGCCAAAAAATAATTGGATGACTGGAGAGCCATGTTTCATCCAAGGCTTGCTGGCACATACTATGACATGGGTTTTAAGTATGGTCGCATCTTAAAGCGAGTTGGTTACAAACCTCCCAAGCTTGCAGAGGAAATGGAAAAGTTTGGTAAGGAATGCGAAAACGAGGTGAAGCGTGTCTTTCCAGAAATCCTCGAAGAATTCCAAGGTTTTGCTGACGGTTGTGGTATTTCCTGCGAAGAACTAAAGGCCTTCATTTTTGCAATAGGTGCAGAGAAGCATAATTCTTGCAGTATTTTTGCAGTCTCCTCGCCTGAACCCCTTATCGCTAGAAACTACGACTTCTATTATAGGGTTAAGAGGTATGCTGAAACTTGCTTGACAATGCCTAAGGATGGGTACTGGAGTGTCGGTAGCGCAACTGTTTTCATCGGCAAGGAAGATGGCGTTAATGAAGCTGGATTGGCTGTGGCTATGTCCTCTGTTCATCCGCTAGAATTCAAACCTGGAATCAATTGGTTCATAGCTATACGTGCTGTTTTGGACAAGTTCTCCAACGTGGCCGAGGCCTTGAAGTTTCTCTCAAATATAAAATATTCTACAGGCAACAACTATTTGTTAGTTGACAAAGTTGGAGACATGGCGGTTGTTGAAGCCTCTCCCGAAAAAGTAAGAGTGAGAACACCTGAGCAAGGCTTCTTAGTTGCAACCAACCAATTCATGCACGCAGAAATGCGGCACATGGAAAACCAGAAAAACAGGCCGCCAGACTCAGTCAAAAGGTACATGACCATTTATGAGGCGCTTGAAAAGCGAAAGGGAGAAATCGATGTTAAAACCGCACAGAAAATTTTGTCAGACCACACAGGATACGTTTGTTCCCATATTGACACAATCCAACTTGGCACGTTGTGGTCGCTTATCGCCGCTCTGAGGAAGCTAACAATACTTGTGGCGGAAGGGCATCCATGCAGAGCAAAATATAAGCTGGATGTACGCCTCGTCAAATCTCTGAAAAGACGTTCAAAAGCGTCTTGAGGACACAAAAACTCCTTAATAGGGGACCCATTTCTATCATATACCGCAATAGAAAAGGTCCGCAGCAATGTTGCTTCAAGAGGTCATACTGGAAAACCTAATGTCATATGAATACGCCCGTATACCGTTCAAGTCGGGTGTTAACATAGTTTGCGGACCGAACGGCGCTGGCAAATCATCCATTTTGCTGGGGATATCCCTCGCGCTTGGGCAGTCATACAGTGAACGCTCCAAGAAACTCAGTGACCTAATCCGATGGGGGAAGGACCAAGCCAGAGTGACGCTAATCCTAGACAATTCACGTAAGGCTGAACGCCGCCCCATTCCAAAAATTGACAAAGACCAAATATTCCTCACCCGCATTCTGCGCCGAGACGGAAAATACTGGTTTGAACTCGACAACAAGGCGGCGACAAAACAAGACATTGAAAGATTGTTCTCCAGACTGGGCGTTGACCCAGACAACATGCTCATCATCATGCATCAGAACATGACTGAACAATTCACGGTTTTATCGCCGCAAGAAAAACTGCGCATGGTCGAAGCAGCCGTCGGCTTCGAATCATACCGGCGCAACGTTTCAGAAGCCCAACGTAAACTGAGTCGAGTCTTAAGCGAAGAAGAATCCGTGGGCAAACTCCTCGAATCAGCCGAACAAACGCTCTCCTACTGGCGAGAACAATACGACCGATATCAACAGAAAAAACAGTTGATCTTGAAACGACGATTCCTCGAACGAGAACTCGCTTGGGCACAGGTTGCGAAAAGAGAGAAAATAGTCAACGACCTCAAAAACGAGATACACAAAGAGCAACGAGAAATCGAAAGAATCGAAGACGAAACGAAAATGGTCGAAAACGAGTCAACAGGGCAGCAAGCAACGGTCAATCAAGCCAAAGAAAAATGGAATAAACTCCTAGAAGAGCGACTTGCCCTAGAGCGGGAAAGAGCTCGACACGAATCTGAATTGACAATGTCTGACAAAACACTGAAAGATACGCGATCGTGGTCAGAGTCCCGTCAGGTTGCAGTGAAAGATTATCTATACAAGCTAGAGCAGCTGGAAAACAGTGTTCTGCAAGATGCAAACCCAACAAGCTTACGAAATCAACTTGCTGAAATAAGGAAAAGCTACGAACAGATTGAAGGCGCTTGGATTCAGCAAATCAACAGCATAAGTGAAGATCTCAAACAACAGGTAGAGACGTCGAGTCAACAACTTGCAGCGCTAGAAAGCCAGATTACGAATGCAGAGGCTCGAATGAGCAATCTGAACAATGAAATGGAGAAAACCAGTCAAACACTCCTAGACGACAAAATTCGTTTGGCTCTGCTTCGTCATCAGAAAGAAAGCCTTCTAAAAGTTGTGGAAAAACTAAACGAGGAACTGCACCTTGCAACAAACGAACTAAGTGGCGAAGTAAAGCGGGCAGAGGAGACAGGACCTCAAATCGCGGCTTTGAAGAGCATTGAGGAAATCTTGGATGAGATGCGCCTCACCGACGGGCACATCACAGCTTTAGCTGATGTGTCAGAAGACATCGAGAGAATGTATGAATCGTACTCCAAACTCTACTTAGAGCTTAAGGAGAAGGCTCAATTAGTGGCGGAAAACCGAGAAAAAGCCTTGGCTGAAGTGAAAACCCGAATGGAAGCATGGCACACGGTTCTTCAAAACCTTCTCAGCCACGTCAATATTCAATACCAAACAATCCTTACCGGCGCTCAAGCACAGGGTGAAGTTCGTCTGTTGAACGAACACGACATAGAGGCTGCTGGGCTTCAAATATTCGTGGGGTTCAAAGGAGCGAAACCAGTGCCGCTGGACGCATACACCCAGAGCGGTGGAGAAAGAAGCACGGCTACTATAATGTTTCTTTTAGCCCTTCAACAACACGTGCGCTCATCTTTCCGCGCCGTGGACGAATATGACATCCACATGGACCCCAAAAACCGAGAAACAATCGCCCAAATGATAGTTTCTTCACTAAGCAATTCAGACGCCCAATACCTGGTCATAACTCCTAGCCAAATCACTTTTGCTCAAGAAAGCATCCACGTGATCACGGTTCAGAACATCGAAGGGACCTCAATTGTTAAAGAGGTTCACTAAAAACAGTGGTTTAGGACTCAAGTCCTGTATGGCGGTTCTCCAAGCTTTTTGCCCTCGGTTGGCGCTGGAGAAATCTGAGGCAAGGGAACTGGCGGTGGAATATTCAGAGTTCGCGTGATAACAATAGACTCAAGGAAGGCAACGTTGGAAATCGACTGCACAACAATGACTGGTGGCGGCTTCTTTTCTGTGTAAGAACTATGGATTTGTCTTAGCTCCTCCTTCTCGCCTGTGACATGAGCCCTTCCCTTAACGCTGATTTGGGCAACGGCGGGATTATAGTTAATGGTAAAAACAAACGGCACTTCAAGTCGGTCGTCGTCCTTCTTTTCAACTCCAACCAAATTGAGATTAGTTGCGATTTGCACTGGTGGAATTGGTTTATCAATATCCCAGAGGCGTTCAGCTGAGAGTTGATGGATGAAGACGCCAACTTTTATCATATGGTATCAGAATTCCTTTTGCACAACTTCTATGGTTGCCTTAAGATTTAAACATGCCTTTTTTTAGGCTCGCTTGTACCGAGTGAAACCACAGTGTCCGCAGGCAAAGCGGTTTCCGTGGTCAGCCATGAAATATCCTGGTCCGCAACGCTCACAGTAGGGACGTAGCCTCGTTAATCCCGAGGCGTCAACCTTGTATCGGGTGAAAGCGCCCTTCTCCTTTTTCCTAATCTTCTCAGGTTTCTTCTCTTTAGGCTTTTCAACGGGCTTTTCCGCTGGCTTTTCAATGGGTTTTTCGGCGGGTTTCTCAGCAGGTTTCGGAGTTGGTTTTTCTGGTGGCTGCTCCTTTTTTCCTTTCGTTTTCGCTGCCATTCACTTATTTCTCCTTCTTGGCTGGTTGCTCAGTCTTTTCTGGTTGTTTGGGTGCTTCAGGTTTTTCAGTTGGTTCTTTCTTTTCTTTCGGCATGTTTCTGGCGATTATGTATTTGGGCTCGACAAGGTTAGCCTGTTCAACAGAGTCGTAAGCGTTTGCTTCACCTGTGGCTAGCATGGTTCCAGCCTTGGTTTCGATTCGTTTGACGTATACGGCTTCTGGATTTGTTTTGAGCATTTCCGCCAAGGCTTTCCTTATTTCCAAGCGTGTAGGTGTCCCCTTTGTCTCTTTGTGTTCAACTTGGAAGGCTATTTCTTTCCGTTTTAACAAAGGATTGTATTGTTGCTGCCTGATTTTGATTTCCATCTGCCCATCTTCTTTCGGTGCGGGGTTGTTGATTTGATACGGCATCTTTTACTTTAGCTTTTTGGAACAGTTTTCATAGCATCGACTATTTGCTGCACTTTATCTTTGGTTTTCTTGTCGGTTTTGACTGCCACGACGCCTTCGTGGGGCTGGCCATAGACCACCAGTGAGTTTTCGGGTGCTTCTAAAACTGCTACTAGGGTTAGTAGGTCTTCCTCGCCTTCAACGAACACTTGGGTTGGTTGTTTTTGTTTTAAAGCTTGCTCTATGACCCGCCATGTTTCTGGGGTTAGTGTTCCCGCAGTGTTCTTAACATTTATTTTTTTGTATATTGCTGTTTTGATTTGTACACTGTTCTCTCTCATGACTCTGTGGTCGACGATGATGATCTGCGCATGAATGCCATGTTTCAATACGTTTTGAGACACAACATCGCCCACAGAAATTATGCATTTGGGTTTTTCCCTAAGGATTAATTCGGTGAGTTCTTTCATGGTTTCTTTCGGTGTGCCCCTGATTAGTGTTCCTAAGGGATGTTTAAGCTCTTGGCGTAGTCTAGCTGTGAGGGTGAGTGTCTCTTTTGGTGGGGTTTTTATTTCTTGCGGCCTCCGCCACAAATGTAAAGAAAAATGAGTAGAGGTATCCTATCGTACTTTAAGGGCGTATCTGCCTTTTCTTGTAGCTTTCATAGCTTGGGCTATGGCTGAGTTTTCTGGGTCAAATATGATGACGAGCCCAGAGTAGTCGTCGCTGAAGCTTGTGGATTTACAATTGGGACACGGTGTCTCGGTAGTTAAGTAGCTGCAGTCTCTGCATGCTTTTTCGCTCATAATTGCTTCTCCTAACTTATTTTTTGGCCGCTGAAGATGACGGAGCAGCAACTGCTGGTTTCCTTGCTTTTTCAGCCACTTCGCTCTTCAGTTTTTCCAAGTCGTGCTGTATCCATTCGAGTTTACCTAGGAAGGGCTGCCTAGCCGTAACGCCGACTTTACCTGAGCCTCCACCTCGGCCAAGTGAAACCGCTGTTATGCGTGCTCTGACATGGTCGCCCGTTGCAAGTTTGCGTCTGGTTTCCTTTCCCATTAATACACCTTGTTTTTCATCGTATGATATGTAGTCGTCCATAAGTTGAGAAACATGCAACAGCGTGTCTATTGGGCCAACTCTTAAAAAGGCACCAAAATCAGCGATTTCCACCACCTCGCCTTCCACCACCTCTTGAAGTTTGGGATAAAAAGTAAGCAGTGAAAACACAGCGCGGTGATAGGTGGCGCCGTCTCCCGGTATGATTTTGCCAACTGGATTGATTTGAATGTCGACTACTGCGATGACGTAGCCCAGTTCTTCGTCGACCATGCCCTCATACTTGCTCTTTAACTGTTCATAACCCACGGCTTCAATTGGTTCTCCGAATTTTTCAGGCGGAATGCGAATGGTGTCCTCAAGTGAGACTAACTTAAACATATCCTATTCCTTAATAAGTCAAGCTTGTCTGAGATTAAGAACCCAAACATATTAGGCTTTCGGAAGGGAATCACAAAGCACCTTCTAAGTCGAGTCGGCTTTTTCCCCTCAAAAATATGACGGGTATGCCTCGGTCTCTTAATTTTCTTCGCAATTCTCGGTCGTTTGTTGCAACTGGACTTTTCCACAGTGCTGCCACTCGGAGAATCACATCGTCGTTTGTTTCTCCTCGTTTCCTTTCAACATCAATTATGCGGCATTTTTCGGCGAGTTTCAATGCCATCGTTGCCTGCTTACGAAGTTTAGGCGGTCCTTCCTCAGCCATTTTTTGTAGTTCATGGTAGTTTGTCGAAAGAAGAATCGGTTCAAACCGCTGGTTCAAGAGGTTCACTATGCCCTCGAAAATGTCAATTTTGAACTCTAAGGGGACAAACAGAAAATTTGAGTCCAAAATTACTTTTGATGTCAAATCTTTACCAATCGACGGCAACATTATTTATTCCATATTTTTAGATGCTTCTATAAGTATTTGTGCGCTTTCAAACGAACCCGACTGACCTAAACCATATTTGGAGCCTATTAGAAACTCAATGCAGAAACCTATAGGGAGTAGGCCTCGTGCAAGCGCCGTTCGCAGCAGGCTTCTAATAGTTAACGCAGTCGAACTCTGTTCAGGTTCTTGTTCTGCCAGTTATAGCGCTTTATTCGAGTGGATTCGCCGTAACCGCAGGCCGCGCAACGCTTTTTGGTCACGTGGTAGGCTCTTCTGCCGCAGCGACGACACCTGATATGCTCTGTTTTTCCCATTCGGCGGCCGAATGAAGGTGTGCCCTTGCTTACTCTGCCCATAAAAATCACTTGTTCACAATCATTCTAAGATTGCTAACGCGGCGGCGGAGAAATAAGGATGACGTTGTCGCCTCGAACAATAATGACGCCCAGCTTCCGCACGTTCTCCGCATTCGTGGTGTCCTCGGTTTCCTCCAAAACCAGATTCAAATGCTGGTCGTATCCCTTGAGTCTTCCGCGTATGCTCTTGCCGCCCTTAAGCCTCACAAGAACAATCTTACCCAGGCTCTCCTCCAAAATCTGCGTGGTCATCTCACTCATGCGCAACGCCTTCCTCGGTCATTTCAAATCTCGCATTTATAGGTGATAACCAAATAATTTAAAGGTTGTTGCACTCACAGAAGGCAGCTAGCAATGTCGGAAATCAAGCATAGGAGTTTTCTTAGAGAAAAAGAGGCTGCGCAGCTTCTCGATGAATTCTCCAAGAAACTGAAGGTCGACATCAAACAACTGCTCGAAGCAAAGAAACTGGACATAGAGGTAGCTGAGACTTCAAGTGCCAAAATCTTCTTCCTGAACGGTAAGCCTCTCATAGCCAACATCAAAGATGTTCTGGTTCCAACGTTACTCTTCGATAAGGCATTGCAGTTTCTTCCAAGAATCACAGTGAACATGGGCGCGGTTCCACACATCTGCAATGGCGCCGACCTAATGGCGCCTGGCATAGTTAAAATTGAGGGAGACTTCAACACAAGCGACTATGTGCTGGTCGTGGATGAGCGACATCAAAAGCCACTCGCCATCGCCATCGCCTTGACAGACTCGCAAACAGCACACAGCCTTCAGCGCGGAAAAATCTGTAAAAACACACACTACGTGGGAGACAGCCTCTGGAACCAGCTCAAAAAGACATAAAATGAATTTATTGATTTGCGTCACAAAAAATAATATTTATACCCCTGTTGATCCCACTTTCAACTCAGAAACCAGTAGAGGAAACTGAAACATTGACGGAGAAGAATACTGCCTCGTGTCCGGGCATATCTCAGTTTATGCAGCCGTTGCCTTCATATCTTAAATGTCCCAAATGCCATGAAAATGTTGAAATCTGGAGTGATGAGGAAGAGGCGCCCTGCCCAAACTGTGGAACGGTGGTTTCAAGAGGCAAACTTCAAACGTGTCTTGACTGGTGTGAGTTCGCCGACAAATGCAGGGACCTGATAGAATCGAAGAAGAAGGAAACGGGCGAGCTCTGAAACATCATTCAACAGTTTGCACATTTTTGTTAAAAAAATGTAGATAACAGGCTGAAGGGAGAGCATTAATATTAATTTTCATTAAATCCCCAAATGCCGTCTAGCCCATTGAAACGAGACCTGATTCAGTTTTTTATGTTGAGTTGAAATCTGTATTGGTTCATAAACATTAAGAACTTCATCAAACAATTCTCTATTGATCTGCCAGGTCAGATTCATGTTCAAGAAACGTTGAACAAGTTACGATTCTCACGTATGGAGCGAAATGAGTTGTCAAAACTGAGTAACACGCTCGGAAAAGTGGTCACAAAAATCAGAAAAACCGAAAAGCCTGCAAGCCGAGAGGAAGAAAAGAAGGGTGCAGCCACGCATCCGGAAAAGGTCTATTTGAAGGCTCTGCCTTTGCGGGCTTTGCAGGACGTAGAAATGATTAAGCAGGAGGTCAAGTCTGGGAACATACTGATTTTGAAAGTGAGCCCGCTGGCTAAAAAGAGCATAGACGATGTGAAACGAGCAGTGAGCGAGCTTCTCGAGTTCACTCAACTCGTAGGGGGAGACATAGCCCGCCTAGGCGAGGAACGAGTCGTTATTACGCCTTCATTCATTAGGATTTGGAGAGAAAAAACCGCCACGCCAAGTGGGGCGCTGCCTACCGCAGCCTAATCGTTTCCAACAAGCTAGGCACTAAAACTTCGGTTTTATACGCTCTTCTGAAGAAATCAGCCAGACTAAAACTCTTAGCCCTCTCACCGTGACAAACTATAATTCTCTCAGGCTTCGAAGTGGTCCTACGAACATAATTCACTATCTGCCTCCTGTCCGAATGCCCCGAAAACCCCTCAATGGACTCAACCCGCAACTTCACCTTAAGAATCTCCATCTTCCCCTCATTATTCACAATAGGCGTCTCAGTCAAACCCCTCTGAACCCTCCTTCCCAACGTTCCCTCAATCTGATAACTCACAAAAATAATCGTATTCCGCTCATCTGAAGCCAAATTCTTGAAATACTCTATAATGGGACCACCCTCCAACATACCAGACGTAGCTATGACTATACAAGGCTCACCCTCCATTATCTCCTGCCTAGCACTCGGATGCTCAACAATAGTGAAATAGTCAGATTGAAACGGATTCACGCCCTCATGCAAAATACTGTTCCTCACCTCCCTAGCCAAATACTCAGGATAAGCCGTGTGAATAGCCGTCGCCTCAGAAATCATACCCTCAATGAAAACCGGCGCCTCCTTAATCAACCCCTGACGCATATAACCATCCAAAATCAACATGATTTCCTGGGCCCTGCCAACCGCAGGCACAGGAATCAAAATTTTACCGCCCTTCTCAAACGTTTGATTCATGATCGCTGCGAGTCTTTCTTCAGCCTCCAATCTAGAAGGCATTATGTCCTGCGGTGCACCATACGTGCTCTCCGTTATAATAGTCTCAACTCTCGGGAACTCTGTAGCTGAAGGCTCAAGCAGCATGGTTTTGGCAAACTTGTAGTCACCTGTATAGACCACATTGTGTAATCCTTCGCCGATGTGAAGATGAATAACAGAGGAACCAAGGATGTGCCCAGCGTTGTGCAGCGTTAAACGAATATCAGGAGCTATGTCTGTGACCACGCTGAAGCGTATTGGAATCGTGTGCAGCACCACCTCACGCACATCTTTCTGGTCGTAAGGCGGCATAACTCCTTGTTTGCTCATTACATCGAGGTAGTCCAGCTGAAGCAGAGTCATCAGACTTGAAGTTGGCGCTGAACAATAAACCGGGCCGTCATATCCATATTTGAACAGAAAGGGAAGCACAGCACAGTGGTCAAGGTGCGCGTGGCTGATAACAACTGCATCCAGGCAGTCAGGGTCAAACTGGGGCGCGTCGAATCTTGGAAAGGCGTCAAGTGGGTTTACGGCGCCAGGGTTAATGCCACAGTCGATGAGCACATTGCTTTCTCTTGTTTGAACAAGCATTGAGGATCTGCCCACTTCTTGGAAGCCGCCTAACGTAGTCAATCGTATGTCTCCAATCCCGTGGATTGTAGGCCTGAAGATTCTTTCACCTACGTTGCGAAGTATACGGTCTCTTTCTTTGCTTTCAGAGTGCAGGAAGTGGCGCATGTGTGCCATGATTTTAGATGGGATTGGAGGGCTTCTCAGAACTCGTGGTCTCCAACGTGTCTGTTTTATGATGTCGTGCAGGACTGTGCCGTTTTTACCTATGACCAGTCCTGGTTTTTTTGCTTCAACTATGACTTCGCCTAGGCTTGGGTCGAAGTTTACTCCGGTGATTTCAGCTTCTTTGGAAACTATCTCTTGAATTAGCTTCTCGGTTTCCTTTTCTGTCAGCCTCACAGAAGGGTCTGACCTCACTACAATTCTTTTTCTTATGAGGTTGACGATTTCAGCCACGACGTAGCTCTGTTCTATTAGTACTTCAGGTTTTTTTGTGTAAACAGCTAACGTGGGTCCTTCAAATTCGATGCGGGTAACTTCGGCTTCTTTTGGAACATGCTCCAGAATGGTTTGGCTTATCTCGAGCTTGGTCTTGTCGTAGACAGTCACGTTTGTTTTTCGCTCCGGTTTTAAGAGCCAGCTATGATGGTTCGTTTTTCTTTTTCGTTCAGCTCTCTGTATCCTTTCTTGTCTATGATTGACACATCGAAGCTGTCGCCTGTAGCTGCGTTTCTCCTCATGGCTGAGTCAACAGCTCTCACTACGACGCCTAGCATGTCTTTGATTGCTGCGTCTTGTTTGTATTTGTCTTCCAGCACTCCGTAAGCTACTGGGGAACCAGATCCTGTTGCCACGCATTTCTCTTCGGTTATGCTGCCGAATGGGTCTATGGAGAACACGTGTGATCCCGTGGTGTCCATGCCTCCGACTAGGACCTGTGCGATTAGGGGTGCATATCGTGACGAGAACAGGAGGTTTGCGATGAGGCGGGCTGCTGAGCTGACTGGCATTGGTCTCACCGTGTTCAGTCGGTATAGTTGGGCGTTTGCTTTTAGGATGTCTACGGTTTTTTGGGCGTCGGCGACGTTGCCTGATATTGTCATGGCTAGGTGGTCGTCGATTTTGTAGACTTTTTTTCCTTTGCGGTGTGCTACGAAGTAGCCCATGGTTACTCTTGTGTCTGATGCTAGGATGACGCCGTCTTTGCAGACGACTCCAATTGTTGTTGTTCCTTTTAGGGCTAGTTGATTTGGTATTTCTGGCATGTGTTTCGTTTTCTCCCGAAAACTTGTGTTGTGCGGATGGTTTAAAATTTCTCGGGAATTAAGTGGATTGTATTCTTTGTTGTCTGATTAATTAGTGTTACGGTGGGGTTGCTCTGTGAATTTGGTTGTTTTTTCGTGTTTTTTGTAACTTTTTGTTATTTCCTGTACTTAGTGTTGTTCTGGGAACTTGGCGTTGTTGGGTTTCGTTGGCTAAAGCAGAACAAAGATAGTCAAGAATACATGGCTTTAGAATGTCGACTGCTAGCTAATTATGTTATGATGGTTCGTATGTCTGCATGCAAATAGGCTTCCTATTTTTCTGTTGAAACTATCTTTTTCATCCAGGTCTTCAGATACGCTGCTGAATGATCTGTCATTGCTACATTGCACCATCGATGGCCATATCGAACATTAGAGGCATTATGATTAATTTTGGATTCAACTAAAGGTTCCACATGCATTAGCTGAATGCTTTGATCTTCGCCCTCTTCACGTTTGCTTTTTTGCCATGGCGGATTCCATATCGCGGGTCTCTGTCTTGGAATGAGCCCCGCTGGGTATTCTTTAATGGGAGAATTGCAAACTGGGCACTTGATAATATCAACACTTTTTTCCGGAAAGCACTCGGTTTTCTTAAACTCATAAGTTTCGAATGTTTGAAGTAGAGCATCGTAAGCGTTATCCAAATCTACATTGAATAAAGCCACCGCGACACTCGTTCCAAGAATCGCAAAGCACTCTACAGAATACTCCACTGAACTATACTCGATAATTGGAATCGCACACCAATTCTTTATCCAGTCATCTTGAGACCATTTTCTTAACTCGTCAACATGTTTAGTCCAAGCCCGCGCAGTTATGCAATAAGGTTTTCTTAAAGCATGTACTTCTGTAGGCAGGTATGTTTTATCGGGTTCGCTAAGTGGGACAAATTTCAATAGTTTTTTCTTGCTGTCGACCTCAATGTTCATTTCAGAGAATCCCTTTGGGCATGTCACTGAAAGAGTTAATGGGTGCCATCTTAGGTTTCTGTTCGAGAAGGGCGCTTTTGCCTGCCTTCCTCTAGTGCAGAGGGCATCCCTCTGTAATTTTCCAGCGCCTCGACCTTGACCAGCATCTCTCGAAAAATGAATCTTTCCGAAGTCTCTCTCAAAAATTTCTTGCTCATTAGGGGTACGTATAAGTCCTTTCAATGCGACTGAAAGTTCCTTGCAAATCTGTAAGGCTACTCTGTCGCGATCTGTCAACTCCTCTCTAGCAACAGTATTCTGACTTACCATGGATATGTGAATATTCAACTCATAGTTAAAAGACTTTTGAACATTAGGCGCATGAATAGATTACTCAGAATTCGATCAATGCAAGACTTCGTTTTCTTATCAGCGTTTTCGAAGTTATGATCTCTCTCATAGTTTGAGATAATTTCTCTTTCACATCAGATTCTTTTGGAATCGGCAAAATGACTTCACCTAAGCGGTTTCCAAGACTTGATATTGTTGCTTGAATGAATGTCTTTGCTTCAATTTGTTTTTGTGCAATCTTGGTGTTGAGTAAATAGAACAGGAGATAGGGATCGAGCGATGATTTGTCAAGGACCCTTATTTTGCGAATGTGACTCTGAATCACAATTTTCTCATCAAGTTCAGTTACCATGGCACTTCTGCCAATCAGAAAGGTTCCATCGTTCACGAACAATATGTCTTCCTTCTTAATATCTTGCCGTTTTCCATACCTATTGTATATCTCTTCAGGCACGCATTTGACTGGGTCAATTTTTATTTCCCAGTTCACAATATCTGTTGTCCTTATGAAGGGTATTTCCCCCATGCCATAGAAGCGAGAGCCAATCTCATTGCCTCTTTTTATAGAAATGAGTTTTCTGTCTATCAGAGATTGAATGCTAACAAGCTCGTATTTTCCACTTTCTTCCATACTTTTTAGTGCTTTGTTAATGTCTGGATTGTAATAATCTGGGATAAAGATGTGATTCTTAACGTTAGAGTATTTGAAGTCAAACCCTAAGTGGCTATAATCATCAAGTCTGTTGCCGTTCTTCTTGTATTCCTTAAATCGTTGGGTTATAATGGGCAAGTCATCATCGACTATCGTCTGTCCCTTTTCATCTAATATATATTCTCCCCGTTCATTCATTTTATATATGACTTTGCCATTTTTGTCGTGCCCAGCCTTTTCCGCAATGGCCATGAAGAAATCGTAGTCCTCATCGCTAGTCCTCTTCTCAAGGAATAGTACGCTCGTCTTCGTGTGAGTACTAGGTTGAAACGTTTCGTGAGGGCAACTCACAACCGCTAGCACACGGGCATGACGGAGAATGTACTCAAAAATGTATCTGTCGGTTGCATTACAAAAAATCCCTTCGGGAAGCACAATTGCCATTCTTCCGCCAGTCCTCAACAACCGAAGACATCTTTCAATGAAAAGTACCTGGGGAACTTGTTTTTCCAAAGGTTCATTAGTTATTTCCCACTTTCCCGTTTTGTGATCTCGTTTCCATTTATGACCTAACTCGTATTGCTGCAGCAATGATTTGCTTGTGATGGGGATTCTGGAGCCAAATGGAGGGTTGGTGAGGAGGACATCAAAGGAATCAGGTTCGATCCTTTCCTTCTGGAGTGGACTCCATTCGGAGTAATCTAAGCTGTCAGCGCAAAAGATGCCACCTCTACCGTCGCCAATTATAGCCATATAAGCCTTACTAACTTTGGCCAAATCGAATTCTTTATCTATCCCATAGAAATTTCGTGAGGCGATTTCACTCTTCATACCTGCAATTTTCTCTCTTGGAAGATGATCGAACTCCTTTTCTACTCTCCTCCAAACGTGTTCTAGAGCCACAATTAGAAAACCTCCAGAACCGCATGCTGGGTCTATCACCTTGTCCTCTGGCGTTGGGTCAAGCATTTCCACGCACATGCGCACGACATTTCTAGGAGTGAAGAACTGCCCCTTTTCTCCTCGGAGGGCAGGCCCTATGAAAACTTCAAATGCATCGCCGACTGCATCCTTCTCCGTTTTAAGAAAACTGTAATTCTGTATCTGGCTTACAAGATAGGTAATAGAACGCGTATCAAGCAATAACTTCTCATCTTGTTGAAAAACGTCTGGATATTGACGCTTGACTTCTTCGAAAAGAGCTTTTATTCTTCGAGCGATTTCTTCATCGGGCTCCTCTGCTCCAGCCTTAAATTTGAGGTCATAATAGTTGTGAACTTCATCATAGATCTTACAAAAAATTAAGCGAATCATTTCCCCGCCAAGCCTCTCTGCCCGTGGAAGGTTGCTATTCGTATATAGGTGGTAATAGACAACATTGAAAATCAACTTCAGGTTTTGAGCTGGAACCAGATCATCTCCAGTCTTATGCTTTCCTATTTCCTCCCAAGACACACCCTTTCTTGGGATGTCTCGCCATTCGAAAAGTTCAGGCGTATAGGATGGAGGCTTCCTTATCGCTCTAAAGTAGGCTATTTCGTTTCCGTTAAACCATATTCCACCTTCAGCTGGCGTGGGGTGAATGTAACTCTTGAGTTGCGCTATACCATCTTTTTTGTCTTTGCGTTTCGTTTCTACGATCAAATAGATGTTGTCAAATGTTTTTCTGTTATCTCTGAAAACAACCATGTCTGCTGGGCCTATTTTTGTGCTTCCTTTTTGGATGAAGAACTCAGGAACGCTCTGAATTTGATCTTTAGAATAACCATACTCTTCAACTAACCGCTTTTCAAAAAGTTGACGTACTTCTTCTTCAGGAGATTTTCTGAGCAGTCTACCAGTTACATAATCCTTTACGTAACCTTCTTTTTCCTTTTCCAGCAGTTCGCCATCAAGGGTTTTCTGCATGACCATTTCTTTATTTACTTCCGCATCTCGCACTAACTTATTGGATGATTTTCCACTATTTATGTAATGAGTCGGAGCCCATGTGAACTTTGAGTTTGATTTTAGGCAAATTTCACACATTTAGAGCTTCCATCGTATATAATTTCCATGCTTTCTTCTACGAATGGAAAATCTTATGAGTTGTATGAGCACACAATGAACGAGGAATGGATATGGTTGGATGTCCTCGATGCCGCAGAGAGGTTTCCAAACCTTCTAAAGAATGGGATTATGCCGCTTTTCATGTGAAAAAGTTTGATTGCGAAAAATGCCAAAAGTCCTTTAAGGCATACTACCGTCAAAACAGGCTGAGCCACACAATCCCCAAACAAAAATGACGCTTGCGCAAGCGAGTTGTCCCTAATGGAGCAAAGAATAGGCATAATTTATCCGCTTCTGCCGGAGCATGCCAAGAGGATATTTAGCGGAAAAGACGTCTTCTGTAAGTTTACGAGTACAGGAAAAACCAAAACAAGCATGGGTCAAAAACTTCTATTTTATTCTTCCCGAGGCAAATACCGAATTAGCGGCGAGGCTACAATACGCAATTTGGAATATCTGACTCCTGACAAACTTCTGCGTAAATACAAAAAGCGCTTATTCATCATGCCTGAAGAACTAAACTCCTACATTGCCAAGAGAAATAGACGTTCCGATAAGAAACTTGTCGTAATGGTGCTTGAACAAATTAGAGAATACAAAAAGCCCTTTAAACTTGAAAAACCAATTTCGATGAGCGGCAGGGTTTTAACTGATAAAATGTATAAGAAGATTACTTCTTTAGTTTCATAGATGCGAATGTTTCTTTAGCATTTTCAGCAGATTTCTTCGGATGGTCCTCACCTTTGCTTCACTAATATTCTCTTAATAGTCGTAGAGCTTCACCATAGCCTCCAACAACTTCGTCTCCGCACCCAACTTCGTCTCAACCACATACGGCGCACCATTCTTCAATAAAATATCAGGCTTCAGCACCCCAGTCGGTGTGGAAACAGAAAACTCTGGAACAACCGTTACGCCTCTTTTCCTCAATTCTTCCTGCAACAGGTCTCGTATAGTCATCTCAGTCGGCTTCGGCACACCCATAAACAATCGTCCAACAATAAAGTCTCATTCCACAATATAATATGCTTTACTTCCAAGAATGTTGAAATCACCCAGTAAACCACACTAACCAACACAAACAGTCTGCGCTTGCGTGTTCAAGTACAACTGTCCAAACCGCCCCAGTCGCAACAATGGTAGAAGAAGGCATAAGGGACATAACGCCTTCTTCTTCTGAAATCTCTTTTCCCGCACACGACCACTCAACATACCCTGAACACCACGCATACCAACATTAAACGTCACGCATAACAACATAGAACACCACGCAAAAACAGCGAAAACAAACCAAGACACACCATTCAGAAACCAAATCAGACACCAAAACACAAACAGAAACACAGCCCCACAAACCCAAAAAATTTTTCACAGCACACACTAAGCCTAGCCCTCAGCGTCATGTAATATTCTCGTTTCAGTAACATCCCAAACCGTGAAACACTGCTTATTAGTCATCCAATGTCTTAAGATATTCTTGAGGAAAAAAGAGAGAAAGGAGAAAACAAAAATGCTTGAAGAAATAACCGTGAACGCAGCCCAATTACTGGTGCAGCTGTTCTGGCTTTTCCTCGTCGTGATATTTGTCTTTGGCCTAGCATGGTCCAGAACGGGACGCAACTCGAAACACATTTAAACTGTGGAAGCAGAGCGCACGCGGCTATATGCTTTTTCTATGTTCTGCCGTTTAATTGAGAATACATAAGAGTGTATCGTAATACTTAATAGATGCGGTACCCCCTCATTTCTGTAGACACGTATAACACAACTGAGGTAACTCAACCACATGAGCCTCCCTCGAAAGGTCGACCTAGTTTCAGCTACACTTCTGCAGAAGATCAAGGAATGCCTCGACCGTCTCAATGAGAAGATGGAGGTTATGATTGAGATTCAAAAGCATGGACAACGTGTAACCCCTGAGGGCATACCCGACGTTCTAGACGTCATGACCCTCTTGTCCCTGCCAGACCACCTAAGGAAGACCGCTGTCACCTTGTGTAAGCTTGATCATGCAACCGCTGACCAAGTGGCTGAACAGACTAAGCGAGCGAGGGCTGTTGAAAGCGGCTATCTCAACCAGCTGGTTTTGATGGGTTACGTGAAGAAGGAGAGACGCGGACGCAAGGCGTACTTCTACGTTGAAAGAGAGGAAAACCATACCGAGATGAAGGAGCCATGGGAAAAATCATAGCCATTCACTCCTACAAAGGCGGAACTGGAAAGACACTACTGTCCATCAACTTGGCAGCATTGTACGCCAACAGAGGCAAAAGCCTCGCCTTATTGGATTTAGACTTCAGGGCGCCCAGCCTTCAAGCCATATTTAAAGTGCGTGACACAGAATACTGGGTCAACGATTATCTCAACGGAGTGTGCGAGATAAAGAAGATCCTTGTTGACTTAACACAAACTTACGCAAAAAGAGGACGCTTTCTAGTAGGCTTGGCGAATCCCAGCACCGAAGCCATCCGAGAGATGACGGCTAAAGACCGAAAATGGGAAATGAAGGCTCTAGGCAGGCTCCTATCTTTGAAGACCTCGCTTCTCAGCGACATGGGCTTGGACTACGTTATTTTTGACACCAGCCCTGGCCTACAGTACTCTTCAATCAACGCTATCGTAAGTGCCGATGTGGTCCTCGTTGTATCAGGCACCGACATATCAGACATTAAAGGCACTCATCGCATGATAGACGAACTCTACGACCTCTTCGAAAAGAAGACGGGGCTGATAATGAACAAAGTGCTTAACGAAGTATTGATGTCCAAGACTGAACGTTCCGATCTGGCCAAACAACTCATGAACAGCTACAATCTACCCATGGTCGAAATGATTCCATGCTTCTGCGATATATTGCGAACCGGCAACTCTAACGTATTCGTCTTGGAGAACCCAGAACATCCCTTCGTTAAAACCTTGGATAGAGTAGCCACAAACATTGAAAACCTTTAACTCTCGGCAGCATCGGTCTTTCTGAGATACTTTTCCCTTACCTTCCTTGCCTGTTCAATGTACCCTTTCAGACGTCTAAGTTCCATCTTCTTTTCGGGCAGGGTCTCTGGAGCATACATTAATGGCAGTACAGCTAGGAAAAGAAAGAAACTGGCAAGTGAGAAGGACGCATTCGCTGGGAAGGATGCAACGGATGTTACGAATAGCAGTGTTATCATGCTTCTTATGAGAAAAGGGAAATTGCCTATTGCATAATAATTCTCCCTCGTGCCAGGTTGAGACAGGTCGCCCCACAATATCAAGAGGAATATTGTGTAGAAAATTCCCCACGCAGCGCCATCTACTATAATGTAGAAATACCACGCTATCCTCATCATTGGAGCTAATCCCACCATTGCATAGCCAACTCCAAGAGAGATGAAACCATAGATTACCACTCGCTTTCGTCCAATCTTGTCCGCCAATAACCCTCCAACACACATGAAGAAAACTGCAATAATCGGTTCTACCGTAAGTATAAAGCTGAAAAATTCTAATCCAATAAAATCTCTCAAAAGAGCTTTTTCCAAAGCATCTACTAGTATAAACATAACCCAAGGAAGAAAATAGAGAGAGAAAGATTTAGGTCGAAAAACAGAGATGAAAGAAAACTGTCTCTTTTCATTTCCAAAGTTTTCCTCTTTGGGTTTCATCAAGGCAAGAATGATGAGTCCAAGTCCTCTCCAAACTGCGAGAACGAGTGAGCTCATCACTAGGTTCAAAGCCATGAACAAGATTGCAAGCGGCAACGTGCTTAGATTTGCCATCAGGAGTATCAGTGAGCTTATGCGTGCTCGATTTTCTATGCTCGAGTTGTCTGCAAGATGAGCCAAGGACGAAGGCATCCCCAAACCAAAAGATATGCCCAAGAGAGTGAAGATTATTGAGAGATGCCCTACTGTAATATTATTTATGAATATGAGAGGAAGTGAACTTAACAATCCTAAAATCATCCAGAAATAGATGAAGCGCAACCTTCTCACTTTTTCAGACAAGAGAGCCCCTGAAAAACCAGCTCCTGAAGCCGCGATAGAGAAGACTGTTCTAAGAGCAGACTTTATTGGTGGGTTTAACGGGAAATTTTCTATGATCATTTCTATCATGTAACTCCATGTAAAAGCATTGAACAGCAGAGTGAAGACTAAAGCGAAGTCTCTTCGAGATATGCCCAGAACCTCGAAACGAGGCCATTTGAACATTCTAAGCACAGCAGAATTCTTAAACATGAGATTGCCAAATGAAGATTACGAATTATAAATCAAGATTCATTAATAGAACCAATCAGAGCCTTTCTTGTAGAGGTGTACAACAAGTTTTAAAAGTGCATGTGTTGAACAGATATACGTGGATAATATGAAGAAACGAGTTAAGCTCAAAGTTCGATTCACGTGGTGGTTCTAGACCCCATACCTGTCTTCGTTTCTTTTAGCCCAGCAAGCGTCGCTTTTATTATTATATCCAAATCTTTACTGTTAACTCTTTGCTTTCTCAGTTTAGATGCGGCTTCTTCAGCCAAGTCGCTCATAAGTTTCGCGTATTTTTCAGATATGTCGGTGTTTCTAATTGACTCCAATATAAGCTCAACGTCTCGCTTTGTGATAGTCTTTTTTCTGAAAATAGTCTTCAGTTTATCTTTAATCGATGAATATTGCAAACCATAAAGCAAGGGAAGTGGCAAAGACTCTTTCTTGATTCTGCTGACGCTTTCTTCAGTATCAAAAAGGTCTGTCCAATCGTCACTCAAAAGAATCAACATTCCCAACAGTCGACCATACTCGCCTAAGGCTTCAATCTTTTTCGGTGACGCGTCGCCTAATATGGCGCTGATGCGTGTGTGAGCCTCCACATCTGCCGCTTTCTTCCGCACAACTCGAAGATAATCTTGAGGTGAAACATCCAAATTACCCCGGAACTGAAGCTCGAGCGCTTCCGCGTCACCGAGTTCAAAGAACATGTTCTTAACGACGTTCATAATGATTCTCATTTTTTCAGATGATATCTCTTTTTCCGCGGTTTTGTTCAGCAGCATTAGGCCTTTGAACAAAAGAGCGTCGCCGACCAGCAGTGCCATATCTTTACCGTATTTTCCATAAACCGTTGGTTTGCCATTTTTGATTTTTGACTGATCAATAATGTCATCGTGAATATCCATGGCGCCACTCATCAGTATCATTGGAATGGCTATAGGAATCGTGACCTTGGGATCTCCGCCGACTGCTTCACAGGATAAAGCTAACAGACTCGGTCTGGCCAAGTCGTGCCAATATTCACTCATAAAATAGGATAGGGCTTCTCGTGCTTCCTTGCATTCAATCTTCTCTTGCAGGGCTTCTTTTTTAGCCATTTCTAGAGCTTTTCTTCCCAGTTTTTGAAAGATTTTCTGCATTTGTCTCATAGCTTCTTCTGCGCCAACATCTCTTTCTTTCATTATTCTGTCTCCAAGTTCTCATTGATGGTCCTCTCGGGTATCTGCTCCCTCAAGAAGTCATTGTAAACGTGCAGGAATTGCCTTCCATCATTCGTGATCTCGTAAATCTTTCTGGCGCGTCCTTTCTGCAGTTCTCTTCTACTCTTTAAGAGTCCTTTTGCCTCCAACTTGTTTAACATTGGGTAGAGAGCTCCGTGTCTCAACTTGACCTTGTACGCGGTCTCGGTTTTTTTGATGATGTCGTAGCCCCATGTAGGTTCGGCTTTAACTAACTGAAGTATGAGCATGTCGAGAAAACCTTTAGCGAATCGACGCCTGAGTTCATCAGTGAATGTTGAACTCGACTCTTCATCTGTCATTTCTGTTTACCAATTCGGTCTGTTTCGGTACATATTGACGGCGATGTGACTTATTTGATTATGCTTGATTTTTGCTGGAGTTATGCGTTGATATGCCCTGTGTATGTGCGAATCTTTATATTGACGTTTGGACTCTATAGAGTCTTGAATATGTCTGAAAATAGACATATTGTATCTGTGTAAAACCGAACAACTGTAGCACGAAACTACAAGAAAACGGGCGAAAAAAATTGGCTGGACCAAAAGCGCGGGAGGTTCAGATGAAACTTATGAGGGGCCTCCTTGACCTAGTGGTCCTGCAGTTTTTGAGAGCAAATCCCATGCACGGATACCAAATAATCACCAGCCTCCGCAAACAATTCGGCGTGTACTTCGGTCCCAGCACCATCTATCCCCTACTGTCCGTAATGGAGGAAAACGGATACATCAAAAGCCACTGGGACCTTGAAAACGATAGACCCCGCAAGGTTTACGGCATCACGCCGCAAGGTGCGGAACTGCTAGGCTGCACCGAAGACTCGTTAAGCCACATATACCGAAAGTTAGCAATAGGCACAGGCAAGATTCCATTCAGCGGCAACAACATACCTTTGAACGGCTTAACAAACGGCAAGAAACACCTAAACGGAAATCTACTAAAGCAAGCCTAAGAGTATTAAGTCGGGTCGGGCAGGCGCCATAGCTGGTTTCCGTGCATGGGATGGGCGCCAACAACCAAGTAGAATGAAACGAGTCGCTAGTATTCATTTATTTGTGGACTCGACCAAATCATTTTTTGCTCTGCCATGTATGCTGTTTGTTTCGCTTTTAAATAGTTGATTCATTCATACATTTTTCTTTGGTGGGGTGTGCTTGGAGGAAGCAGACGTTCTCATCCGAGACTGCACTATACTAACCATGGATAACAAACAACACATCATAGAGAAGGGCTTCTTAGCCATCAAAAACAAGCAGATAATGGCTGTGGGCAGAAGCACCAAAGCTTCATCATTGATCAAGGCTAAGGAAACAGTAAACGCCGCTGGGAAGGTAGCGATGCCGGGCTTGATCAACTGCCACACCCACGCTGCCATGACCCTTTTCCGTGGTGCAGCCGAAGACAAACCGCTCGACACATGGTTGCGCAAGACCATCTGGCCATTAGAGGCCAAACTGAAACCCATGAACGTTTACGATGGTGCCCTCCTAGCCTGTTTAGAGATGATTAAGAGTGGCACCACGTGTTTTTCCGATATGTATTTTCATGAAGACATGGTGGCCAAGGCAGTAGAGAAAGTTGGGCTCCGAGCAGTGCTGGCTGAAGGCATCATCGAGGCAGGCGACAGCGCCAGAGGTGAAAAAATGTTGAAAGACGGTGTGAGCAACGCCAAAAGGTTCAATGGCTATGCTGACGGCAGAGTGAGTGTTCGTTTAGGTCCACACGCGCTTTATTCGTGCAGCCCCAACTTGCTCGGGCGGGTTCGGGAAGCCGCGTTAAGACTCAAGGTGGGCGTTCACATGCATTTGGCTGAGTCGTTGGATATGACTGAGTCGTTGAAGTCAAAGTATGGGCTGAGTGAGGCTGAGCTCTTAGACAAAATCGGCTTTCTAAACGACTTAGACGTGCTCGCGGCTCATTGCATTTATCTCTCAGACGACGAAATGCGCATTTTGGCTAGACATAACGTTAAGGTGGCTTACAATCCGGTTGCCAACATGAAACTCGGAATGGACGCAGCCAAGATTAATCACCTCCTAAAACTGGGTATAGCCGTCGGTCTCGGCACTGACGGACCAGCCAGCAACAATTCGCTTGACATGTTCGAGACCATGAAGGTTGCAGCCCTGTTTCAAAAGTCATCCTACCACGACCCTACAATTCTACCAACCGAAACCATCTTGCGCATGGTTACAATAGATGGAGCCCGAACCTTGGGACTCGAGAAACAAATCGGTTCTCTAAAAGTCGGCAAAAGAGCCGACATCATCCTTCTCGACTTTGAAAAGCCCCATTTAACCCCTCGACACAACCTCTACGCCAACATCGTATATTCGGCTCGAGGAAGCGACGTAGACACGGTTATCGTCGATGGAAACATAATCATGGAAAAACAAAAGGTCAGAACCATAAAAGAAAAAGAGGTTATAGAAAAGGCTCAACGAACAGCCTCAAACCTAGTAGCTCACGCCTAAAAAATAGATTTTTCATCTAGCTTTTCAAAATTGAGCCAAAATTATTCATCAAAAACAATAATATCTTTAAAGACTCGCGCTGCATACTGAAATAACGGTGCAAAAACTTGCTGATGCAAGCGGCAAATTTGCTTCTCCCCTTTTCCACTTCCGCAAAAGATCGCACACTTCCCTTCACCGAAGAAATGGAGATGGCCACAGTCTTCTACATGACCGAATCTGACCGCAGAAAAGGCGAAGGCCTAATCCTGAAGAAACCTCCAGAAGAGCTGGTTTTCATCGCTAAATCCTATTACCCAATTTGGCTGGTTCCATGGAGTGGAAAAGCTCTTCTCTTCGACGGACTAGGTGTTTCAACACCAGCATTACTCTACGGAGTACTGCCAGACGTAAAGAGCTTCATCAACGACATTCAAGGAAGCTCAGAGAAGCGTCAAGCATACTCAGCCGCGTTAACAGACCATGCCCACTATTTTCAATCCTTCAAAAGCGTAGAGGAAAAGACAACACTAGGCTTGATCACAAATCCAGACTTCATTCAAGACTTCCAAATCTACTTGACTGACGCCGAAGAGGCTGATGAATCCAAGATTAAAGAGGTCTGCCTGTCCCCGATTGTTGATGAACCCTCCATATCCTCAGCGCTAAACGAACTCTCAGAACTCAAAACCACACTGGAAAGCGACGTTAGAACTCTCCGAGACGCAATGAAACTGATAGACGCCACAACAAGACAGCACGTAAACGCAATACGTGAAGAAATAAAGAAAATTCAAGCCGAACTAAATGAGAAAATAAGTGAAGCCAAGTCTTTGGCAATGGATAATGTGCGTCAAATACAGGAAAAATACGACGCAAGAATCCTCAAGACTTCGCAAAGATATGAAAGACAGCTTCAACAGCTGGATCAAGAACGAGTCAAACTTGAAAAAACCGAGGACCGTGCCTTTGTTCAAATCGAACGCTGCGAGGCTGAAATCCAGGCTTCCAGGACTCGGCGAGACTCGGTTGGCGAACGAAGATGGAAGGAGGAAAAAGAAAAATGGAAGAGGGAAGCCTCAGCCTTAAAGAAAAGCATCGAAGACATGAACAAACAAATTGAAGAGACTGAGTCTCGCAAGAAAATCGAAATATCCAACGTTAGAGCCGAGTTCAACGCTCAATCCGAAGAAGCCATGAAAGATGTTAGAGAACTTGAAGCCGCAAAGGAATCAAAAACTCAACGGAGTCAACAGGAAACGAAAATGCTAGAAGACTCAACGTCAGAGCTTTTGGCACAACTCGACAAGTTAACCAAACAGAAAAGGGTGGCGCTGGAAGAGATGGATAAAATGGGAATGCCAGAACAGCGAAGGAAACTTGCGTTGGCACATGTGCCATTTTATCTCTCATGTCTTCAAGCGGGTGTCCAACGAAGATACGTAGTCTATCCACCTTCAATCGCTGGCAGCATGAGAGCGATAACCAAATTTAAGGGCATGCTCGGTGTTTCAAAATTAAGGTCACTATTTCAGCAACGCTCAAAGGCCGTGACCAACATCTTGAATCAATTGACTATCCTGATTGAACGCGACCCTGTTTTTAAGAGAGACCTTCACGACGCTGGAGATCACTCTAACATCCTGCAAAAAGCGGAGTCTCGGGAAAGAATAAGAAAGGGATTGGAAGACCTCAGAAACGAAGAGTGGATATCCACGAACGAGGTTCAAGCTCTCACCGCTTCACTCAAAACATCTTAATCTCAAAATGTGTACGATTTTCCTCTTTCGACTATATTGACATCAAAACGCCCAAATAACTTTCTGAAAAGAGTGGGATATTCAGTGTGAATTGGTATAAGTTGCCTGGGCTGAACCTGATTTATTATCTGTGTCAGGTCTTTGGATGGGCAATGTCCAGACGCATGTATTTGGTGAAACCTCAAGCGGAAGTGGTCAAGCCAACGATTCATCACATTTCTGTCAATGTCTTCTTCGCTGAAGGGTTCACTCATTGAATGTATGAAGTGACCCCCAGAGGAAGGTCTAACGTCGATCAGTTCGGTAAACCCGACTAGGTCGAGGTTAAAAAGAGCTTTCCCTTGATTCTTATGTATGTAGTCAAAGTTTACGGCCTTGTCTAAGAATGGTCTTTCCCATGCATAGTAGTCTGTTTCGGCAAATTCACCCGTTCTTTTTCTCTTCTTGTAAAACAGTATGTCGTTGTCTTTCATGATGTCGGGGATCTTCAATGCTGGGTCGTCTTTCAACTTCCAGAGCAAATGTGCTAGCTTAAGGGAGATGACAAATGTTCTGTCGCTTTTCTTAGCGACTTCGAGGAAGGTTTTGAATCGGTCTATGTCCCGACTGTAGAAAGCCACGATGACGAGTTTACATGTGTTGGCTACAACGTCGTTGCTCTCGGTCTTCACCTTGCTTTCTGAATGTATAACCTGACTTTCTTCTGGGCAGACACGGGTGCCTTCTGAAATCATCGCTATTGGGTCGCTTTGGCTGGCTTTGTTGGCGAGTTCTTCAGTCATTTGTGCCATTGGTCCGTGTAGTCTGTAGTCGCCACTGTAAACAATTGAGCCTTTTGAAGTGTTAATAATGAACCCGTAGGCGCCTGGAACCGAGTGGTCAACATGCACGGGTTCGATTTCTAAATCTCCTACCCTGATTTTCCCGCCTGTTCGGAAGGTGTGGAACCTGTGTTCGCCTAGGTCGATTCTGCCTGACTCTTGCATGGCGTCTATTATTGTTTTTGTGCATTCGCCGCTGTAGACGGGTATGTTCTCATCGATGAATGCTAAGTAACCGACATGGTCCATGTGAGGGTGCGACAAAATCACAGCGTCAATGGTGGGCGACGTGTATTTTATGCCGGTGTTCTTTATCATGTCCTTAGCGTATAGTCCGTTCAACTTGGGCAAAAGGTCAAATTCTAGGTAGTCGCCGGCGCCGTTGACACCTCTAGGCGTGAGGTAGCCTGAAAAATATGTGTCTTCACCAGCAAATGACATACCGAAGTCTAAGAAAACTCGTGTGTCTCCGTCTTCCAGCAGAATCTTGTTACCTCCGATTTCGTTGACTCCACCATAGAAAGTGAGCGTTGTCTTTTTCATTTCTGACTCATCTTCCGACAGAGGTTTGATATGACCAATATTACATGCGGCTGAGTGAATATGCTGAACACCTTGGTGTAGCGCGGTGACGCAGCTTTCTTGACGGTTTCCGGGTTGCCGCCTCCTTCAATATAGCCTTCAAGAAAGGTTTTTGCAACGAGCACTATTCTGTCGGTGAGTGCAAGAGGTGAAACATAGTGCCCAGAATAGTATAGGAATTCTGCTACATCCCATTCTTGATTTCCATCTCTCGAAGCCTGTTCTAGGTCAACGAAACAGAGTTTACCATCTCTCGTAACGATTATGTTTTCAGGTTTGCAGTCGCCTAAACCCACACCTGAGCGGTGTGCCTCAGCGATTTTCCTTCCAGCCTCCCTCACAAGTTCAACCTCTTGCTGCACTTTGCCTTTTGCCGTGACTATCTTCTTGATGGTTTCAGCCAAGTTTTCGCCTTCAACAAACTCTTGGAAGATTAGGCTTTGTTTCGGGCTGATGTACAGAATCTTCGGTACTGCCAAACCCCTGCTCTGCAGATAATGGTTGATTGCATATTCTCGTTCCAGTCTTGACTTTCCGAGTACAGCGAAAGACTTCGTGCCCAACGACCACAACGTCAATGGAAACCATTTGAAGCCAGTCCAGTCTTTGAATTTTTTAACCACTATTTTTTGTTCGTGCTGATTCCTTTTCAGGGTCAGCTGATAGACAGAGTTCAAGACGCCACCGATGGGTCTTGTTTCAACTCTCAATGCGACTCCGCTTGGAACGCTTTTTCTAACGAACTCCTCAATGGTCGTTGCATCTGAAAGCGGGACAGGCCCCAACGGCGTTGGCATGAGCAAATAATTTTTCGAGTCTTCGAGTTGTAAGGCGAGGTTTTCACGTTCCTCTGCGTCGGCGTGAATTCCTGAATAAAATTCCTCCTCCACGTTTAGAGGCGTCATCATTTTTGGCAATGCACTGAAAACGTGCAGCAGGGCAGCACGTTGAACAGACCTCAAAAAGATTGGAATGCGAATCTTTCGACTCTTAATCGCAGTGACGAATTTTGGTGTAACCCTAATTAACTCGTTTGTGAGAGTTATCCATTTTTCCTGTGACAGTTCTTTTAAGGCTCTTCTGTAGCCCTTCATCATTGATTCAACGTTTTTTTCTTTAAGGTCGTTTCGTAATATGTTAAGGAAACGATATGCGATTGGTGGAAACAGCTTTGACCTCTGTATTTGTGTCTCGTACATGAAATATTCTTGTCTGATGTAGAGTTCGTGTGAGAGTTCTGGAAACTCCAAGACTATGCTCTCTAGCAGTTCCCAGATTACCCGTCTTTTTATAGCCACTTCTTGGCGCCACAGGTAGTCGCTGTTAGCTAAGGGCTCGTATGGAATTAGGAGTTTGTCAGCAGCGATTTCGCCAAGCCAGCCAGCCGACACATCTTTTTGGAAGGCGCCTTGATCCACAACAAGAACAGAAGCCTCTCTTTCGTCAATGGGCTTTCTATAGGTCTTCAGCCTAGACCCGAAACCACTGACCACGAGCAAAATGTCGAAGTCGCTATTTTCGTCTCCGTATCCGCTGACTAACGGTCCATAAAGGCATGCCGCTACTATTCGTCTGTTACCTGCGAGGCTATTGCAGAGGTTAAGGAGACTTTCCTTTGAATTGTCTACTGTGATGTGGAGCATTCGATTCTCCTTAAGCTTGAGGCTTTCGTTATAGTAATTGATTGAACAAACATAAATAGCGTTCTCGCATACTCAAAGTTGTGGGCTTCTATATGACAACAAATGACTTGGCTGAACTGAGCGAACGGGTTGTTCGCCTTGAAAACAGAATGGAACAGGTTAGCAAACGCGTAGACAGCATTTCAAGATACTTGAGAGAACTCTACGACTATCTGCAAAAACAGCAGAATAGACACTTGTTCTAACAGCAGAAAAGAGGGAGAAAAAGGAGTTACACGGGTGGTACCGGCGGAGACGTTGGAGCGGGAGCCTTTCCAAAGAACGCTTTCACATAAGGCTGCATAAGATACCATAGGATCACTGCGTTTATTACTAATCCGACAATTCCATTTGGCAGGGTCAAAAGGCTCCAAATGATATTCAAAATCACCACCACTACAGCTAGAACCCATCCCCATCCTGCACCAATCCATATGCCGTATGCAGCAACAATGTGAAGAATGCCCAAAACTGCCGCAAACACTGCTATCGCAATAAGGAACACTTGAATGAAACTGCTCACGTCGAGACCGCCCACTATCACTGGTATACCATAAATTTTTATCAGCTCAGGGATGAAAGCGGATAGGGCAGCAACGAGAACTGAACCAAGTATTAACAAGATGCCAAAGACGAAAGCCAATATCGCTAGAACCGTCACGCCTATCGGTCTTTGCATCATGTTTGTACACTGAAGCACCTGTATTCACTAGGCAGATATTTATTCCTTGTCGCAAAGAAAATTTCCACTCACGTCTTCTATCCAATGCTACCTGCGTCATGAATCCCACGGCATATCAGCGAAGTGGAATTATTTTCACCATAGTATGCAAAAGGCTTTAATTCAATTCGGAAGATATTCAGAGGCGGAGGAAAAATCTTGCAAACACCAACCACAACACAACCCGCAGAAGTGAGGAAAGCCATCGCTGGGTTCATTATTTCATTGATTGCTGGCATCCTGATTCTGATTAACGCTTTAATCATTTTTGCATTGACAACTGTAATCAGCTCGTTTGCCTCTTTCTTGCCCTCAGGTGTACCGGGAGCAGAAGCCGCTGCCGCATTAATCGCACTTTATGGAGCTGTAGGATTGATCTTCGCCATCATAGTGATCGTTGGAGCAATCTTGATTTACATGCCTGGAAAAGAAAAAGTTGTGGGCATCCTGGTGCTGATATTTTCAATTCTGAGCATAATCATCGGCGGCGGCTTCATCATCGGCTTAATCCTCGGCATCGTCGGCGGCGCGCTAGGCATAGCTAAGAAGTAATAACACATCGCGACTTAACATCTACATTTTTTTCTTTGATTTTCCCATAAAGCCTAAGAACTCTCAACGCCTTCGCGGCCTTTTCCGGCAAGTTGTAAACTGGTACATTGGTATTCCTAAGAACTTTCTGCACTAAGGTAAAGTCTTCTCCGCCAGCTGGCACGTCCAATACAGGTTTGTCTCCGTGCTTCTTCAACGTTTCGGCCACAACCAACGCGTCTTCGGGTTCAAAGAAGCACGATTTGAGCATGTTTATAACCATAACTCCGTCCACGTTTGGGTCGGACAAAACCGCCTCTAGAACCATCGAATATCTTTCTGTTCGGGCGTCCGCAATCAAATCAATTGGGTTCACAGCCTCAACTCCGAGAAAACGCTGTTCAATTTCTAGCCGAGTCTTCTCTGAAAGTGTTGCGAGTTTCAATCCGCCTTTGACAACCGCATCCGCAGCTAATATGGCTGGTCCGCCCACGTTGCTTACAATAGCGATGTTGTCTCCACCTAATGGAGGCTGCTTAGACAATGCCACAGCTGAGTCTAAGAGTTGTTCAACGTCGTCAACTCGAATTATTCCTGCCTTCTTGAACGCAGCGTCGAACACCGCGTCAGAACCGGCGATAGATGCTGTGTGAGACAGAGCTCTCTTGGCTGCTTCTCTTGTTACTCCTCCCTTCAACGCCATAATGGGCTTGTTTTTCACAACTTCTTTTGCTGCCTCGATGAACTCTCGCCCCTTCTCGATGCCCTCTATGTAAAGGCATATCACCTTCGTGCCTTTGTCTTTACTCAAGTATCGAAGCAAGTCCACATCGTCAACGTCCGCTTTGTCGCCCATAAAAGCAAACTTGCTAACACCGACTCCATAATAACAGGCCCAATCGAGGAGACAGGCGCCTACGCCGCCGCTTTGTGAAACAATGGAAATGTCTCCTTTAGGCGGCATGACATCGCGCTCAAAAGTTGTGTTCAATCCATTACTCGTGTTTATGACGCCCATTATGGTGTTGGGTCCCAGAATGCGGATGCCGTATTTGCGGTTCAAATCTGACAACTGCCTGCGTTGTGGGTTCTTGTATCCGCCTGTTAGCAGCACACAGGCTTTGATTTCTTTCTCTGCTCCGTCCCTGACTTGTTCTATCGATTCTTTTGGGGGAAGCATGATGACTCCCAAATCTGGTGTGTGCGGTAAATCGTTCAGTGTTTTGGGGCCTCTTTTTCCGCTAAGGTCTAAGACATGGATTTCGCCTTTGAAAAATTTGGTCATGTTGTAGATGACGCTTTCAAACATCTGAGGCGATGTCATCCCAACTTTTTCTCGAATTCTGCTTGACCCAATCAAGACAACGGTTTTCGGCTCGAAGAGGGATTTGACTCCAATCATTGTGATTCAACTCAGCCTGTGGGCGGGCGAATGGCAAGTGAACTGTTATAGTATTTCCAACATTTAATTGTTAACAACATATCCTGCCTGCTAGTGCCTCTGCAGAATCTTCGAGTATGCAAAGATCGCGAGAGAAGCGAATATTCCAGAGAAGACGGCAACATTCAATATCATGAGCGGTGAAAAAACGTAGTCAGGCGAGTCGAGCAGAAAAGAACGAATCATGTCGGAACCGTTGGTCAGAGGGTTAATCTGCGCAAAGGTAACTAAGGGTCCTAGTCCTCTCGTGGAGAGTACTTGAATGATTGATAATGGGTAAAAGACTGAGCTGCAGAAGAACATCAGGTAGTAAACCATGCCCCTAGCAGTCACAAACTTTTCGAAACTAGTGGTTGACACCGCGATTGAAATGCTGACTCCAGAAATCCCTATGGCTAACAACAGTAAAACTAACAGTATTAGCAGAAGCTGAGGCAGAGCGGGAAAACGAAGTACAATGAAGTTGGTTATCAATAAAGGGGTCATGTAAAGCATGCCTCTCAACCCGCCTGACAGCACACGTCCAACAGCCAACTCAGTCCGAGTCATGGGCAAACTTAGTAGATAGTGATGAATTTCTCTCCGAACCTCCATGTTGATTTCTCTACCAATCATGAAGGCCGAAGCAAAAAGTCCAACCACCGCGAGACCCGGAGCGAAGAACCTGAAATAGTTCACAATGTTTGTCATCTGGGTAAAGACAATTGCACTAATGAACAGGTCAGCCAAATTCATCGCGATTAGCCCGACTATGAACCATCTATATCGAAAGAAATTCCTGAAATCGTACTCAATGACGCGCAAAATGGCTCTCACTGCCAACTACCTCCTTCAAGCCGCCTCTCATAGAAAACTACGCCGACGGAGGTAAATGCAAAGAAGAAAATGAACAGGCCAAGAACGCCTGCCAGCGGACTGAATTGAAGAGCGCCTTCAACTCCAGTGCCCCAACGAAACAAATCGGCAGCATAAGTGAGCGGATTAAAGTTGGCGATTGAAGCATAAGCAGGCATGGCTCGCTGCATGTAAATCGTCGGGTACATTGTGGTGCTCAATCGCACAATCAAGGCGTCTAAAACGCCAATTAGTATATCATATTTATCGCCAGATTTCATGGCAACGGCTATTGTAATGCTCATGCCTGAGACCCCGAAAGCGAACAAGAACATGGAAGCAAGCGCAACAAGTAAGTAAAGCGGATTTGAAATGCCCAGAATAAACAAGACAATAATCATCAAGGGTCCGACATAGATGAAACTGCGTAGGCCTCCACCTATTGATCGGCCTAATACAAGTTCTCTTCGGCTCACAGGAAGGGTGAGCAAATATTCGAACACGCCGTGTTCTGCTTCTTCAAAAATGTCGTATCCTATAAACATGGCTGTGGAATATAGGGTTATTATTGTAACTCCAGCCACATAATATTGAAAGTAGCTGATACCGATCTCCGTAGCGGCTTGTTGAACCATCTTGTTGACAACAAGCCCGAACAATGCTACTTGCGACACGAACCATATTCCTCGCATGATTAAGAGAAACTTGTATTGGATGAACATGCGCAGGTCGCGTTCGATTACAAGCCAGAGTTTTCCTAAACCCAACTTTAGAGACTTCTCCTACTCTCTTTGTGCCTCTTCGAGAGTCAAACCTGTATAGTGTGCAAACACGTCGTCTAGAGAGGGTTCACTCATGTGTATTGAGGATATTCGAACGCTGTGGTCATAGAAAAGTTTCATTATTTTTGGAGTCAAAGCCTCAACTTGATTAAGATACAATCGTAGTTGATTGGATCCGATTTTCTTGATGGTGGAAACCTCTTCGAACGCTTCAAGTTCAGAAAGAACCTTGTCAGGTGCCTTATCTTCCAGAAGAACCTCCATGATATCACCGCCGGGTATACTGTCCTTAAGCGTCTTAGGGGTGTTGCACACGAGCAGTTTACCCTTGTGCATTATCGCAACTCTGTCCGACAGGTTGTCCGCCTCCTGAAGCTCATTTGTCGCCAGAATCAATGTGGAACCCTCTTCTCTCAAGTCGCGCAGCATATTCCAGATTCTGTGTTTCCCGACAACATCGATTTGAGCTGTGGGTTCATCAACAATGGCTATTCTTGGTCTCTGAATCAAGATTTTCGCTATCTCCACACGCTTCTTCGTCCCTCCGGAGAGAGAGTGAACCTTCTTGTGGCGGTCGACCCACATATCCACTTCTTCTAGTGCCCATTTAACCCTGCTCTTACGCTCTTGCATGGAAAGCCCACAGACCTTGGCGTGCCAGTTAAGAACGTCCCATGCAGTGCTCACCCAGAGGAGCTTGGGCTCTTGGAAGCAGATGCCAATCAGTTCGCGGGCTTTATTTGGTGCTTTTCTGATGTCGAAGCCTCCTACTGTGGCTGTTCCTTCGGTTGGTCGAATTACTGTTGTGATCATCAGGATGGTCGTAGTTTTTCCTGCACCGTTGGGTCCCAGCAGTCCGAAGATTTCGCCATCTTCAATTTCGAGGTTTAAGTGGTCCACTGCGATTAATTTTCCGAATTTTTTGGTTAAATCCGAGATTTGAATGATTGGCGAATTCGACACTGTTTGCACCATTGGCGTTGGAAAGGGAAATTAGGTATGAACTTAACTCTTAAGCGTATCGCACAAGCCAATTCTTATAAATCAAAACAGCGAACCATTAGAAACTCTAATCAAGGAAAGGGAGCGATGAGGCTGAAAGAGATTCAAAAAATGATGGAGAAACACGGCGTCCCTGGGCGCGACCTCTACAATTTGCCAACCTCTGAGAAGCGATTCTCCGACAAATGCCACTACAGAATTGAGATTTCTGGAGTTGAACGACCGTCAACTCTTGAGGCTGTGATTGACGAGATGGACAAACGCGATGTGCCTGTTCACAGACTGATTTCGATGGTTATGGGCGCTACTCTGTTAAGCGACGAGGAAATGGAGCAGTTTGCCAAACTGGCACACGACGCCAAACTGGAAGTTATTGTCACTCCGGGTCCACGCACACTATGGGACTTAGGTGGGCAAATCCGAACACCCGAAGGCGCCATTTCAGGCATCCGTTTTCGTGGAAGTGACAACTTATCCTATGTAATAGCCGATATCAGACGTGCTATTAGCTTCGGTTTCCGAGGTTTTCTCGTAGTTGACGAAGGCTTGCTCTGGTTGTTGGCTCAAATGCGCAAGGCAGGTGACATACAAAAAGACATTGTGTTCAAAGTGTCGATTTTTGCTGGACACGCCAATCCAGCCGGCGCCAAAGTGCTCGAGATACTAGGTGCGAACACGTTTAACCCGGTCGCAGACTTGACTCTGCCCATGTTGGCGGCAATTAGGAAAGCGGTTGATATACCAATCGACGTGCACGTTTACTTGTTCGACTCGTTTGGCGGTTTCAACCGAATCTGGGAAACACCCGAAATCACTCGAGTGACAGCGCCCTGTTACTTCAAAATCGAGCCTGGACCCAGCGTCTCAGCCATGTACAAGCCTTGGACAAGCCCAGAAAGCCTTGCCTTCAGCGCACGAGAAAAAGTCAAAAACGCCGAAACGATAATACAACTAATAGATAAAAACTACCCCGAAGCCAAACCGTCAAAGGTAGGAGCAAAAGACCTAGCTATACCAAGACCGAAATAATGCTTCTTTTTTTCTTTGCAGAGTTGTTGGCGTTAGGTTCTTCCTAGTTCTATGGCTATGGCGCTGACAAATGCGGTCATATATCTAAAGTCGCTGAGTCGTATGCTTTCGTTCGGCGCGTGAATGTTTGTTTCCGGGTCGAAGGTGCTGCATGATGCCCAGGGCGTGTAGGCGCCAAACAGGTAAGCAGGGCCAGACCCTTGCGAAGAAGGCAACAATACTGCTTCTTTGCCACTGAAGTCTTTGGCTAAGTTCGCTAACAATTGAACAAATGGATGGTCGATCGGTGTCCTACTGGGTTCGTAACCTGTAAGAAGCTGCATTTCTATGTCGGAAAATCCATACTTGTCCAAATGCCTCCGCAACATTTTCTGAACCTTCCGCACTTTCTGGTTGGGCACAAGTCTGAAATCTACCTTTGCCATGGCTTTCTTTCCAATGACCGTTTTTGAGCCTGGGCCTTCCCAGCCTGCTGATAGGCCGCATATTGTGCATGTGGGTCCGAGGACTAGTTCTTTCCAGAACTCAACCCCGTCTCTACCCAGAAGAAACCTATCTATCTTATACAGTTGCTTGTACTGATTAATTAGATCCGGAGGATACTTCTTAAACAGTTCGAGTTCCTCTTTTCCCGGAGGAACCACATCGTCGTAGTAGCCATCTATCAAAATCTCTTCTTTTTCGTTCTTAAGGGTGGAAAGTGCCCACACTAACTTCCAAGCTGGGTTGACAACTATAGGCGCGTTGCCCGAATGAGCGTCGGTATGAACCCCTTTTGCATGAAGCTCAAAGTAGACGTCGCCCTTTACTCCTGCATTTACTTCACTTCGCTGGTTGGGAACAGCGTTAGCTTCCTCCCAGACGCAGCCGTCCGACTTTAATAGGCCTGGATGAGCCTTACAGAATTCTTCAAGGTGCATGCTTCCTGCTTCCTCCTCGCCTTCGACGATGAACCTTATATTGCATTTTGGTTCGAACCCAGCCTCAAAAGCGGCTTGAACACCGAAGAGGTTAGCGACGAGAGCACCCTTGTTGTCGCTGACGCCTCTACCGTAAAGTCGTTCATTTTTGATGGTTAGCGTGTAGGGTGGAGACTTCCACTCTTCCAAGGGTTCTTCAGGTTGAACGTCGTAATGGTTGTAAAACATCAGAGTCTTGCCCATGCCCCGATTCATTTCAGCCACTAGCACTGACGCGCCTGAAGTTTGAACAACCTTAACCGTGTATCTTCTCTTCTCAAATTCTTCGGTTAATTGAGCAATAATTGGTTTCATATCGTGGTCTTTGCTATAGCATGTTGGCATGCCGACTAAATTTTTCAAGCAATCGATTTCTGACTGCTCGTTCTTCTTTACAATTTGGAGAAGCTTGTTTTTATCGTAAACCAAGCGGGCAGCCTCCTTTTTGCTAGGTTGTGTCAAGTTTTACTACTTTACAGTATTTATCTTGTAGGTGGGCGCACATGTCCCAGCCAGCCTTTGCCTTTTCTTCTTGTTCCTCTAACCACTTGTCAAATCCAACCTCTTTCACGCGTTGATAACTCTGAATCACAAACGAGTAGGTTTCGCGATGATAATTGGTGTTTTTGCATGTTAAGTAATTAGCGCAGAGCAGACAGCTTCTCAACTGTTTTTCTCCGCAACACTTTCTGGTTTCACAGAAGGGTGGTCCGCCGCCTTCTTGGCATCCTGGGCACTGTGCACCCGCAAACCATTCTAAACCTTTTCTAAACTCACTGTATAGAAACCCGGGTTTTACTTCAGGCAGTTCTAACCATTCAAAGCGTTGTGTGTCAACAAGTCGTTTCAACTCACGAGCGATTATTCTGATTCTGTCGTTTCCCGCAGCGCACTGTCCACAGTAGACACCACAATACCCGTATGGATAGTTCTTCTTCACTTTTTCACAGCTCCTTCAATAGTGAAGCTGTGATTGTGTTTTAGAAAAATATAAAGTATGAGTCTGATTATTAGTAGCATTCCCTATTGAAGGCAACAGTAGAGGTTTGATTATGTTTAAACCTCAAGGAATCTTACCTGCATTGGTGACACCTTTTACTGAGGACGGCAAACAGGTGAATGATGAAGCATTAAGAAATCTCGTTAACCACTGCATAGAGTTGGGCGTGAGCGGGGTTGTGCCCTGCGGCACCACAGGAGAATTCGTCAATTTAACAACAGAGGAAAAGAAGAAGGTGATCGAAACAGTAATCGATGAAGCAAATGGAAAGGTAAAGGTTGTTGCTGGAACAGGCGCGAGTGGAACTGATCAAGCACTAGAGATGACGAGGTATGCAAAGGATGCTGGTGCCGACGCGGCTTTGATCGTCACGCCATACTACTTGAAGCCAACTGACCGAGGCATCTACGAGCACTATGACACCATCGCCAGCCAAGTCGATTTACCCATCATTCTGTACAACATCCCCCAAGTTACGGGGTTGTCCCTACCTTGGCAGATAGTTGAAGACCTAGCTCAGATTCCGAACATAGTGGCAGTTAAAGACAGCAGCGGACAACTTAGCTTCATACTGGCTGTTTTGGAGAAAGTGAGAGACAAGATCAATGTGCTATGCGGACACGACGAAGTAGTCGTTGCAGCCTTAGCCGCAGGATGCTCAGGTGCAATATTAGCCAGCGCTAACGTCATACCAGACATATGGATTCAAGTCTACAATGCCCTTCAAAAAGGCGACCTCCAAACAGCCCGAGAACTGCAATACAAGGTTCAGAAAATCGCTAGGATAATTGCCAAAAGTGGACCAGTTGGCACAAAGGAAGCGTTAAACATGATGGGCATGAAGACAGGTCCGGTGCGCTTGCCCCTCAGTGTAGGCGGAGAACTCACATACGAAGAAAGAGAAGAACTCCGCTTGGACCTAGAAAAAATAGGTAAAATCCTCCCTAAACAAGTCAAGTTTGAAATCGCGGAGAAGAGGCTTGAAGAACGCTTTATGGCTATTGATATCACGCCACAAATCATTCGAGGCTTCAAGCTACGCATAGGTGAGTCGTTGGCGGGAAAAGACGCTGAAGTCGCCCACATCGACCTCATCATAGGCGAGAAAACAGGACCGGTAGGTGAAGCCTACGCCAAGGCTAAGGCAACGCCCTCGGCGGGTCACGAGCCTCTCCTTGCCATACTTGAACCCAACCTTGCTGTGAAACCTACAACTGTAATCATTCCAACAGTCACGACTAAGAGTATGAGGCAAGCGAGCATGGTTTATGGGCCGGCTCAAACAGCCGTGGCTAAGGCGGTGGCTGACAGCGTAGCCGACGGAACAATACCTAGAGCGGCGGTGGACGACCTGATCATAATTGCCGGCGTGTTCGTGCATCCAACTGCGGTTGACCGCCAGAGGGTTTACATTAACAATTACAAGGCTATGCGCCACGCGATAAGAAAGGCAATTGAGAACAGGCCAACCGTTGACGAAATGTTAGAGAACAAGGAGAGAGCCAAACATCCGTTCAAATACTCTCCATAGAATTCTTAATGCTTTATCTGGGCTACTGTTAGTATGGGTGCTGAAATTTTTTTTGTGTGTCTAGGGCTGGGTTTCTGTTTGTGTTTTGGGTTTTGTTTTGGTTTTTGGCTGGTGTTTCTGTCTCTGTTTGGTCTTGGTTTGGCGCACTTTCTATGTTGTTAAAAGGCACTTTCTATGTTGTTAAAAGTGACGTTTTATGTTGCTGAGCGTGATGTTCTGGGTTGGGTGCGGGTTTAGTGATTTCAGGAGAAGAAGGGGGCAATCTGCTTACGTCTTCTTCTTCCGGGAGAGATTCGAACTCTAGTCGGTGGGTCCAGAGCTGAAATGAGCCAGAATCGTGCTTCATTTACTGTAAAAGACATGGATTGTGCTGTTTCTGATCTCTATCAGCATTGCAGGTTTGAAGAGGGGCTGTCTGAAAAGGTCTGTAGGGATTACCGCAACGTTTCCAGATGGTTCTGGGCGCGCTACACGATTTTTTGCAGGATTAGTCCGTTGATCATCTTTCTCCTTTGATCCAGCCTTTAATTCCTAGTTCTTTGACTGTTATGGTTATTGGTTCAGGCTCGTGGGACTTTGCTTTGCCGTTTTCGTCGAGATATAATATTCTCGGCTTCAGTGGGAATACGCCTTGAACTTTTGGTTTGAGGACAAGCTTAACCTCCTCCGTTTTCAGAGGGTCGAGTCGTTTTCCTTTCATGTTGAGATAACTGTCTTCAACGCGGTAGATTTCAGGCTTTTCTGCTATTTCGAAACCTTCAGGAATAACTTCGGCGAGTTTAATTAGGAGAGCGGGGCCTTTTCCAGCGTTAACCAGTTCCACTTCTAGGTTGAAGTTTTCGCCGACTTTGAGTTCTTTTTGGCGGGTTATTATGTTTGCTTGTATGTCGGCGTGCTCGAATCTTTCCGAGCCTACTGCTTCCTCATGCGTTGGCTGCGGCATCGTAAACGCTGTTGTCGCAGACACAATCGAGGGGGCGTGCAGCAGTTCAGTCACGGAAACGGCGAGTTCTCGTTCCTTTTTCACCTTTTCCAGCAGCCTCAACACCTGTTCTCTTTTTTCGGGGTGTTCCGCTTTCATGAACGAGCCCGCAGATGTCTGCAACACTTTTTCAGTTATCATGTAGAGTTTGGCTTTTTTCTCCGGGTCACTTTCTCTTTTCGCCTTGTCCATCTGCACGTAGGCGTCAAAGAGCAGTTCAGTGGCTTCAGCGTATTCCGAAGCCTTCTGGAAGCCCGCTTTCATGTAGTAGTTGGCGGCGCTGTCCAAAAACTGTGTGGCAGCGGCATGCATGTTCATATCTCTGGTGTCAGCGAACCTTGTTCCTGCTTCAAGGGCTCGGCAGAAGCGGCTGTGACCCAACATCAACATTTTTGCTTGCTCGCTTGGACTGAAATCTTTGGCTTCCTCGAAAAGCTGCGATGCCTCTACGTACAGTGTGGGAGAAGCCTCTGCCTCGGCTCTTGTCATTTTTTGCCAGGCCCGAGAAAGGCTAACAATGAGCCTGAGTTCTTTTCTGTCCTGTTCAGACTCTAACGCCTGCTCGATTCTTTCGAAGGTCTCTGCGGCTGAACCGTATTTCTCCGAGCTGGAGTAGTGGTCGCCTCTCTTGTCGAGGATTCTTGCGTCCTCAAGTGTGATTCTAGACGCGCAGTACTCCCGCTTTAGCTCACTCGGCTTCATCATGCCGGTTGCCATTTGTTTCTCGTTAATGTCTTCAATCTTGCTGAGTTGTGTTTGGAGTAAGTTCTTGGTTTCGCCGAAAAGTTTCGCCGCTTGCTCGAAGGCTTTTATGGCTTCTTCGCTCTGTTCCTCTCTGCTCAACCCTTCTGCACGCTCGACCTCAGCCCAAGCCAAATAGTTAGGAGTTAGATAGCTCCATTGTTTCAAGGATTTGTGTAGGTTGGCGGCTTTTTCAAAGTGCTCCTTTGCAGAGCCATATTCCTGTTTTACATGATGATGTCTTGCTTTCTCGATTTCGCTCCAAGCTTGCATGTAATGAGCATAGTCTTCGTAGAAGTCTTTGAGTTGAGGGATTTTTTCTGCTGCGTCCTTGTAATCGTTGGAGGCAAGGTTGAAGCTTTCAGCAGCTCTTAAATACTCGCCTAGGTCGTCATAGACCTGAGCGACCTTCCACAAGCACTGAGCCATATAGCTTTTTAGATTATACTTCTGCAATGATTCAGCCGCATCTTCGAAGGCTTCCACAGCCCTCCTCAGATGCTCCCTGTTGCCAGTAACCTCGTAAAGATGCTTCAACTGGTCTCCATACTGATATTGCCAATTTGCCACAGCGGTTGATTCTGAAGTTGAGCCTCTGCCTTCATAGAAGGCTACTGCCTTAATGCAGAGTTTCAACGAGTTTCGCCTATCCATTACAGCTTCTTCGAGCATGTTCCTTTTGGTCTTAGGGTCGTCCACCAGATCCGCGAGTTGAGATTTTACATCGGCTAGATACTTTTGCATCACGCCTAGGTTCCAGTGGTCTAAGGGATATATCTGTTCAGTAATTCTGATGGACTCGTTCCTATGCGCCAGAGCTTTCTCCAAAAGTGCCTTTTTCTCATGGAGATTTGCTTCTATTTGGGCTAGGGATCCGAGTGTCTTGCCGAGCACATGATGCGCGTACTGAATGTTATTTGGGCATTCTGAATCTTCCGCTCGTTTCAGCAAGTCTGGTGTAGATTCAAGGGCTTTTTCCAGTAGTTCTCGCCTCTTGGTCAGATTTGTCTCCCGAGAAGCCAAAATAAAATAGTTCTCGGCGTGAGGTGACTCTATCCAAAGTATGTCGCCACGAGGACTCGTGAAGGAGATCGGAGAGTACTGGCGTTGAGCGCCTTCGGCATATTGCATGATTCTTTTTTCTCTCTCGGCGAGCTCATCAGGATCTTCAGTCACGGTCCACCAAACGTGAAAAGATAGCCATTCCAGCGCACATCCAACGATAAACCTATCCTTTGTTTTTCTGCCATACTCTAACGCCTTATTGAAATTTGAAACAGCTTTCTCTGAGCCAGCTCCCCAATCAAAGCCCGCTGTACCATAGGAAGACAGCAATTCAATGAGGGCCGTCTCTTCGGAGAGTTCATTAGCTTTCTGCCAGTAACTCAGAGCCTTTTGAAAATACCTCTCTCGATCATCCAGATCCAAAAAATAAAAGCCAAACGCTTCCAAGTAACCTGCTGTTCTGACATATGCTCTTGCGAGCTCATGAGCGTCCCCCAATGTAGAAAGCAGCCTTACTGCCCGTTCCCCATGCTCCAATGCTTCCTTTATCGTCTTCTCTCGGACATGAAAATCCCATTCAAGAAAGAATCCAAAGTCACTGCTCATCGAAAGCTGATTGTACGTTTTCCCGTATTCCAGAGCCTCCTGAGCCTTCTCAAAAGCCTGCAAAGCCTCCTTCGTCAGTCTCCAGCATTCATTGCTCAGCCGCTTCTTCTCAGCCGGTTCTAATGCAAGCCAGTAACCCAGGTGTACGTTCATGGCATCACAACGAAGCATCCTCGCGGCTTTTCCTGAGTCACTCAGCTCACCATAGGATTCCTTAGCTTTCTCATAATATGCAATAGCATCCCTCATCCTATTTCTGAACTGATCTGCATTTTCAGCCTGCATGGCAGTTCGATGGAGGGCGTAACCGATTCTTTCCTGAATCTGTCCTATCTTCAAAGAATCCGTTTCAGGCACCAAGTTCAAGGCTTTCCTGTAAAACTCAGCCGCGCCCAACCAATCATATTCCCTTTCTTTTCCTTCAGCTTGGCTCAGAAAAACCTCTGCACTTGACGGCTCTGACATACCCCTAGACCACTACAGAGTTATCAACAACCCTTTGAAAAGGCTTTTTATGACAAGCAGGTACTTTATACCTTGGAGAAATTCTGGTTTTTGCAAAAGGTTTTGCAACATTAGGTCCTTCAAAACTCCATACCCTTCAACATTATGTTTAATGCGCGCGAAACTTAAAGAGGCTAATTGGTCTTCTTCCTTGCAGTAGCTCAGCCCCTGCTGTTGCGCCTGTTGTTATTCAAATTTTCTCAAGTACACAGCTCTGGCGATGATGAGATTAACCGCATTCTCGACTATCTCTGTCCTGCCCTAGCCAACGGAACCCACAACCCACGAAACACTCATGCAAGGATAACAATGCACTCTCTAAAAACAACGCGCTTAGTCGACAGCACCAACAACACACCAAGTCACACTAGACAACACACAGTCATGTAAACAACTTAAAACAACAAAAATCGTTAAAACTAATCATTTTCCGTCAACAAACCCTCACCCAAAAAAGCAAGCACAACATTCATATCCCAACCAACCAAAACAAACAACGCAGGCAACAGACATTGACTCAATCAGTCATAAACGAAGGCGACGACGTCCTACTCTACCTAAACCGCAAGAGAACATACTTGGTCAAGGTTGAGAAGGGCAAAAGTTTCCACACTCATAAGGGCTTTCTACAACTCGACCAAATTGTTGGCAAGCCATTTGGAACCCGTATCTTGAGTAACACTGGCACAGAATTCATAGTCTTAAAGCCGCAACTGAGCGATTTCATATTCAAGTCTCAACGCAAGACCCAGATAACGTATCCCAAGGATGTAGCCCTCATCGTGATGTTTAGCGGAATCGGGCCTGGCAGCAGAGTTGTGGAAGGCGGAACAGGAACAGGCGCCTTAACAACTGCCCTCGCGCACTATGTTAAACCAGATGGAAGAGTCTACAGCTACGAGATTCGTCCAGAGTTCACCCAAACCGCCCTGAAAAACCTCAAACGCGCCAACCTGCTCAATTACGTAGAACTTAAGAACAAAGACATCACTCAAGGCATAGACGAAACCGATGCAGATGCAGTTGTCCTCGATTTAGCGACTCCATGGTTGGTTATCCCCCACGCTTATTCAACACTCTCTGGAAGCGGTACTTTAGTTTCGTTCAGCCCAACCATCGACCAGGTTGTAAAGACCGTTGAAGCTCTTCAGCAAAACAACTTCACAGACATTGAAACTATCGAGTGTATAATGCGCCGTATGCAGACCGAAAGGGGCAAAACCCATCCAGAAACCCTTATGACTGGTCACACGGGCTACGTTACATTCGCCCGCAAGGCTCTCGGTTAAGGCACAAAAATAAGGAAAAATAAAAAAATAGAAGAGGCTACGTTGCTGCAACCACTGAAGGTTTTCGTATGGCTCCGAGTCCACGAAGTATGTAACCAATTGCGAACAGAACAGCGGCCACGCCGATGAGGACCCACATGTTCGACAAGCCATTGAGATAGTTCGCGCTCGCCTCCAAAGATTTTGCCTGAGCCTCAAGCACTCGTACTTGGGCATCGTCAAAACCACCACCCTTAGCTTCTTCTGCTGCGAACGCTTGACTGATCATTGAGAGAGCAGTCCCGTAGTGGTTCTTAGCACCCGCGAAGTCTCCTTGACCATAGAACATTCCAGCCACAAAGGTTTCGTTTTCACTCTTCATCCACAATAGCTTTGCCTTGGTGCTATTGAAGTCGTCGGGATCAGTCGCTAACTGCATTTGATTGACTATCTGCTTAGTTTTCATAGCGTCAACCTGATCTGCTGAGTAAACAACAAAATTAGCACCCAGAAATTGTTTGTCCGAAGTGATTTTCATTGGTTCAGAGGTGCTGTTCACATGCTCTAAGTAAATTGTGTAACCGTATTGAGCTTGGTTCGAAACCTCCGTGAGGTTTGGAACAGTAAAGATTATTGGAATAACTCGTTTCTCGTTTGGTGGGATAACAAATAGCTCGTCTAATGTTGCCATGGAAGAAGTATAATTCTTACCCCAGTCTAAGCCCACCGTGAGGGCTGAGATATTTAGAGGTTTGCCGTAATTGTTGTTGACAGTTACGCTGAGAGTGGCGGTCGACTTCTCTTGGTAAGCGACAACAGATGCCCCATGAAATGCATCAGAGCCGTTAAATGCGTATCCAAGCCATTTCCAGTTTTCGATAACACCAACGGGAATTGTCCCAGCTAGAGCTATATTACTTATCGTTCCAAAGAGCATAGTCAACGCTAGTAGGTTGATCACAAACAAGAGTTTCTTTTTCATTTTTCCTCTTCCTTTTTCAAGGCTTTCTGTTTAGTTTCAATTCGTATTTAATACTTTAGATGTTTCAGCATGGATTCTGATTTTCAATTAACTTAGAAAGAAGGATTCAGGGTGACTTTTGGCTTCTTCAGGGAGAAAAGCATGGAAGGGTGAGGGGCTAAATAACTCGTTTTTTGAGAAGGGCGTACACGCCTAGAGCTGCGATCAATCCTAAAAGTAAGATGAGGGTGGATGGCAAAATCGAAGTCTGCCAAGCAAAGCCATAAGACCGTGACGAAGAGCTATTCACTCCTTTTGTGTCATCTCTTTCCATAGTGTTCGCGAAAAACTCCGGTGATACCTGTGGCGGCAGTTGTGGTGTTAGTTCTTGCTTATGTAGGGCTAGCGGCAGCATCATAACTGCAAAACCTATTAGTATAGCGGTTACGGCGTAAGCCAATGCTTTTTTCATCCTGTTTTCCTTCGTCACATTTTCTTAAACTGTTTGGTTCTTTTAAAGCTACGTTTTAGAACACCCTGTCTACGGGTTAGAACGGTTTCTGCCTCCACAGTCGAGCGGTTTCAAACCACAAGACGAGGTTGGCTGACACGCCGAAGATGATGGCCACTAGGTTATGGACGCTTAGGTCGTGTACGTAGAAGGCTAGGTAAACTAGGAGCATGGTGGAGAACCAAACCGAATAGAAAAGGTAGCGCGGAACCAAGATACGTCCCATTCGAGTGAAAAAGCGCAGTAGGCCAACCCTGACCTCCTGCGTTAGGTAGTATTCGCCTGTTCGGCTCTTGTCAACCAAGCCGAGTGAAACAAGCTTCTCCAAGTGGTGAGCAGCCACGCTGGGGCTGGACAGGCGGAGCGACCGTTGAATCTCACGCACGCCCACATGAGTGCCAGAGGCCCTTAACAGGTGCCAGTAAACCAGGAGCGTCTTGCCCTTCAACTCTGATTCTATCTGCGCCAAGTCTAGTGGGGGTTTTGATTCCGACATGGGAATCATCGATTGATATCTTATTGACCAGATATTAAAGCGTGACAGTTAATATGCGACGTTCCAAACGGCTCTTGTCACTGAATGCTGTTTTTGTCTTGTTTAGGTCTCTAAAAAACTGGAGAACCAATGTGTGTGTTGAAATGGCACTATGCGCTATAGTACCATCATCAAGCTTGAGGTTAGTCCAAGACGGTGGTGCAAGTTAGCTTGTTCGAAAGAGGAAGACGCAACTACCTTGGTGCCTTCTTCTTTCATGCTCAAGGGGGGGGTGTGTTCAGTTGTAGTTGTACACGCTGAACTGTGCTGTACAACGACTTCTAGTTGGTAACATGGGGGAGAGGCGCTGAGGGCTGTGTTTGTTCAGAAGCAGCTGTACACGCAAACTGACACTACGTTTATAGCCCCTCTAGTTTTCTGCATTCAATTGCCAGTATGGTCCAAATATGTGGTTGCGGGCTGTGTTTGGACAGTTGAACTTGAACACGCAAGCGCACACTGTTCGTTTATAGCGCTGCAGCGGTCTGAATTCTCATGAGTCGTTAACTTTCGCTTAGAAACAGTAATAATACCGATGCATTTTTCATGCTGTTTTCTTATTCAAGTGTTGTTAATTTGCGCTTGGTTCAGTTATTTGATGTCTTCTTGGGAGTTGGTTTAGAAGTAGTTGTCTGCGCCGCGTGTTTGTTGACTACTACTTCTATGTTATCGCCTGTGGCTGCGGGCTGTGTGCATGTTGATGATTGGTCAACTGCTATATTGTCATCATCATCAAACGTTATCGTTGCTTCGATTGTGGCTGGAAAAACTGTGTGAAAGAACTAGCGGCATCAAATGTTTTTGTCTTAATCATACGGATCGACTCCCATAACCCACCAATAATCGGCAGATCAATCTGCATTGAGTTTCTAATAGGCTCCAAATACATGCGGTTGGATGCTTGTTGTCTGCTGCTATAGCTGTGGGTTCAGAAGTTGTTGAACATCCAAGTGTAGACTGTATGAGTTTCTTGCAGGCCGCAAATAGAGGCTTGTAGAGGAAAGTATGTCAACGGCGAGCACACGACGGATGCAGACTCTTCCGCAAACATAAATAACATCGCCCTTCTAAAAA